>Ga0209602_1000376_pt1 | contig 43411 bp, 32 predicted proteins | sample COGITO_mtgs_1205_3_FD_184810 | JGI IMG/M metagenome (GOLD analysis project Ga0209602, IMG submission 184810) | Pelagic marine microbial communities from North Sea - COGITO_mtgs_120524 (SPAdes) (version 2) | ecosystem: Environmental > Aquatic > Marine > Epipelagic ...
ATAACTTCAGGAGGAATTATTGTTAAATTTAATCCTACTACAAACACCGAAAACAGCTTCGAATTACCTAATATACAATCGGTTGACTATGGAGATTTAATTATTATTCAAGACAGCTCTTTAGGATTTAATGACCAATTTCAACAAAACACAAAATTAGAACCTATAAAGGCCTATAATTTATTGGGTAAAGAAGTTCCCTTAAATACTAAAAATGAAATTATAATTTTAGTATACAAAAATGGGATTACTAAAAAGGTATTAATCAAGGATTAAATATCTTTTAATAAAATCAAGAGTTGTATTGAATCACAATAATTCTAAATCCTCCCCAAAATAGTTCGACTTTACTCCCCTCTGCTCCACCTAAGCAAATTGTAAACGCCTGATTATCTAATGATTTTCAGGCGTTTTTTAGTTAGTGCTCTTGAATATGCTCAAGAAAATTATCTGTTATGAATAATTTTATAAATATAGTTTATGTAACATATTTTAATCAATTATAAGTCCTTAAGAGAAATTTACTAATGAATCCTATCATAAAATTTAAGAATTGTAATTAAAAATTCAAAAGGTAATTAATTACTTTGATGATGCAAAACAAAAGCACCAATTGCAATAATTATAATAAAAATTAAATTTTTAGCAGATAACTTTTCTTTAAAAAAGAATGTGCTGAACACTATTGTTGTTAATGGTATCGCAAGAAACAAGATACTAGAAACAATAGGATTTTTATCTTTTAATCCCAAAAAATTAAATAATAATGACAGAAAAATAACAGTACTCATTAATACTACAATTTTAAAATATGTTTTAAGCTGATTTTTGTTGAGTTCTTTTTTGCCTTGCTTAAGAAGAATGACCAATCCAACTAAAAAAACAAAAAACTCTTGATTTGCAATAATCAATAATGGAGAAAAATCTAACACTAAATTTCTCCAATGCAATATTGCAGATAAACTAAAACTAAATGCCATAATAGTTAGCAATGCGTGTTGCTTATAGTTCATTTTTAACTGAGATTCTTTATTTGAATTGATAAAACAAACAAATCCTAAAACTATAATTGACAAACCTAAAAGTGCTTTTTCAATTTCAATAGTATCAAATATCCATAAATATATAATAGTAAAAACTACACCAATTAAACTATAAACACCCAACCATTGTAAAGATGATTTTTTGATGACTGTTAACATACTAAACAAACCAATAACACCAAATAAAGAGCCTAAGGTAATTTTGGTAAAATCAACCATTGTAAGTGGTTTCCACTTTAAAAAAAAGATTAAAAGAACTAGCGAAATTATACTGGTAAAAAAAGAGCGATACGTAATTAGAAAAGGTACAGAAACCGATTTTAGGTTTTTTTTCCATAGCACGTTGTTGTAAGAAAACAATAAAACTGAAAACAGAAGATACAACATATTTAAAATTTAGGCTATAAAATAGTTTAAGAGATAGGTTTTAGAAAAATAAGGGTAATTTAATTTTTTACATAATATTAAATACTCGTTTAAAATTTTATTTTTAACAGCTGTTTTTTTTGAATCAGCATATAAATAAACAAGATGTAAAATTTGTAAATATTCTTGATAACTAAACCAGTTTTCTTCAATATTAAAAAGTTTGGCATATTTTTTCTTTTCAGTCTTGTTATCTATTAGTTTGTAATAAAAAGCACACATTAAATAAAAACTATTTAAATGCTTTTTCTGATAGTATAATTCAAATCGTCGGTCTGTTTTAAAGGTTTCAATAATAAATTTCATTAAAATTATATTCTTTGTAAGAATAGCGCTTTCGACCAATTCAAAATAATAATCTGTTAATCCAGCCTTTTTTTTATGTGTTTTTGCATACTGATTAAGCACTTCTAAAATTTCATGCTCTTTTGTTGTAAATATTTTTACGGATAATAAACGACTATTTAAAATAGGATTAATACTAGTATCAAAAGGTTCATCATTAAAAGGATGTGTTACTTTTTGGTTATTTAAAAGTTTTTTAAATGCTAATAATGCCGTAGTAAATAATTTAGTTTCTTTAACTTTTACATGTTCATTTATATATGCAGCCCATTCACCATAATACCCATTTATAGATGAATAGTCCACAAAGGTTAAAAAAACACATTGTAAAAAGTTGATATTTTGTAATAAAACTGTATCAAAATAATAATTTTTTCTAAAAAGTAAACCAATAGAGTTTCCTATAAATAACACCTCTGAATAAGAAAAACTGTTAAAGACCAATTCCTTTAAATTAAATATTTTATTGATGAGTTTAAAATTTTTATCATGCAACAATTCCCTTACAAGTATCACAACAAAAGAAGGAAAATCATCGCCACTGCGTTTTACTTTTTTTATTAGCGAAATAATTTCATCATCACTAAAATTATTTACTGCTTTAAAAACACTTTGCGATAAGGATTTTCTGTCTTCCGTATTATAATTTTGAAGAAAGTGCACATAACTGTTGTAGCCAATAAAAAGTGCTAAAGTATTTAAGGTTTTAGAGTTTGGTTTTGTGCTTGGTGCTATCCCGTAAAAGCGTCTAATGGTATTATAACTTAAATCAATATCTAGAACATCTAAAATGGCATTAGAAAGCAATTCACAATTACCTCTGTTTTCAATTTTAGTTCCTATTTTTTCTTCAACCTTATTTTTTAATATATGTATCATTTATGTATCAAAAATACAATTATTTTTTTAATAGATTTGGATTTGATTTAAATTTTTAAACCCTTACCAAGTTAATGTCTAAACAAACTAACAAAAACAAACAACTAAGTTCCTGGAAATATCTTCATTATGTAGAACAAATTCGCAGAACATTTCATGTTAAGAAAAACAAAAAAAACTTTAGAATTAAGAAACATGAAAACTATGTTATTACTTCTTTAATACATGATGAAAGATTAAGAGAACTAAAACCACTAACACAGCATTACGTTCCGTTAGCAGATAAAAACTATGCGCTAATAGACTTGTATTATCCGCAAATAGATTTTGCTATAGAAGTAGATGAGCCACATCACTTAGATCATATTGATCAAGATAAAGCACGACAAAAAAAAATTGAAGATTTGATTCAATGCGATTTTAAACGTTTTGCTGTTGCGACAGATGAGAATGAATTTAATACGCTTCTATTTTCAGATATAGAAACCGTTAAGCAACAAATGATAACCAAAATGCAATCTTTAAAATCTACCGGTGAATTTGAAGTTTGGAAGCCAATAGAAACTTTAGATATAGAAGAAGCCAAAGAAAGATACACCAACACACTATTTATAAAAATTAAAGGGCAATTTAAACCAGAAGTAATGTACGATCGTTATCGAGGTCGTTGGAGTTTAGATAAAAGAAAATTAGCATTTATAAAGCAAGTTATTGTTGTGCATGATCGCGTGGTAAGTAAAGTGTTTCTTAATCCGGTTTTTGAACGTTTTGAAGAAGATAACAAGATGTATTTTGAGGCAGAAGAAGACAGTAATAATGAAATTATTGGGAACAACATTACCAATTGGGAATATCAAGTTACTAAAACCTATTCTAATGATATAGAAGGTTTAATCAAAATAAAAAAATTATATAGCTAAAAATTAATTCTAATAAAACCCTTAAATAAATACAAATAAAAAATGGCAAGAGACTATACAAAATACACAGTAGAAGGTTTAGGCGAAAACCTAAATAAAAGACAATTAGTATTTGCCATTGTAAAAGATTGGGTGAGTAAAAATAAACCTAGTTTAGAAGAAATTCTAGCAAGCTTCCCAGAAAAAACACAAGGTTCAAAAGGGTTCATTTTGAAAAAATCTGAAGTAAAAGACCCGAAGCGTTTCAATATGCAAGAACCGCTAAGCATCAAGAACGGAACAAAGGTCTTAGTCTCTAACCAATGGGGAACGAAAAACATCACATCCTTCTTAATATTAGCCAAAAGGCTAGGTTATTCTGTAACGGCTACAAGTACTGAAAACGGAAGTACAAGGCAAAAAAAGAGCCCAGATACAACCAGTCCATTATCTGCTGAGCAAATCGCTGAATTCAAAAAACGAGAAACAGAGGAGATTAAAGGGGATTATTGTGAAAATTCCTGGGATGCCTCTTCACTTTATGATGATTTAATAGAAGAAGGTGATACCGCTTGGGCTGACCAAATTCTTCAAAAAATGGCAGACGCTTCTGAAAGTTTTTTAGACATAGAAACAGTTTGTGATAAACTAAAGGAGCGAGAGGAAACAGAACGTCTATTGGTTGTAGCGAAAAAAGCGGAAGCGAAAACAGAAGATTCGGCTGATAATCTTTCTTTGGCAAATCTTATCTCAAAAGCGGATAAAGATTGGGCAATGAAGTTATACCAAAAAGCAGAAGAAATGGCAGAAGATTTTCGTGATTTTAATAATTTAGGAGATGCCTTAGCAGATGAAGATTACTTAGGTGATAAGGAGACTGCCCTTCGAGTACAGCGTAAAGCATTTCCATTGGTTGATGGCAAATGGGACAAGCAAAATTTAATCAATAGTTTGGAAGGCTTAGGCAATATTGGAGCTGAGCTATTAGCCGACTTTATGGATATTCAAGATAAGTCTGTTCCTAAAATGAAGATGCCAGAAAATCTGTTTGCAAGTTATCATCTGCCTTGGGGCAGGTTTGTGTCGCTCCGATTGGATAATGCACCTGATTGTGATACCATGAGTTTCCGTATCCTTTTGGATATGAAAGAACAGAAAATATTGGGTAAATCCAATGAGAATGACAATTTAATACGATGGTTTGATGAGCGTGAAGTTAGTCTCTTTAATGATTTTGAGAATCTTAAATCTTATGATGGTGTCCTTACTATTTCGGGTGGATATACTAAATATACGGAAGATTGGCAAATCAGTTGTCACACAGGTTTCCAAGAGCTTTTAGAAGGCGAATTACCAAAGGATGCTCCAGGGGATGAATTATATAATGCGGTTGGAAAAGAAGGAGAAGTATATCAACTGTATAGCTACCTCTTGGACAATGCTCATGAATCAGGCATCAAGGTTGGTTTGAGTGAGGAAGACATTACTGCACTGACTGAAGCGGACAGTGGTTATAAATTCAGCGAAATATTACAGGAAGCATTAGATAAAGACCAATTAGACGCCCTGGATTATGAGCCACTTTTGATTGAAATGGCCAAAGAGAATACGCTTAAAGGAAAAGCCTTCAATTTAGACCTTGCGACTATTGCGGGTTGGGTCAATCAACATTTCGGAAACTTGTGTTATCGTGCCTATTATGGAGAAGAAGGCATTACCAAAACAAATTTGGAATATGCAGCAACCTGGGGCGAACTCGTCACGGCATTAGCTGAACGTGCTGAAACGGATACAGATTATATCAATGTGGCGTCTTGCATACAAATGAAATTTACAGCATTTGAAGATAAAGAGGAATGTATACAGTTTGCCCATGAAAACTACTCCAAAGCGATAGATGCAATGTATGATGTACAATATTTGATTGGTTTAGTAGGAGGACATTTGAATGAAGAATATTACGAAAATGAAGAACTAACGACGAAAGCTGGCATAAAAGCCCTAGCCTCAGCTTCCACTTTCCAAGATTACGCCACCATCTGTTTTGATGATAGCGAACGTTGCTCATTCAACAATACGGATATTTATAAAATTGCAGCAGCTAAAGCAGTAGAATTAATAGACCAAGCTGATGAATATGAATTGGAGCATTTCAAACGCATGCTAGAAGAATGGGAAGACGAAGAAAACCTTAAAAAATTAAACTAACTAATATTAAAACACAATAATTAAAAACACATATTATGGCAAGAGATTATACAAAATACAATGTAAAAGGCGTTGGCGAAAAATTAAATAAAAGACAACTAGTTTTTGAAGTTGTAAAAAATTGGGCTACTAAGAAAAAACCATCTTTAAAAGTGATGACCAATACTTTTAGCGATGAAATACAAGGCAGCAAGGGTTTTGTAAGAAAAAAGGCAGAGGTAAAAGACCCAAAACGCTTTAATATGCAAGAGCCATTAAGTATTAAAAACGGTACTAAAGTGGTAGTTTCTAACCAATGGGGCACAAAAAATATTGCCGACTTTTTAGTGCTAGCAAAAAAGTTAGGCTACAAAGTTGAAGCTGTTGAAGCAGCAGCACCTAAAAAAGCAGCAGCTCCAGCAAAAAGCCCTTTAACAGAAGAGCAAATTGCAGAATTTAAAGAGCGTATAAAAGATGATATTGATGGTGATTATGACAACAACTCTTACTATGCTTATAGTATACACGATGATTTAATTGAAGAAGGCGATATAGCTTGGGCAGATACTATTTTAGATAAAATTGTTGATGCCTGTAAAGATTTTAGAACCATAGAAACTGCATGCGAAAAATTACAGGAGCGTGAAGAAATGGATAGGTTTTGGGCAATGGTAAGCAAGGCAGAAGCATTGGCAGAAGATACAAGCGACTTAAATTCCTTAGCAGATGTAGTAGAAGAATCTGACAAAGTAAAAAGCGAACCAATACGTAAAAAGGCCGAAGACAAAGCAGAAACTGTAGGAGACTTAATAAATGTAGCCGAAAAAGTTCAAGACAATAATAAAGATTGGGCTACAAAAATTTACAAAAAGGCAGAGGATAAAGCCGATAATTTATACGAAACAAACTTATTAGCTGAGGCCGTAAAAGAAATAGACCAAGACTGGGCTGCTAAAATTTACAAAAAATCGGAAGCGATTTGTGATAGTACTGCCGATTACATAAGATTGGCAGAAACAGTAATAGAGTTTGATAAGGACTGGGCGCTCAAATTGCTAGTAAAAGCGGAAGAGGATCCAGGGTATTTTAGTGACTTTAGAGATTTGGGTTACGCTTATGGTAATACAGATGGCTTTGCAAATAAAGAAAAAGCTGCCGAATACTTTGAAAAAGCATTTCCTAAAATAGACGACCAATGGGATAAAGACAACCTATTAGACGCAGCTAAAGAATGTTTGGGAATGAAACATGCCTTTACACAAAAAATGATAGCATTTGTTGATGAGGCTAAGCCTAAACTAAAATTACCAAAGCAATACTTTCCGGACTACAAACTAGCTTGGGGTAAAAAAATTACCTTACACCTTGCTAATGGCCCATCTTGCGAATCTATAGAATATTTCGACATTCAACTGAATATGGAAACCAATGAAGTTATTGGTCATGATGATAAAGATGATGCCTTATCCCGTTGGTTTGATTCATGGGAAGTAGGTATTTACGATGGCTATGCCGAAGAAAAATCGTATGATGGTACGGTTAGAATATGGGGCGAAGATGAAAATGGAGAACAATGGTGTGTTTATGGTCACAATATGTTTGAAGAAGTTGAAGAGGGAGAATTACCAAACGGAGTAACAGGTGAAGATATTTGGGATGCTTTAGGAGGTGGTAAAGCAATTTACGAATTGTACACATACGTAAAAACAAACGGAGAGTAACCATATATTTTAACCAAATAAAACAATAAATATTATGGCTAAAGATTATACGAAATACAATGTCGAAGGCATTGATGGGGATTTCAATAAAGCCCGTTTAGTACAAGCAATTGTGAAGCATTATGTTGAAAATAATGTAATGTTATGGGATGCTTTATTAACAACCTTTCCACTTGAATTACAAGGCAATAAAGGCGTGATTTCTAAAAAATCAGAAGTTGAAAAAGAACGCGATTTTTATGTAGATGCACCGATGACACTTCAGGACGGAACAGAAATCGTCACTTGTCGCCAATGGGGTAAACACAATCTTGAGCATTTCATCGAGCGTGCAAAAACTTTAGGTTATAAAATAAGCGTAGTCGGAGGTGAAACTGAAGCTAAAGAAGAAAGTACCCTAAAATTTGCTACTGAACAAATCAATGCTATAGGAAAAGCATGGCAGTTCTATGAGATAGAACAAGTTTTGGCGGAAGTATTAGGTGTTGAGACATACCAAATACCTTCATTACAGATAGAACCGTATTTGGAAGAATTGGTAGAAGATAGAACTTTTGGCGGTGTAGAAACGGAATTATCTAATGGTGCAATTGCAAGAGCAATCCATAAAGTGTATGGAAACCTTTGCTATTTATCCCAGTACGATCAAGAAGGCAAAGGCGATAAAACAAGTATAGAATACTCAAATCTTTGGGCTGATTTACTGAAAAAGCTAGAAGCAAAAGCCACAACGGATGATGATTATTGGTCTATAGGCGAATCATCTTTGGAGAAATTGACACCTTTTGAGGATAAAGATGAAATGGAGGCTTTTGTGCATTCGGCTTATAACAAAGCAATTGATTTAGATGATGATATTAGTAGTTTAACTGTGATGGCAAACCGTTTGAGCTCAGAATATTATACGAATACCGAACTGTTGAATAAAGCAGGAAAAAAGGCTTTGAGTTTAGCAGAAACGTTCCAAGATTATGCTTCAATTTGCTTTAATGATAATGAAGAAAGTCTTTTCTATGGAGAAATTTTTGAGCAAGCACTCGATAAGGTAATTGAATTAAAAGAACAGGCTGAAGAAGATGAACTAGAAAATCTAATTTTACTTTTGGCAGATGATGAAGATTACCATGATAAAATAAAACAAATAGACCCAAATTGGGTAAACGAATATTAAAATAAAATGGCAAGAGATTACACAAAATACACAGTAGAAGGTTTAGGAGAAAACCATAACAAAAGACAATTAGTTTTTACAGTTGTAAAAGACTGGGCAGAGAAAAATAATCCGTCCTTAGATGAAATACAAGCTGCATTTCCTGATGAAGTTCAAGGTAGTAAAGGCTTCATTGTAAAAGAAAGTGAAGTAAAAGATGCCAAGCGTTTTAATATGGAAGAACCATTGAGTATTAAAAATGGCTTGCATGTAGTGGTGTCTAACCAATGGGGAGTTGAAAACATCGAACCTTTCTTAGAACTAGTAAAAGGACTAGGATACGATGTAAAAAAGATTACTAAAGAAGAATCTACTGAAAAACCAGCAGCTTCTACTTCCTCCGATTCCTTTGATATTACTCAATTATCTATGAGGGATTTCAAAAAACTCGTTGAAACACACGATGAGCTTTTTAAATTAGAGCCAATTTTATTAAAACAAGTAGAGTTAAATCCTAACTTTTGGTCTTATCTATTAATTTACGATCATATCGTACATGAAGGAGAATGGATGGAACTTTCTGAAAAAACGAGGAATGGTGCATGTATTGAATGGTATGAAATACAGGACGAACAAGAGCCTTTAGCTCAGTATGTATTAGATATATTAGAGATGGATTTTGAAGAAGTGCAGACAGACACTAAAAAGAGAATTCAGTACATCGCATCTTTTGGGTCTTATTTGTATGAGAGTTTAAGAGAATTCGCCAATGTTGAAGACATCGAAGAATCAGATTTTGCGGGTTACCTAGCTTCTAATGACCATACCTTGCTAAGAGAAGGAGAAGACGTTTTTGATAAGCATGGTGTAGGTGATGATTGGATTGTAACAATGGCAGACGAATGGCTCATGTATTGTGGTTTTGACAGTAGTAATTATGAAGGAGAATGTAGGGTATATTTAGTGAACACAGAGCCCAAAGAGTTTTCGATTGACTATAAACGCATGGCGGAAGATGTTATGGCTAAGTTTGCATAGTTGACAATGAATACATTTCAACTTAGAAGAATTATTTTTTAATAATAATAATAATAATGGCAAAAGATTATACAAAGTATAATGTAGAAGGTGTAGGTTCTAATTTGAGTAAAGCTCGATTGGTACAAGCGATAGTGAAAGATTATATTGCTAAAAACACACCTAACTGGGAAGCGTTACAAACCGCTTTTCCTGAAAGTATTCAAGGAGGAAAAGGCGTAGTGGCTAAAAAAGATGCAGGCGTAAAAGAAAGAGATTACTATTTAAACGCTCCAATTACTTTATCCGATGGTACAGAAATAGTAAACTGTCGTCAATGGGGTACAAAAAATATTGCTGACTTTTTGGACTTGGCAAAAAAATTAGGATACAGCGTAAGCGCTAATTCGGGCCAAGCCCAAGCAGACTCAAATGAGTCAGAATTATTTTCACTATCCTATGATATGTATTATTCAGAAGATATTACAGAAAATATAGAAGGTATTCTTACATCTGGAGATAAAGAACGCTGTGAACAGTTTTGGAAATCAGCTATTGATTTTGTTAACAGTAATAATTGTTGTTATTGGATTATACCTTTAATACAAAGATGTCTAATGGGTTTTCAAGGTAAATGTGATGATGGAAGTTTAGATTTGTATGAGGAGATTGATTTAATGTACCCTGCTGGTAAAGAGTTAGACGTTAATCCAAAAAAGGAATATCTTTTATTTTATTGTTGGAGGAGTCAGACCTTTAAATTAGATGAGGATAAAGATGAAGAGCAGGAGTTTTTCGAAATACTTATAAAGCATTTTAGCGATGCACAAAATATTGATGATACAGGTGATGATTTCTATCACACATGTATTACTACATTGTACTGTACAATTTGTAAAATGTGTCAAGAAGATATTGCCCAAGATGAATTAGTTGATTTATTACTTGCTGTATTCAATGACCAATACTTGAAAGATGCTGAGCAAGGAGATTTTATATGGGGTGTTATATCAGAAACCTTAACGAGTTTGGGAGTTGACTTAGATGAATACAAAGATGAATCAAACCTATGGAGAGATATGTACTTAGTTAATTTCGATGATGTTGCAACGTACTTGATTGAGAATGATGTTTTTGACCATGATTATATTCCATCTTAAAAGAAATAAAGTTTAATATTTAATAATAATAATGGGAAAAATATTTCACTGAAAACAATGAGATTACTCTATATAGATTTAGATGGTGTTGTGGCAGACTTTGTGTCTGCCATGAATACGCATCCTAAAAAAGAGACACCACCTTATCATGAACATCCAGATACCATACCGCATATCTTTAGAGGTTTAACCCCTATTAAAGGTGCTATTAATGCGGTAAATAAATTGTTGGATGCTGCTATGTACGAGGTTTATTTTTTATCCACAGCACCTTGGGGAAATCCATCGGCCTGGACAGATAAACGTCTATGGTTAGAAGCACAGTTTGGTGAAAAAATAAATAGAAAACTTATTTTAACGCATCGTAAAGATTTGGTAAAAGGCGATATTTTAATTGACGATAGACCAAATAACGGTGCAAAAGACTTTGATGGAGAATTGATTACATTTGGCTCTGACCAATACCCAAATTGGGATGCCGTATTAGATTATTTATTATGAAAGCACTATCCAAATCTCGATTTAAACTAGGACTAGAATGTCCTAATAAACTTTACTTTTCAAACAATAAAGAAACGTATCACAATATTAAAAAGGAAGATCCTTTTTTACAAGCACTTGTCGATGGTGGTTTTCAGGTTGAAGAATATGCACGATTACAATATCTAAATGGCGAATTAATTGAAGAACCTAAAGACCGCTATGATTACCAAGATTTAGCCGATAAAACAGCAGCCTTATTAAAACAAGAAAATGTCGTTATTTTTGAAGCCGCTTTTTATGCTAACAATCTGTTTATTAGAACCGATATTTTGGTTAAAAAAGGCAACGATATTGAATTAATAGAAGTAAAAGCAAAATCTATAGATCCACACAACGACTATAATTTTGTTGGTAAAAAAGAAAAGTTAGTAAGTAGTTGGAAACCTTATCTTTTTGATCTCGCCTTTCAAACTCATGTTGCAAAACTTTGTTTGCCAGATTATAATATAACACCTTTTCTCTGTTTAGTGGACAAATCTAAAGTGGCTACTGTAGAAGGACTAAATCAGTTTTTTAGAGCCTCACAAAAATCAGATAAACGAACCAAAGTTGAGGTCTTAGTTAAAAATAAAGAACAACTAGGCGCTAATTTATTGCATCTAGAAAATTTAAATGATGTAGTTGCTAAAATTGTCTCTGGAGAGCACAAGTATTACGATAATTTAAATTTTGATGAGGCTGTTACTTTACTTTCTGATATTAGAATAAAAAATGAGTATCCCAATTGGCCAACACGTTTTTCGGCTTGTAAAAATTGCGAATTCAAAAAAGATGATTCAGATGAAGGACAAATCAAAAAGTCTGGTTTTGAACATTGTTTAAAAACACAATTTAAATGGCGTGACTCAGATTTCAAAACATCAAATATTTTCAATATTTGGGATTTAAAAGATCCTAAACTAATGGAGCAAGGGAAGTTGTTTAAATCGCAATTAACTAAAAAAGATATTAAATACAAAGAAGACGAAAATAAATTAAGTAGAACAGAGCGACAATGGTTGCAAATAGAAAAAGAGCGTGGCAATGACTTTACGGAGTTTGTAGATGTTGCAGGTTTAAAAGCAGAAATAGAGCAATGGACATTTCCATTACATTTTATAGATTTTGAAACATCTACTGTTCCATTACCATTTCATATTGGTCGACGACCTTATGAGCAGATTGCCTTTCAGTTTTCGCATCATATTTATCATAAAGATGGACGTATTGAGCATGCCAATCAATATATAAATACAAAGTCTGGAGAATTTCCTAATTTTATATTTATGCAACATTTGCATGATGCATTAGTACATGATGATGGTACTGTTTTTCGCTTTTCACACCATGAAAACACCATATTAAATGCGATTAGAGATCAGTTAAAAGCTAGCAATTACCAATTTAAAGATGTACTTATTTCCTTTATTGAGTCGATAAGCAAACCAAAAGAAAAACATCCAGATCCTTGGCCTGTGCCAAAAAGAAATATGGTAGATTTATGCGATGTGATTAAGAAGTATTATTACAATCCTTATAGTTATGGTTCAAATTCAATAAAAAAAATACTTCCAGCGGTTTTAAAATCAAGTCAATTGGTTAAAAACAAATACAGTAAATCGATAAGTGAAATTAATGTTAGTAGTTTAAACTTTCCGTCTCATCATATTTGGTTAAAAGAAGCGCAAGGCGAAATAGTAAGTCCTTATAATGCATTGCCGCCACTTTATGAGAATTTAAGTGAAGAAGAAATAGAGAAAACCATTTCAGAAATAGAAAGTATTAGTGATGGTGGCGCAGCATTAACAGCTTATGGTAAAATTCAATATACAGATATGTCTGAATCTGAAAAAGAAGATATTGCCAAAGGCTTATTTCATTATTGCGAACTAGATACTTTAGCTATGGTTATGATTTACGAGCATTTAAAATCCTTAGTTTAATGAATCTTGAAATTGAATTGCCAAATTTTATCACGCCATTAATGAAGCAATGGTTAATTCAATTTAAATATCAAGAATTGAAAGAAATTACAACTTTAGGGCTGTTCCATTGGGATTTTTTCCCGAACAAACGCAAACCAGAAAAACCAAGAAGAATTCCACGATTAGATGATTGGGTAACATTAATAGATTCTAGTTTTAAAAGAAGTGTTTACTTTTTGGAGGTTGATGCTAAGACACTTCATGTTTTTGAATCTTCTGGCATCAGTTTAGCAGGTTTTAAAATAACCAAAGAATATATTTTAGAAGCTGAAAAATTTGTTGAAACTCGTATATTAATGAAAATGATTAGTTAGATAGTTATTAAAAAATATCAAACAGACCATATTTTTAATGAACGAGGAGTTAGTAGCTCTCGAAAATGCTCTCGAACACACACGTATATAGATATACACTCAAGATTACTTTTCAAATTTCTATACGCATATAAAGTACACACAAGACCACACACATAAACACAACTGTATAATGTTAGGCTTCTGGAGGTACCACAGTAGAACCCACAACCTTTTATGGCTATGGTTTTATATTTTATATAAATCCTCCCCAAAATAGTTCGACTTCACTCCTTTTGGCTCCACTTTTTATTCCCAAGAATAATTTTTTATCCTTGGGAATAATTTTTTCTAAAAATAGCTAAATCCTCCCAAAAAATTATTCGATTTCATCACCTTCGCTTCACGACACTATTCCCAAGAATAAAAATTTATTGATTATCTTGAACTACAAAAAAGGGATGAAATAACCCATTTATTAATTTAAAATTAAGACTTTTAAGTAATGAAATATCCAAATTTATTTAAAGCATTTAATACGCATATTGATTTAGACATTGATGTATATCTAGATTTAGAAGACCGTTTAGTCCACAAAAAAATAGGTAAAAAAGATTTTTTATTTAAACAAGGGGAAGTGGTTAATTACTTACCATTTATTAACGATGGACTAATGATAAATAATATAATAGATAAGGATGGAGAAGAACATGTAATCCAAATTCGGGGGACTGGATTATGGCTTGGTGATTTGTACAGCTTTTTTTCAGGTGCAACAACAAGGTTTAATATTCAAGCCTACCAACCTACTGAAGTGCTGATGATAAATCATGAAACATTTGATTACATGACCAAAAATCATCCCGTTTATGAAAAATATTTTCGGTTGAGCATTCAGAACGCATATGTACAAACTCTAAATAGAATTTATAATCTACATAGTGCATCTGCAGAAGAAAGGTATCTTGAATTAATCAAAAATATACCTGAATTATTTGACAAAATCCCTCATTATATTATCGCTTCTCATCTAAACATCAAGCCCCAATCTTTAAGTCGAATTCGAAAGAATCTTAAATGAATTATCTGATTAACATAGGTGAATGGAATACTGAGTTTATTCAATTAATTTTACTATTCAATTATTAGTTTAAACTTAAATAGAGTATAATGAAACGGATTACATCATTATTTATAATATTTCTTACAATAATAAGTTCTTGCTCAAAAGATGAAGGTTCTATTGGTCCATCTCCAATTATTCCTGACCATAGCTGGGCACCTTTAAACCGAACTACAAGTTCTATTTACTTGGCAGCAGAGGATAGCATAATTATCGATACAAATTCTGTAGAGTTAGATTTTTATCGAAACACCGCTTACACCTGCGGCTTCTCGGGCAACTATACATTCCTTGTAGTTGAGCCTATAAATAATCCTGGAGCCGAAGCTCCACTATGGGTATATCTTCATGGTGGTGGTGCAGGTTATTTTGATGAAAACCGAGAATATAAAATTGGAGTAAGACCAACTGATGGGGCACCCAGAAATCCCAATCAACACAATACTGAAAAAACATTAGAGAGACTAAGAGATGACCAACTCATTTATAATACTCAAACTAACACAGGACAAATTGAAAATAGTACGCTTACAAGAAGAATTATGGAAGGGTATCGCATATTAATTGTTTCTATGAGTGATCATGACCTTCATTCTGGTATGGGCACCCCTTACCTAAATAATCCACATGGAGGAGAAGTAAATGGTTTACAGGCCAATATGGCTGCGATTGATTATACTGTAGCAAACTATCCTACAACTCATGTATTCGCACATGGTACTAGTGCTGGTTCCATAGGGGCTTTTACTTTAGCATATGCATATAATTTAGAAGGTGTTAAACTCAATGGTATTATCATGGATTCACATTTGGCTTCTTATAGAACAGAGACTTTAATCGGGTCTTTGGTTGGTGAAAGTGGATTTGTGTTTCCGGCAGATTTTGACATTATAGAGGCTGTAAAAAAAGTTGGCTGGATAGCTGACCGAGATAGATTTCCTGGAATAGAGTATGTAATAAATAATGGATACGATATCCCCTCATTAGATATTTACGGTAATTTGGATCCTGGATGCGGAGGAGGGCTGGCTCGAATTGATGAAGCTCATTCGGTTGGCTTAGATAACTGTGACTGGGTGCATGAAGGTTTTAGACAAGCAGTTGTATCTCAACCAAACAGCATACACAAAGTTCGAGTAACCACAGGATTTGGTCATGTACCAACAAATTATGCTAGCCCCGCAAATGATTTTGTTGATGAATTTATAAATGAAATTTTAGCTACTAATCCATCAAACCCTTTTAACTAAATATGAAAAAAAGCACTCTACTTACAGTAATTCTTGTATTGCTTTTTACATCATGTAATGAGGACGACATTCAACCAAACGACACTAATTTATTTGTTACTCCGAAAGTAAATAGAACGGTAACACAAATTAGCTTGGTCGATGAAATGACTATCAATGGTGGTGTCTTTAATGCAACCTTAGAATTAGATTTTTATAGAAATGAAGCTTATGAAGCAGGATTATCTATTGAATCCAACCCTGAATATTACACTTTCATGGTTATAAATCCCAATAACAACCCTAATGCATCTGCGCCGCTTTGGATTTATCTACATGGTGGTGCTCAAGGATATTTTGATGAACAAGGTGTATATCAAACAAACCCAAATCAAGATGAACATACTTATAATCATGAAGAATCGTTTGATGATCTCTGGCAGGTTATCACTATTCGAACCATTGCAAATGGCCAATTAGAAGATAACACTTTAAAAAGGCGGATAGAGGAAGGTTACCGAATACTTGTAGTTTCATATAGCGACCATGATTGGTATTCTGGATTTGGAACAACCTATCCAAATAATCCTGCTAATCCTAATGCACAAGTAAACGGGTTACAAGCCACAATGGCTGCTATCGATTATACAGCTGACAACTATCCAACAACTCATGCTTGGCTTCATGGTACCAGTGCTGGTTCAATAGGCGTTTGGTCTGTTGCACTTAGTTATGAGCAGGAAGGAAGACCAATTACTGGGCTTATCGGAGATTCTGGAGCTGTTGTTGAAAATATTGATGCAATATTTGATGCTTATCTAGAATCAGGCCAACTTAACTATGATGCATCATGGAGACCAGAAGGAATTGAGGAGAAAGTCGGTTACTTTGCAAATGTGAATAACCAAACTCATCCTGAAGCTCAAATCAAAAACTTTGATTTCAGAGCAACTCCCGGTATATGGATTACAGGTCTTGCAGATCCTGCTTTTGCTGCTCATCTTCCAACAGTTGCAGAGGCAGTTGATGCTGGGTTTGACAACAACCCTGAATATATCATGAGTGGATTAAATACAGCTATTAATGGGCAAATTGGTTCACCTCATGAATTACATTTCTTACCAAATACAGGACATGTACCAACTAATGATGAAGGTCCGGCTAATAATTTAGTTAATAATTTCATTGATAAAGTACTGGCTTCGAATCCGCCACCTTTTGGTCTGTGATAAAACAACAACACTAGCGCTAACAATTGATTTGACAGAACAGCTCCTTCGTCAAAACTCTGCATATCATTATACATCGTAAAATATTGACTCATAATTATTCAATTTTAACAAATCTGTTCCAAAATAGTTCGACTTCGCTCCTCTCTGCTCCACTTTTTATTCCCAAGAATAATTTTTTATTTTTGGGAATATTTTTTTATAATTTCGAATAAAAAATTTACAAGCCCTCAAGGGCAATATCAAAGGTTTTTTTACTAATTTTAACTTTTAAAACTTTTTAAGTGTCTATCTATAAAGTCTAAGAACAACATTATGAAAAAAATAATTTCTCTATGCCTCCTTAACATGATGCTTTTAACATCTTGCACTAAAGATGAAAATTCACAGCCAATACAAACTCAAGGTTATAATATGCTACTTATAGGGAATAGTTTCTTTAAGCCCTATGCTGAAAAACTTGATGACTTGTCGCTTATTGCCGGATTTGAAAATCACAATAGCACTCGAATTACTCGTGGAGGGGATAATGGAAGACCAATCAATTTTTGGAATGATTCTAATAGTAATGAGCACCAACAAATCAAGGCAACTCTTGATGAAGGAAATATTGATGTTTTTGGAATGACAGCGGGGCACGAGCCTGAAGATCCAATTGAAGGACATCGGGCATGGATTAGTTATGCCTTACAAAACAATCCTGATATTAAGATCTTCATTGCCATACCACAAATTGATTTCCCTGCATATTGGGAGCAGCGTGCGCAAGAATATGGGTTTAACAACATACAAGAATTAAATGATTACTTTGTTAATGATATTGTACACAATGAAATGGTAGACGTACTTCGTACTGAATTTCCCTCTACAAAAATTTTCACCATACCAACGGGATGGGCCTCAGTTAATTTGGATGAAATGAATAAGAACAATGAATTGCTAGATAATATTTCAAGATTTGGTCCACAGGCAACTTCATTATTTGTTGATGAAAAAGGCCATCAAGGAAGCATCATTAAAGAAACAGGCTCACTAATTTGGCTTAATAGTATCTACGGAGTTGATTTAAGTTTCTTTTCTTATGACACAGGTTTCAATACTAACTTACACGAAATTGCATCGCAACTGATGGATGATCATAGTCCAAATTACAAACTTTAAAGAGAAATAGTGTTTGATAATAAATCAAAATATTTTAATTTTAAAATCTCAAAAATAATTCACTATGAAAAGTTGGAAAGGTCTAATTCTGGTTTTAATACTACCGCTATTTGCTTTTAGTTCGCTGCATAAGTATTATGTCAGCGTCACCAAAATAGATTACATCAAAGAAAGACAAACAATTCAAATAACCAGTAGGATTTTTATTGACGATTTTGAAAAGTTGTTGCGGGGACGTTATGATGAAGCAGTTGTTTTAAATTCTGGTAAATCCGAAGATCAAATCGATGTTTATATTGAAAAATATCTAAAATTAAAGCTGCAAATTTCCATTAACAAGCAACAACAGTCCTTAACTTTTATCGGAAAAGCTTATGAAGATGACAAAGTCGTCTGTTATTTAGAAATAGAAAATATCCAAGAAATCAATCAGTTTGAAATCAAAAACCAAGTACTTTTTGATATGTTTAACAAACAAAGAAATATTGTACGCACCTTTATTAATGACAAGAATAAAACTTTTGTATTAATCCCTAAAAAAGATAAAGGCTTACTGAGTTTTTAAAAACCAATTGACTCTAAAAAACACTAATGCAACTTAGTTGTGTTAAATAAATTTTTATTAAGTTTGCTCCTTAATAAGTTGCTGTTTATAGCTTATATTATTTTTATTCATCCCATTCAATAACAGATAAAATGTATACTTTAAAACAATTATTTTTTTCTTTTTTATTTCTTTCAACCAGCATTTTTGCACAAGATAAAACACAAGAAGCAACCACGCCTGTACTAGGCCACACGAACACTAATAAATTCAAGCAGCTTTATGATGAGTTTTCAACGCCCAATATGTACAGAGCAGCTTCTGGTGCGCCCGGAGTCGCTTATTACCAGCAACGCGCAGATTACAAAATGGATATCGAACTGGATGATGACAATGCAAAACTTTCAGGTTTTGAAACCATTACCTACACAAACAATTCTCCGGATGAATTAAAATACTTATGGGTACAATTGGATCAAAACATGCGTGAAAAGGATTCTAAAACACCATTAATTCAAGCGAGCAGTATTACTGAAACTCAACGTGTAGCTTCTTTTACTAACGATTACCTCATTGAGCCCTTTGACGGCGGTTTTAATATTGAAGCGGTTCAGGATACTAATGGCAAGCCATTGCCACATATGATCAATAGAACTATGATGCGTATTGAGCTGCCTGAGCCCTTAATATCGGCTGGGACATTCTCTTTTACGATCAAATGGTGGTATCATATTAATAACCACGTAAAGCGTCGCGGACGATCCGGCTACGAGTATTTTCCTAAAGACGGAAATCGCGCCTATGTGATTGCCCAGTTTTTCCCAAGAATGGCCGTTTATAGTGATGTAGAAGGCTGGCAGAATTCTCAATTTTGGGGGCGTGATGAGTTTGCCTTACCTTTTGGAGATTATGAGGTAAATATTTCCGTTCCAGCGGATCATATTTTAGACGGCACAGGAGTATTGACAAATAGAAAAGAGGTTTTTTCTAAAACCATGATGAAGCGTTTTAAACAGGCTCAGAAATCCTATGACATTCCTATTTTAATTGTCACTCAAGAAGAGGCAGAGGCTGCCGAAAAGACAAAATCTACTGAGAAAAAAACATGGAAATTACATGCTAAAAATGTGCGTGATTTTGGATTTGCAACCTCAAGAAAATTCATTTGGGACATGATGGCTGTTGAAATTGGAGGGCAAAACATTATGGCGGTCTCCATGTATCCTAAAGAGGGGAATCCTTTATGGGAAGACTGGTCAACAAAAGCAGTAGCCAGTACTTTAAAATCATATTCAAGAATGACTTTCGACTACCCTTACCACAAAGCCATTTCTGTTCACGCCAAAAATCAAGGAATGGAATATCCGATGATTTGCTGGAATTACGGCAGACCAGATGCGGAAGGAAATTATAGCGATCGCACTAAATTTGGGATGATGAGTGTGATTATTCACGAAGTAGGGCATAACTTTTTCCCTATGATTGTCAATAGTGACGAACGCCAATGGACTTGGATGGACGAAGGCCTTAATACGTTTGTTCAGTACGTTGCCGAACAAGATTTTGCTCGCTGGTACCCAGAAGCCATCACGGGATTAGAGGCTTATCCGTCGCGCAGAGGTCCTGCCTATAAAATTGTAAACTATATGGGAGGAGATCAAAATTATATTGCTCCCATCATGACCAAAGGATTAAACACCTACCAATTTGGAAATAATGCCTATGGAAAGCCCGCAACCGCTTTAAATATCCTTAGAGAAACAGTGATGGGGCGCGATTTATTCGATTACTCTTTTAGAGAGTATTCTAGACGATGGATGTTTAAACACCCCACCCCAGAAGATTTCTTTAGAACCATGGAAGATGCCTCTGCATTTGATTTGGATTGGTTTTGGAGAGGCTGGTTTTACACTACAGATTTTGTAGATATTGGCATTAAGGATGTGAAAAAATATTACGTATCCTCGAAACCTTCAACAGCAACTGTAGAACGCATGAAAGCAAGAGGTGCTAGTCTAAGTGATTACCCACCACTTGTATTTATGATAGAGGAAGGGAGTTCTGATTATAAAGCAGCGCTAGAACAAGGATCACTTTTAGATAATTCATCGACATTAAAAGAGTATTTGATGGATAATTTTACTCCCGAGGCGCGTGCCGACATGAAAAATCCTTCGTTTTTCTATACGATTACTTTTGAAAAGCCAGGTGGATTGGTGATGCCAATCATTGTAAAATATACCTATAGTGATGGCACATCCAAAACAGAAACCTATCCTGCACAAATCTGGCGTTTTAATGATTTAGAAGTCCGTAAAGCAATTGCTTCAGAAAAAGAAATCATAAATATTACGATCGATCCAAACAAAGAAACTGCGGATGTTGACAGCTCAAATAATATGTGGCCCAAAGAAATTAAAGCCACTGATTTTGATCGTTTTAAATCGGGTGTAAAAAACTAGAACTATTTTAAACAAATATTATAAATTTTCATCTGTGAACGTTTAATTGAGTTTTACCGGCAACAGTCTACGCAATAAATCCGCTAAAAAGTTGCTAGACTAATCTATATTATTGCAAACAACGCTCGCAAGTGCCTAATACCAATATATGGGAGTTTATTATTTTACGATTTGGTATTTTCGGAATCGTAACCTTGACTTCTAAACAATCTACACTGCCGCAGTCAGTACATTGAAAATGTGGATGTATATCTTTGTGTTCAGACTTTGAGCACCCCATGCACTTTGCAAACCATTTAATGCCGTTACTATCTAGAAAATAATGTAATACTCCATCATCTTCAAGTTTATCTAAAAGACGGTACACTGTTGTTTTATTAATTTTATTGGCAAGCCGTTTTATCAACTCAATGGCGGAAATCGCATTTGAATCTTTTTTAAATTCATCCAACAATTCATCTGCTGCTTGTGTTTTTCTAATGATTCCCATAAAGACAAATTTATCACAACTTTATTGCAATAACAAATTGTATGCTTATATTTGCAACCGAGTTGCATTTAAATAGCACTACTTATGATTTTAAACTTAAATAAATCAGATACAATTGGCGCGCTAGCTAGTACCCTTTGCGTAATCCACTGCCTTATGACGCCTTTGTTATTTGCCGTACAAAGTTATACAGCCGTACAGCATGAAGCCGTTCCCTTATGGTGGAAAAATTTAGACTTCCTATTTGTAACTGTTTCCGTTTTTGCCGTTTACCTTTCTACAAAAAACTCTAGTAATACGCTTGTAAAATATGCCTTATGGATTAGCTGGCTTTGCTTATTTGTTTTAATTCTGAATGAAAAAATAGAATGGGTTTCTTTACCTGAACTTATCACTTATTTTGCAGCCTTAACACTTGCCATATTACATCTTTATAATCTAAATTATTGTCAATGTAAATCTGATAGTTGCTGTAATAAAAACACGTAATACTTAAATTATTATAAACTATTAACTTAAAATCCTCCCCAAAATAGTTCGATTTTACTCCTTTTGGCTCCAAGATTAATTGATGTCTGACTTAAAATTATATTATTAATAACTTAGTATCATTTTTTTTGTTTTAGAAAACGTTGGTGTCGTCATTTTACAAAAATACAAACCACTTGAAAATTTAGATAAATTAAAACTCATCTCATGCTTACCAGCGGGCTTGGACTCATTGACTAGACTCAATAATTTTTTACCATTAATATTAAAAACCTCTATTTTAACCTGTGTTTTTTTTGATAAGGTATATTCAATTTGAGTAGTCCAATTTGAAGCACCCAAATAGCGCTGGTAAAAATTAAATTCATTCGATTTTGTTAGTTCATTAATATTTAAAGTAGAAATATTAAGGAGGTCAAACATTTCTGATTTATGCCATTCTAACAATGATGTTGTAGCGTCATCTAAATCGGTAATCGCTAAATTATTCCATTCGTTTGGGTCGTTTAAATGATCGTAAAATTCTTCTTCACCGTCACTAGTAAGTGTATATCGATAACGACTTGAACGTACAGAATGATGATTTTCAGCTATTGGAGATGGTATATTGTTAGCAGGATTAACAATTCCATGAAGATGATTCAAAGCTACAGGAGGGCCGTTCCATGTGCCGTTTATTGGATTTTCCAAAAATGGTCTAAAGCTATAACCGTCTAAAAGGTACCCATTCCCTCCAATATTTGGATTTTCTGGTAAAGCAGATAAATCAATTAACGTAGGATAAATATCAATAAGAGACACAGGATGAGACACTTTTTCGCCTGCGACTGAAACTCCTGGTGCGTAAACGACTAAAGGAATACGGGTAGATTCTTCCCAAATGGTTGTTTTCGATAGGAAATTTTTTTCTCCCATATGATACCCATGATCTGCAGTAAATATTACAATGGTGTTTTCTGCATATTGGCTGTTCTCCAGACTATCTAGAATTACACCTACCTGATGGTCTACAAATGCAACACAGGCCAAATAGGATTGTATCCATTTTTTCCACCACATTTCACTACCAATATCCGTTTCTGCTGAATCCTCAAGGAATCGCGTAAGTGCGGAACTCTGATTATTATTTTCCCATAAAATAGAAGGTGTGTCATTTAAATCGTTAGCTAAATAAGGAGGTAAGATTATTGTTTCTAATGGAAACATATCAAAGAATTCTTTAGGGGCATACCGTGGTGTATGAGGACGGTTCATTCCTGCTACAATAAAAAATGGGTCGTCATGAGTTTCATTTAACTTTTCGGAAACCCATATAGATGTAATTTCGTCGGGCATTAACTCCCTATCCATTTCGCTTTCATATTGAAAATCCCAAGGTTCTTCCCAGTCCTTCATCCATCCAGTGTAATTACCAACAGTTGGAATCTCACTTAAAGGTGCGAATCCACCCCACTTACTATCTCTAATATTTGGCGGCATAATAGAATGACCAAAAGCTAGCGGTTTTCCCCAACTATGCATTGTAGAACCGTCCCATGGAAAAGGACCAAAACTTGATGGTCCACCATCCAACGGCTGATTAAAAACACTATTATCTTCATGGCCATTATGAAAGACTTTACCGCTTCCATACAACTTATATCCATTGTTACTGTAATGTTCCATGATGGTTATCGCATCTGTCATCATTGGAAAATTACGCCATCTATTTTGTTGTTGGTTGTGGCCATAATATCCAGTTTTACTGGGATACATTCCTGTCCAAAGACTGGCTCTAGACGGTCCGCAAATTGGCGCATTAGCATGGGCATTTGTAAATTGTACCCCCATATCAATTAGTCTATCAATATTTGGTGTTTGCGCTTGTGCGTGCCCTCCCATTCCCTCAACAGAATCATTTAAATCATCACTGATTATAATAATGACATTGGTCACATCATTTTGACCATAGAGAGAAACACTAATTAAGAGAGATGTGACACATGCTGATATAAATTTGATATATTTTATTTTAATCGCAGAATTTATACCCATTTAGTGTTGTTTATTTGAAAAAATTAAATCTATTGATGATCTCACCTTTTGTTCGTGTTGTTGACAGATTAACATATAATAATTACACTTCTAAATATATAAATAAAATTTATAATTTTAATAATATAACTAAATCTTCCCCAAAATAGTTGGACTTCACTCCCATTGGCTCCACAAATTACTTCCGGGAATAATTTTTATGCTAAAAAAACAACTCTTGAGCTAATTCAAAAGTATTGGAATGGGCATCGATAATATTTTTTACTTGAATAGAATACCCCCCACCCATACTCACTTGAACTGGAATATTTTTGTCCTTACAAAGGGTTAAAACAAAACGATCTCTAGCTTTACATCCCTCCATAGACAGTCCCAACCGACCAAGTTTATCTGTTTTTAACACATCAACTCCGGCTAAATAAAACATAAAATCTGGCTCAAATAAATCGACTAATCTTGGAAGGTGATTTTTTAAGGCATTTAGATAAGCTCCATCCTCAATGTTGTCATCAAATGGTAAATCAAAATCACTGTTTTGCTTTTTGAATGGATAATTTTTTTGACCATGAAATGAAATAGTAAAAACAGAATCTTGATGCTCAAAAATGGACGCTGTTCCATCCCCCTGATGTACATCTAAATCAACAATCATAACTCTTTTAGCTAAGTTATTGTCTATCAAGTGATTAGAGGATATTGCCTGATCGTTAAGCATAGAAAATGCACCAGGTCGATCTCGAAAAGCGTGATGAGTACCTCCAGCTATATTCATTGAAATACCATGTAGTTGTGCATAATGCGTATTTTGAATAGTCCCTTGGGCTATCACATGTTCCCGCTTAATCAAAGCTTCAGAAAGCGGAAAACCGATTTGCCTTGTATCTAATTTGGACAATGACAAATTGATCAAATTATTATAATAGCCTTCATCGTGTGTGGATAATAGTAGTTGTTTTTCTATGGGTAATGGAGAGAAAAAATTATCTATGTTACAAATGTTTTTTCTCAATAAATCCTCTGGTAACAACTCATACTTTTCCATTGGAAAACGGTGCCCAATTTTAAGTTGATGTTTATAAATTGGGTCAAAAGCAATTTTTAACATTAATCATTCATTTAAGTCACGCTATAAAATTAGTTGAATTAAAAGTTATAATATTGTAAACAAATAAAAATTTTAGGTTTTTTATGAAAGTATTAGTCATTTTATAGATGTTTTTGAGAACTACTAAATCAAAAGAGGATGCGAAAAAAAAATATTTCCATTGTGAATTATTAGGAAGGATCAAATGGCTTAAATAAACTGAAAATGTTTTACAGTAGTATTTTAAAATATCATCACCCAGAATATTTTAAGATGATTAAAGGACTATGAACTCCTGGCACCAAGCACTTACTTAAAACTATTCAATTCTATCACATCCTCCTAAAAATAGTTCGACTACACTATTAACTTAACAAATTCAAATTACTTGATATTTATCCCAAAAAGAGCTTCAACAAAGACTGACGGGGTTTTAAACTAAAAATATAATAAGATTACAATAAAATAAAACTTTAATATATATCTCTTTTTTTTATGTCAGTTTATTTTATGAACTCTGTTAATACTTTTTAAAATCTATATATTCTTCACTAATAATCAGTCTATTGGATAAAAAGTTATAGATTTAGATAAAATTTATAAAAAAAAATATTTATCATACTTAAATTTGTGTGCTATTTTCGCACAAAATATTTTTCATGAAATTAAGTAACGATAAAATTGAAGAAATCATTGAACTAATAATCTTGGTGATTAAAGAAGATACACATTTACGGATTGCAATTAACAATTCTCAAAGTAATAATTTTCATACAAAAGAAGAACTTGAAAAAACAATTGATGAAATTTCATCAATAGAAATGAAAAAAATATTTGAACAAAAATTAAAAAACTTTGACTCTGACAGAAAAGAATATCTAATGGAAAAATATGGTAAATTTATTTTAAGCGAAAGACTTGTTAGGTCAACGATAAATCCCTCTTTTGGATTTAAAAGAAAGTATGGAGTATTTGGGAAACATTATTAACAATTAGTATACAAAAACTACCTCTAGCTTTTACCCTCCCCCCAAAAAACAACCAACACACTTAATCTATCACATGTTGTGTTTAAAATACAAACATATGAAAAGAATTATAATTTTTTGTTTTTTATTTTTTTGTAAATATTCTTTTGGAGACTCAAATTTTGTAATCCAAAAAATTCATACAGATAACATATATTACAATGTTATAATTCATGAAAATAATGCATATGTAAGTTCAAATAATGGAATATTTTTCATTGATACGTTAAGCGGTAAATTAGTAATGCATGATGAATCTGTAAAGGGTGCAATAAATCCTGACTTGTTAAAAGAGTTAGGGTTTAAAATTGAATTTATAGAATCTCCTATCCCTCTCCCAGATCCATACATGTTAACTGTCACGGATTTCGCATACCACCACAACTCACTATATATTGTAACGAAAGGAGACTTACTTGAATACGAAAATAAGCCCTATAAGTTTTTTCCATACGGAAGTGTTCGTTCTATCTCTAAAAATAGTATTGGAACGTATAGCGGGGTGTATATTAACGGAGAGAAACTAAAAAAAACAAACTATACCGATGGACAAGTAAGAGAATTCGATAGCATTACATTTGTTTGCTACAATGGCATCATAGTAGTCAAGGATAAAACAGAAAAAGTTCTATATGATAACAGTAATTCAAAATTTAGTAGTGCTGAATATGGAGCAATTTCAGATATATTTTCAATAGGAAATTCTTATTATTTAGCTCTATCATCAAAAGGTATTTACAAATATGATTACAATTTAAACAGTTTTAATTTAATTTATTCTAATAAAAAAAGAATTATTCCAATAAGAAATAAGATTAACAATCGTATCCAAAGTGACAAAGAGTTCCATTTTATTGATGATGACAAATATCTTTCTGTTGATATAAATACTTTAAAAACTAGAGTTATTTATGACAATATTAATTTTAAAATAGATGACATTTTAGAGTGCAGTATTGATGGGACTATTTTCTATGGAATTGATGGAAATAAATCATTATTTAAATTTGAAAGATTTAAAAATGAGCTCAAGTTAATTAGTACTCATAAGATGAGTTTATCAGCACACACAATTTCGGATGTTGGAGATCTCGTTTTTTTATCTGGAAATGATGGTTTAAGTGTCTTTGTGAAATCTATTGGACAAATGTATAATGGAATTATAAATGACGAGTTTAATAAAGATGCTGTATTCAAATTAAAAAATTACATCAGTTTTGGAAGTATTCATGGGGTTTATAGCATTGAGAATGTTAATGAATATCAAAAGAGCTCATATCTTCAAAATTTAAGTTCAAACAGTGATAGTCACTTCATATATGAAATTCTAATCATATTATTTATATTAATATCATTTTTAATAATTTTTAAATCATTGATAAACAAAAATTTATCTAATGAAGAGCTAGTCGTAGAAATTAAAAAATTTATTATTAAAAACTTAAGAACAGTCACTTTGACTACATTACAAGATAAATTTACTTTAGATTATAATGCTATAAATAATTTACAAAAAGGATTCAGCCCTGCTAAATTCATAAAACAAGAAAGAAATAGCAAAGCAAAAGATATGTTTTTAAAAGAGGAATCCATATCAAAAATCTCCAATTACACGGGGTATTCTGAATCATATCTTTTAAAGAACAAATATAATTTCTTGAAATAAAAAACAGATAATTTTTAAAAAAATTGAAAACCAAGTGGCTTTTAGTCTTTGGCTATCAATATTAGTTTACTAAAGCCTCAAAAAATTATCTGGAGGCCTCTCGGCGACTCCACAGTAGAAGCCGCAATCATTTATGGTTATGGGTTTTTCAATTAAATATCTTTATTGGTTTAGGAAATCAAATCCTACTAGAGGGCTTTAAAAAAATAAGTGAAAGTTATTTCGGTTGAGAGAAAAAACGTTTTGGCTCGAAGGTTGGCATCGCTCCATTAATCTGCTTACCTAAACCAAGAGGTACCCTATTTGCTTCTGCTATACGTGACTCTAAAACAGTAAGAAGCGAATCTTTGATTGATGAATACTCAGGTTTATCAGCTAAATTTTTAAGCTCTGATTTATCAAATTTATGATCATATAACTCGTAGCTATAAACCCCTTTAAAGCGCCATTGATTCAATCGGTAACGCTTGGTTTGAATTCCATAACCTTGTGCTTTCTTATTTCCAATGTTCACCTGAAGTTCTGTTAAAGCACTACTTCTAACAGCCGCCTTAGAATTTGTAAAATAGGGCACTAAACTTTTTCCACTTACAAAAGAAGGGGGTTTAAGATCTACCACATCCATAATCGTAGGATATAAATCCACCAATTCTACAGGCGCTTTTACCACTTCATTCGTGGTTGTGACTCCGGGTCCTGAAATAATCAATGGAACTCTTGTTGCGTCCTCAAACAACGTTTGTTTTTGCCAATGGCCATGCTCACCAAGGTGATAACCATGATCAGATGTGAAAACTACGATGGTATTTTTATCTAAACCTGTTGCTTTTAATTTATCTAAAACACGTCCAATTTGTGCATCCATAAAACTGGTAGTTGCATAATAGGCTCGTTTAATTTCTTTGGCTAAATCAGGATCTATAGCCACTTGTTCTTTTTTACGACGCACCGAGATGGCTGCAGGTTCTGGAATTGTATTCAAATATCCATCCGTGCTTTGTGGGACCGTGAAATCTGTGGCGTCATATAAGTCAAAATATTTTTTGGGAGCCACAAAAGGAACGTGAGGTCTGTAGAGTCCAAAAGCTAAAAAGAAGTTCTCACCACTTTCAGAAAACTCATCTAAAAAATCAATGGTTTCCGTAGCGCCTATTCCATCTGTTTGCTCTTCATCAGCTCCCTCTGCCTCCAGCCAACTTAAAGTACCGCCATCCAGTTTTGGCTTTAATCCCTTTAACTTATATTCTTCTATTTTGTCGCGACCATAAGGATTTACTGTTCGGTCCCAAGTGTATGAATCATCATGACCGGCTGTTCCAATATCTCTAGGGTTATGGTAATGATAAATTTTTCCAACCCGTACCGAATGGTAATTCTCCATTCTAAATTTTTGTCCAAGTGTGATGACATTCGGAATGGTTTGACGAACATACAATCTTAGTTTTTTTGATTTTGTCTGATCTGGATACAACCCAGTCATCAAAGAAACTCTAGAGGGACCACATAACGGGTATTGAACATGCGTATTATCAAAAAGAAGGCCTTCTTTGGCGAGTCTATCAATATTTGGTGTGATTGCAAGTGGGTCTCCGTAGGCACCCAGAGCACAGTTTAAATCGTCTGCTATAATGAATAACACATTCATTTTATTAGACTGTCTGATGGGCTTTGAACCGGTAATAGATAAAAATATTAAGATTAAAAAAATAAACTTTAATAGCTTCATAGAGTGTTTTTAGAAAAATACAACAATTAAAAAATTTAATAAATATAACGAATAATCCACTTCCTATTGTTTTAAAAATTTAAAATGAGAATGGTTTACACTAATAAAATAAACGCCTTCTGATAAGTCTGATACATCTATATAACCACTTTCTAACTCCTTTTGAATACGTAATCCATTGATATTATAAAGTTTAATGGAGTAAATAGGCTCAGAAAAAAGCAGTTTTATTTTATTGGTTGCTGGGTTTGGAATCACTTTTAATGAAGCCCTTTGAGCATAAATGTCAGATTCAAACGACAGATAGCTCGTAGGGTCACACGAATATACATATTGATTAACTACAACTTCAGTATTCAAATTGTTTGGTCCTACATAATAAGTAACTGGGATAGATGGGGTTGATTGATGATTTTTATAAAACAAACCAATATCAGTTAGATTCATAGCATCATCATAAAATTCAGCATTGCCAGGATCTTCAGGAATAGTGACGTTTTGAGGTTCAAACCAAGCATATCGTTCCACAAAATTCAGGCTTTCAAGATAAGGAATAGCAAGTTCCATGAATTGACGGTTTACTTCTGTTGACCTATACTTGTTTCCATTAAATTCTGTAATCCAAATAGGCAGTCCATACAAGTTATATACCTCATTTAGATACGTACTAAAACGATCTAAAATTGCACTTGGGCTCACATTTGGTGAATTTTGAGGATTCCCTCCCCAATCATACCAATGTAGCGCAATAACATCTATCCTAATATCATTTTGAATGGCTTGTTGATTGAATGTATTTAACCATTCAAATGCTGCGCCTTGGCGGCATGCTGGAGACACTAAGCGCAGCCCCGTTTTCATTAGGTTTTCATAGATGCTTAATGCTACATTCACATCACATAAATTATTATACTGACCAGATTGACCATTACAGTCATCAGGCTCGTTAAAGCCTAAAACATGAGTGGATTTATATATTGAACGGTATAAACTTATATCTCCATCATCATTAGCGCCTCCAAATCCCCAAGACATGGGAGGGCATTCTCTTTGCATATCCGAAAGGCCATTATTGCTCCATTTGTAAAACCAAGTATTGTCCATTCCGACAATGTCTCCCGCTGTCCCTTTTTTCGAGACCCAGTTCCATGGAATAACTCTTACAAAAGAAATCCCTTCTACAAGTGAGTTGGGCAATGTATGTATTTCCAAATCTTCTTCTGAAGCTATATAAACGTTACTCTTTCCTGTTCCGTCTTCATTAACAGCAAGTGTTAGCATATGCCCTCTTTTTAAATAAAAAGAACGAATGTTATCATTCATTTGTGTTGGGATCGAAGCCCCACTGTAAATCTGGTCAATAACGATAGAAGCTTCATATCCATTTAGGTTTTCGTTAGAATAAATGGTCAAAGGAGTGGCTTCCAAATTTTGTGCCCTTACAACCACTCCGTTATCATAGTAATTATCAAAACGAATGTTTGTTGGATATTCAGAGTAATCATTAAACACAAAAAACTGAGACAGATAATTGTCATAGGCTAAAGTTGGAGTGACATTATTTAAACGCAACCAACTCATATTAGAGTTTATATAAACCTGAATATCCTCTAAAAGAGGCGTATTCCCACTCAAATCAACATAAGAATTTTCATTCAAAATAAGAGTCCCTCCAGAAAAACTATATGCATCAAGGACTCCATTCGAAATCTGTAATGTTTTGGAGGATTCTAAAACAATGGAGCTATTAGGCAATGAATAAATAATATTTTCATTCAAAGAGATTGAATCAAAATTTACAGCACCACTACTAAACTGAACGTTAACCGTTCGTTCAAAATCTACACTACTTACAGTAATTGTATTAATTCCCAATGAAAGTACTTGTGGGTTTCCTTGGGACCAATTTCCATTAGACACCGTCTTATTAACCCGATAATTCACGCTTCCAGAAGGTAAACCAGTGACATTAATTACAAATGTTTGTTCTGCCCCATTATTCCCATCCCCAATTATAGCCGCATTATAAACGTAGGGCCAAGGTTCTGTAATGCCTTGATTAAATATATGAGGTGTTTGAGAAGCAATATTAGTTACTTCAGTAGAAGTTGTATGAGCCTCACATGAAAGTAAAAGATCGAAATTGATAGGCTGTGAAGGATTTATACTTCCACTTTCGGGGGGTTGACCAGAGACTGTATTTGCCCAATTGGATTCATTAAAAAAATTAGCATCTCCCCCATTACCAGTCCAATATAACTCTTGAGAGAATAGAGTATTCGTAACTAAAAAATAGAGAAAAATTACATGTTTTTTAGTTACAAACATCAATTTAAATTGGTTTATTAATTAAATTATTTCTTCATTAAACTATGTGAATATAATTAATTTTAAGATTTTATTTATATGATTTTACTATAGGTTTTGTTTCGGCGTTTTCTTTCTGGTTCTTTTTGGTGTTTATTTTTATCTGCTGCATTATTTTATTAAATAATTCTTTATCTTTTTCTGTAACCATTGCCTTTACTTTTTACGGGATTCTAAGCCTCCAAAATCTGTGTCTGAAATATGTCTTAAGTCTTCAAGGGAGAGAGTATTGCCATAACTATCCTTAAGCTTATATAGCTCTGATTTCAAAAGACTAATGGTTGAAGCATGGGCAGAGTTATTAATTAGATTATTCATTTCAGAGGGATCGTTCTCTAGGTCATATAACTCCCAAGCGTCTATATTATAATAAAAATGAATTAATTTGTAACGCTGATTTCGAATGCCATAATGCGGTTGTACCCGATGGTAATATGGGTATTCATAGTAGTGGTAATACATAGATTGTCGCCAATTATTAGAGGCTTGTCCTTTAAGAATCTTAAAAAAACTGTTGCCTTGTACTTTTTCTGGAATAGATACGCCAGCCATTTCCAATAAGGTAGGTGCAAAATCAATATTTGAGACAATATCATTTACAACTGTTCCCGCTTTAATTTTTCCAGGGTAACGAATTATAAACGGCATTTTCAAAGACTCCTCGTACATAAAACGTTTGTCAAAAAACCCATGTTCTCCTAAGAAAAACCCTTGATCTGAAGCATAAATTAAAATGGTGTTTTCTTCTAATCCGTTCTCTTTTAGATAGGCTAACACTCTTCCAATATTATCATCAACCGAACGAATTGTTGCTAAATAATCTTTAATATATTTCTGATACTTCCATTCACGAACTTCTTGTGGACTCAACTCTATTGAAGGTGTCACTACTTCACTTGGCTTAAATCCATATTGACTCCATTGTCTTTGTTTTTTCTTAGATAAAGAGTCTGGGGCCGTCATTTTCATATCTTGTCGGCTAAAATAATCCATTGTCATCTCCGTATCCCCTGCCGTCAGTTCCCTACCTTCATAAGAATCATTGAAATTAGAAGGGTATGGCATTTCTATGTCCTCCCATAAGGCTTCGTATTTAGTGTCAGGCGCCCATTCCCTATGTGGAGCCTTATATTGTAATAGCAGGCAAAAGGGTTCTTTTTCATTTCTTTGCTGTAACCAGTCTAAGGCAAAATCAGTAGTTAAATTTGTAGCATAACCCTTTTCTTTTATCGTCTCTCCATTATCGTTATAAACGGGATCCCAATAAAGACCCTGTTCCCCTTTAGATATATGATATTTGTAGTAATCAAAACCAACAGGTTCTGATGCTAAATGCCATTTACCAACCAAAGCTGTTTGGTAGCCTGCATTTTGTAAAGCTTGAGGATAGGTCCATTGTTGATTATCAAAAACCCCACCTTTATAGTTCTTATAATAACCATTCACGTGGCTATAGGTCCCCGTAAGAATCGCTGCTCTACTAGGGCCACAAATGGCATTGGTACACAATGCGTTTTCTAACAAGGCTCCTTCATTGGCAATACGATCTATATTAGGAGTCGGCGCTAACTCTGTAAAAAGACCTCCATAGGCAGATATGGCGTTGGTCGCGTGATCATCCGAAAAAATAAATACAATATTCGGAGCCTTTTTTTCACTTGGATTGTTTTGACTGTAACAACAGGTTGTTATTAAAAATAAAATCCTAAACACATACTTGTTTATATGAAACATAACTTGATAAGATAAAAAAAGCTGATATATTCGAATTTATATATCAGCTTTTAATTTGAAAATATTCTTACTATTGTTTGATTATTTTTTTGGTAGTAATAGTTCCGTTATCAACCTTAATTAAATGGATACCAGAAGAAAGCTCTGAAATATCAACTTGATTGGTGTTGAAAACTTCTTTTTCTAAACTCCCTAATATTGAATACACCTTGATAGATTTGATGTTTTGAACACCATCAATAAAAATAGTTCCTGTAGCCGGATTTGGATGGATATTAATTACTGAAGAGCTTACATCCTCTAAGCTTAATAAATCCAACCCATTTACAGATAAAGAAGAATACCCAATATCTCCGGTACTAAATTGGAATCTAATGCTTCTATCCCATGCCACAGCAGCAACTGTTTTTGAGAATAAACCTAAAGTAAGAGGAGCTACACAACATTCAATATCATTTCCTGCTGAATTAGTCTTATAAATCCTATAATTAGCACCCACTGCTGGCAAACAAGTGATATTCATTTCAAATGAGTGAGCAGTATTCATATTAGAACCATCATCTCCAGCTGATGCAGCTGTTAAATAATAAGGGAAATTAGAATCCTGTGAAATAAATAAATTTGATTCGCCAATAGTTATCTCATCGCATTCAAATTCTTCAAAAGGATACAGAACTTGTCCATTATGTGAAAATGAATCAAACTCAATCGAGCCACTACCTGAAAACTGAAATTTAACATTACGATTGAATTCAACTGCAGAAACAATAATTGTATTTTCCCCCACTACTAAATCCCCTTGCTGAGTAAAGTCCGCTGCACCAGTTGAAGTAGTTTTATATATTCGATATGTTGTTCCATCGCCCAAATTTGTAATATTGATTACTACTGTTTGAGCAAGTCCACTCGTTGCATTACCTTGTGAAGCAGCTGTAAATATTGTATTCCAAGTTGCATTAGCTCCAGTTGAAAATAAACCTGAATCGGTCATATTTATTGATTGCGCAGTAATAATATTTACTGAAAATGCGAAAAATAATAAAGTAATTTTTTTAACCATAATTATTGTTTTTAGATAATATTAATTGTTTTTATTTTTGTTTGTACGTTCTCCATTCTTTCATCTTGTCTTTTCCAAGAGCACTTTTTAATTTCCCAGAGAGTCTATTATAAACCTTTTTTAATTCAGCCTTTTTGGTTTCTAAATCTTCAGCATAAGTGCTTCGAATTATAGCAACTTCATGAAAACGTTTTAGTTGAATTTCGTAGACTTTTTCTTTTTCATCATCGTCCAAAGAAAGAACTTCAGACATCTCATTTGTTATTTTAATAGCGCGATCTTCATTAGTGTTTTGAGAATAAACATTTGTGGCTAAAACCATTAAAAATAGAAGCAAACTAATTTTTTTCATAATCGTATATTTTAATTATAAAATTAAAGAAAGACTAAAAGCTAAAGGTTAAAGAATTGTTCAGATAACTAAACTAATTAACCAAGCTAATAAATAGGATGATTTTTAACAGTGTTATCAATTATTTATATAACAAAACAACTAATGGTAAGAATTAAATTTTTCAATGGGTTTATTTTTCCAGTTTATGCCTGGTTGCCATTTAGGTGCTTTGACCTTATGTAAATAAGTATCTAAGGCCACTTCTAGTTCCTTTAACTTTTCAGGAAACATAGCCGCTAAATTATTATTTTCTTCTAAATCTTGAGCAATGTTAAATAATAAAAGTTCATTCGTATCATGAAATTTTATCAGCTTGTAAGTATCGATTATTATCGCCGAATGGGCTCTTTTAATAGCAATTCCATTTTCGTATGGCACATGAAATATAAGACCTTCAGAAAAACGTTTTACAAGACCTTTACCGTCATTAGCTAATAGGGGTTTAAAACTTCCGCCATCTAAATTGGTTTGATTGAGCTTTTTGTTACCCGCTAGATCTACCATAGTTGGGAGTAAATCTGAAAATGTGATAGGGGCTGTGGACTCTGCTCCTGCCATAATCTCTGGCCCAGCAACTATAAAAGGAACGCGGATACCGCCTTCCATAGCATCCCATTTTCCTCTACTTAAAGGAAAGTTGGAGCCCTGTTTGTAAAATCGTTTGGGTGGCATTACAGGCACAGCCCCATTGTCTGAAGTGTAGATAATATAGGTATTGCTTTCTAGACCTAATTCTTTTACACGATCTAATAACAACCCAACGCCAGAATCCAAGTCTTCTGTCATAGCGGCAAATCCAGGATGTTTTTGATACCTGCCTTTATCTATGTCTTTATATTTTTCGAGTGTTTCTTCTCGCATCATAATATCTGAATGGACTGCATAATGAGAAACTTGTAAGAAAAAAGGCGTTTCAGATTTTGCCTGGCTTTCGATAAAATCAATAGCACTTTGAGTGGTACTAAATATTTTCTTTGGATCCTCTGTAATGGTGTTACCCCATTGTATCTTTCTTGATGATTTATAATTAAATCCACCATCTTTATTACCTGTAATCCCATCACTGTAGTCATAACCAAGAACTGAAGGCTCAACATCAATTCCCCATTTACCAAAATGAGCTGCTGTATAGTTAGGATCAATAGATTTTAATAACTTAGGAATTGTAAGCGCTGTTTGATGATCGATATGCTTCGTGTTCATGCCTACTCTAATCATTTTAAGCCGGGCTGGCGTTTGTCCAAACTGAATACTATATCTGGATGGAGAACAAACAGGTGCACTTGCATAGGCGGAAGAAAAACGCATACCTCGATTTGCTAAGGCCTCAATATTAGGCGTTTGGTGGTAATCACTTTTAGATTGAATTTCATCGTCCATCATTTGAACTGAGGTGCCATTCCATCCTTGATCGTCAGCTAAAATAATGATGAAATTAGGCGACGTTTTATTCGATTTTGTAGGGGCTAATTTACACCCATAAAGTACGGATAGAATTATTAAAGTTAAAAATGATAAGGGATGGTTAATTTTCATTTAAAGTTTTTTGATAATCGGTTAATGAATACGAAATTTATGTAGTGAGGGATGCTATAATAAATGAGTAAGTGTCATCAATCAATATAGATAACCTTAGCGTTAAATGTGATTTCTTGTGCCAATATAAGGGACGGAAGAAAAATCAGAATAAGTAGTGATTTTAAATTCATGTGGTGATGTTAATAAATTATTATACAATATAATGACGAAAACTAAGGGTTGAGTTAAATTTTTGTCCAAAACAGTTAATTATTTGACAGGATAATACTTCAAGACTCTTCACTGTAAACTTTAGGAGTTTTACCATAGAATTTCTTAAATAAGGTGCTAAAATACTTAGGGTCATTAAAACCAGATGCGTAAGCAACTTCACTAATGCGCATCCTTTTATTGTTTTTCAGTAGCTCTGAAGCATGATTTAACTTGACTTTAATCACCAAATCTACAGGTGACATATTTGTCAAGCCTTTTAACTTTCTAAATAACTTGGATCGACTAAGACCTGTTTTTTCAGATATTAAATCAATCGAAAATTCACTATTGGTAATATTCTTTTTAATAATCTCAACGACATCAGATAAGAAGTTTTCGTCATTGGATTTGACATGTTCTTTAAGGTCTGAGCTTGAACTAGAGATCTGAGAAATTGTTTGTCTTGAATTCAAAAGATTGACAATCATGGCATTTAATATTTTCATATTAAAAGGTTTTTCTAAATACGCATCAGCCCCAATTTCAAGACCTTCAATTTTGTCATCAACATCATTTAAGGAAGTGATCATAATCAAAGGGATATGACTTGTTTGAAAATTGGTTTTTAGAATATTACAAAGCTCTTTCCCTCCCATCACAGGCATCATTACATCTGTTATAATTAAATCTGGATTTTTTGAAAGCGCTATTAGTAGTGCTTCTCTTCCGTTAGGGGCGTCAATGACATTATATTTCTTTTCCAATTCAAATTTAATGGTGACTCTTAAATCCTCATTATCTTCTACCAATAACAAGGTTTTATTACTAGTAATACCTTCTTGAATAGACTCTGAATCTAAAACTTCTGATTGCTTAATAAATAAATCCTTTTCTTTATAATGTTCACTTCCTTTTTTGAGAGTTAAGGAGAAGGTAGATCCTATGTTCTGTTTACTTGTAAATTCAATTGACCCCCCATGCAATTCAATGATTTTTTTAGAAATCATTAAACCAATTCCAGAGCCCGAAATCCCTTTATTGTTAATATTAGTTCCTCTAGTGAATCTAGAGAATAATAGTTTCTGTTCATCTTCAGGAATGCCTATTCCATTGTCTATAAAATCAATTTGGATATTTTTGTTTTTTGCTAGAACCTTGATTTCAATTTGACCACCATCTTCGCTATATTTTATAGCATTTGAAATTAAATTATAAAAAATCCGTGACACTTTAGTTTCGTCAAACCATAAATAAACTTTTGGAACAGACAATGAAATATCTATGGATTTTTCAATGAGCAGTGGCTCAAATTCAGCTACAGTTCTGTGTACTATTTTTTTTAAATCTACTTTTTCAACTGACAACTTTAGCATCCCTCGGTCTGCCTTTTGAAAATCTAGAAGCTGTGTTACATATTCATTTAAATTTTGTGTATTTCGTTGTATTAGTTCAATACTATTTTGAAGCTTAGTTTTTTCAGTAAGTTGTGAAACTAGGAGTTGTATCAACGTTACAGGAACCCTAATATCATGTGCAACTTCGGTGAAGAATTTTATTTTGTTATCATTAAACTTTTGATCTGCTCTTGAACGTTTTAAGAGAATAAATAAATACAGCATTACAAATCCCAAAAATAAATAGCATAAAAAGGCCTTAAAGCTTAACCAAAAAGGTTGTTTAATAATGATATCAATTTTATAGGATTGTGAAGATAACTCACCATCTACATTAGTAACTTTAGTCTCTAAAGAATAGGCTCCTGAGGGTAATTTTGAGTAAGTGGCTTGTCGACTACTTTTCGATAGGGTTGGTTTTTCGTCGTAGCCCTTTAAATCCCAACTGAACAGTTGTTTTTTTGAACCATATAACTTTGGGGTCTCAACATTGAAAGTTAATGAATTTTGATTGTAATTTAGTTCTATTTTGTCAAGAAAATTTATGTTTTCATCAAGGATTGTGGAGTCTGGCAGAACCCCATTAATTTTGAATTCAGAAACATAAATATTTAAATCTTCGACCTCGCTTAATACATCTTTAGGGCTGAGTAGGGTTGCTCCTTTGGGACCTCCAAATGCCAAACGGCCGCTCTTAGATTGTGTGGATGCCCCAAAACCAAACGATTTAATAGTTAATCCATCAGCCGCATCAAACTTTCTGATAATGCCTCTTTTGGGATTAAGCTTCCATAGACCCGAATAAGTTCCTAACCATAGGTTCTCTTCAGCATCTTGTTGAATCGAAAATACGGTACCCGATTCAAAATTTAGTTCTTTATTTAGGTGCTTAATCTCTTTTGTCGTTAGATCATAGCTTAAAAGCCCTTGCGTATTTCCAATCCAAATACGATTGTTGGCTTCATCAAAACATAAAGAATAAACCTGTGTAATATTTTTAAAGACCTCATTTTTAATCGATCTTATTTTTTTGGTTCGTTTATTAATTTCCTTCAGGCCGTTAGCAGCCCCCACAAACATAAGGTCTTGGTTATTAGAGATAATAGACCGCGCATTCCCCGTCTTATAACTGCTAACTAAAACACCGTTTTGATAGTGTTTTACAGGACCATCAATCCCTCCGACCCAGACCTCATTTTGGTCGATATAAGTGGCGAAAATTAATTTAGATTTATTCTCATCTTCAATTAAAGGAAAGACATCTGTTTTTCCTGTTTCTGGATTGAACTTAATTAATCCACTACCATACACTCCTAAAATAAGATGGTTATTGTGCTTATTTATAGTTAGTACGGCCTTGTTTGCTAAATCTGGGTTCTTATTATAATTAGTCCATATTCCATTTGGAGAAAGTTTACTAATTCCATTTTCTGTTCCAAACCAAACAGCATCACTTTCATCAAAATATATAGAACGAATATTGTTATTATGTATACTATTTGACTTGTAAGGAACATAAGAAACATTATTAAATGCATTATCTTTTGGAAAAATCAAATCAATGCCAATTTCTCTCATGCCGAGCCAGTAAACGTTTTCATCGTCTACAAAAATCTCATAAATACTATTTTGGCTTAAAGAGCTAAGTTTATTGGGATCATGTTTTAAGGTCTTAACAATATTTAAATCTTGATCTATTACTAACATCCCCACCCCTTCAACAGAAATTAAGGCATTAATTTCTCTATCAAACTCAATAGATCTTATCGTATATGTATCAACTTGACTATCATATAAAACTACTTTTTTAGTGTTTTGTGTATCAATTACGAAAAGTCCCTTTTGATACGTTCCAGCCCAAATTCTATTTTGACTGTCAAAATTAAAATCAAGTGTTTCAATAGCCTCTAAAAGTGTACGCTGGTACACAAGTTGATTGGAGATATCTGAATAACTATACACATTTATTCCATTAGTTGAAGCCACATAAACCTCGCTGTCTCTTAAATGGATCTCCCTATTAAAACGGGTTTTAGGATGTCGTAATTTACTGGTTTTATTGGATTTAAAATCATGAATCAACAAGCCAGATTCAAGTCCAATTACCAAAGTATGATCGTTGAGAGGTTCAATAGACAGGAAATTGAGATTTTTGAGACTTAATATGGATTTGAAATTATCCTGTTTGTATTGGTATTGTAACAGCTGTCCCTTAGAGCCTAAAACAAAAATATGACCTGCAACATTAATAATATCTTCAACACCTTCAGAAATATACGTGTCATACGTTTTAAATTTATACCCTGAATATCTGTTCAGACCTTGTGAAGTTCCAATCCACATATACCCCAAGCTGTCTTTTTCAAAAGCACGTACAGCGCCACTACTAATACCATCATAAACACCAAGGTGCTTAATTTGCTGCCCATGGGTTAGAATAGAAGAAAGAATTAAAACAAAAAGAATTGATTTCGAAATTTGTTTTTTCATTACACCGATTTAATACACCAAAATACAATTTTATAAATGAGTAACGTCTTTACTATTAATGGTTTTTTTTATTTCGCTTTAATTCCATGACCTCTCTTAGCCACCAATCTCTGTTTGGATTGTACTTATATTGTTTTTTTAACAGACTTGCTTGGTTTCTTAGGTTTACTTCAATTGCATCATATTTAGCTGTATTTATTAAGTTCTCCATTTCACCAGGATCTTTTTTAAGATCATACAGCTCGTCAATATCATTGTCTAAAAAAGAATCTACTAATTTATATCTATCAGTTCTAACTGCAATTTGAGTTGGTCCGGCATAAGGCCAGTAGGTGTCCAAGTAATACTCAAATAAAATTGCTTTTCGCCAGTCCTTATCTTTTTTGCCATTTAATAGATTAACCATCGACTCCCCTTGCATATAGTTTGGCACTGTAATTCCTGCAAGGCTGAGAATTGTAGGGGCTAAATCAATATTTAAGCATTGCTCTTTGACTTTAGAGTTTTTCTTAATTAGCTTTGGATACCGAATAAGCATTGGAACTCGCATAGAATTTTCATATGCAAGTCGCTTATCTAAAAAAGTGTGCTCTCCCATAAAATAACCGTTGTCACTGCTATAAATAACAACCGTGTTATCCAATTCCCCAAGTTCTTCCAAAGTGGCTAAAACCGTCCCTAGAGACTCATCAATAGCAGCTAAACATCGTAGAAGATCCATACTACGATCGTAGTTGATGGGCCACTCCATTTCTGGCAACTCTAAAGGGATTGGAAGATTTTTTTTCCAGTCAAATCCAAATGTTTTTTTTCGTTGCCATTTAGGCTTACCCTTGAACGTCTCTTTGTGAGTGTCATAAGGAGGGGTAGGTAAATCCTCATTTTCGTATAAGTTGGTGTGTCTTGCGGCCGGTGTATGCGGTTGATGTACTGCTTTATGCCAAAGATTTAAACTAAATGGTTTGTTAGGATCTCGTTTTTCTTTTAGCCATGACACGGCTTTATCGGTTAAGATATCAGTCATGTAACCAGTTTCTTGGTATTCATTTCCATTTTCATTGACTTTAGGATCAAAATACTCTCCTTGACCAATAAAACTAAACCAATAATCAAAACCAGGCCTAACATGCGCCTTGCCTTTTAAATGAGCCATATGAATTTTTCCAACATGTGCTGTTTGATAACCTGATGCTTGCAAATGACTTGAGTAAGGAGCAAATTCATCCCATTTGGGATCTACATGTCGGTTGTTTTGATTGACACCATGGATATGAGGATAGGTGCCTGTTAAGAAACTAGCCCGAGAAGGAGAACAAATAGACTGCGTAACAAAGAAGTTTTCGACGTGAGCACCTTCATTCTTTAAACGATCAATATTTGGTGTTTCTAGAAACGGATAACGGCCAGAAAAACCAACAGCATCAAAAGGTTGATCATCAACTAAAATAAATAAAAAATTAGGTTGTTGTGTATTAGTATCCTCTTGGTTTGTTTGAGCATTTGACCATAGACCACAAATTAGAAAAACAATTAAAACAACAACTGACTTACTATTTATTTTCATATAACTTAATATTAGGAATCAAAAAAAACAAAATTGAATTTATTCTGTAGGTTAATAGTTCTATTTTAGGTCAATATGTTTGAAAAATTGATCATTATCAATTTATTGAATGAAAGAGGTTAAGCTAAGAGATACAATGAAAATACCACATTTAATATTTTAAACAGAATGCGAATTCTAACACCAAACTGATATATTTTATTTTAGACTTTATAGATTCAATTGCAAATTGGCACAAGCCAATATAATTAGAAATCAATAAAAAAAAGTTCTAGACCCGACTTCACTTAAAGTTAATAAAAACGGAAACCAATGAATTTCATTAAACAACTTGTAACTATTATATTTGGATTACAAAGAAAATATTTAGCCCAAGAAAAAAAGACTATTTAGTTGTTTTATTTGTTGGAAATAATTACACTTTTGTATCAAATATGTCCCACTTAGTCTCTCTAACATCAAATAATACCAACTGGAAAAGAAGCTAGCTCTTTTAAAGAGACTAAAGGCTGGTACGTTAATTGAGTCTCTATGGGCTCTCTCACATCGCTGTCCGAATCCTCATCACTACAATTAGTCAATACACTAAAAAATAACGATATGTATAAAAGATATTTCATAAATAGTATTAATTATTAATTTGAATTTGAATACTTAAATTGGGTCTCAATCGGAACATCAAACAACCCTTCAAGTTCATCTCTATTTTTTTGATAAAATTTAGTTTCTGGCGGTAGACTTAAATTATTCCAAAAGTTTTGATCATAGTCCAATTTATATAATGT
>Ga0209602_1000383_pt1 | contig 43230 bp, 42 predicted proteins | sample COGITO_mtgs_1205_3_FD_184810 | JGI IMG/M metagenome (GOLD analysis project Ga0209602, IMG submission 184810) | Pelagic marine microbial communities from North Sea - COGITO_mtgs_120524 (SPAdes) (version 2) | ecosystem: Environmental > Aquatic > Marine > Epipelagic ...
CGTTGATCAATGGATGTCCACCGCCGCCTGACTTAGCTTCTTTCAAATACATTTCTGCGCTATAATCGTGTGATGGAAATTCACTATACTTCTTTAGCAGCTCGCCAAAGATATAACTGTCATGCCATTCGTCTAACAAGAACATTCCGTTGTCTGCATCTTCATACATGCGTTCAAACTCTTTGAGGAACTCGTGGCACACAGGATGGTTTAAGTTTAGTCCATAGAAGCCGCACTCTGGCCAAGTCTGTGATCCTTTGCCTCTACCAACATATGTGATGTAAGCATTGTCTGGTAGTAGCTCTGCAAAGTCTTCGTAACTCCAATCACTGTGTACAAATGTATCTGCATCCATCCACACACACCAGTCCTTAGAGCGTCTTACAGCGTCATACACAGCGTATGTCTTGTTAGCGAACCGTATAGCGTCCCACTTAAACTCTTTGTTCCAATCCTTGCGTTTGCTGCGCACAGGGTCTTTGCTGATGTCGCCATTGGCTTTAGGAACATTACCCCACTTGTCTTTGAACGCATTTAATTTGGGCAATGCTACATGCGCATCTATTATTTCGATACGACTTGGATCTGGATTAATTGGGTTACAATCTTCTGCATATACAATTAGTTTGATACGCTTGTCTACTCTTGCAGCAAAGCTATCTAAAAATCTTTGTCCGTATTTTACTAATCCTGCTGGATGAAATGTTGTTACTACTGTTATGTGTTTGCTCATTTTATTGCCCACTTCCTTAGATGTTGCCATGCTGATCCGTCTTTAAGTTCGTCCAATGTCCAATGCATTTGAGCCATTTTTTGTATCCACAATTCTCTATCAAACTCTTGTACATGTTCGATATCTGTTAATTTATGATGCGACACTTCTGCTGCTTGACTACGAACTGGATCAAGAACAATAGTTGGAACTCCTTCAATTGCTGCTGCTATTGCCGGACTACTGTTATAATTCACAACACAATGTGCATGAGAAAAATCTTGTAGTATATTTTCATTATGACTTGTTATAACATTAGGTAATTTATATCTTGCTAACATTCTTTTATGGTTTAATTGATTTTTATCTCCAGGATGAAACCTAACTACAATTGTTCTATCACTAACCTTTCTTATCTCTTGTACAGTAGCAACTAGCCAAGGCATTAATGCTTTGCTGCCCATACTCCATCCACCGTCACGTTGACAGCATATTAAAATGTTTCTACCAGATTGTGTCCACGGCTTTAGTTTAATACCAAGACGTTTACTAATTAAATTCCATCTTGCAGGGTCGGGTCGATTGTTACAATATTCGCCTGTGTTAGGAAAAATGCCATCATAGCTATAACGCAGAAACTTATTAGAATTTCCTTTGTCGGCATATAAAAATAGATTGCTATCTACAATAATAGTACGTTTATTCCGTTTATGTTGATGTTCAATTACATTTTTTCTTAATTGCAGATGTGGAGAATTTTTACTATTAGGATGTACAAACCCTTGTATTACTGCTACGTCTGTGTCGACTGGATTATAGTCGCAAACGATTTCTCCCTTGTCTCCGCTTGCCCACACACCTTCAATAAAATTTACAATAATTTTAGGCTTATCTGGATTAACGTTCTTACTAGGTATTCCCATTAAATAAGATGCTACACTTAATGTCACAGTCTCTCTCCTTGTAATATTCTCCAAGCGGTGCCGTCTGCCATTTCAGGCTGTGTAAACTGTGCATATGACAAGTGTGTTAAGAAAGAGTACATTTGATCTTTAGTTGGTATTCTAGGAGAGTCTACGTTTTCTATATTTGTTTCGCAGATTGCACTAGCAGCATTAGGACCTAATGTTATGGCCGGCTTCCCGCACATTAATGCTTCTGATGCAGCAATACTATTATATGTTATAAGACAATGTACGTCGTCATTAAGTGCTTGTTCTATTGTCTTAGTAGTTACTCTATCAAATCTACTAGGTTTCATTCTAATTTCTATAGGACGATCTGTTACAGTTTTTAATTTACTTACTATGTTAGATGTCCACTCATTTGCATTTCCTTGATTAAACAAGTTCATAATTTTATCACTCGGCGGACATACTAATATTTTTTTTCCAGGAACAAACTTTTTATAAATATTTTTCCATTTATTTTGCAATATCGTTTCAAGACGATGTACAGGACGTTCTACAAATTCTTCCATATTTTGTAGTGCATTATGTGTAATGCGATGCCATGTTTTGTGTTTAAAATTACCAAAATATCCAGTATCGATTGCGTAAAAGGATTGTCCTAATTCCCAACATCTTTTATATGCTTTTTGGCTGCCGCCGCCAACGCCTCTAATAATAAAACTGCCGTTTATATCAGCAGGTTTCTGTGAGTAAATACCTTGGGCAAATGTACGCACAAACCCATCTTCAATATTATCTACTGTTCCAGAACCCATCTCATATATTTTACCCATTCATCATGTCCTGTAGTTCTTTTTTCCAAAGTTCGTTAAATTCACAGTCTCTATAGTTTTCAAACCACGGTCCGCCTTCGGTGTAGTGTATTAGTTTTGGTGTTTCAATATCATCATACACTCCTACTAAGTAGTTCCATGTATGATCTAGTTCGCCGATCTCTTCATCTTTTAACCAACTGAATCTATGAAAATATGCACCATTAAGTTCTGGATCATTTACCATGTCCTGTGTAAGTCTAGCATTACTAGGATGCGCACAGTTAAACAATACAACACTTGACCAGTTCTTACGTGGATAAACAGTTTGTTTCTGTCCATCCATCTTCATACCTTCTTTAGGTGTATAATCATGTTGCACACACATAACAGCATACTTGTCGTCTGCTTGATCAAACAGCTCTTTAATGTCCGTAGTAAGAATCATATCGCAATCCATAAACACTGCCCAGCCTTCAAAGTTTGCAAGTTCTGGTACTAAGAAGCGTGTAAATGTAAACTCTGTACTTGCAAGTTTATCTACAGGACGAGTATACCATCCTGCATCACGTAGCTCTTTTTGCACTAGTGGACGTACATTTGCGTTTGGTTGTCTAGTTAGTATACTGTGCTTACACACTTGGTATGCAATATCTTCTCTTGGGTCATATCCTACAAATACTTTCATTAATCTCTTCTTTCAATATCTTCTTCATAGCATACACCCCATTGTATTTCGAGTATGTGTGCATTCTCTGTTCCCGGATTACTTGCTTTGTGCCAAACTTCCACGCCTATTTCATATGGTCTATTATGTGCTTCTAAATGTGTAATGTTTTTAATTTCATTATACTCAGTGTCCATTTTTACTATACCTTGCAGTACTTGCCATTGTTCACTACGTTCAAAATGTTTTTGATCACTTAGACTTTTGCCTGGATATATTACAAGTTCTTTTACTTTATAACCTTTGTCTGGAACATTATCTAGCACACGCCAGTAGCCCCAGTCTCGCTCGGTCTTTTGTGTTTTCCACTCGTCTAAGATCCAGCTACTTGAGTTAGCTTTGTTTGAGCCACCTACTTTGAATTTAAATTCAACATCAGCGTGTTCGCCGTATACTTTGTATTCAGGTGTGTTGGTGTTTACCCTATCTCCACCATTAGCAAACACAACACTCCAACTACTGCCTTTTGTTGACAGTACTTGCATAATAGCGTTACACGCACTATCGTCGTCGTCATTAAATCCAATAACTTCGTCAACACATGCGAGTTCTTTAATAATTGAACAGCGTTCTTCAAAGGGCATAAATGCTTTGCCCTTCTTACGTTCTAACCATGCGTCTGAATTAACACCAACTACTAAGTGATCACCTAGTTCTCGTGCTGCTTTAAAGTAGGCAATGTGCCCTGAGTGTAAAGGATCAAATCCGCCTGTTACTAATACTACTTTGCTCATTAACTCCATCCGAATACATAATCTTTTTTGACTCTTGCCAGTTGAACAGCACCATGATTTTTTAAAAAAGTACCTGCGCAAAATTCTGTGTCAGGGTGCTGCTCTACGATAATAATAGGTTTATATTTTAATATAGTTTCGCTGCCGCCTTTGAGAATTTCTAATTCATAGCGTTCACAGTCTAATTTTAACAAGCCGAATCTAGGAAGATCTAAATCATCCATACGCTTTATATCAATACTGCCTTGGCCCATTGTTTCGTCTTTGACATAACTTTGTCCGGTATTATCATTAACAATTTCTATGTCAATAGTACTATTAGCATTGCCTAATGCATATTTTCTTAATTCTACATTTAAGTCCTGTGTGTTTCTTTCTAAGCATTCGTAAACTTGATCAACCGGTTCAAATGCAATAATCTTTTTAAATTTTGTAGATAGCGGAACAGTAAATAAACCAACGTTTGCTCCAACGTCAATGCATAAATCATAATCAGTTATATGTTCATATGCTGCTGCTCTAATAAGATCTTGATATTCTGCCGGGCCGCCTTGACTTATTCTTTTTTTAATAAGACGTTCAAAGTGATTATCACTATCAGGCATCCAATAATTATAAACTTGCTTCATGTTTACTTTCTCTTAATTTTAAATACTTATCCAGTATGTTTTTAGAAGTATGCAGGTTTGAGTCTATTCCATGCAAAGCCTGAACGATGCTCGTGAAAATAATATTGTGTGTATGCTAGATCATATAACCATTGCTCACGAGGTATATCTAGTTTTGGATTGTTTAAGTAAGATAAGTCAGGTTGAGATACGTCGAAACTCATTGCAGTATCGTCTAATGCAAATGTAGGAATGCCTTCACATGCACTTTCTATAAGGGTGTTACTAGTTGTACCAATAACTGCCCATGCATTGTCGAAGTCTTTTTGTAAGCCTCTGCCACCGTTTGCAATTGTTTGTGTATCGTAATTAGTAGTATGCGTTACGTTAGGTATTCCTTCTTTTGCTGCAATACCCGCAGCTATTGATCTGCTTTTGTTTGCTTTTGGATGCCCTCTAAGAACAATAGGCATATCAGTATGCTCACGAATTTTACGCAAGCAATCAGACACATACGCCCAATATTGATTACCCCAAACTTTATGCACTTGTTCTAAGCTACTGTCATTGGGCTTTTGCAAAATGAATAATATGTAATCACCCTTTGCTCTCCAAGGCTTTATTTCTATGTTTTGGTCTTTTTGTATTTTGTTAAATCTATCCGGCGGGCTATTTTCATTACAAAATATTCCCTGGCGCATAAAATGATTCCAGCCTACACGTTGCATAAACAGTGGATTCTTATCTTGTAATGCTGTTGTGCCCCTACGAAATACAGGACTTTCATATACTAAAAAAGGTTTGCCTGATTCTTTAATAAAATCAAACTGGTCTTTTAACTTAGGGGTTGAAAATTTATATATATTAGTTTGCATATATCCATCGGCACTCTTAACTAATGGATCATCTAAATTTTCTACTATCTTAAAATTAGGCAAATCTGGAACAAATAATAAATTTTGATTATCAAAGCTGCCTTTTATACCAACTATTAACGGTTCACTAAGTTTTAATTTCATTTTTAAACTGCCTATAAACTTCTAAATATTTATGTGTAATTTTATTGTCGCCTTTGAGTGTTAAAAATATACTGCCGCGTCCGTTTTTTCCGATTGACATCCATTTATAATGTACAGGCACAAAGTTAAATTTATCTTTTAGTTTTGATAGGACTTTTTGATCTCTGCCAACTTTCCATGTCGATATTGGGTCAGAATTAAGTAGTTCTGCGTATTCGTATCTAAAGTTATCATTCTTAAAACAAACTAATCCGCAAAGCCAGCGATCGGGTTTTTTGTCTTTTACTAAAATATTTTGCTTATCAAATATATTAATAAATTCTTCTTTTGTAAATTTCTTACAACATATAGTATCTGCATCAATAGTAAGTACAAATTCTGTAGTAGGAATTTTAGATACTGCAAGAAATCTTACAGCTTGCAAATAAGATATTTTTGAATCTTCGTTATCGAAAGAAATTTCTTCTGTAGTATATTCTACAAAAGGTAATTTTTTTAGATTTTTTGGATTTACTACATGACAACGTAATTTAATATCAGGACAGTTAAAGTTTATAGATTTTAGTAGTGTTGATGCCCAGTCATCGTAGTATTTTTGATCAACTCCTACTAAAATACTACACGCTTGCATCTTCCATTCCTGCTACTCTAAGCTTTACAACATTAGTTATCTGCCATTGCTTTTGATCAAGTCCTTTTAAAAGTCCTAACCATTTGTTACGCATAAGAGCAAACTCGTTGATAATCTTTTCGTAGTCAACAACGTCTGCCTCACCGTCAACGTATTTTTCAACGTCACGGCTTGACAGAGCTCGTTGATAGTTTTCGAGATATTTCTTAAAGTACGAGCTGCGCAACCTACGCAGCTCGATGTTTAAGTAGTTGAGGATTGCTTCAATTTCTTGAAGCTGGTTAAAACGCTGTTCAACGATACCGGGCATTTCTGCCGCAGCACGTTCTACATTGCCTTTGAGTTTTACATCTAGACGACCTTGTATCAGCTCGTCTTCAAAGAACTGTACAGCACTTGGTATCTTACTAATGTCTCGCGATACTTCGCTATACCAACCCATTATTCATCCCATTCTTCGTCATCATCGTCTACATTATCTAAATCTAGATAGTAGCTAATTGCTTCATCTAAATAAGAATCTGTACCGATAACTTCCTTAAACGTTTCATCACTAACACCGTAGTCTGCTAATAGATCAACATACTTTTCGGCAACAAGTTCCATTTGTTTCTTGTCTGTATATTCTTTAAACATCGTCCAGATGTCACTGATGTGTTCTTCATTCATTTGTGGTTGCTTCCTCAATTTGATCAATAGTTGCTTCTTCTTCGTCAACTTCGTCGGTATTTACCACAGGAGCAATTTTTTCTGCGTATTCCGACATAATCAAATCAAGTTTGCCTTCTTGCATCCATGCTTTGCGATATTCAAGAATTTCCTCGCCTGCTAGATTAATATACTTGAGTCGATTGCCTTGCTTTGTCAACAAGCCTTTCTTCTCAAACAATTCAACTAAACCACTGTACGGGTTCATGCCAGTCTCATAAGGAATCTTAACCTGCACACCTTCAAACGGTTTTGCATAGCGTGTCTTCATTACTTTACAACCAGCACGGATGCCCATAACTTCTGAAATCTTATTGCCGTCTTCGTCCTCTTTAAGTTTCAACTTCTTCATTGCAACAACAATACTTGATGCATAGATAAAGCCTGAGCCACCACTAATCTTGTCATCTGGGTCAAACATATCTTGCGATGCATATGTGTGGTTAGTACATACTAGTCCGACGTTCAATGAGCCGATCATGTTAACAGTATTACGGACTAATGAAGTTAGTGCTTTAGGCTTACGACCCATATCACCTTTCATATCACCCTTGTTAAACTGATCAACATCAGTAGGTGTTAGCAACATACCCAAACTGTCAATTACAAACAATACTTTAGGACGATCTTCTTCATCCATTGCTTTAAAGTCTGTAATAAATGTTGAGATAGTTTTTGCTACATCATCAATCATTGACATGTTAAGTTTAAGAAGTTTTTCTTCACTTGTGTCAACGTCAAGAGCCTGTAGCCAGCTCTCATCAAGTGCGTTCTCTGAGTCAATTAGTACTACAAAGATGCCTTGATCCTGTGCGTGTTTTACAATGTTACCTGAACAGAAATACGATTTGCCTGCTCCTGATTCACCTGCAAACACAGTAACCTTACCTAGCGGAACACCTTTGTGAAAGTCTCCTGAGATAAGATAGTTTAGTGCATATGATCCTGTTGAAATCCAATCAGTAGGATCGTTAAATCCAGCACTCATGCCTGAGATACTTTTAGTCAAGTCCTTGCGGAACTTGCTAACATCAAACGATTTAGCCATTAAATTCTCCTAAAAAAAGCTGTAAAGTAAAAAGGGTTGCTCTATTAAAAAGCAACCCTTTTCAGTTGCTCTTAACCTTGACGCGAGCGGATCATTGCTAGAATGTCTTGTGCGCCGCCTCCTGCTGCTGGTGCTTCTTCAGCTGCTACAGGTGCTGCCTCTGCTACTGGTGCAGGTGTAGGTTCTGCTGCTGGAGCGGGTGCGCTTTGACTTACAGCGGTTGCTTGTGGGCTTGCTTCTTTCTGCGGATCACCTGTACGTGCTTGCATACCTGCAGGACGGAAGTAGTTGCTCCAACGTTCTGCATCATATGCTTCACCGTCTACCGATGCTTCAAACATTTCCTGCATCACTTTGATAGCAGTTGCGTCTGGCTTCTTAGGAAGGAATTCACTTAGATCAAACAATCCGTGTGTATTGACCGCAGCCATCTCTGCATCGCCTAGTGGACGCTCACGACGTGCCCAATTACTTGTGCCGTAGTCTGCATAACCGCCTTTGGATGTTTTGTTAAGACGGAAGTCTACACCAGCAGTATAATCTGTTGGCAATTCTTCCATGTCTGGATCCATCAATGCTGCCTTAATGATCTGGAAGATTTGTGGACCAATAATAAAGCGTCTAATTGGATTCTCTGGTGCTTCATCTGTAGTCAATGGATTGTCAGTTACAAAGCCTTGGAATACGTATGAACGCTTTTTCCAATACTTACGACCCATGTCTTCCAACGATGGATCTTTAAACCAGCCACGTACTTCTTGTAGGATATTACAGCTTTCGCCATACATTTCCATACACGGAACTTGTACTTGTACTGGACGCGAATCAGTTTCGCCTTTAACTCCTGCGAACGGAAGTTTGATCATCAAACGTTCTGCCCAGAAGAAAGTGTTGTCTGCATTACCGTCAGGAAGGAAACGGAAAGTTGCGCTTTCGCCTTCTTTAATATTCCAAAATGGGTAAATTGGGTTTGGACCGCTTGGTCCTTGGTTGCCGCCTGCGCGGGCTTCTTGTTCTTTGAGCTTTGCTCGGATTTCTGCTAATGATGCCATAGTGCCTTTTCTCCTAAATGTTATGCCTATGTGTAGAACAACCTATGTTGCTCTGTGCCTTTATATGTTATAGCACAGTATTAATAATAACACCGTCTACAACGTTAGTCAAGTCTTTTTTGAAAGAAAAAACATAAAAACTTATGAGCGTTAGCAGATTAACGTAAACCTGCTAACTCTCTCATTCTGTCAAAATCGTCATTTATTTCGTGTGCAGTGCCTTTGTCCATTTTTACAGGGTGCATTTTGCCTGATCCTTTAGGATATTCAAATTCTGTTTTGTGTGCTCTTGCTGCTGCCGCTGCTGCCTGTGTAAAGTTTTCGTCAACGGCATCTTCATTTTTTTCTGCACTTTTTCCTGTGCCACCGCAGTCTAGGCATGCTTTTCCTGGGTTACCCATTTCATGGCCTGATCCCGAACAATGATGACATGGTCCGCTTGCTTCCATTTGTTGTGGTTGGTTACGCATCTGGAACTCTTCAAACTTTGCGCCTATTTGTTCGATAAACGCCTTAGCAGGTTCTATGAACTGCTCGCCGTAATCTTTTTCTATCATGGTTAATACAGCGGTTTCGCCTTTTGGAAATACGCCTGTTTCTCTATCAAAGTAGCTTAAAATAAACTCGCCTAATGGTGTCTTTTGCTCTTCTGGCTCTTCAGTGCCGTCGTCTTCTTTTTTATCAAAGTCGTGTGCATCTATATACTGCATTACAGGATATAATGTGTTTACTATTTGATTACCAAACTTACCGTTCTTACCTGAGCCTGGTTGAGTTTCTAATTTCTTTGCTTCTTTACGCAACTCCATCATTGCATCAATTGCTGCTTGGAACTTTGGATCTATACCTTGAAATCCGTTTGTTCTTGCTTCAATCCAAGAATACACATCCCATACATCGCTTGCATATTCGTTTGCTAAGTTGCCGTCGTACTCGTCATCGCCTGTTTCGATCTTTTTGCCTTTACCACGCAACACACCTAGTGCATCACTTGCATCTTTTGATGTCTTGATGTATGCTTCTTCAAGATCGTCCTCTTCCATAGAAGCAGTTTGCATTTGATCATCATCTTTGCTTTTAAGCATGTCAATTACTTTTTTGCCGCCATATAATAATGCAACTACTGCTAGTGCAGGTAGTGCATATTTAGATGCCATTGCTGCAACTTGTTTAACTGCATCGCCACCTAAAAATGCTGAAATCTCACCTTGAATAGCTTCAACTCCGCCTTCGGCTTTTGCAATTAAATCACTTGCTGATGTTGCAAGGTCTCCAGCCATGTCGCCTACTGCGTCAATAGCATCGCCTGCTTTTTTACCAACATATGCGCCGCCGCCTACTGCTGCTGTAGTTCCTGGATTTTTAGCTGCTACTTTGCCTGCGCCTTTGGCAACTGCGCCTGCACCTTGCGCACCTTTAGTAAGAATCTTTGCGCCCATCTGTATAAGTTTTGGTGCTGCTATTCTTGCCGCAGTTATTAATGCAGGAATAGCTAATGCTGGGAGAAATTCGTCTGTACGTTCTTCACCAAACTGGCCCATCATTTCTTCAAAGCCCTGCTCTAGTTCAATTTCTTCTGGAATGCAAGAGCCTTTAGATCCTCTTGTTGCGCCTGGTTTTTTGCGCCAACCGTCGCGACACTTGTCATAAATCTTACTATTGCCGTGACGCTCGCCTTCGTCTACTAAATCGTCTGGGCCTAATGATTTTGCTCGAGTTGCTTCGCCTACTAGCTTGTAAATGTAAGGAAATACATCTGCTAGTTCTTCGTTAAACTGTTTAATAGTTAGTTGGTCGATCCAATTCTCTGCAACATCACTTGGTACATCTTCAAACATAGGTGTTTCAAATGCTGCAAATGTTTCTGCATAGTATGCTGGCTTTTGAAGACTTTCAATTGTTTTCTTAACTGTAGCAATGCGCTCTTTAACAACGTCTACATAACCTGCTAGACTTTCTGCCATTACAGCACTACGTCCCATATAGTTTTTAAACTTGCGTAGTTTTCCCATTTCTTCTGATAAGCCTACAATGTGCTTACCGAAATCATCATATGTATTCCCGCCTTCTGCTACGTGACGTGCCATTGCTCTGGCACCGCTTAGATGTTTGAATGGGTAACGGAATCTTTCACCATCTGCACTTTCAATATAAATTTTACCAATTTTTTGTGTGCGTCCTGTTGCACTTTCTTGGTTAATACTTTCAGTATGTTGAATTACAATACGTGCTTCGCCTACTTTTTGGTAACTAATTTTACTTGTGCCGTATAGTTTTGATTCTGTCATTTGTCCGTCCTCAGGGGTTTTCGCTAAGAATTTATAATCTCTTTTATTTAAATTTGACTTAGTAATATCTCTTACGCTGTAATCTAACATACGCTTTTTGCTAAAGATACGCAGTTCTTTTAAGAAGTCATACCACGCATCTTGCGTCATTTCGTCTTGATCTTCCATAAAGTCTTTGCTGTATATAATAGTTAGACCTTCATCTTCATCAATAGCAACACTTACTTTGCCTAGCCCATTATAGTCAAAATCAAAGAAACGTGCCATAGTTGGCTCGTTAGTAACTGTTCCTGCTTTGTCACCTATAGTAACTTCTGGAAATCTACCTCTAATTTTGTTAAAAAGGTCTTCGCCTATTTTGTCAAATTCTTGCATAATGTATTTATCCGCTTAATTAAAAGTTACTGCTTATAAAGATAGGCATAGGCGCTTCGTAATCTTCTTGATCTTCAGCTTGTGTAAAGGTATTATAGATTCTAGGATCCCAATCTTTGAGTACAGCCATCATTCTTAGTGCTAACAGTGTAGCACTTACCAAGTCGTCTCCCATGCCAGATTTAGCTTGATAACTAGATCCTGTTGCAACAAACCCTTTTAATTCACTTATTAATGGCTTACTGTGTATAGTCATTTTATCATTTTCGACCATAGTCTTTAATCTACTACACGCTGTAATTTTTGTGCCGTGTGTAGTGTTAAATCCTTTACGGAACTTTCTTACGTGTCCTTTACGCATTGGCTCGCTGACAAACAAGCCTGGAATGTTTTCTTCTCCAAAGTCGTTGATGACTAGTAGACAGGCTTCTCCGATACCGTTGTTTTCAACACTCCAATATATACCGTTTGTGTTATTAGTTTCTTGTTGTAAGTATTTGCATATGTCTGCAAGTACTCTAACTTGACCTGGTATAGCAGTTTGATTATGCTGCCATTCTGCTACTTGGGTATAACTAGGTAACTCAAATACTTGTATTGCAGCATTGTCTCCGCCAGTGCCCATACTAGGATCTAGTGCCACTGCATATGTGTATTGCGGACTTGGCTTTTTATACCAACGTGTTTGACCCATATTAAGTATAGGCGAAGCACCTTCCATTACTGCTAATTTTAAACTGTTGATTAGTGTTTCGTCAAATACTAGGAATTCACAACCGTATTCACGACGGAACTTTTCTTCACCAATACGTCCAACTTCTTCTACTTTCCATGCTTCGTCACGATCAGGATGTTCGTCCCATTGTGCAACAAAACTGTGAAATCCATTTGAGCCTAATTCTTGCTCATTACCATGTGCATCAAACTTGTCTTCTGCTTGCTTCCAAATAGTAGCAAAAGTATCTTCGTCACTGTTGGGTGTACTAGTAATAATAGCACGACCACCTGTTGCAAGTGTAGGTGATATTGATGTCCAGAACTCTTCAGCAATATTGGGTTGCACAAATGCAAACTCGTCACAGTATAGCAGCGAGATACTCATACCACGTCCTGTGTTGCCTGTTGTAGTCTGTGCTACAATACGTGAACCGTTTTCAAATTCGATTGATTGTTTGTTGTAGCTTGTAACACCTGCTCTAATATGATCTGGACACGTTTCATAAACAAAACGTATGCGTGACATAATTTCTTGCGCACCTGTGTATTTGTGTGCTGCTACAAGAATAGTTTGGTCTGGGTTAAACATTGCATACCATGCTAGATAGATACTAGCGCACGTAGTCTTGCCTGTTTGTCGTGGCATCATATTAATATTAAAGCGATAGTTATGATAACTATGCATCAAGCGTAGCTGATACTCAAATGGATCAAACAACAACTTGCCTTTAACAGGGTGTTGAATGTATGCAAACTTGCGAGCAAAATACAAGTATCCTTCGTCTGGATCCATGCACTTCATCAAGTCTTCAACTTGCTCGTTTGTATATGTTTCTTGTTTATTGGCCTTCTTAATTAAGACGCCGTCTAATGATGCTGCCATACTGTTATTTACTCAAAAAAATAGGACCCGAAGGTCCTATTTGGTGTAACCCCACCGTAGATTATTTTTTCTTAAATTGCGGAGGTACTTCACCTTTTTTAGGCTTGCTGCCTTTTGCTAGGTCATTCTTGCCTTTGCCATCTTCCGCATAATCTGGAATGCTATTCTTGTTTGCGTCTGGCTTTTTCTTTTCTTGTAACGCTGCCATTAGTGTTGCCTTAATTGCTTCAACAGCCATTGGATTGTCACCGTCTTGTGTAGCAGCATATGCTTTCTTCTTGCGGTTTAAGTCGTTGCCGTCTGGAATAGCGTCACTCATGTCACCGTATTGTGCGTCTGGCTCGTTAGCATAGTCGCCTTCTACTTCAATTTCGTCTTCAACTTCTTCCATATCTGCTTCTTCTGGAGCAGGAAGATCCATTTCACGATCATCTAAACCGTCTGCTGGTTCGCCCATCATTGCTGACAAACGTTCCATGTCCATGCGTGGTGAAAGCATTTTAGCACCTACTGGTTCTGCACCACCTAGTCCTGCATTTTTCATCATGTCTAGTAGATCTGCAACATGTTCTTTACCACTTGCGTTCATACTAACATTTACTGTTACTGGATTGCCTTTGTCCATTTCTGGTGCTGGCATTGCAGCAGGCATCTCTGTCATTCCGCACTCTTCAATGTGATCCATTGATTCGATTAATTTCTTCATATCCATAATTTCAGCCTCCTACAACTGCTTTAGTATTTTCTGCATCACCAATATCAGATGATTCTCCAACTGGAGCACCTTCTGCACCGCTGTGTTCATTTTCCTTGCGAGCAGTTTCTAATTCTTTTAATAAACTCATTACACGATTGCCTGCTACATCTTCTTGTGCAGTTTCTCCACCCATGTCTTCTTTGGTCAACATTGCTTCGTATGGAGCATCGTCTTTCATTTCTTGATATTCTTCTCTTGGATCGTTTATATTGCGCACAATAATGTATGCTTGATCAATGCCGCAGCACTTGCCTACATATTCTTGCAGTACTTGGCTAGTTGTTGGATATTCAACTTCTGCTTCAAAGTATGTAACTTCCATATTTTGTAACTGCGGAAAGTCTAGCGGACGTTCTTGAATTGGTGTTTTCTTACCTGATGTCATGTTTAGTACTTTAAACTTCTTAAGTGAAGTTTCCATACTATCTGCAAACCCTTCTGGCAAAGGCCCGGCAATGCCTATTTTAAATTCGTAAGTCTTTTTAGACTCTGTAAGTATTTCTGTAAATGATCTCATTGCGCAATGATCCCTGTTCTATATGTATTATTTATCTTTATCTAAGCCTTTGAGCTTCTCTAGTAGACTGTTTCTATCAGTAACAACGTAGCCTGCACCATTAACTATATCACCGTCTCCCGGTCCAGCACTATCGTTGTCCTGCTTTTGTTTTTTAAGTTGTAACTCAACTACCTTTAATTTATTATTAAGTTTAGCTACTTTAGCATCTAAACTAGTTTTAAGCAATCCGCCAGCAGTTTCAAATACCCTGCCACTATAACGACTTTCTACATTCATACCTAAGTCCATTAAATCTTCGTATGCACTCATAGCCTTGTCTGCAATTTCATTAAGCTCATCGTCTGCCATTTTGCCTAAGCCTTTTATAGCCGGCAATGCTGCTGCAATTTTGTCAAACTCTTCAATATCGCGAAATGTTTCGGCTACGTTAGCCATTTCGTATTTTGCTTGTTCTACTTCTTGAACTTCTGCTTCTTTTATAATTTCTTTTGAATCAGGTAAGTTTAATAAGTCTTCTAATTTTTTTGTCATGGTTCCATTCCATTATATGCTACTATTATTTATCTTCTTCTACCTGTGTGGAAAATATCATCTTCAGTAACAATACGGAATGTTATGCCTTTTTGTTTACACCATGCTCTTGCAGCTTCCCATTTAGCTTGATTAACAACCCAATGTGCTTGATTGTGCTTACTATTACCTAGTCGTTCTCGATGAGCTTGATTTGCAGGTTTAACTTCGATTAGTTCTACACGCTTTTTAGTACTTTTATCTGCATACGAAATAAAGAAGTCGGGTACATATACAGTTTGTTTGCCTGTTAAGGGATTCCGGTAAGGTATACGTACTGCTTCACTTGCCCAATTTTCAATTGCAGGATGTTCGTCGCAGAATTTCATAAAAGTAAATTCCCACCCTGAACGATATGTAGGAGTTTTAGTACCTATATATTTTTGTGGATTTTTTAGATTGAATTTACCTTGTGCAAAACGTGACATATCATATTACAACATTTCTTTGATCAAATAAATTAGACATTTCTATGTCATCTCTAAAACCTAGTACACTAGTTTTTTCTCTATTAAAATTAAGAATTTGAGCAACAATTAAACTTAATTGTACATCAGTTACACCTTTAAGAGTATCAATTAATTCTTGCACGTTTAGATCATCAATTTTCGCTTGTTGTAATAACACACTAGCTGTATTAATAGCACTAACTTTTCCAAAACCTCTTTTTAGGAAGTACCCTATAACTGCGTCTACTTCGCTCGGATTATAACTAATTTCTAGATTATAAAAATTGTTAAAAAATTCTGTAGTAATATCTTTATTTTCCATAATTTAATATCCTAAATTATTAAGTGCATTTGAAGCAACCTGTGCTAATTTTTGATCACCAGCTGCAATTTTATTCGATATTTGCGAATCATATGCTGCCTTTTGCGAAGCAGAGGCATTATTATAGTCATTAACACTTACGTTTGGTATTGCTCCACTGTTAATTAATGCAGGATTTACTTGATTCTTGATAGCAGGCGATAGTAACAACCCGGCGATTTGACTGCTAGATAATGTTTTTGAATTATTAGATGTTGTAGTTATAGGTGTTTGTTGATTTTGTGGATCAGGCACCGGCAGTTTATTTTGTGATAGTATATTAGTTACCACTCCACCGATAACACCTGTTGCAACTTGCTTTAAAATATTTTTGCTCGGACTGTTACTATTACCAAATGCTTTATTTAATAACGCCGAAGTACCTAACCCAATTAATGCAGGCAGTAATCCTTTTTCGCCGCCGCCTGGGATCATAGCATCATCGAGATAACCTAGTGGGCTAGGTGTTACATCATAACCTACACTTTGATCTGCAAATCCTGCTGGAGTGTCTCCAGCAACAGTGCCGCTAGTATATTGTACTGCTTCGTATGCAACACTCATTGTGTTTTCATTGAACTCACTGCCATTACTGTTAACATCGCCATGATCCCATGCTGTTAACAAAGGATTAACTAAAGTATATGCTACCCAATTTCTGCGTGACAATTGATAAATTGTAATGCTTTTAAAAAATGGATTTCTTTTGCTATTATCTAGACCGTAACTGGGCACTCTAGCAAAATACTTGTCTCTAGGTCCATATGCACCGTCAACTCCGTTTGTAACTTTATTGGCATCAACAAAATAATATCTGTAGTATTCTTCTAGTAATGCTCTAGTTACACCAGTATTATCATCGTGAAACGTAATTCTACAATCTTCGTAGTCAACTCGAGTTTGTACATTCTTTTTACGATTGTATTGTTGTTTGTTTTCTACACTTGCTCTAAAACTAGGCAAGTCTGCACTTTTAACTAATACTCCTAATTCTTTTTGAAATCTAAAAACATTTGAAGTTGCACTATTACCTATTTCATCGTTAGGATCAAACCTAACATGATACATGTATTTTGTTTTAGGAGAGAACGCAAAGTTGTTTTGAGTATAGATTTGATTTGCGTGACGAGCGTCACGCAAATGTGTCTCAGATTGAAGGTTGAATAGGAATGCATCTTTTAAACTCATACTAATATTTATCCTTACGAATTATCTGCGTATATAAAGAAAAGCGAAGATTGTCAGACAATCTCCGCTTTCTATATAAAACACCAACCTTAACTAAGCGTATTAGCCAGTAACAGTTGTTCCGCCTGTTGACGCTGCAATTGCTCTTGCAGTTGCTTCGCCGATGCCTTCGAATGATTCGTCTGCACCAAACTGGATAGCGTTATCGTAACTAATACTTAGTGTAGTTGTTACTGCTTCGTTAGTAGCATATGCTAGTGAGTTGTAGTTAGCTGATTCAATGTAGCAACCTATTAATCTAAAGCGATCAATAACTGTTGCACCGTTTGCACCATTTCCACCGTCTAGTATTTCGATGCTAGTTTGGAATTTGTATGAGCCACTTGATACTGCACTTGACTGCTCGAAGAAATCGAACTGCTTTTGTAGCTGCTGACCAACAACTTTTTGTACGTTGTTGTTTGCATCTTCGCGTAGTGTAAGTGTAATTGGTTCCCATGTGTGCTTACCTGCAAGATATGTTTTGCTGTTGTAAGCTTCAATTGTCATTTTTTCAAAACTTACGTTTGGACGAGTTACGTCCACTACTTGTCTTGAAATTTCTCTTGTACCATCTGGTCCACCAGTAGTACCAAAATTATCTAGTAATACTCTAAAGCGATACTGTAGTTTAGGCATCAATAATGATGAGTTACTTCCAGCGCCTTCAGTAGGTACACTAATATTTTGTAAAGTTGTGATTGGCATTATGTTCTCCTATACAGTATTTATGCCTCAATGAGTGGAGGTAAAACTCCACTCATTATGTGCGCATATTATCCTAGTGCTGCAATTTCGCCTGTGTTCTTAATACGCAACGGAATGTAAATAAATTCAATTGCTTTTACTGGCTCAATAGCAATGTCTAAGTATAGCTCATTTCTATCAATTCTTGCAGGTGTGTTGTTTGATTCATCACACACTACTAAGAAGTCATAAAGTGCTCTTAGTGCTACTAGTTCTAGTAACAGTGCATCTGCTGCTGCTTTAACTTGATCACGTGTGATCTTGTCATTTGGCTCAAACAAGTATGGTTTTGCCAACAGCTCTAGCTGTCCACGTAAGTAAACAGTTAGACGTGCTACGTTTACACGATCCAATGCACTTGCATTTCTTGCACGAGTCTTCTGTCCAAATACAACAAGTCCTGCACCACTAATAAATGTGATTGGGTTTATGCTGTTGCTGTACAATGTATCGCGCTGTCCAGTGTTTAGTGCTACTGAAACAAATTCGCCTTCGCTATTAATGTAACCTGAACTTGTAGCATTGCTTACGCCACCACGTCTTGTACCTGCTGGAGCAAACCAGGGAAACGCAACTTGGTCGTTTAGTATAATAGTACGTAATGCCATGTGTGATGCTGGAACAACAATGTTATTACCTGCATTATCACTTGTAAAGCCTGCGCCATAATACATAGCCATGTACTCGTCAAAGCTAACTGCACCATTGTCGTTATCTTCTAGTGCTAGTTTAACGTTAGTTGCCCATTCATTCAATGAAGTTGCATCTGGTGTTAAACGTAATGGTGTGTCACCAATAACAAATGCTGTTAAGCGTCTATCATAGTTTAGTGTGATCATTTCACCAATTAGCTCTGGGTAACCTGGAGCTGCAATTAAGTTAAACTGACGACTTTCTTCGTCACGGATATCTTGGTTACTGTTAACAGTTGCTTGTAGTGCTTGTACAACACTCTTACGCTGTGCGTGACGTCCAAAGCTTCCTGAACCATCTGCTTGGTTACCTGAATCAGTAACCCAACGATGTGGGTAGTAAGCTGCCATTGGAGCGCCAGCATCTACGCCACCTTGACGAACGTTTTTAGCTGTTAAGTCAACATAGTTACGTTCAAAACGCTTAACGTTAAATCCGCTTCTGCGTAGATTCCATAGCAACATACCTTTTGGATATAGTGTAGGATCTGGTGCATCTGTGTCTAGATAATCACTTACTAGTAATTCTGCAATAGTTGCACTTGGTGCATCGTCTTTTGTGCCGCCTGTATCGCCATCACGTGCATCTGCAAATAGTACACCGTTTTCAGTTGTTTGATCTGCTTTATCCATTAAGATCCAACCACTTGCACCTGTTGCTGCAATTGTTGGATTATACTTGTAAATTGCTGGATAATTTTCAACATCTGCTGTACTTACCCAAATATCGCCTTCTACTAGATTATTGCCGTTGTCTTGCTTAATAGGTGCTGTTGCTGAAACCATCGGTCCTTCTGCGTTAGTTCCGCTATATGGACTTGAATCAGCTGATAAGCCAGTACCGCCAACATAGTTTAATCCAACCCATGTGTCGCCATTATGTACCATAATATCTACTTCGTCAACAACACTACTATACCATAATTGTCCGTGTGCAGGTAAACTTAATGGAACTGAACCAGATGCTGTGTAAGTTAGTGGCTTCCAGTTAGATGCTACTAATCCAGTTGCATTTGGTCCTACATACAAGTTTACTGTATTTGCTGCACTAAATCCGTATAATGCTAATCCACCGTCGGTGTCAACAATCTTAATGTCGCCGCCTAGTTTGTGCTGGATTACAACTCTATTTTGTGCGTCAACTAGTGCTATAACATTTGTTAAACCTTTTGCATTAATTGCTGCTGCTAATAAATCTGCGTCAGTAGTTGCACCTGTAGTTATAACACTTACTGTTACAGGAGCAGTCATTGCTGCTGTGTTTGCTCTTGTTTCAGATAAAGTAAATGTATAAGTACCTGCTGCAACACTAGTAACTACTGTACCAGTAATGCTTGTTGCTCCTGCTGATGCTCTTGTAAAGATTTTGTAGTTACCAATAGGATTAGCAAGTTCGTCTACATTAACATTAACATAAAGTGCTCCAGTTAATAAGTTTGTGCCACCGCCAGTTTTATCAAGCCCATAAATTGCGCCTTGTGGCGTAGTGTAAAGTGGTGCTGTTACAGTTGACCATAGCTGTGTAGCTGTGCTGTACTGCTTAACACTCAGTTTTGCGCCACCGTTTGGTGTAGTTGTTTTAATCCAAACTGAGCCACTCGGTGCTGGTGTTGTGTCGCCTGATTTAAATTCAGGGACGCTAGTGTGTGGTGCTGGCTGTAGTCTCGGTGTACTATAGGTAGCTGCTGTAAGTCCTAAGTCTCCTAGCAAGTCGCCTGATCCGCCAGCTGCAATAGCAACTTTACTATCAGCTGTTCCGCCAGTTGATGCACTTAAACTATTGCCGTAAATTTCAATTGAACCATCAACTAGTGCTGCCGATACCCCTGCAATTCCTGCTGCATTAATAATTGAAACAAGATCTGCAATATTTGTTTCAGCACCTGTAAAGTTTACAGGAGTAGTATTAATTACTATTCCTTCACTTGCTGCACCTGCTGTTGTTAAGTCAGGGTTACTTGCTGTACCGCGTGTAACTGCCCAACTTGCTTTCCAGTTGTCGCTGCCTACTTCTACCCAAGTGCCGCGATTTGTTAATCTTTGAGCTGTTGTACCGTAACCTGGTGTTTTGTAGTACAAACGGTTCATTGTATCGTTTGCGTCTACAGCATAGTCGCCAATTTGACCGATTGATGCTTTCGGCGCACTAGCTAAACCTGCGCTTAAATCAGTAACTACAGTTAATACTGTTGGTGTTTTTGCTGTAAATGTTTGGCCGCCTGTTACTGTAATTGCTGCGCTATTCCATTCGAGAATTCCAAAATTGCTTGTTGAAGTGTCAAACCAGTAAGCGCCATTTGCTGGATCGCCGCCTGGTGCTGATGCACTTGCTGTTAATTCTGCTGTGTCTAAATTAGCTCTTACAACGTATACACGATTCGACACGCCTAGTGCTGAATAAGCAGCTTGTAAGCCATACTCATTAAGCTCGCCACCGTGGATCATATTGCCGTTGTTGTCGCTGTAAAATAAAGGGTCGCCAAATGTTTCACCAAGCTCTCGTTGACTAGTGATCAAATATGGTTTTCCTGCGTTTGCTGTAATTGTACCTGCTGCTGTTCCTGTCCCACTGCTTCTAGTTTTATTACTAGCAGTAGCAACAAAGATCATAGGTACCGTTCCAGCTGATGCTGGAGTGTAGAAACTTTCGTCAATTACATTGACTTCTACGCCTGGTGATACTAATGCCATGTTATTCTCCTGTTGGATGTTAGTGTTTTCTATACAGTATTTATTATAATAGACACAAAACACCTAGCATATACCACAGAAAAAGGTACCAAAAAGGTGAGCTAAATACGACATGAGACCATTATGCAAGTGCGGGCTGCGTCCAGCTGCAATAAACTATAAAAAGAACAACAAAACTTACTATCGTAAACTGTGCGAAAAATGTTTACGCAACGGATTAGGTCACGGGATACCATTTTGGAAGCAGCGCGGGTACGAAAAGAAAAGCGTATGTGAAAAATGTGGATTTAAATCAAAGCATGACGAACAGTTTAACGTATTTCACATAGACGGTGACTTAGTTAATTGTCGGCCTAATAACTTAAAAACTATCTGTGCTAACTGTCAACGTATTATGCAAAAAGAAGGGGTACGTTGGAAACAGGGTGATTTACGACCTGACTTCTAAGTAACACATTAGTCTATCTAAATTAAATTTCAAATCATCTAATGTACCATTGTTGTCAATAGTATAATCTGCCATCCATTGTTCAAGACTCATACTGTCTTTTGATTCAGGAGGAAGATGATCGCTACGATCAACCCAAATAGCATAATCAAACACACCAGTATTTTTCATAGCGTGGAATTCTTTTTTGTTTCTTAATCCGCAGTAGATATCATATTCGGCAAACATTTCTCTGCCCAAAGTTGCTGCGTCAGGTATATTATAATCACAAATAGCTTCGTACCATTCTTGACGATGATTGTGTCTATCAGCATAGCACTGTTCTTCGTCAGTGTACCCGTATTTGTCTTTTAGATCATTATAGATAAACAACTTGCTACAGAACTTACTACTGCTTTCAAAACTATAACCATATTTGTCGCGAAGCATTTCACATACAGTGTCTTTACCGTGTCTACCATGGCCAATAACTAATAGTTTCAGTTTCATATTGTTCTCCTATAATTATATTATTATAACAGAACTTATGTATTTGTCAACCTTGATTTATTCTTAATAATAAAGAAATTTGCGGCGCGAGTAATATGTTTGTATACATTTTTATCTTTAGAATATTCGTCAACTGCGTCAATTATTCCTTGGAACCTCGGTAGATAATCGTCGCCACATACAATCGAAACATTAGAAAATATTGATAACCATTGTTTCATAACTTCATATTCATGTCTATCATCGAGATATACTAAATCCCAATTGTTTGTAAATTCTTTACTTACAATCCAGTCATCGGAATCCATTTCCCAAACTGTTTTTATTATTTGTTGATTAGGATGATATGATATAAACTTATCAAATATTTCTCTTTGTGTAGTGTTTCTTTTATTGCATTTCCAAATAAAACTTGCTATTATAGGATTTATTCTTTTATAATTTGTATATTGACTTTTATGAAGCCACTTACTAGTTAAGCGAAAGTTATCTAATACACAATAAGTTGATGTAGGCGGTAGCGCATCTAACCAAGCCCAAGTACTTCTGCCATAGCCGCAACCTATTTCTAATACTCGAGGATTTTCTGGAAGCTCTGCTACTAAGTCTTTATATTCTCGATGCTGGATACTGTTAGTCCAGCCTGGGACGTCCAACGGCTTATTGATTTTGAGTTTTCTCATACCTAGTCCTTTATAACACAAATACTAGATATTTATTCATTCAATCGTAACCTAATACAGCAACTCGATTTATTTCTTCTGCTTCTCGTTCTGCCCATGCTTGCTCAAATCCATGTTCATACTGATCTAAGCATCCAGATTCATTATTCCACAAACGTTTGAAATAACTTTCGTAATAACCTTCTACAATATCGTCTGGCTCTGATATGGGGATTAGGTGACCTTTAACTAACCAAAAAAGTCTGTTGGCTTCTTTTCTTACAAATGGACTGCACACAATGTAACTCCTTTGTTATATTGTATTTACAGCATACGTAAATGTTAGCGTAAACTCGGGTGTTTTTTAGCCTATTAAGAATCCGTAGCCTGTACCACCTGAAACAGCCATACTAACTTCAACTTCTAGTTTTTCCATTTCAGCTTGTGCTTCTGCTTTTAAGCTATCGCCATTGAGTGTCGAGCCGCCTTGTGGACCGGCAATAGTAGCAAATTTACTACGTGCTTCGCCTAGCATATACTTACATGCTGCTAGTGTGTAATCTTTTAACCATTGCACTGCAAGATAATCATTTAGTAATTCACTGTCAGGACGATAGTTATAGCAGTAAAGCAATAGTTCTTCTTCTGCTCTAGGACGCTGTAACAGCGTAAGTTTTTTGCTTGTGCTGCTCCATTTAAACTCAATAAAGCTGCCGAACATTCTACCTACTAATTCTTGGTGTTGGGAGAACATATCATATGTTGCTAATCCGCCAAGTTTAGATCCTGACAACAAATATGTATTTGTATAAGCCATGTTAAACGGTTCAAACAAACTGCCGCCGTCTCCGCCGCCAGTACGTGAACCAATTGATCTACGGAATAGCTTACGCACTTCCATTACTTCGTTTGGTAATATATAATCATTTTGATCTACAACAGTTGTTAAGAACATATACGACTCTTCAACAGCATTATCACTACGCTGTCTAAAACGGGTCAATGCCTTGTTAAGTGCAGTTTGATAGTGTATAGGGTCAAGTTCAACATCAACCATACCTCCGCCGAGGAATGTGTTAACATAATCGTATACTTCTTGTTTTTGTGTTGCTAAATCTGCCATATGAGTTCTCCAATAGTATTTATCGTAACTGCTATCTTAACGATAAATATACATAACGAATAGGAGAATAGCTATCCCTCGCTTATCATTATACAAACCGGAACGCGGCAATGATTATCACTTTTTGGATCGACAGATTCAAGAGATGTTTACTGTCGGCGGTACAGATATTAATATCCACAAGTTCCTTGGTGCAGAAAATCCCGCTGTCGGCGAAGGAACTGCTGACCAGCCGACATACGATGCTGTAAAAGAAACCAACATACAAGACTTACTGTTCTTAGAAAATAGAGACAGAAAGTATGATCCCGACGTTTACAATATTCGCGGCATTTATAATGTCCAGGATATAGACTTTGATCTTAGTGCGTTTGGACTATTTTTAAGTAATGATACACTTATGTTAACTATACATATTAATAGTTCAGTTAAAACTCTAGGTAGAAAAATTATGTCAGGTGATGTAATTGAACTGCCACATCTAAAAGATGAATATGCTCTTAATGATTACAGTTTCGCACTCAAAAGATTTTATGTTGTAGAAGATGTAAATCGTGCAGCAGAAGGATTTAGTCAAACTTGGTATCCGCATTTATATCGCTTAAAATTAAAGCAAATTTATGATGGTCAAGAATACGCAGAAATATTAGACTTACCTGCAGAAGAAGGAAGTGACAATACTCTACGTGATTTATTATCAACATATGAAAAAGAAATGCAGATTTCTAATGCTGTGGTTGCACAAGCAGAAGCTGATGCTCCTAAAAGCGGATATGACATTAGTCACTATTATACAGTAAGTACAAATGACGACGGCAGTGTTGCACTACAAACAGCAGACGACACTGACATTGAAGCAAGTAATATAGACAGAACTACAGACGAAGTTACAAGTAGACCAGAACGTGAAGGATATACAGGTTACTTAGTTGGTACTGGTGATGCTGCTCCTAATGGGGCGCCGTTTGGTTTTGGTATAGGGTTTCCTACTAACAATGAAGAAGGTGATTATTTCTTACGTACAGACTTTTTACCAAATAGAATGTTTAGATATGATGGAACAAGGTGGGTTAAAGTGCAGGATGATATTAGAATGTCTCTAAGCAACACGCTTGAAAGACAAACATATAAAACTACATTTATTAATAATAATAAAACTAGTCAAATCGACGGCGAAACTGTTCAAGAAAGACAGAGTTTGTCTAAAGCACTTCGTCCAAAGGCAGATAATTAATGCAACATTTTTACGACGGACAAATAAGAAGATATCTTACGCAAATGATGCGCATACTAGCAAACTTTCCTGTACAAGACGGAAAAGGTGTGCAAAAAGATGTTCCAGTTACTTACGGCGATTTAACACGCCAAGTTGCTAATATTATTAGAGAAAACAGTGAAAACAAATTACCTAGTGCGCCGCGAATTGCTGTGTACTTAACTGGACTAGAACTAGACAAAGATAGACTAACAGATTCAACATATACTCGCAAAACTAATATTAGAGAACGTGCATATGATAGCGAAGCAGGAGAATACTTAAACACACAAGGTAAGAATTATACAGTTGAACGTTTAATACCAACTCCATACATGATGCGCATTAATGCAGATATCTGGACAAGCAATACAGATCAAAAATTACAATTGCTAGAACAAATATTAGTATTGTTTAATCCTAGCTTAGAAATGCAAACTACCGACAACTTTATTGACTGGACAAGTATCAGTGTTGTTAATTTAGAAAATGTACAATGGTCAAACAGAAGTGTACCTGTTGGTGTAGACAGTGAAATAGATATTTGTACTATGACATTTAGTATTCCTATCTATATCAGTCCACCTACTAAAGTACGAAAAATGGGAGTAATTACTAATATTATTACAAGCATGTTTGACGAAACACTGGGTGATATTGAAAGTGGAGTTAGTGCTCCAGTGCTTAATGCATACGACGATTCGCCAAGAGCAGGAATTACAGAAAACGAATTTGGTAGAAAAGCTATATCCGACACTGCTGCTGAAATGGCAAATGTCAACTACAATACATACGGTGCATTTGTAAGTGGCAACAATGCGCAATTATTTTCCAATGGTATTGTTGGTAATAAGAATTGGAGAGAAATTTTTGAAGCGTTGCCGGGCACATATGCTGCTGATGTAAGTCGTATATATTTCACTAGTCAAGATAATTCTAAAACTGTTACAGGAACGTTTACACTAAGTCCGTTTGATGAAACAACAATATTAATAAACTGGGACACAGATAGTTTTCCAAGCGACACTGTAATTGCAGGACGTACAAGTATAGATTATATCATTGACCCTACTAATTACAATCCTACTCCAATTAAAACACCTGGTGTGAGACTATTGCTATTAGACGATGTTGGTAATGCAGATGCTACTGAATCACCAACAGCATGGCAAAACACAGATACTACTGCAACCGTTGCAAGTGCAAATGATATTATCGAATGGGATGGTTCTAAATGGAATACAGTATTCGATGCAAGTGCTGCTACTGATGTCACATACACTACTAATTTAAATACAAGCGTACAGTATCGATTTAATAACGACGAATGGTTATTAAGTATCGATGGCGACTACCCTGTAGGAACTTGGCGTGTTGAACTAGCAGGATAATTGTCCAAATAGCGTGTATTAAGACATACTCGTCTGCTAATTATATGTATGAACAATCGTATTACATGTAGCGGTGCGCTATTTTACACACTAGATACAAATAGATTTTTATTTCTGCACAGGGCGCAAGGCAAGCGTAATAATTTGTGGGGACTCGTTGGCGGCACAAACGAAGGTGCCGAAACTCCGTGGGAAGGTTTAAAAAGAGAAATTGAGGAAGAAATTGGATTTGTTCCTGATATTAAAAAAACACTTCCTTTGGAAAGTTTTATTTCACCTGACAGTAGGTTTTATTTTCATACATATCTTTGTGTTATTCAAGAAGAATTTATTCCTAAACTTAATAATGAACACGATGGATATGCTTGGTGCAGTTTTACTAAGTGGCCAAAACCGTTGCACCACGGCTTGCGCAACACACTTCAAAGTAAAATTAATCTTACTAAGCTAGATACTGTATTTCAAACTATAAATCTTCTTGACAAATAACTCAAAAGAAAGTATAATAGCGTTATGAAAGTATTAATTATTGGCGACATAATAATCGACAAATATATCTATGGAACAAGCACACGTTTAAGTCCTGAGGCTCCTGTGCCTGTAGTAGCACAAAAACATGTTGTAGAAACTACAGGCGGCGCAGGGCTTGTTTACGAAAACTTAAAAAGTCTCGGTGTTGATGTTGAGCTGTTTGAGTATGCATCTAAAAAATGTGTAAAGACTCGTGTTATGTGTGACGGACATTATGTTACACGCATAGACGACGATCATTATGCAGACGGCGTTGAAGTTTGCAACACAATTCTTCGCAACGACTTTAGCAAATACGAGTATGTAATACTAAGCGATTACAACAAAGGTGTATTAGACGAGTCTATTAAGATTATCGAACATCTTAATAAATTTGGATGCCGTGTAATTGTTGATCCTAAGTCACATGCAGAAAACTACGAAGGTGCATGGTTAGTTAAACCCAACGAAAAGGAATTTCAAGAATACTTCCTTAATTGGCACGGTAATATTATTACAACAAGAGCAGGCAAAAGTGTTGTTGCTAAGATCGACAATGAAGTTTACGAAGTAGATGTTGACACTGTTGAAGTTAGTGATGTAACTGGTGCTGGAGACTGTTTCCTAGCTGCATTTGTTTATGCCCTTACAAAAGATTATGATTACAAAAAAGCAATTGAACTAGCAGTTAAAGGCTCACGCGAAAGTGTTCAGCACACGGGCACGTATACGCTTGCTGTAAGCGACTTGGAAGAAAGAGTAGTGTTTACTAACGGAGTGTTTGATATACTGCACAAGGGTCATTTTGAGCTCTTAGCAGAAGCACGTACACTGGGTGATAAACTAATTGTAGGCATTAACAGCGATGCTAGTGTAAAGCGTCTTAAAGGCGAAACTAGACCTATTAACAACCAAATGAAACGTATCAGTCAATTAGAAATATTGTCGTGGGTAGATCAAGTAATCGTGTTTCACGAAGATACACCTTACGAATTAATTAAGGAATTAAAACCGCATGTTATTGTTAAAGGCGGCGACTATACAGTAGAACAAGTTGTTGGACACGACTTAGCAGATGTACATCTAGTACAAACTGTAGAAGGTTATTCAACAACTGGCATTATAGAAGCAAGTAAATAAGAGAATTATGGAGAATTTTAATAAATGACCAATGATGTATTTGTATTTGATGACATTGTGCCAGAGTGGTTATATGAGTCTATTAAAAAAAATATTTTATCAATACCAGTAACGTGCCAACATCATGGCATTGGACCTGATGTAGGTCACTCTTTTTTTAGTAAAATATGGCCGTTATTTGGATTACACGAAATTCCGTGGGAATACAAAGCAACATTTGCTGCACTTAATGATTCTAGAAATAAATTGAGCAAAGAAGACGAAGTATTGCCATTGCACTTAATTCAGTGTCAACTTAATCTAACTACAAAAACCTTAGTAGGAGGAGTACATGCAGATATGGGGCCTCCGGCATGGACCATGGTGCATCTTATTTCTGGTGACACTGGCATGGACTTCTGGACTGATTATCCCGATAACGGTGGCAGAAAAATATGCGAAGTAGATTATAAAGATAACCGTTGTATCATATTTCCAAGTGATATATGGCATCGAGGAATTCCCACAATTGATGTCGAGCCTCGTATAACTTTGGGTTATATATTTGGTGGGCCGCCGCAGAGCCAGCACGAACACGATAACAATATAATAAGTCCTATATTTAAAAAAGATTGGAGTAACAAATTAATGAAAACAGCTGAGAGAAACAAATGAAAATATTAGTTACTGGACATAAAGGATTTATTGGATCGAACATTGCATTATATTTGCAATCGCAAGGACACGATGTAGAAGGTTGGGAGTGGGAACCTGGTATTATTCCCAGTACAGAGGATTACGACTGGTGTATACATACAGGTGCTATTAGTAGTACAACATATACGGATGTAAATCAGATACTAGAACAAAACTTTGAGTTTACTGTAAGATTAGCACAAGTGTGTGAAAACTTTGGTACTAATTTACAATACGCTAGTAGTGCTAGTGTTTATGGACCCACTGAACACTTTACAGAAAATGGTCCATTGCTCCCGCAAAGTCCTTATGCTTGGAGTAAGTACCTGTTTGATAGATTTTTAGGTCAATTTCAAGACGAGTTTGAAATTATTATTCAAGGATTCCGTTACTTTAATGTTTATGGACAAGGCGAAGAACACAAAGAAGATCAAGCAAGTCCAGTAAGTAAATTCACACATCAAGCAAAAGATTTAGGGGTTGTGACATTATTTGAAGACAGTGAAAAATATCTAAGAGATTTCGTATGTGTCGACGATATATGCAAACTACATGAAAAAATGTTCGAAGTGACTCAATCGGGAATTTTTAACGTGGGCACAGGTGTTCCTGTAAGTTTTGATACTGTTGGCAGAACAATTGCTAAAAAGTACAATTCAGATATTAGGTATATTCCTATGCCAGAAAATATTAAGTCGCAATATCAAAAGTATACCTGCGCAAACTTAACTAATTTAAATAGTGTAGTAGATATGCAATGGACAAATGTAGAGGATTATATAAATGCAAGAACCAACTAGATTACAAGGCGTAGTACCCAAAGGTTGGGGATACGAACTTATTTGGGCCACTAACGATAAGTATTGTGGTAAAATTATGTTTTTTGAAAAGGAAGGCGCCCAATTCAGCATGCACTTTCACCGAGAAAAGGACGAAACATGGTTTGTAAACACAGGTAAATTCAAAGTACAATGGATTGACACTGATACTGCTGGGCTATATGAAAAAGAATTAAATGAGGGTGATGTTTGGCATAATCCTCCGCTACAGCCACATAGGTTGATTTGTCTACAAGGCAGTTCTAGCATTACCGAAGTTAGCACAGCTGATAGTGTAGAGGACAATTACAGAGTTGCTCCAGGTGACAGTCAACGGTCAAAGGAAAAAAATGGCTAGGAGTGTATTAGACAATGCGTTTGTAAACAATACTAATCAAATTAATGATAGTAGCATTTACAACAAACCGGTAATAGGCCTGGATCGAGATGGTGTATTGAATGTCGATCTTGGAACATATGTTACCACTCCTATGATGTTTGATCCTATACCGAGTAGTTTAGAAGCTGTTGCATTATTGAGGTCTAAAGGTCATAGGATAGCAGTTATTACCAATCAAGGAGGAATCGAAAAAGGCTTGATGACTCCAGCTGATGTAGATGCAGTAAATAATAGAATGCTCGAGTTACTGGGACAAGCAGGCTGTCCTAGTATTGATGCCATCTACTATAGTGCCAGTAGTCGTAAGAATGACATGTATGCTAAACCAAATATCGGAATGTTTAAGCGATGTGAGAAAGAACATCCGTATATTAAATTTTCAAAAGGTTTTTTTGTTGGTGACAAACTTAGTGACCTAAAAGCCGCCTTCAAAATAGGTGCTAGACCTATACTGGTTAGAACTGGGTACGGCCTAGAAACCGAAAAACAATTAAACAAACACGCATACAAACAGATTAAAAAACAAACACTTGTGTTTGATAATCTTTGGGAGTTTGCACAAGCCCTTTAGGCTTGTGCTTCGCCCCATCTTAGAATAATATTTGCATCAGTTGCTGCGCCGCCAACTTTATATACGTTAAGTGCTAGTACATCTGGACCATTTGGATATGTTCCTCTACCACCTAACGGTGTATTAGTAAGTTCTTTCAACTGTGATAAGTCTAAACTAGCACGTTCTCCAGGTGTAGCAATGAATGAAAATACTGTTTCTCCAGGCTGTGCATACGGTGGTTGTACAAACGTAAATTCTACTGTACCTGTGCCCACTGGGAGTGTTCCAGTAAACGCATTATTAAACTGCACTTCATAGTACTCTGTGCCGCCGAAGTCTAACAAGTTTACACTGTTAACCAATGTGTTTGCAGGGAATGTAACACTGCCGCCGTTGGATAGTTCTGTACCGATTCCTGCACCTGATATTTCAAAACTTGCTTTATCAAAATATGCAAAGTTTCTGTTAACCAACGCTTCATTAGCAGTTAAGACTGAAAACGCACTTCCAGTGCCGGCACTTGTTTGACCTTGGGTTCTTCGACTTAATCTAAAATAACCATAACTGCCACTGATATACACATCAGTGATAGTAGTATTTGCATCAATGTTAGAACCTGTAATAGTTTTACCTAAAACTGGCGCCCTAGATGTAGTTCCGAATGTAGTTTGATAATCTGCTGTATCAATGTATACGTAATCTCTATTATTTGGACTGTTGTATATGCCTGAATTAATATCTGCACTAATTGCACTTTGAGCTGTAGCTGTTGCAGTTGTTGCAGCATCACCTGTTGACCAGTTAACACTACCACCTGAAGCAATTTGTGCAAAACTTGGCTGTCCACCTTGTGCAACACCACTTAGTCCTGTCCAGCCAATGTCTGCTGGATTTAATGGATAGTTTTGCGGATTAAGAATTCCTTCAACAACAATGCCACCCGTAATATCATTAGTTCCGTCAGTGCCATCTGATGTAACTTCAATTCCTTGTAGTAGTAACTGCGCTCTGTTTAGTAGTTCTCTTTCACCTAAATCACCAATAAGTGCATTTGATACACTTGGTGCCAATCTAATTAAGAAAGCACTTTGTTTAGTAGTACTAACGTTTACTTGATTTTCTGCGTAGGAGAAAATATAACCTCTATCATCATCAAACATACCATCTGTAATAAACGCACTACCCCAGTGACTAATCAATGGTGTAATTGTTTGAGATATTAATACAACGCCGGTTCTGTCAGTGTGCGTTGTTGCTATACCTGCTGTATAACTGCGTGTTGCTCCTGCTTGGAAATTTGTAAATGTTGCACCACGAGTTACACCTGTTAACGTATTAGTAGTTTTATTGTTACCGGTAAACGTCATAATTTCGTTGTCAACATAAACTGTGCCATAGTCCGGGAAGAAACTACTATCTGTTAATGGTATTGTAACTTGACTTGCATCGAGTGCTGCTGCAAGTTTGCCACTCGGTCCTTCATTACTAACTTCATAACGCACAGGCAAGTTACCTGAACGCATAAACGCTTCTGTGTTTACGTTTGAGTTACGCATTCTGTGTGCAAATACAAAGTTACCATCTGCACCACGTAGCATAAAGTCAATGAAACCTGCACCGTACCAACTGTATTGAATGCCGATCATCTGCATCTTAGCAATGTCAATATCGTAACCACTTGGTCCGGTGCCGTCCAATTTATCTAGATTAAAGTCTTTTTGTTTTGTTTTCTTGTCAACAATTAAGTTAGCCTTAGCGCCGGCAATGTTTACAACTCCGCGGAAGTCTGGTGTAACTGTAATTTCAGTTTGACTGTTAACGTGACTTACAACATGTGTCATACCTTTGATAATAATTCTATCTCCGGCTTTTAATTGATCTTGGAATCTAGTATTTGTGCCTGCTACTAGGTTATCATCCACGCTTAGGGCAATTGTTCCTGCAAGTTGTCTTGTACCTGTACGTTGTGCTACACTAATTTGCGTTCCGTCAAACTCCCAGAAAATCCCATTTTGATCATCAAAGATACCAGAACGCACTGTAGCACCATGCCAACTAACAACACTCATTTGTGAACCAAACCCTAATACTGCTTCAGTTGCTCCTAGTCTACGCTGTGCTCGAACTGTAAATCTACGTTCGTCTAGTACACTTTCAACAGTATAATCAAATACTGGCGGTACTACTGTTCCAGGGCCACTGTTGTATCCGGGAGTTTCTACTCCAAGAATTCTAACAACTCCGCCAACTTGTACTCCGTGATCATTGTCGTCTGTTTCAACTGTAATTAGTGATCCTACTTCTACACCGCCTGCTGTCAAACTACGCAGATCGTAACTTGGTGCAAACAATGCACCAGTAGTATACATAATACCTTTACCTGACTGATAACGAATATACTTTTTACTTTGACGTATTGCTTGCGCACCGTGTTGCGGACCGCCTGTTCCTAACTGTACTCCGCCGTCATACGGTCTGTGTACAAAGAAACTATCTGGTCTTGAATATAATGTGCCTAATATACTAGATGTTGTTGCATCAATTGTTCCAACTGCTCTTGCTTGATATCTTAATTTGTTTACAGCAGGTATATCTGTAACAAAGAACGATCCTGCTGATAATGCATGATTATTAACTCCGTCGTCTGATGCAGATGTTACAATAAATGTGTCTCCTGGGACAAGACCATGTGCATTATTTAATGTAATTTCTAATGTTGCCAAAGCGCCATATGTAATTACTGCATTTTTAGAAATTGTACTACTAGTAGCCTCTGTCACAATTAATGTACTTATAAGTCTTATAATATCTCCTGATATAGCAGAATCAAAATTTGTAGAAATGCCTGTAATTTCTCCTGTTTCAGAATCAACACTAGTAACACTTATATCAATATCGTGTAAAGGCGATACACCATCAAGCGTTGGTCCGTTTATTCTAAATGTGTTTCCTACAGCATAATTGATGCTACCTAGATCAACTGTAATATTTGAATATGTACCATTTTCTCTATTTAAACTTAACGTAAAATTAGTACCTGAAATAGGCTGTATGTTGCCTGTTACAGTAAAAGATCCTGTGCCGTTATATGCTGTGCCAGCATCAGTAAAGGTTGCTACTGTTCCGGTTGCTATTGCATCTACAGTACTAATAGTGATAGTTATATCATTAGTTGGCGACGTTCCGGGAAGAGCCAATCCTGCCGGTATTATTATTGTTTGTCCAGCGCCATAGTTGTTGCCGCCATCTGTCAGTGTTACAGTGTACGTGCCACCAGCAAGGCTTACATCAAAAGTTGCTCCTGTGCCTATTTGATTAGTACCGGCAATATTAATAGATGATGATCCGTTATACGCTGTTCCAGTAGCTGTTTGTGCAGTTATTTCGCCAGCGCCGCCTACATTATCAATAGTTATTGTTAAATCATTAGCAGGTGTGGCGCCGCCAAGGTCTGTGCCTAATACAGTAATAGTATCACCTGGTAAAAAGTTTGTACCCTGGTTAATAGGATCAATTGAAACAGAATATGTTGTTCCATCAGTACTTACTGAAAATAGTGCGCCAACACCAGATCCTGATGTAGAATAAGTAGGCTGATTAAACTGAAGTTGTGTATCTGGAGCAGTGCCGCTGGCTGTTACACTTACAATAGATCCGCCTGCGCCGATAGTTGCAACTGTTAAATATAGATCATTTGCTGGTCCGCCGGCTGTTGGATCAATTAAAGAACCATCTACAACTATAATATCTCCAACAGCATAGCCAGTAGAAGTATCCGGTGATGTTATATCAGCTGTATATACATTATTAACATATGTTATATCAAAAAATGCATCTAACCCTACGCCGCCTTGGGTGTTACCGGTAACACCAGTAACTGAAGTTGTTCCGTCAAATGCGTCTCCAGATAAACTTACTGTTCCTATACCTGTGTCACTGTCTAATGTTAAAACAGTTATAGTAAGATCGTTAGTTGGTGATATACCGCCTAAGTTATTACCTGTTACTAATAATATGTCGCCTACTTGATAGTTATCACCTTGATTGGAAAAACCGTCTAAGGTATATGTTCCTCCTGCTGATGAAATATTAAATATTGCTCCGGTGCCGCTCGATACTACGGGACTTGGAGATATTCCTGTGTAAGTAACTTTATTAGATGTAAATCCAGTAGTAAATGCTCCTGACACATTTACTGTTGTTCCTACAATGCTAGTAACATATACAGCGGTGCCATCGCCGCGATCTAAAGCAAGATTTGGCACAATGCCAGTGGCGTCGTCTACGTCAAAACTTAGATCGCTAGGGTTAATATTTGCCGTAATTACAGGAGTTAAGTATTCGCCGCCGCCGGCACTAGTATCTATAATACTAGTAACCTGAGATCCTTCAGGAATTCCTGCATTAATTAAAGGAGCACCAACTTCGGGCGATGGTCCGTCATATGGTATAATTGTACTTCCAGCTGCAATATCTAATTCAGCCGCTAAGGTTCCTGCACTACCGTTGCTTACAACCGAAACTGTTGGTTCGCCAATGTTTGCACCTGTGTAGAATGCAGCCTGTCTTAGTTGTGTATATGTTGTAGAAAGTGTAGTTGGATTAACTGTGCCAACTTTGGATTTTGCATAAAACGTAAAAGTGGTAGGAGTTGGAGCTTCAACAATTACAAAACTACCTTCTGCTCGTGCTGCACCTGGTACTGAGTCTTCTAGTGCTTTAATAGTTATAGGTGTACCTACTGGAATATTATGCGGACCAACTGTAGTTACAGTAATTAAACTTTGACCAATACCATCTGTGCCTGCACTTGCATCAGTTACAACTGATAAAACTGGAGTATCTGTTCCTGGTACTTCGTAAACCGAAGGATAACCTCTCATTGTTGAAATAGCTGCCCATTTAGTAGGCTGTAATCCATATTCAAAGTCAGCGTCAAGCATTGATTGAGGTTGCGCAACTCTCAAACGTTCGATTGCATCTGTACCAAAATCAAAAGGTCTAGTAGTTACTACACTTTTGCCGTTTTCTAATTTTTCTACAAAAATTTGTAATTCGTCTGTTGAGGAATGATTACTAGTATCAAAATTTAAAGTAATCGTTGTAATAGCATCAGTTGTTTCTAAATATTTGGTAAAATCTGCATCTTTAGATATTTGGTCAGTTTTAAGACTAACTAAGCCACCGGTAGCTGGTGCACTAAAATTATATATAATATCATTAGAAGTTACATTAGTAATTAATAATAATTGATCTAAATCATATCTACCTTGAATCTTAATCGTTCCTACACCTGTAGCAACAAACGTTGGAAATGCTGATATTCCAGTATTAATAACATCAGATGTAGCCTGAACTAAATCTCCAATAATAGTAGATGTACCTGCTTCAGCAGTTTTTGTATTGTCAATTGTTTGTGATACTTCAGTATTACTTGCGCTATAAGCAGTATTGGCCAGGACATAAGTTTGTATTAATGTTTTAATAAAATTATAAGTTGCAATTTCTACAGCTCTATCGCCGTCAATCTGTGCTACATCTTGATCCCAATAGTATTTTACAACATTGTAAGTATTTTCATTGCCGCCGTATCTTAGATCTTTTAAATATGCGTCGATATTATAACCGATATCTCTTTCGCATTTTTCTGAATTATAAGTATAACCTACAAAGCCTGCATTTGCTGCATCAATTTGATCTTGTATCCATTGCGTTGCTTCCTTTTGTACAAAGCTTTTGTTACTGGATAATAATCCATATGCAGCAGGATATAAGTTATCAGACGCCCCTACCCCTGGTTTAAATACGTAATTTTTTACTTGTGTCTTTGCCATGTTTTATAATCCAAATGCTATTGCCAGTGAAACCGCAGTACGGTCTACATATTGTTTGTTTGCTACGCCACTGTTGACCGCAGGCTCTATACTTACTGTTGCCGAAGTAAACGCTGCTGTTGCTGGTGTGGTAGCACCTATTGTAGTGTTATTTATAGTAGTATCAACTACTGGAAGCGCAGAGCCGGTTGCACCAATACTTCCTAACAATACATCGTTAATTTTTACAACTATTTTATTCCCTGCTGATAAATCTAAATTCGTGCCAGACGATAATGCAGGAATACCAAGGCCTTGAATATTTAAATTTCCTCCTAGGTTAATGTCACCAACAACGCCTGCGCCGCCCGCGACTGTAAGTGCTCCAGTAGTTGTACTAGTACTTGCTATTGTCGATGTTATATCAACTTCACTGAATGCACTAGGTGCATTCTCTACTGTAATAGTTCCTGACACTGTTCCATTTACATTTGCATAATAAAGTGTATTAGGTGCTGATAGTGGCACTGACCAAGCAAGTCTGCCTGCATTCTTGCCTTGCGCATTTTCTCTAGAGTCGCCATCACTATGACTTAACCCTGTATTATACAAGGTAGTAAATCCAGCATCGGAGTAAATATTAAATGTAAGAGTCGATAATTCAAGATCAATTGTTGTTGTCTTAGTTCGAAAAACAGTAAATCCTGGATTATCAGTTGCACTTCCACTTAGTCTAAAATTACCACTAACTTCTACAAATTTTCTATCAGCAGGTAGATCTGTATCAACTTCATCAGGAACTTCGTCTACTAAACTAATAGATTTAGCAGAAATATTTCCTTCGTCGTCGACTGTAAAGCCAGCACTTTCAAACCCAAATTTTGACTTAAACGGTGAATTTACTATTGTTGTCATCTATTACTCCATCTATTGTATTTATCAATCAAAAACATTATGAAGTTAATGGATTTTGATTTCTAAAGTATTGTGCTGTATGTATAAACTTAGCTCCGTTATATGCTGCATCAGCAGGATTGATAATCAAATCAACATAAGAAGAATTTACTATTGCACTTAATTCAACTATATTAGTTCCTAAGTTACTTCTTCCTATTACAACTAAACTTGCATAATCTACGCCATTACACACTATGCACTTTATAATTTCTTTTTGAGTTGTGCTATAATCTATACTTATTGTAAATTCTGCACTGGAAAATTCGCCTGCATGCCACCGTGCAACTTGTGTATTAGTGTACACTTGTTTCCAAGGGCCGTTATGAGAAAATGATCCGTTATCCTGAAGCTGAATACTGGTTCTAATTCCTTTATTAAAGTATCTTGTAATATCAAACATGTTTATGGTTCCAATTTATAGTATTTATGCTCTTACCAAGCATAAGTATTATTATGAAAAATGGAAAACTTTGGATTTTTGGCGATAGCTACGGAACATTTCACCAATCAGGTGACGAAATTAAAGACTGGCACTGGATGTGGAGTCTTACAGAAAAACTAGGCCATGAAAATTTTTATAATATATGCGAAGACGGTGTTGCTAACGAATGGATATATTACCAATTTATAGATAATTCTTCGAATATAAATCCAGAAACAGACACTATTATTTTTATTACTACTCAAATAAATCGTCAATGGTTTTTTCCAGATAATGAAGGCGTAGGTAATATTCACATGGGTCCCCTCGACAATTATGTAACAAAAGACCAATCTAAAGCAATTAATTTATACATCAAACATCTAACAGATAATCCTCAGGATTCTATAAGATTTCAGTGGCTATTATATGGATTAAATTTTTTAAAAGAACAAAATAATTTAAATTTACTAATACTTCCTGGATTTGAAAATGAAGGATTCTTTTTAAATAATAATATTGCAGTAAAAGGTAGTTTACTCGATCCGTGTATTAACGAAGTAAAAGGCAAAAATATGCAATCTTGGTTGAACTGGAAGGGAAAAATTAACGGGAAAGATCCTAGGGAAGGCCATATCTCCGAGTGCAATCATCTTATACTTTCTCAAAAGCTATATCAGACTATTAAACATAATCAAGTGTTAGATTTAACCACAGGATTTGAACAAGAGTTTATAAATTAAGATTTTTTAATATGTAAATACCAGATATCATTAGGATAAGTTACACTCAAACAATAATTTTCAATTCTTAATCCGTTATCTTCGATCATCTTCGCAAATGTTTCTGGATTACTACCTTTTGTATTTTCCATTAGTACAATATCAGCATCATCAGTTATATAGCTACTAACAGTATTAAAAAAATCTTGATGTATGTTCCAGTTTTGATCTTTATATTTTCGATGCTCGTTAGGGTCGATATTTCCAAATGACGGAGTAAAGCTAAAATGCGGCGGATTTCCAATTATTAGATCATATGCTATGTTTGTAGGATGACTTTTAAAATTATTAGACAATACAAAATTTACATTATTATTAAGATTATTTTTATCTATAGTTTTTTCTACTACAAATTTATTTGGCTCGTGTATGTCTAATAATGTAAGACGTTCTGTTAAGCCTTGGCTTAATGTTCCAAAACCTAAATATCCAGGGCCAGAACACCATTCTAAACAATGATTATATATTCTGCCATTTGAAAAATGATTAATACAGGATACGGCATCAGCTGCTGTCTGATAACCGTATCCATCTAATTTATTCGATGAGTAGACTAAAAATTTATCTAGTCTAACTTCAACAATGTCTGTATTAAGCAACTTTCCAATTTCCGACTGTAAGAAGCTTTCCGTATTCTGGCAAATACAAATATTCAATCTTACTTTCGCTCAGTGTCCAAAGTGCATCTTCTAATGTTTCTACAAGAGGTTCTCCGCCTAGATTAAAACTAGTATTAAAGATAATCGGAACTCCAGTCTTTTCTTTAAATGCCTTAATCACTCGGTAGTAAAGAGGATTTTCTTCTTCAGTAACTGTCTGAATGCGACATGTACCGTCCACATGAATAATACTAGGTATTTTTTCAGCAATGCCTGGTTGACAATTAACAGCATACATCATATGTGGACTGTCTTCCATTCCCCGTAAATCAAACCATTCGTGTGCGTCTTCGGCAAGTATTGATCCTGCAAACGGACGGAAGTATTCTCGATGTTTAATTTCATTAACGAAATCTTTGCCATCTTCAAAGGTCGGATCGAACATCAACGAACGATTTCCTAATGCACGTGGACCGTTTTCAGCACGACCTTGAAACATTGCTACAATATTCTTATTAGTCATTAATTCGATAACGTCATCGTCTGTTGCATCAGTAACAATAGCATTATATTCTTCTGCCAATTTAGTAATATCTTCATCTTTATAATTATACTGAGGACCTAGATAAATTTCTCTAGGCTGTGATTCTAAAGATTGACTAGTAGCATAATAATATAGTAAAGCAGCGCCAATGGCTGTTCCGCCATCATTTGATATAGGCTCAACAAATAATTCGATACCTTCTTCATTAAGCCTATTAAGATACCAGTAGTTTGCTACACAGTTTAATCCGTAGCCGCCAGATAGTACTACTTTATTTTTACCTGATAATTTTGTAGCAGACAAAATTATATCTAATGCTTGTTCTTGTGTTTCTTGTTGACATGCATATGCTAAGTCTCTTCGATTTTGGTACTCTGTCCAAGTATGGTCATCTCCAACAGGACTATCTGACAATTCTTCATAATTTTTATGATTTACTATTGCAGCATTTGGATATGTTGGAACGAAAAGACTTCTATCAGCTAGTGGAATTTTAGTACTGTTTAAAAACAGTTTGGGTATATTACTATTTTCTTTACCGTATGGAAATAGTCCCATTGTTTTACCTGCTTCGATTGCTTGGAAGCCGCAGTATTGTGTTACTGCTTCGTATACTTTTACTATGCCGGCGTGTCCTGAAACTACAGAAGTAAATGTATTGCCTTCTTCGCCAAACTGTGCTCCATCTGTATTGGTATTAATGGCTGTAACAATTGGATCTCTACATCCAAAATGTTTGTATAGAGTTTTAATATTGTCAGGATAAGAACAATCGTAAATACTCTCAACTTCCCAAAGTAACACATTACCATCTTGAGTTTGTCCTGAAGTTGCAGATCCAGCGCCATCAATAACTACTGCTACAGCTTCGTCAAAGCCACTCCTATAAAATGCACAAGCAGCATGTACTTTATGGTGTAAATGGGAAACATCGATACATTGTGGATGATCATGTATATCACCTTTTCTATCAATTAATCCCATTTTTCTAGCTAAACCTGAATAAAGATTATCGCCCGTATACTCTATTTTTGGTCCATCATTAATAGACGTTGTGTGACACACCACTAGTGCATCAATTTTATCAGTATATTCTTTTACTTTCAACATTGTTGCTAAAGGGCCGCCATCATACTTGTGTCTTGTAAAGCGTTCTTCTTCGCTTGCAAATACAATTTTACCATCTTTAAGTAAGCAAACGCCTGCATTATGGCCTCTTGAAATACCTAAAATATATCCTGATGACATAATTATTTTTCTCCTATTAGTTTTTTATTTGGTTTATCAAATATGGTCGAAGGTTTATTATTTGCCGACGGCAATTTCTTATTTGAACTTTCTGGTTTTCCGATTTTATCTGCGATACTTTTCATAATTTTTTTATAATTTTCCTCGTTTAAAATCATATTATCTTCGTTGTGTCTTTCTCTTGCAGGATCTTGAGTAACTCGATACGGCACGTATACTCTATTTTCTTTTCCGTTATCAATAATTGTAAAGTCTTTATTTCCTGGATAACTTATGTTTTCTGGAAAAGTTGATCCTATAACCACTGTTGCCGGTTTGCCTAATGCGTGGGCATAGTGTTGTCCCATGCTATCGCAACCTAGAAAATAGTCTGCTGCATTAACTATTCCCGTCCACTGTAGCAAGCTTGCATTATCTGGTATAGCAGCACCCATAGGCCTATCGGTTGGAATTTTGAGATTTGTCATTAATATTACTGCATAATCCTTAGATAGTTCGTCAACTATTCTAAACACATCTGATAATTCAAAACTGCGGCCACTTTCATCAAATACAAAATTGCCATCTATTTTAACACCGCTGCCAAATGGTTGAAAGACAATAACCTTTTCTTTTTTCATTTGTTGCTTAACTTGGCCTACTAAATTATACCCATAAATTTGATCGGCTTTTCCGAGATCTAAATTTATAGGCTTACTTTCTACAGCTTCGTCAACATCATTAATAAGCATATCAAACGCCTGTATTAAATTAACACGTTGATTAAAATAAGCATTTAGTCTGTAAGGCTCTGGACTAATAATTTCTCTATCTTTTAAAACAGTTTTAAATAATTCTTTACTGCCTACTGGCCAAATATTATTTCGCAATTTTGAAGATAAGAACAGTTCATGCCAAGCTTCTGATACTATTACAACATCTGGATCAGTATGTTCTTTATAATACTCTAATGCAGGTATGCTGCATAACACACGGCCGGCTCCACCGTTAATAAAAAATGCTTTTTTCATATGTACTCCTAGGTAAACATTATACTATTAATTATTGTATATTTTAATATTATTAGACAGTTCTGACTACGGAGAAGTATTAAAAGCTAAAGATACTCTACTATCTTTACTATGATTAGAAACTACATCGTGATCCAAATAACTGGGAAACATTATTAATTCGTTTTCACAAGGATGGTGCGAATAGTAAGATTTCAATTCATCAATATCACGATCTGCTGCATATGCCCATCCGTAATCTGAAAATTCTCTGCTTCTATAAAAACAAATAGGACTATCTGCATCTACAGGATATTTAATATAATATGTACCACTTATTACTGATCCTGGATGACAATGTCTTTTGTTATAAGAATTAGTAGGATTAATATTAATCCAGGATTCTGTTATATATTGAGGCTTAATACAAATTTCCTTACAAAAAGATAATATATTTTTTTGTATGTTATTTAAAAGAGCTGGGATATAAGTAAGATTTTCTTTTTCAAAAAACTCGTTTGTAATATCAATTCTATCGCCGTTGACGCCGCTGATTACTTTATTTGTGTAACCTTTATTCAAAAGAAAGCCTACTTCATCATATATTAGATGAGTAGGCTCTTTGAGGGTAGATATATTAATAGGTGTTGGAAATAAAAGTTTAATCATTTGGTGTCCTTTGTTAAATTATAACACCAAATGATTTAAAAGTCAATCTTTAATTGCATTCCCAGCTAACGCAAACCATACCAAAGCGTCCTGAGTCACCTTGGCAACCGTTGCCGCCGCCACAACTATATGTGTGATAACCACCTGCTCCTGGTATTCTAAGATAACCGTTTGCTGCGTTCCAGTAACATCCGCGTAGTCCTTCATTCTGATCTACGCCAGAATAAGTTGCGTTACATACACAGCTTTCAAATCCAAATACCGGAGTTGACCAACCCGAACTACCGTGTAAACATTGACCTGAACCGCCTGTACAATGTGCAGGCCAAAGGCCATTTAACCCATATTTTGTAATAGTTCTGCTGTCGCTTGCTCCACTATTTAAATGGAATGTTGTTCTTCTAGCAAATGCGTGACATGCTAAAGATTCATCCCAGTAATCGTCGTAACAGAAGTTCCAGCCGCTACATCTGTCTGCACTACATGTGCCGCCTGCTTGATCTGG
>Ga0209602_1000387_pt1 | contig 42929 bp, 71 predicted proteins | sample COGITO_mtgs_1205_3_FD_184810 | JGI IMG/M metagenome (GOLD analysis project Ga0209602, IMG submission 184810) | Pelagic marine microbial communities from North Sea - COGITO_mtgs_120524 (SPAdes) (version 2) | ecosystem: Environmental > Aquatic > Marine > Epipelagic ...
AGGTTAATAGCTAAAAACACTAAAGAAATAACTACAGGTAAAACAAAACAATTACTTGTAGCTAAAGCTGAGGTTATTAAAGCTAATAAAATTGCTGAAGAAAGTGCTAAGAAACAGGCTGAGGCAAAAGTAAGCGAAGATTATGCTACTAAATTACAGAATAAATTTAGAAGACTAATTTATCAAGCTAAAGGAGAAGGTGCTAAAGCTGCTAGATGGTTTATACCGCCGAATGCTGAAGACTTCAAAGGATTGCTATACACATTTTTACCAAAAGGTGAAGCTGGCGTTGCCGCTAAAGAATGGATGACAGAAGTATTATTAAAACCATACTCTGATGCTATTGCGGCACTTGATACTGAGATATTAAATAAATCTAAAGCTTGGGCAGCAATGTCAAAAGGTTTTGATTTTAATCAGAAGGTTGACGGCTCCCCTTATACTTTAGGTGATGCTATAAAAGTTTATAATGCACTTAAAGAAGGTAAAGATCCTGGCATTGCTAAGAAGAAGCACCTAGATGCGCTTATACATGCAGTTGAAAGCAACAGTGAAATATTAGATCTCGCTAATGAAATAGCCGATTCATTCCCTATAGATTTAAAAAGTGGATGGCAGAACAGATCGTTTGCAAAAGAAATATATGACTCTATTAATGATGGTGCTCGTAAAAGACATTTAGAAACGTTTAGTGCGAATGTTGATGCTATCTTTAATGATACTACTTTAGACCTTATTGCAGATCAGTTTGGAGTTAAGTACAAACAAGCTTTAGTTAATACATTGAAGCGCATGAAAAGTGGTAGAAATAGAACTGCTAACGACGCTAACGCCAATGCTTATATGAACTGGCTAAATAGAGCTGTTGGTACAACGATGTTCTTAAACACTCGTTCTGCAGTATTACAGTTATTGTCTACGCTTAACTTTATCGGTAAACCTGGCAATAATTTATTCCAAGCAACTGCTGCATTTACAAACAGGAAGCAATGGAATGAGGATTATAAAAAGCTATGGGATAGTGATTACTTAACTAACAGGCGTGATGGTGCTAAGTTTGATGTACTAGCTGACGAAATTGCTAATGATCCTGATAACTGGATAAGCAAGATACTACAAAAAGGTTTCTTACCAACTAGATATGCGGATAGTTTTGCTATTGCTTTAGGAGGGGCATCGTTTTATAGAAATAGAGTAAACTCTTTAGTTAAAGAAGGAATGAGTGAAGCTGATGCTGAAGTTCAAGCTATGAAAGATTGGAGACAAGCTGCAGAAGAATCTCAGCAATCTTCTGATCCATCTAAGATTTCCGAAATACAAGCATCGTCTATTGGTAAAATAATTTATGCTTTTGCTAATACACCTTTTCAGTATGCAAGGATAACTAAAAGAAAGTTACAAGACTTAACATCTGGAAGATCAGCTGCGGAAGGTAGTGTTCAAAAAGATTTAGGTACTATCTTTTATTACTCAATGGCACAAGCTTTAATATTTAATGCTTTACAAAGTGGACTTGTTGCATTATTAATGTCTGATGACGAAGATGATGAAGAGCTAAAACAAGAGAAGTACGCTTCTATGTTAGAACGTTCATTAACATCTTTTGCTAAATCTACTGGAAACCCAGGAGCTGTAGCGTCTACATTGTATGCAATGATGAAAGAAGGTTACTTGCAGCAAACAGGTAAGAAAAGGCCAGATGCAAATGCTTTTGCTGTAACAGCCACATCAATATCACCACCACTTAATTCTAAACTTAGAGATATAGCTGGTGCATATAGAGCTTACAATAAAATTGAAGATGGTGATGCTTTCACTCCTTCTCTTGATAATGAAGCTTTGACTATGGCTGGTGAAGTTGCTTCTGTTGCAGGTTTACCTTTAGATAGAGTAATTAGAAAAGCAAGACATCTTGCTGCTATATCTAATGAAGAAGCTGAGCTATGGCAGAAAATTTGGATGTTAGCTGGATGGAGTGAATGGGAACTTGGAGTTGATGAACCTAACGTAGGCGTTAAAGAGCCTAAAATTAAAAAGGTTAAAATAACAAAACCAAAACTCAATAAGCCTAAATTAAAAAAATCACCTACTAAGAAATTAGAAAGAGGAGTTGCTGGTAGAGCTAATAATGATGGAACTATAGAGATAGACCCCAACCTATCTCCCGTTGAACGTGAAAAAACTATCGCGCATGAAGAACAACATATGAAAGATATGAAAGCTGGAAAGCTTAATTATGATGATGATTATGTATATTGGAATGACGGTAAATACGAACGTAAAAACGGTAAGATTAAATACAAGGGTAAATCTTATATAGAAGGTCATAAAGATCTACCGTGGGAGAAGAAAGCATATGCTGCTGAACCTTCAACCGCAGAAGCAAAAAAGCGTACTAAATTATACGCATAAAAAAAAGGGATGATACCAATTACGGCGTCATCCCTTTTATTATTTTATAATGCTAATTGCAAAATATTTAATCCTAACAAAATCCAAAACCCAAATTTATATATTTGGATTATTGTATTCTCTCGTCTATTGTATACGTTGTCAGAATCATCTAATGAAATATCATCAACTAATTCTTTAACTTCTAATGCTTTTTCTTCTAAAGCATCTTCTAATTCTTTAATTTTTGCTTTTGCATCTGCAAATGTAAATCTTTTGTTTGCCATAATTTGTTTATTTAATATTTGTAACCTTCACATTCTAAACCTTCTACAGTATATAAGTATTTACCTTCTAAGTCATAATACCTTGTTACTGTTTCAAAGCACGTTTCTTCTGGTGTGCAACTAGCCATCACAAGATAGACAGTCAGGATCCATAGCAGCTGCGGCAATATCGCCGCGTAATACGCTTTCTGTTCTAACATAATATAAAGTTTTAATTCCACGTTTCCATGCTTCCATGTGAACTGTATTCATCCAACGAGGTGTTGCCTCTGATGGAAATGCTAAGTTCAAACTTACGGATTGATCTATATAGTCTTGTCTTATTCCAGCTTGTTTAACTAGTTCTAATTGATTTATTTCTTTGAATGTTTTAAACACATTCTTTACCGCTTCCCCGTCATCTTCTTGGGTAAGTCGTCCTCGGTGATCGTAAAACCATCCATCAAGTTCTTTGATGTCTTGTACTGATCCGCCATCTGCAAGCACTTTATCCCAAGTTTCTTTGGTGTCGATACCAACTTTTCTAAATACTTTTCTAAGCTCATTGTTTTTTCTAATAAATGTTCCTTTAGCAGATTGCTCTGTAAATACATTAGCAGCCCAAGGCTCAATACCTGGAGATACGTTACCAGATAATTTTGAATTAGATACGGTAGGTGCAATTGCTCTTAAATGTGTATTACGCATTCCAGTGCCAACACACCATAAAGGTTCACCATATATCTCCGCAAGCGCCCTAGAAGCTCTTTCAGTCTCTATCTTTATCTTTGAGAATATCTCTCGGGTTTTGAACTGTGCCATTAACCCTTCGAAAGCGATCCCGTTCTTTTGGAGTAAGCTGTGCCATCCCAACACTCCTAACCCTAGTGCCCGTCCCTTGACAGCTGACCTCACAGAATTTTCGAATCCCCTTAGCCCCTTTGCTCTCTGTATGAATTCTTCCAGGACACCGTCCAGGAACCAAGTCGCATCGTATACTAGGTTTGTATCCTTCCATTCGTCGTATTTTTCTAAGTTAAGTGATGATAAGCAACAAACAAAGCTATGAGACTCGTCTGTGTGAAGAGTAATTTCAGAGCATATGTTTGTCATGTGTACTTTTAATCCGTTCGTTTTGTAAGCTTCTGGATTAACTTTGTTCGTGTTGCCTTTAAAGAGGACATATGGCTCACCAGTTGCTTTACGCTTTTGGATAAGTTTACCCCATCTTTTCCTTGCTTCTTGGTCTCCTGCTTCAAGCTTTCGCATAAACTTATCGCCAACGACAGCACACTGATGTAAGTTAAGAGATTGCCTGTTGACGTCCCCTTTAGGTTCCCTAATTTCAATCCAATCGAGGAAATCATCGTGTTCAATATTGATGTTAACTGATGCAGCTCCTCTTCTAACGCTACCTTGGTTGGTTGCGAGTATAGTTGAGTCATAGATTTTGCAAAAAGGGACAACTCCGTCTGATGTTCCATTACCTGTAATTCTTGCTCCGGCGGGTCTAATCATATTTACACCGATACCTACTCCGCCGCCGTGTTTTGCGAGTAGCATCATTTCTAAATTCTTTTGTCCTATATCTTGTATACTATCTGCAACATCAATACCAAAACAGCTTATAGGTAAGCCACGATCAGTACCTGTATTAGACAGCACAGGAGAAGCTAAACATAGCCAACCCTGCCATATATATTCAAAAAACTTTTCAGCCATTTCTGGCTTATATAAACGCCTTGCAACAGCGTTACAGACTCTCATATAAGCATCACGTGGCGTCTCTCCTTGAAGTAAATAGCCACCTGCTATTGTTTTCTTGTAAACTTCAGTGTCTCCCCAGCTTGGGTAATCAACACCTTTCTTCCATTCGTTATTCCACATATTAGTTTGACATTACATAAAGTAAATAACCTATTATTACATTTATATTAACAGCTACTAAATTCCATTGCTTTGCAATCCATACTTGAGGAGTACATAGTAAACCACCTATTATATAACTTATAGCACCAATATTTCCATAACTTAATATGTAAGGTCCTATCATTATAAAAGCTGTACCCATGTAACCTAGCCGGTTTGCAATTCTTTCTTTAGCAGTTAATCTACGATCCTTTACTAAATTTTTTATAAAATTATTTTTCATCACCAAATATCTTCAAAATCTTCGCCCTCACCTGCTTTCGAATAATCAGTAGGACGAACAGCAAAGAAATCAGTATGAGTGTGCCCGCCTGTAAGATGGTAGAACCAATCGAGATTGTCTGCTCCTGATTTGTCAAATGCAAAGTATTGCCCGAGGTCGAAGTAACCGAGTTCTGCAAGTTTTTCATTAAGTCTTTTTCTAATAAACTGTTTTAAATCATATGCTTTTATACCTTCAATGTCTCCCATCTCAAACATTTTGTCAATATACTTTTCTTCAGCTGAAAGCATTGTTTTAGCAGCTTCAATAACCTCATCTCTACAAGCATCTAAAAGACTATTATCTTCTTCACACATATGTCTAAACAACTGGCAACCCATTTTAGAATGCAAAGATTCATCTCTTACAGACCACTTCATTTGTTGACCAATACCTTTGAGTAGATTACGTAGCTGAAAAGAATACAATACAGCAAAAGCACTATATAGCGATACACCTTCAGCGAACGCGGAGAAAATGGCCAAACTCCTGCCAATAGATTTGGTATCGTTATCAGTAGTAGCAACAAGATTATCAAATCTCTCAGCTGTTGCCGGTTCATGTAAAAACGCTTCAAAATCTTCAAGGCCCAGTGTTTCATTTAAATAAGAATAAGCTACAGCGTGTATTGTTTCTTGCGAACCAAACATCATTGCCATTTGTTGTATTTCGTGTTTAGGAAACCAACTAACTACATTTTGTGTCCAATAATCAGAAACTGCACATTCTGTTTGCGCAAAACCTAAAAGTATGTTACCTACTAAGTTTTTTTCTTCTTTAGTTAATTTTTCATTCCAGTCTTTAACGTCACCAGACATAGGTATTTCTGTGTGTAACCAAAAAGCTTGAGCTTGCTTTAGCCAACCTTCATTATAATATTCTGGATATTCAAAAGGTTTATATGCGATTCTTTCATCAAATAATCCCATTTATAATTCTAATTTTTTATCTTGTTCTTGTTTAGCTTCTTCAGCTTTCTTTTTTAACTCTTCAACTATATTTTCATAGTCTGGTAATTGCTGTAAAAAAGCATATGCTCCAGATATGCGATCATCTAACATACGCATTTCTGCAATAATTTGCTCTGATACAGCTTTTAACCGCCCTACCGCGCCGGCTAGCTCTGCTCTTGTTGGTGTGCTCATAATATATTTTTACTTAAAATTAATGGACTTTCATCTTTATTAGATTTAACTTCAAAATGATTATTATATTCTTCTATAATAAGAGGTTTATCTTTAAACAACTTCTTATAATTTTCTCTAACGTATTCTTCTACTTTAGTCGTCATATACTGTAAGTATTAGTTCTACAAACGGCATGTATAGCACATGCTCTTTAAAATTAGTTTGTTCATACGATCTAACTCCTACTAATATTCCCGGGTATAAGCCTATTTCTAGCTGCCAATTTTTCATTTTGATCTTCGTTTAAATAGTAATTTAGCATTTTCATATGATAATCTATTCGTTCATTATGATATTCATCCAAAGTAAAATCCATGTCTGATTCCAAGTTTATCGATTTCTTCTGAGCTGATGTGTTTGTTGTTATTGATATAGTTTCTAACATCTTTTTCTAATTTACGTCTTTTATAGTGCAAAGCAGCTAATTTCTTCTTGCTTCTTTGATTATCTGAATCGTCCTGTCTACTTCTTTTTGGTTTTGCGGTTTGTAGAGTGTCTTTCCAATCTTGTTTTTCGTAAGCCATAGTTTAAATAATTTCCATCTAATAGGGAATGATTCATTTGCCCTTCCCTTACATTCTATTATGTAGTCTTTTCCAACGAAGTCAGGTGTATACTTAATTCCCAGTATTTTCTTTTGCCCTCTGTTAGTGTAATCACCTTTTCCATTCGCTTGTTTTTCGTAAGATTCATTGTCAAAACTAAAACCCTCGATAAGCTGGAAAACTTCATTCTCATATCCTTCAAATAATTTGTTTTTCTTTAGAGCCATATATGTATATCTCTCTAATCCTGATGCAAAATTTATTCCGTCGTAAGTTATTCTCTTAGACTGTACAGGCCCTCTTTTTTTACTTTTTCTTCTCATTAATATCAGTATATGTTACTTTAATGTCACCTGGATATATTGTTGACGTAGTGTTATAACCAAAAGATGGAGGATCACCAGGGTCAGGTATAGATGTTACAGGATTTACTTCACGTTCAGCTTCTTTATAGTCTTCATATATTTTATCAGTAAGCTCTTCAGTCATTGTCATCTTAAGCTTTTCAAGATAGTTAACTGCATCCATAAGTTCTTCTTGTAAATGGTTAAGCCACTTGTGCATGTTAGGTTCATCATCATGAAGAGTTACACCATACTTTTTATAACCAACATCTGAACGTTCTTTAAACTTGTCTACAACTTGTTGTATAATCTTATCTCGCATATTAATCTTTTACAAATGTTCCATTAACCATTTTACCTGTACGTTTTGAAATCTCTCCATACGCAGCTTCAATACATTCTTCTATAGTAAACCCTTCTAAATGTGCTAAGTTAGTTAAAACAACTACCATATCGCCTATAGCGTCTTTTGTTTCAACTTTATCAGACTTTAATAAGCTTTGCGCTAGCTCACCAGCTTCTTCTATTAATTTAGCAAATTGTGTTTTAGAATCACCTTTGTCATATAAACCACGCTCTTGTGCCCATTCTCTAATTAGACTAAATGGAGCAATTGGTGTATGCTCATCATTAATAACACTCAGTGTTTTTTGAAATGTAGAAAATGGACCAGCTTCTGCCAAAGCTTTATTATAAATATAACAAGTTGACGGACCGAATTGGCTATTATGAACATTAGATATAACCCAATCAATCTTATCCTCTGAGTCCAAGACATAAGTTCCTTCTGATGTTTCAATTTTTAAATCAATTAAAAAATTAGCGTCAATATCTTTTTTAGATATTTTAAATGTTGTAGTAAATTCTGATGATGTATGTTTATTCATTTTTTTATTTTTCTTAAATAAATCTTTATATAAACTTCTATCAACTTTATAACCAAAATCTTTTTGCAAAGTTCTTTCCGCAGTAGATGCTTCGGCTATATCATTAGTTTCAAATAGTATTTCATATTCTCCCTGTTTATATCCTTGCGTCTCAACAACTCGTTTTTGTATATCTGTAGTACACCCAACTTTTATACCGGGTATATGATATACTTTGTACTTACCTGTTGGAATTTCCATTGTTTTTTAATTTATTAATTATTTCTTTACTTCTTTCGTTTAAAAACGTACTCATAAAGTTATTCTTTTGAAACCAATATCTATACTCCGACATTGAGTTCTGCTTTGATTGGTGGGTGTGGGTCATATCCTGCTATATTAATCATTCCGTGTGTAGGCACTATTAAATATCCTCCTGCTTTGAAATCAACAAGTCCCCTATCGACGCTAACATTAGGAAGATCCCTAAAATTGCGGGATAATTGTTGTTTTGCTTGATCGATATGGTTATTGTACAAATGACAATCACCCAAGGAAACAATAAGCTGCCCAGGGACATAGTCTGTTTCTTTAGTAAGCATAAGTAATAATAAACCATACATAGCAAAATCATAAGGAAGGCCGAGAAAAACGTCGGCGCTTCGCTGATTCCACATAAGATCCATTTTCCCATCGTTTATATATATTTGAAAACCATAATGGCATGGAGGCAGAGCCATATCATCAAGCTCAGATGCATTCCAAGCGTTAACCATAAGACGGCGACTGGACGGATTTTCTTTGATTTCACGAATAAGTTTTCTAATCTGATCAACACCATTAAAATTGCGCCACTGAACACCGTAAACAGGACCAAGAGTGCCATCTGTTCTACCGGACCGCTCATAATCCGCATTCCAGTAAGTAAGACCATTATCATTAAGATACCCAATATCCGATCGTCCTTTAAGTATCCATAAAAGTTCTGTAACTGCATGATTAAAATATATTTTTTTAGTTGTTAATAAAGGAAATCCTGTTGACATATCATGGCGTAGTATTCGTCCAAACACAGATCGCGTCCCAACGCCTGTTCTGTCATCCTTTTGTTTGCCTCCGTAGACGAGTGATGATAATAATCCTCTATATTGTTCTTGTACATTATTCATTTTTTTTATCGTAATAAAATTTCATTAGCTTAAAAGTTTCTGACCAAACATTGTCTGTTATATAAACAGTCGGTGTTAAGTATATCTTTTTATAATTAGGCATGAAAGATACAGCAATTCGCCATTCTTCTTGATACATTCCTTTACCTGTTGGTTGAGGAGATATTATTACGCCTTTATTTATACAATACCTATACCACTTTAATTGTTCTTCGTCAGCAACAAAGCCGTTGTTTAAACCTATATAACCTTTAGGTGGTTTTGATTTCCAAGCCATTATTCCCAGGGTAAATTTTGTTCAATTTCAGTTACAGGCATATAATCACCTGAAGCGTGATTCCATTTAAAATGTGCTTCAGCTTGATTTTCACCTAAGTTTTGAAATTTAACTTTAAGAACTTTTACCTTAACAGTGTTGTTTGTATAATTCCTGTGAACTAATAAACCATGATAACTTGCGTCATACCATTCACCACCACCTTTAATATTGTACATAGTTGGTTCATCAATAGTACCATCATCTTTCTTATACATTTTAGTAGGGTGTGCAACAATAATAACAAGCACATCATATTTTTTAGCGAAAGCTTCAATCTTAGCAAGGTATTCCATAGTAGCGTCGGTTATTGATAAATCACCAGACCCTTTCATTTTAACCTTATTATAAGGGTCAATAACTAAACACTTAATACCTTTACGTTTAACAAGCTCAGCACCTTTTTTAAGAACAGCATCTAAGTCATATCTTTCTGCTTCTATAAAATAAAAGTTATCATCAACAACTTCAAAGCATTGATTCCATTTATCACCTCCTAAATCTTCTTTCTTCGGCATCCAACCACCTATCTTTCTTATAAGTTTATGCGCATGCAAAAATGTAGGTTTGTTTTCAGGTGATGCAAAAGCTGTTTTCCACCCATATTTCATTTGGTAACCCACAGCCATTCTATCAACAAAATCAGACTTACCAGAGCTAGGCACGCCTGTAACGGTGATGAATTGTCCTGTGTAAGTGCTAAATATGCTATCGAAGTTATCAAGACCGACTTGAAAGCCAGGCTTAAAACCTTCATGAATAAATTCTTCAAGTTCATCATTTATATCATTTACTGTTACTACATTTTCTAAAGGAACAGCCGTGGAATTGTGTATAGCATCAAGAAGAGCGTTTCTGCCGTCAGTAATAAGAAGATCATTAGCATCTTTATGAACGCCGAGATCTGCCATCCAGCATACTTCCGCGCCAAAACGACGTATAAGCTCTTGTTGTAGGTTTTGACCAGCTTCATCAGAGTCTGTGGCGAGTATGATTTTTGTTTTATCATCAAAATACTCGATACAGTTATCAAGATAGTCAAGGTTGAGCCTATTAAGAGTAGCTCCGTTTGGAACAGATACAACGTTAGTAATGCCAACTTCATATAAGCTAAGAGCATCCATCTCACCTTCCACAATAACACACCAGTCGTGGCCAACAATGCTATTAATATTATAGAATATTTTCTCTGCTCCCTTAACGAGTTTAAAGTTTTTTCTTCCATCTCTAAATTTAGTATTTATTAATTGTTCATTAATGAAATAATTAAATTGAATTGTATTAACATTACTGCTTGTTTGTGGCATCCACTCTGGACCCTCACTGATTTTCATATCAGTAAGAGTCTTTTGTGAAATACCACGACCTTCAAACCATTTAATAGCAGCGTCACTAAGAGTAGTATTATTACGCCATTCAGGCAATACATATTCTTTAGTTCCTCCGCCTTTACGTTTAAAAGTGTGTAATTGAAAAACTGTATCACAGTTCATACAAGTGCCAAGACCACGTTCCCAATCGTACATAGCGCATTTTGCTTTACGATTTTCAGGTTTCCTATCGTGAGAACAAACAGGACATATACCCTCTTTCTTTCCAACTGCTAGGTCGTACTGATTGAATGTTTCAATCTCGTATCCATTGATCTCTGTTGTATTCATATTAGTCTTCTAAGGTATTACCGTCTCCAGTATCAGAAACCCAATCGTCCCAATCCATATTAGAAGGGGAGATCCGGTTCTGTTTGTGCTGGTTGAGAGAAGTTTTGTTGTTGAGGTGCTCCACCTCCGTCGCGTTCTGCTGTGTTAACGTTTTGTCCATTTGTCCAAACTACTTTTACATTTCCTAAATATGACTTTTGAGCTTTAGCATCTCGCTCTTCTTTTGTTTGCTCTGTCTGAATATAACCTGAATCGCCATATTGACCAAGCTCATCATTAAGAACAATAGTGATAGGATAATACTTACCTTTCTTACCTTCATAGATTTTTGATTTATCAATCTTAGTTAAATCAATGTTTGCTGAAACAATACTTGCCATAATTTAATAAGTAGTTAATTGGTTAAACATTCTACGCATTTGATTTTTTGTAGCTCCTGTTGATCTACGCAGATTATCTACTGCTTTTGTGTGAGATTGATTTGAATAAAAATTGTTCTCACTTGTTGTTACTCCTGTAACGTCACACTTTCTTTTTCGTGTTCTTGCCATAATATAAAATTTAAAGGGTTTTCGAAATATAATATTGGGAGAAATCACCATCTCCATTAACAAAGAAGTCATTATAAGCTTGTACAGCTTTAGCTACTTTATTAGATCCAGATTGAATGAATCTATCACTGCAATCAAATAAACCTATTTGATGAGTCTTCTTATCTATAACAATAAATACTAATTCATAACCAAACATTTGACTATAAATGTATGCTTGGCTATCGTAATTAAATTTATAAGCTGAACTAGTAAACGCATTTATGTTTCCAGTTGTTTTTAAATCAATTACTAATTGTTGGCTGTGATTAACAATATCAGCCTTTCCTTTCCAAGTCATGTCCTCGAGTTCTACTAAACCAGGTACTTCATACTCTACGTTACCTTCTTGTATTAACTCTTTGAACAAGTCGTTCTCTAATACAATTTCACGCATTAATTGAATTTCATCCGCTTCTTTTTCAAGTAAACAAATGTCACTTCCAGCAATTTCTTTGTATGCTTTGGTGTTTCTTGTAGTAGATTTGACTATCTTGTACTTATCAAGCTTATGAGGCTCGAGGATACATGTATGGAAATAACCACCTATAACCATAGCCGTGGTTGGTGGAGACTGCTTCTTGAATTCAAGAGGATTATTTAACAACGCCATTATATCACTGTTACTTAAATATGTTTTACCAAACTCTCCGTAATAGTGATCGTCATCGCGAAGCTTATCTAATATCTCTTTTTTATCCATTCTGTAATTGTTTCAAAGCGTCAGCTTCAATTATGTATTTTTGTTGTAATGTACTTAATAAGCCGCCGTTAGATAAAAACTTTTTAGCTTTATCAATGTTGCTCATACTAATAGTTGGTTTTACATTTGGTTGCTTATTACTACCTGCAATTGTTTTGTGTATAGCACCTTTGCCGTGACTATTGGTTGCGTCAGCGTCTGCGGTATCATCAATTAACAACAGGTTACCAAGCGCATACTTTTTACCGTAAGACGAAGCACTACCAAATTTCTGTGGCATTTGCATTCCTTTCTGATCATAATCAACTCCGACTATTGCGGAAGCAACTACGTTTTCACCAGATTCATTACAAACAATTGTTGCTGATGATTGCATAACGCCTTCACCTAGCCATGTTTCGTCAACCGTAAAATAAACATTGTGTTCAATGTTATATGGTTTCAATGCTTCCAATATGTCTTCTGCAGATCGGAAATTGTACTTACCAAAGTTATTAAAGCGTGACTTTTTTGCTTTAAACTTTGATTGAATTAAACTTAATTTGTCTCTTATATTCATATGGTATTTAATTTGTGCCAATCTTTATTGGCTAGTTTTAATGTTCGTGTACCATAACTTTTAGTACGTGTATTGTAATAAGTGTTATGATAATCAGCTTCAATTTTTTGATTCAATGTTTGAATGTCCGAAGGACTATTATTTTCAATGTTATAATAGTTTAAGCCTTCAGTTAAGTTAGAAGCGTCACCTCTGTCTATAATGTCATCTTCGATGTCATACAGTTTATTTATGTTATTCATAATGTTATTAGGTATAATATATATTACATAAAAAAAGTAAAAAGTATACTAATTCTGCATATATTTTTCAATTAATTCTTTAACGTGTTCTTGTTTCATTTTTTTAAGAGCATTTGCTTTTTGCTTCTTTACCCATATTTCAGATTTATTAAACCATTGAGCTATTTTAGATACGGAAGCCTTGTTATCGTAAGGTTCATCGATACCAAAATACTTACAAAGTACAATCTTTTCAGACACGTTTAATTCTGTATCCATTACAGTGTGCAGTATGTCATTCAATTTTTCTTGATCATAGTTATAAGGCTCATCGGCTACATCTAAATAAAATTCATTAAAGAATGATGCAAATGTTCTTGTTAAAAATATATCTATTTGATAATTATTATCGTATTTACCACCATATGCTTTTCCGTGAGGATTGGTGGTATAGTAAGATTCAGGAATTCTTATAGTATCCCTGTCTCGAGCTATAGCTCTTCTGATTCCATTTTTTATATTCAATTTTAAATAGTTTGTTATAATGCCTGGTCGTTCTGATTCATGTGCATTATTAATTAATTCCCAATCTAGTTTGTCCCATGCACGATAGAATGAATAATAACCTTCTTGAATTAAATCTGTAAGATCAAGAACACCTATTCTAGGATATGATCTTTCAAATATATTAGCTAAAGATTTTGGCCATTCTATATATGGTGCACGCAAGTTGTCTATTCTATCGTATATTGATAGACTAGCTAAATGTGATTTGTAAGTTGCATGGCTGTACCATTTCATGTTTCTAATAATTTTAATCTTCTACTGTATTTTCTTATAAGCTCTGCTTTGTGCTTTAATGATTTAATAGGCATACGGCCTCTTATAGAGCCTCGTAACACATCATCTATAATTTCTATACGTAATGTTCGTATAGAGAACCAAAGGTAGCTAGCGTGATCTTTTTTGCGTGCTTTTCTTTTTAGGATTTTTGCGAGCTTCTTTAATTTTTGTAGCAACACCTGCATAATTTGTTTGTGTTAAATGTTTATATGTTTTTATACTCATATTAATTACTTATTTTTCTAAACAACCAAGCTTGGTTTGATTTAGGTTTTGTTATTACTAAATTTGTTGTACCAATTACAAAATGCAAATTGTATTTATCATTTGGTTTTGTAATTTCTAAATAGTTTCCGGTTATTTTAAATGTACCTGTAACTATATTTGAATTTGTTATTCTTTCAAATGTTCCGTCATAACGTATTGTTAATAATTCATTATTGTAGCTAATATAATTACCCGTGATTTCATTAATATTTTGCGAGTGTATAGCATAACTAGCTAGTAATGATATAGTTATAAATAGTTTTTTAATGCTCATCTTTTAATAATTTAATTAGTTTTCTTATTAATTGGTCTGCTGTACCAGTTACCTTGTGGTTTTCATTGATAACTAAAACATATTCTTTTTCTATGTTACCTTTGTAGTTGTATTTATTTCCTGCCATATCCTGATATATAATAAATGTCTAATATTTTATGCATCGCTTCTTCACTAATCTCATTAGTAAGAACCATGTTGAATAATAATTTACGCATCTCTTTTTTTGTTACATCTACCGCAGAATAATAAATATCCTGCATTTAAAGCGCCGCACCCACAGGTCCAAGCGCTATCTACTAATGATTTATTCATAATTACGCATTGCTTTAGCTCGAGGAAAACGATATGCACCGGATGGTGTACGCTCGAAGTACTCGAAGGTTAATGTTTTACCGATATAGTTTGTAATGTTTTTGAACACGTCACGACGTTTAGCAATAGTAAGTGTTGGCCATGGTACTTCAACTAATCGATCGTCTGAATCACGACCGAGGAATTTACCAAGGCCGCCTGAGAACTTACCTTTGCCTTCAATGTAGCCAGTGATTGTGATCTCGGTGTCCGACCAGTCTTTAACTTTTTGCAAGTTGTTAGATCGTCGTTGGTCGTAAGGATTGTTGTTACGTAGCATTGAGCCTTCATATTTGTTTTGTTTATTTTGTTTGTGAAACTTTTGTACATCTTTGTCGTTGAATACAACTTGTGTATCAACTAATTGAATAGAACGCCACTTGTATAAACTTTGATAGCTGGTTATTGCGAGTGTACGGTCGATAAACGATAAGCTCGGTTGTTTGCTATTGAAAAGGTCGTAGCAGTGGAATTGTAAAGAACTAGCCGCTTCGAACTTGTCAGCTTGCGTTGGTTTTTGTTTACGGACGAGTGAGATAATTTTATTAAAGTTATCCCGATACTTATGATTATAAAGTTCGCCGTCAAGAGTAATATGAGGATTGGCTGCGAAGAAAGGTTTAAGCTCAGTAAGTACATGTTTAACATTATAAAATGGTTTGTGGTTACGTGAGAACGCACCGTGTTGATTAATGTAGCAACGCACGCCGTCAAGCTTAGGTTGTACAAAATGTGTGTTAGGCCAGTTGATTTCAGCAGCTACTGGTTTAGCTAGCATTACTTTAAAGTCTGTCATATTCTTTTTTGTATTTTTCATATATTTCTTTTAATTCTGCGAACAATTCATATTTTTCTTGATTCAATAGTTTACGCCCTTGTTCTTCAAGCGCATCCATTTTATTTTTTATTAATTCTTTTGGTGTTACATTTCTAATATTACCAAATCCATCAGTAACTGTTTTATGAAACTCTTCAGGCGTCATAGGATCAAACTGCATAAGTGTTGATGCTCCGGTAATATCATTGCCATTAGCTTGCTCTTGTATTATGTGCTGCTCGGCTTTTATATATGCTGAGCTCATCTTTAATATATCCCATTGTGCTTTTATTTTATCAAATATAATTTTGTTTGCTTTCATTATTATCACTATCAATTATGTTTTGTAACGTATTTATTTCTATTTTAGGATCGTCAACCCAATCAATTTCAGCATCTTTAGGATAGTCTCTTAATATAAGTTGCACGCAATCATCTATTATATGATCTTCTGCATCTGTATTAATTAAATAACATATCCATTTTCCTTTATATAATACTTTTAGTTCACCCATTTAATTCCATTATTTTATTCCAGACTTGTAAATCACGTTTGTTAAATCTAATTTGGTTGTCAATCATTTCTTGAGTGTAAGCACCGGCTGGTAATTCTTTTTGCAACGACTTGATTTGCAGCTCAATAAAAGATATTCGTGCATAACATTTGTTATGTATAGCATCTTGTAGTTCTGTATTATTCATTTGTAAATTTTTCAAATTCGTCTTCATCCATATTGCTTTGTAAGTAGTCTAGCATATAGTACTCGTCAAAGTAGTCGTCAACGTCATAGCATTCAACTCTCACCTCTTCACCAGCATAACGTAAATCGTCAATTGCATTCATAACAGCGTCAAAGTCTGGTTGATAATAGAATACTTCATTTTCAAAGTTTAAGTTTCTTATATCAGCTGTGATATAATGCACGTCATAACCGTCCTGTGTCATGATTGTTCCGATCTCAATATCGCCGTCGTATACTACAAACTTAATGTTTGCTAATTCTTGAAATTTTTCTAATGTTGTCATATTGTTTTATTTAATTATATTATTATTATCACTTGTTGTTTACGTTTGTAACGTATTTTAGTGGACGTGGCGGGAGTTGCACCCGCGTTTCCGATAGTGTACTTTCGCAACTTTGTCGGTCAATCTACTTCACGCCCTTTAGTCTATTACATTAATTTTAAAGTAGTTACGTACTTCATTCATTTTTGATAAGCCAAAGTCATAAGCATTATATACGTAATTTACTTTGTCATCAATGTTTTTGATAGCTTTAATTTTGTTTACTCTGTCTAAAATTTCTATTTGTTCTTGCGTCATATTATTTTGTTATCCGTTTTATAAGGCTGAATAGCACTTGTTGTTTTACTTTTAATTCTAGATCGGCAGTATATTCAAGGTTGTCGTCGTCGAGTTGCCAGTGTATAGCATTATCAATTTGCTCGTCGATTTCGTCGATTACGTTGTTTGCAATTAGTTCAATTATTTTATTCATATTATTTTAGTTTTAATATTGTTTCGTTGAATGTTTCTTCGTTTATTTTACCCGATAAGAACAAATCAATTAGTTCTTGAGTTAAGCATAGTTTATCTTCTATTGTCATTATTTTTCATTTGCTTCGTTAAGTACATGTTCCATTTGCTCCCAGGTTACAGTGTCAGGACTATCCATAAGATAATCGTAAAGGCAACCGTATGCGGCTTGAGATATGTTTTCAGGTCGTCCGTAAATGTCATGCTCAAGGTAATGATATTCGCTATTGCTTTCGAGTATTGCTTCGCAATCACTTGTATAGATAACTGCATTATCAATCCATTCGTGGAAAAAATCGTAGAAGTCATCTTGACTGTTTATATCAGCTTCGTGAAACGCATGCCATGCATCTTCGCTGAATGATTGATCAATTTCGTATAGTTTTTTGTTTTCTAATGCTCTATATAATTCCATATTGTTTATTTTTTATTCATTTATATTATCACGTTTGTATTTGTTTTGTAACGTATTTTTAAGTATTCTCTAAGATGCATTGCGAACATAAAGGCATTTCGTGTACAGCAACGTTGAAATATTTTATTTCATCTTCGTTTAAAGGTTCGTTACAATAGCTACAGTTCATTATATAATGTTAAAAGTTGTCTTACTTTGTATTGGCTTTGATTTGTTTTTAATTTACCTAATATTAAGGTTTTAGTAAGCTTCGTGTTGCCATTGTGGTATGCTTGCATTATATCTTTCATAATATTCTTGTTCAATTATTTTTATTCTTTCTTGTGTTAGCTTTGCTATTGTTTTTCTATTATTCTTTCTTTTCTTCATCTGTAAAATCTTTTGCATTTGTCACATTCACACGGAATCCATACGGAATACTTACACATTTCATCTTTTTTAGGAGTTACTATTACTAGCGGTAATTTAATTTCGTATTTCATTCTTATTATATTTTTTTAATTGTTGTAAACTTTCAGTTAAACTTATTGTGTTGAGGTCATAACCTTTTTTTATTAGGTATAGTTCAAATTTTTTATCGTATGGATTATTTGTTTTCATCATTTATATTATCACTTATTAGTTTACTTTGCAACGTATTTTATAGAATGTTTTGCTTAATTCTAGGAAGACTATTGTGAGTCCATAAGTTGCCTTTAGAGTGTACTCTTCTTGTTGTTGAGGTCTTACGCTTAATTTGTTTTATTGACTCATTAAATTCTTTCTGTGTGAATCCTTGGATAGTGTTGTAACCATCTTCTTTCATCCATTTCGCTGCTCTCAGCTTTTTCTGTTCTGCGTTGTACGCAATTAATTCTTTCATGTTCATATGTTCAATAATTTTATTTCTTGTTCAACTAATTTTATTTTATGTTCGTTTTCGGTAGACTCTTCTCTACTATCAACTAATTGTTCTAACAATGTTTCGAGTGCAAGTTTTATTAAATGTTTATTCATATTATATATTTTTATTTGTATTAGTAATTGTATTTAGTTGACTTTTATACTCTTGAGGAGTTATTTGTTTTTGCAATGCTTTTAGATAAATTCCAGTTATATCTACTTTGTATCCATCTTTACTTTTAATTGTTACTATCATAATTTATTTATTTTAATTTGTGGCTTCATTGATTAATATTGTAGAGGCAATCAATTCTATAAAACTCTTATTTTTTATTTCTTATTTTTTAATTCTTCTTGCATTTCTAGTACTAACCATACTAAATCTCCATTACTCCACTCATTTAAACTCTCAAAGGTATATTCTTTATTCATGTTATTTATTTTTAATTACACTTATATTATCACATTCTTATTTAGTTTGTAACGTATTTTTTAGATTCTTTTAACATTCTTTCATACCATTCTATAATGGTTTCATCATATTTCATTTCATTATCTAAGTTTAAAATCTTATCTAATTCATTTATAATTTCTATTTCATTTTTAATTTGATTTTCACTTCCCCAGTAATCTTTAATATAAAAGGATGTTCTCTCTCTAAACTTTGCTAACTCTTTTACTATTTTTAATCTTACATTCATAATACTTATATTTTAATTACACTTATATTATCACATATAAACATAGTTTGTAACGTATTTTATTAAAGAAATAATACAAAAATATACCTTTTTGAACTTTTATGTAATATATACTATATAAGTAATAAACTTAAGTATTATTGAATATAATGTGATAAAACATATTAATTAATAATAATAATGCAAACATGTATAAGACAATTGTATTAATAGCGAATATAACTAGAATTATTCACTAATATAATAAATATAATTAATAAATGTTGCATTATATACAATAAATGTGTGTAATGTACGAACATATGACGATGTACATAACGTAAATAGTAAAATCAAGCTAGCACATCGACAATAATGCAGTAAATACATACAAACACTGCAAAGTATGTAACAATAGGGTGCATACGTTGCGAATATGGCTTTAAATATACGATTTTATTGCTAATAACGTAGCGTAACACATTACTTCTATATATGAAATACTAATTAATCGAATACAATCTACTTTACATGAAACATATACTAATAGTGCTATTAATGTTATTTACTCAATCTGTGCTATCACAATCGGTAGGATATGAAATGAGAACAAATGACAAGTCATACATTGCAGTTACTTATAAAGGCTTTGAGCTTAGACATAGAAGTGATGATTTAGAAAATCGATTTACTTATAGACATAATTTTTGGAAAGATTCTTCTAAACTTTATTTAAGTGTGCCTTTACATTATAAGATAGAAAAGGACGAACCAACATTAGAACCAAGATTAATATATAAGTTTCCTAAATTCAAATTATGGATACAAAAAGAATTTTGGTACAATTCAAATAAAAACGGAGCTATTGCAATTGATTATCCCTACAAAGACTTCACTTATAGAGTTGGTTGGGATACTTCAAGCACTTTTAGATTTCGTTTGAAATATAAGTTCTAAAACCTAAAATAAATTGATATGCCGGATACGTTTATAAAGAACAACATGTCTATTGTTATATCGTTCTTGGTTGCTGTATTTACGGCGGGTGGTATCTTTGCGGAGTTTACTGCTATAAAGAATGAGCTTACCACTGTCCATGAGAGGTTGGATAAGAAGATACGTGTTATAAACGATCTGGAAGATCGGTTGTTAGACATAGAGAAGCAGTTGGAGTATGAGAGAGGATTCCTAGAGGCTGCAAGAAAGAAGAAAAGATAATTACTACTATTAAATTTAATTAGAGCATTGATAAACTAATTAATTATGGCAAAGCAAAAACACACAGTATCACCTTTACTAAAGAAAGACTCGTGCTATTATAAGGTAAAGAGACAGTACAAGGTATTCCCTAGTGCTTATGCATCTGGTGCTATTGCTAAGTGCCGCAAAAAGAAAAGATAGATGAAGTTACCTAAAAACGGAGTAGCAAAGGAGATCAGGCATTATGTTGGTTCCTTATTTATATTTTTACTGATAATGTCGATTATCTTCATACTGATGAAGTATCCGGTATTAGACACTAATAAAGAAGTAGTAATGATGCTTATTGGTACAATATCAGCATCGATAGGTTTGGTCGTATCTACAATCACTGGAAGTAAGCCAGATGATGTGAACGCACTTAAATCAGACTTAGAGAAAAAGAATCATCAAATAGAACAACTCATTACAGCTAAGGACAACTTAGAACATATGATCATCGATCTACAGAAAACTATTTTGGAAAACCAAGATAACGTAATGGACAAGATCATCCTTAAAGCGGCATTGGATTTTGATGACAGAGAAGCAGCTTACAAGGAATTAAAGAATAAATAAAATGGCATTAACAAAAGTAACAGCAGACGTACTCGGGGATAACTCAGTAGGGCATACCCAGTTACATAACCGCTATAAAAATGCGGCCAGTATTACGAGTACCACAGGTACTATTAATATAGACTGGTCTGCTGCTGCTGTATATAAAATGGAAGCATCGTTAACCGGTGCAACTACATTGAACTTTACAGGATTTGTAAAAGGCCAAGTACTAACTATACATCAACTAGAAGGAGCGCAGACGGTAACACTTACATCCGATGCTGGTAATAGTTCAACGTTTTATAAAATCGGTGCAGACTACGATGGATCTTCTGATCCTAATATATTACAGGTAGAATGTTTAGACGATAGTGTTAATGCACTTTTCGCATTTACTACGGCTACTATAGCAACCTCAACAACTATATAATATGGGAGTGCGAGGAAAGTTTTTAAGTTTAGGAGCCGCTGCTGGCCCCCCATATGCTTTAACATACGCTCTTCTAGGTGGCGGTGGTTGTGGAGGTTCTAGTCTATCTAGTTGGGGTGGCTCTGGTGGAGGCGGTGCTGGAGGATTTATATACACTTCTAGCGATGTAGAAACAAACACAACCTTAATTATAACAGTAGGAGCAGGGGCTGCAGGTTTAGCGGCTAACCAAAATGGTAGAGGAAACAACGGAACTAATTCTGTTATTCAAGGTGGAACTGGTGGAATTTACTTGCCAGCTACTGTAACCGCTTATGGCGGAGGTGGTGGTGGTTGTGGAGGTACCGGTTCTGGTGGAGGCGGTACGTATTTCCGATATGGAAGAGACGGAGGCTCCGGTGGGGGTGGTGGATTTTCAAACTATTCTAACTCTACTAACCACGGAAATGGAACTTCAGGACAGGGTAACGACGGTGGTAACTACAGTAGTGTATCCGCCGCAGGTGCTGGAGGTGGTGGTGCTGGGGGCACAGGTGGATCTAACACTGGCTCAGGTGTTGGTAATAGCGGTACTGTTGGACTGCCGACGTCATTAAATATAACAGGAAGTACCATCTATAACGTAGCTATGGGTGGCGCCGGAGGAAGCACAACTTACAACCCAGGACCCAACGGAGCTAACGGTAAAGGTGGCGGTGGCTACGGCATATATTCAAGTGGAGGGCCTTCAGGATCTGGAGGCAGTGGAAGAGTATATCTTAAAATGTTAACAGAAAATTACTCAGGTAATACTACTGGGTCACCAGGGGTTAGCACTACAGGAGCATATACTGTTCTTACTTTTACAGGGTCAGGAACTTATACTACATAGATATGGCACATTTTGCGAAATTAAATAAAAATAATATAGTCACACAAGTTGTTGTTGTTGCTAATGAATTATTATTAGATAATGATAACGTAGAGCAAGAGCAGAAAGGTATAGATTTTTTAAATGCAACATTTGGCGAGGCTACATGGATTCAAACATCGTATAATAATTCTATAAGAAACATATACGCAAGTGAAGGTTATTCTTATGATCCTATAAAAAATAAATTTTATGAACCATCTCCATTTCTTAGTTGGACATTTAACAACAATACAGAAAAGTGGGAAGCTCCTGTTACTAAACCAGAAGGAAGCTATTTTTGGGATGAAGAAAATCAAGAGTGGGAATATATAGAACCGCCTAATATACCTTAATAACATGGCAGTACGTAAAACAAAAAAAGGAGCAAATCTTAAACGGTGGTTTAAAGAAAAGTGGACCGACGAAAAAGGTAATCCTTGTGGTTCTGCTAAGAATAAGAAAACAAAGAAGTGTAGACCTTCGGTTAGGATATCATCGGGTACTCCAGTTACTTGGGGTCAAATGAGTGCATCTGAAAAAAGAAAGGCTGTAGCTGAAAAGAGAAGAACTGGTATGGGCAAACGTACCTCAAGTATAAGAAAGAAACGTAAAAAGAAATAATCATGGGAAAAAAAGGAACAACTGTAATACCTGCTGTTATTAAAAAAATGGGTGGGCGCTCTACTGCAAAAAGTGGGCCAATTAAAAGAATGACTTATAAAACTAAGAAGTGATGCCAAACATAGATAGACCATCAGATAGCTTTCCAACTAGCTCATTTAATAGATTTAATTACGGAGCACCGACAATGAAAAGAGAAGCTCCTGCTAATTTTAAAAAAGCAATAGCTAACAACTCTAATGCACCAGAAGAGCTTCAAGATGCTGTTTTGGCTCGCAAAATGAAATATTGCGGGGGATCATCTAAACCATATAAAAAATAATATTATGTCAGAAGATAAAAAAGTAAAAGAAGTAATAAAAAAAGATAAACCAGCCCCAAAACCAGCTGCACCTAAAGTAGCACCGGGGACAGATCTTAAGCCAAGACCCTAATGCCACAAAAATTATCTCCTGCGGCTCGTAAGAAAAAAGCGGCCCGTGACCTTGCATATGCGAAAACTCCCCGGCGTAGAGCTATGAAGGCGGAGAATCAAAAGAAAAGACGCTCGGCACTTAAGAGGGGGATAAATATAAAAGGTAAAGACTGGGACCACAACAAGGGCAAATTTGTCTCTGTTAAAGTAAACAGGGGCGGTTACGGCAAAGGAACTAAAAAATACAATACAGCATAATGGGAACTAAAGGAACAACAGTGAAAACTGTATTTAATAAAACAAAACAAAGCTGTGGGTGTGAATCAAGCTGTGGTTGTGATGGCTCCCCACTAAGCAGAAAAAGGCGTAAAGCTCCTTCTCGCAAAAAGTCAAAAGGCTACTATGCAAAAGTAAAGAAGGGAAGCGGAACCGGTAGCAAAGCTGGTGGTGGTATGACCGCTAAAGGTGTTGCTAAGTATCGTAAAGACAATCCAGGTTCTAAGTTAAAGACAGCAGTAACAACTCCGCCGTCTAAACTTAAGAAAGGAAGCAAAGCGGCTAAACGTCGTAAAGCATTTTGTGCCAGAAGCAAAAGCTGGACATCAGAGCGTGGTAGAGCAGCACGCCGTAAATGGAACTGCTAATATAAATTATATCAATTAAATTAAATTAAATGGCAATACAATTTGGAGGGCCGAAGATAGTTAAAGAATTAAGCTTTAAAAACGAAGCTAAAGATAAACTAATCGCGGGCATAGATAAACTAGCAGAAGCTGTAGGTTCAACACTTGGAGCTTCAGGAAGAACAGTAGTTCTTGAAGATGACTTTGGTAACCCACACGTTACTAAAGATGGTGTTACCGTAGCAAATTACATTAATTTAGAAGATCCAGTTGAAAACTTAGGCGTTACTATGTTAAAGCAGGCTTCTAGGCAAACAGCATCAAAAGCAGGGGATGGAACGACGACTTCTACGGTACTTGCTCAAGCGCTCATTCACAATTACTTCTTACAGAAAGGTGAAGACTATTCTTTTAGAGATATTAAAAGTGGCATTACGAATTTTAGCAAGCATGTGGTGAGCAGCCTTGACAAGAAAGGAATTGCAGTTGATGACAAAAGATTAAACCAAGTATCAAGAATATCTGCAAATAATGATGCAGAACTTGGTGATTTTATAGCAGATGCTTTTATAGCAGCTGGAGACAACGGAGTTGTTACAATGGAAACTTCTCCGTCGAATGAAACATACATAGATGTAGTAGATGGTACACATATAAATTCTACATCAAAGAGTATACATTTTTATACTAATAGAGAAAAAGAGTTGAGTGAGCTAGATAAGCCACTCATTTTTTTATGTGCGTCTGAAGTAGCTAACGTTAGACGTATACAAACAATACTAGAGTATGCGATTAAGTCCAATAAGTCGTTATTACTCATTGCCCCTTGCGATCAGCAGGTTGTATCGGCTCTTGCGATGAACCACGTAAAAGGCAATATTAAGTGCAATATCATTGATCCTCCTTCGTTCGGACTAAAGCGAAAGGATATACTTGATGACATTGCCCTTCTAACGGGTGCTACTGTTATTGATGAGAACTTAGGAGACTCACTTGACAACATCACCCCAGAAGTGTTAGGATCAGCCGACAAGGCTATTATAGATAATGATGGTACTACTATTGCAATTAAAGAAGTACCAGCTGAAGTACAAGAAAGAGTTGATTACTTACGTGAGCAGCTTGAAAGTGAAGAGCATCATGTGATGCGCCCACATATTGAAAACAGACTAGCTATACTAAATGGCGGAGTATCTATTGTATATGTAGGTGGTGACACAGACGTTGAGGTTTCTGAAAAGAAAGACAGGGTTGATGATGCTATACACGCCGTGCGTGCCGCAAAGAAAGAGGGTATTTTACCAGGAGGTGGGAGTGCATTAGTGCATATTGCTAGCTCTGATTGGGAAATGAATCTGAATGCAGGTGAGCTTAAAGGCGTAGAGATACTTAAGGCTGCGTTATACGCACCGTTTCTACGTATATTAAGTAATGCAGGTTTAAACCCTAAAGACTATTCTAAGATAGGTAAATGGGGTAATGGAGTTGATGTTATTGACGGTGAGATTAAAGACATGCGTAAAGCAGGTATTATCGATCCAGTATTAGTTACTAAGTCTGCACTTTTAAATGCAGTATCTGTAGCTACTACAATATTATCAACTGATTGTGTAATTTCAAATGTACGAGAAGGTGAAAGCAATAGGTAGATATATTATCATATCCGAAATTAAGGAAGATATTAAAAAAACAGATGGCGGCTTGTTATTAGCCGAGAACCATCGAGAAGATATAAGGTACCGTACTGCAGATGTAAAGTCTGTAGGTACGGCTATCAAAGGTATAAATGAAAATGACAAAATATACTATGACAGGCATGCTGGCCATAATATAGAAATTGGTAAAGACATATATAAAGTTATACAAGAGCAAGACGTTATAATTGTATTATAATGGATAGGAGCGATTTTTTAGAAAGAGGCGAATTAAAAGTTGACTTTCTTAAATACTATAGGCTCGTATCAAGATGGGCTTGTAAAGAGAACGATATAACTATATCAGATTTAGAATTGTTATTTTATTTAGATCCTATTAAATACTTTACTATAAAAGATTTTCAAAACGGTACAATGTATTATCACTGGGACCGGCAACGCTTTTATAGAATTCAACGAGAAGGTTGGGTAGAAAAAATACATAAAGGAAATGGACGCTTAGGCGATCATAATAAATATAAAGTATCTATGAAAGGCAAACGGCTAATCAATAGGATATACAAAATATTGATTGGTAAAGAAGATATGCCTATATCAGCTAAAAGAAGTAAGATTGGAAAACGATCTACTTATGTTGATAAGGTATATGCAAACGCAATAGATAAATTTAACAAAGACAAATTATAAATGGCTAGAATATCATCATACGGTCAAGACAGCACTTTAAATAAGCTAGACAAAGTATTAGGTACTGACAGTGCTACTGGTGCTACTAAGAATTATTCTATTAATTCTATGTTAGGCTTAGTTAACGAAGAAGACTTGGTTGACAGAGTTGACGGTGGATCATTCGCATTTAAAAGTTATGAAGCTGGAAACACAACTCCACAGGGTATAATTAATTTAAATGCAGGTTCAGCTACTCAAGCAGCTTTTAGTGCTGTAAATCAAATATACATATCTGTACTAGATAAGTCGGGTTTGAGTATAGCTGAGTACTTAGATAATGCTAATGATGATTTTATTAAAATATCAAAAAGAGATAATATAAATCAGTTTGGTATTTTTGAAGTTACAGCTGTTGTAGATCACGATGGAGGTGCTTATAAAAAACTAACCGTAACGCCTAGGGGAACTAATGGTGATATAAACCCAAATGACGAATACTTTGTATCGAATTATTCTGCATTGTATGACCAAGATTTTTCAGACGATTCTGTTACTGAGTTTAGCGACGTAACTAACGCTGGTTCTGGTCAAATCATTACTAGTGCTGAAAGAACTAGCTTAACTAATTTTACTAATAACGGTTTAGTTAACAATGACGTTGTTAATAACGTTACTTCAACAGCTACAACCGTTCCGTTATCTGCGGCTCAAGGTAAAGTATTAAAAGATTTAATTGACACAATAAATACACTTTTAACAAGTGATAATGTTGATTTAGATAGCTTACAAGAAGTTGTAGATTATATAGAAACCAATCGTCAAGACTTAGACAACTTAGGTATAGCCAATATAACTGGGCTTCAAGCTGCTTTAGACTTAAAACAAAATACTGAAGCTGGTAAAGGTTTATCTGCAAACGATTTTACTACCATACTTAAAACCAAACTAGATGGTATTGCAGAAAATGCCGAGGTAAATGTTAATGCTAATTGGACAGCATCTACAGGTGATGCTCAGATTTTAAATAAACCAACTGACTTAACTAACTTAGGTATTCACGATGCAACCGAATTGCGTGATATTACAAGTACTGGTTCTGGTGCTATTATAACAGGAGGAGAAAGAACTAAGTTAACTGGGATTGAAACTGGAGCAGAGGTTAATGTGAAAGCTAATTGGAATGAATCAGATTCAGCTAGCGATGCGTTCATACAAAATAAACCAACATTAGCACCAAGCAACGCAGAACAAAACGTTCAAGCTAATTGGAGCGAGTCGGATAATACGTCTGATGCTTTTATATTAAACAAACCGTCTGTTGCCTTGTCTACAACAACTATAGAAGTTGCAGGCACAGCTAATGAGGTGGAAGTGTCTCCAGCAGGAGCTCAAGATCTTTCAGCTAATAGAACGTTTACTATTGGTTTACCCGACGACGTAACTATAGGTGAGGATTTAAAAGTTAATGAAACTATTGAGTTAGTTAATGCACAAACCTCAACTCCAACTTTTGATAATGGTATTTACTATAGCACAGAAGATGGGCACGACACGCTTCATTTCCGTTACCATGGGTATGATTTAAGTATCGATTATTTAACTGAAAACATTCCTACTGGTATTTTAAACGGTGGTGAATTATCAACAAATACAAGTACAACATTTGACATCGCCGCAGGTGATGGTATAATTAATATACTAAATAAGGGAACGGGTACAGACCCTCATCCTGAAATAAAGAAAATCGAGTGGAGTGCTACAACAGTAACACATACACTAGGGGATGCTAATGATACGGACCAATTAAATACTTGGGTGTATGTAGATCAAAATGGGACAATACAACAAACTCTTTCTGAACTTACTCCTGGTATATGGAGAAGTAGTATAGTATTAGGAGCTGTAATACATTCTTCTAATACGATTAGGTTTGTAAGAACATTTCCAAGAACTGCTTACTCAAGTGGTAATACATATGCTGAATTTGTAGAGATATTTGGTCCACTTAAAAAGTCTGGACATTTACTTACTGTAAACTCTACAAACACTCTAGCTCTCGATAGAGCAGCTGGTCAAGCTTTTGCTCTTGGAAGAAATTATATAACAGATCCATTAAACCCTTCTTTGGTTTCAGATGGGGCTAGCACACCGGTGTTTCATAGGTATTCAAGCACAGCAAGCGGCTTCACTAAAGATAATGGTGTTGCTGGGGCTGGTTTTACGTCTATTGACCCGAGCAAGTACGACAATAACGGAACACTTACAACCGTTTCTGGTGGTAACTATTCTGTACAAAGATTATATCACTTCCCAAATAACACTAATGTAATTGTAGCTTATTATGGTAAGGATGAATACGCTAGTATTGATGAAGCTGAAAAGAATTACTTATTAGAAAATTTTCAAGAAGCTAACAATACGGCAACTCAAGCAATATTCTTAGGTGTTTTAATAGTTAAAGGTAATGCTACTGATTTATCTAACACTGCACAAGCTAAAATATTAACTGGAGGTATATTTAGAAGTTTATCAGCGGCTAATTTAGGCGGTGTTGCGGCTAACTCGGCATTGAGTGATTTGTCAGACGTAACAATAACGTCACCAACTAATGGGCAAGTTGTTAAATATAATTCAACTACTGGTCAATTTGAAAATCAAGCTGACGCAGGTGGAATACAATTAACTGATTTATCTGTAGGAGCTGAAGGAACAGCCGCGGGAGATGGTGATATAAGCTATAACAACACAACTGGTGTATTTACTTATACACCACCTGATTTAAGCACATATTTAACCTCGGCAATAGATGGAACGGGAACTCCAGGTGTATTGCCAAAAATGTCAGATTCTGACACTATAACTGATTCAGTAATATCTGAGTCTGGTCAGGTTGTAAACATTGATACTACAGGAGCTATTCGTATTCCAGATGGAAACACAAGTGCTAGACCTGCTGGTATAAACGGTATGTTTAGATACAATACTGATGATAACCAGTTCGAAGGTTATACTGATGGTGCTTGGGGTGCTATTGCAGGTTCAGGCGGTGGTTCCGGTGAAATAGTAAAACAAACTTTTAGCGCTACTGGAAGCGCAAGCTTTTCTTTGTCGGATACCATAGTAGACATAGATAACGTAAATGTATATGTTAGTGGTGTATACCAATACCCATCTAATTATACAGTAAGTGGTAATACAGTTACTTTTGCCGCTGGGTCAATACCAACAGCAGGAACTGATAATGTTCACATAAGACATAATGTAACAGCTACAACTTTAACGGAAGGTGCTGCTTTTAGCACTTCTGGAAGTTTAGTAGGTGATGGTACAACAGTAACCTTTGCTTTAGGTGGATCACCAAGATCTGCAGATCATACTATGGTTTTCTTAGAAGGTGTTTACCAGGAAAAAGAAAACTATTCTATCGCAGGCTCTAATATTACTTTTACTACTGCGCCACCTAATGGCTATAGCATTGAAGTAAAATATGTAAGCGGTGTTTTAGATTTAACTGATGTAGGTGAAATCGTTTTAGATGAACTTACAGGTGATGGTACAGCAACATATGCTTTATCAGCTACACCGCAATCTGAAAATTATACAAATGTATATATAGAAGGTGTATATCAAGAAAAAGGAACCTACAGTGTTTCTAGCTCTAATATAACATTCGGTTCTAATGTACCTACAGGTTATAGTATTGAAGTTAGTACTATGCGTACTATTCCTTCTAGTAGTGTTACGCAAACAACATTTGTTACAGATACATTTACAGCTAATGGAAGCACAAATAACTTTACTTTAGTTAATGGTTCACCGAGCAGTAAGTCTCTTACTATGGTGTTTATACAGGGTGTTTATCAAGCTAAATCAAATTATAATTTAGTTTCTGGCGAAATACAGTTTACAGCTGGAACCCCTAGTATTGACGATGCTATAGAAGTAATTTCTATAAGTGCTGTTAATACGGCTGGATCTCCAGTGACAAGCGTTAACGGAGAAGTTGGAGCGGTAACAGTTGCTTCTAAACATAATGTTTCTGTTATAAGCGCAAGTACAACAGCTGTTGCAAATACTTTGTATGTACTCACAGCTAATCTTAATTTGACATTACCTGCATCACCTGCAATGGGTGATAGTATAAAAATATCAAATAGATCTAATGTAGCTACTTGTCAGTTATTGAGAAATGGAAATAATATATTAGGTGCAGCTGCAGATTTAACTTTAAATACAGTAGCGGCAAGTTTTGAATTAGTATACACTGACACAGCTAATGGCTGGGTAATAATAGGACAATAATATGGGAAATTTAACAGATCATTTCGCCGGAGGCGGTGGAGGAAACGTACTAGAGTATTTTTCTTATCAACCAGATGGGAGGGTCTTAACAACAACGAAAGGAGATATTACTGTGCCCAACTTAACTACTTATCAGCATATAGACACAACTGCCTATATAGATGTCACTGGGTCTGTCATATCCTATACACCCCCAGACGACGCTAAATATGTTCAATACCAATGGATAACTCAGGCTTGTTATAAAGATAGTTATCTTTTACCTCACTATTATGTTGAACTTGATGGTATTAAAGTAGATTGCACAAAGAAAAGCAATTACGAAAACTCAACAAATAGAGATACCCAATTACAAACGGGTTGCACTATTCAAATATTAGGTAGTGGTTATGATGATATAGATCAAAGCAAGGTAGCCACTTGGACATCAGATAGGACTTTTAAAATAAAAGCCAGGTCTTATAGTACTTCTTACGGGTACTCTTTAGATAGAGTGTACCATTGGAACGGAGCTGGAAGTTATCAAAATGTAAAGCCTGAAATGTTAATTGTTGCTTTTAAATAAAAGATTATGGCAAATACTTATACACATAGGATTATTTCTTTAAAAAAAGAAAATGGAGTTTACCTTAATATGATTAAGAGCTTTGTAATTGAAGTAACAGCATCTGACGGGTCAAACCAGATTTCTGAAGAGTATAAAATTGATTTGCCAGATCCAGAAGAAAATTTTACTGAATATCAAGATTTACAAGAATCAGATTTAATAGCTTGGTATGAAAGTGATTTTATTCAAAAAGATAATGTAACTAGAGATATTGATAAAAAACTTCAAGAACATATACAAGATACAGTTGAATCAAATTTCCCCTGGTCATGATAGGTGTTACACAGCTTTTAAACTCTAAACTAGACCCTCCCAGCATAATGGGCCTAACCGCTGCTACCGCCTTCACTTCTCACGATCAGGTTGCGGCAAGCAGTCAAGCGAATGGAACTTATTATTTTAATGATGGCACACGAACTCGTCAATATTATTTTGACGTTAATGGAACAGAATCAAACTCAGAAGGTGGTTGGGCTAGGTGGGATTCTTCATGGGCGTCGTGGTACTATGGAAGAGAATGCACAATTGCAGATCTTTCAAGTGATGGTTTAATAGATAACAAAGCAGGAGGAAATGCTGCGGGCTCTAGCCAGCATAGTGGTTGTGGAGTATGGTCAAACGATCTTTTTAAATGCCAGTATATTACGGTTTCTGATGTTAATATGGACGGAACATCTTATGCGTCTTATCCTCCTTACATTTACCTTTGTGATGCAGCAAGTGATGCTTTTCCTGCGGTAAACAACGGGCCAGGTGGGAACAGCTATTACCCAGGGAATGCGCCTTATGGCAACAAAACGCTTGAATTATATGTAATAAAAAGAGACCCTTATTATACTGCAAGCCCATCTCCTACCACGGCAACAAATCACAATTATCAAAACGGAAACGCCTCATGGGCTTTTGTTGCTGGAGCTAAATATAATTTAGGAACAAAGGCAGATAGGAAGCTTTGGAATGGAAGTAGTGATTACTCAGGTACATACGCTGACGGCTACCAACCAGCAAAAAGAGGTAGATATAAAGTATGGTTTAAATTTTAAAATATGGCATTAACAAAAATAACATCAGGCGTTATTCATGATGAATTTCAGTCTACTCATAATATAAATGGGTCTACATCACCGCAAACTATTGATTGGAATGCATCACAAGTATTTAGAGTTACACCAAATGTTCCAATTACATTAAACTTTACTGATTTTAAAATTGGTATGGTTAAAATAATTGTAGCAACAGGAGATGGTGTAGGCGCTAATGTTTTAACATTTCCATCTGAGGCTATTTTATTAGGTGGTGAAATGGATACAACTTCAGGAACAAAAAACTTTATACAAATAGTATGCACAGACGATAATGGTACGCCAGAGTTCTTTTATACTATATCACAACAAGCAACATAATTATGGCTAGAACAAAAGTAAAAAGCGAATTATTAGCGGATGAATTCTTTTCGTCTAGTGTAATTACAACTAACGTTGACTGGACAGCCTCATCTGTATTTACAAAAACATGTACCGCTGATACCACACTTACATTTTCAAATGTAAAAACAGGCATGGTAAAAACATTAGTTATTGATGGCAACTACGCATTAACTTGGCCAGCTGGAGTAAAATGGTTAAACGGAACATATAGCGGAACAGCTACAAAAAACATTATTCAGTTAATATCAACAAATGATGATACTGAAATATTTGGAACAATATCAAATTATACTGCATAATGAAAGCACGTTTAGAAAGCGGAAAGGTTGTAAAGTACAATACTATTCCAAATATATTATCGAACAGCAATAAAAGTATTACAAACGCAAATGTAGCTTCTGATGAAGTTTTAGAAGAGTTTGGTTTTTTTAATGTTGTTGTTCCAGAATATAATATAGAAACACAAGCAATAAACAATTTACACTTTAGTCCTACAGGCAATTACTTTACGTATGATGTTGTAGAAAAAGAAACAGAATAATATGGCTATTAACGAACGTCTAGTACATACCGCATCAGCATCAGCAGCAGGAACAGGTAATCAAGAAGAAGGATTGATGCTTCACTTAGATGCTAACGATGTTGACTCTTATGATGGAGATGGAGATGTTTGGTATGATATACACGATCATGAGTATACACCTGCTACAAATGTTTCAGAGCATTTTAATACTGTTTTATATACTGGAACAAGTTTAACAAATGCAATAACAGGAGTCGGGTTTTCTCCTGATTTAGTTTGGCTGAAACAACGCAATAGTGCACAGAACCACGGGCTTTTTGATACCGTAAGGGGGACAAATAATTTCATAATGTCTAACAGTACTAGTGCTGAAAACGCTCGAACCACAGATACGTTATCTTCTTTTGATGCTGACGGATTTACTTTAACGCCATATAGCAGCGATGCTTTTATAAATTATACAGGCAGAACTATGGTTGCGTGGTGTTTTAAAGCAGGTGGATTAAAAAATAAAGCTGCTGGTTTTAATGGAAGTAGTTCAAATATTGATATTTCTGGAAATCCGCTTGGAGTTAATGATTTTACTTATTCAGTTTGGTTTAACGCTGGTACTGTTTCTGTAGCTAATCAAAATATTATAACTTCTAATGCAGGTCACGTAAATTATGGTATACAAGTAACAGGTACGGGAGTGTCAATGTATGCTTTAAATTCTTCAGGAGGTGCAGAATATCTTGTATCAAACACAGGATTAGTATCTGCAGGAACTTGGTATCACATAGCTTATGTAAAAAGTTCTATTTCAGGTCATTCTTTATACTTAAACGGCAATGTTGTAGCTAGTGATTCAGCGTTTACAGGAAATTGCGCATCGGGAACTGGAAATGAAACCACAATAGGCTCAGCAAACAATAATATACAGTGGTTTAATGGTAAAATAAGTCAAGTAAGACTTTTTAACAGTGCATTAACCTCTTCACAAATAACACAATTATACAATGAAACTCCGGAAGAAAATAATGGACATTTACTTGGTTGTGTTGCTGCATTTCCATTAAACGATAATGCAAATGAAATAGACAATAACTATACTGCAACTGCATCAAATGTAACTTTTGGTTTGCCTGGTTATGCAAATAGAAACAACGAAGGAACAACTGAAAGCACTGTTAGTGCAAATAATGATTTAGGATTTAGTGTTGTTAAATATAACGGTCTTAACACAGCAGTTACAGCTGGGCACGGTTTGGAATCGCCTCCTGAAATGGTAATTTGCAAGCCATTAGCCGCAGGAGCTTGGGCTGTATGGCATAAAGATATGGCTTCTGACCTTGATAAAAATTATATACCATTAACAACAGGGGCTACAACTCCAAACGCATCAAGCTTGTGGAACTATTCTAATTGGGGGGCTACAAAAATAGGTTCATCTAATCCACTAATGTTTGGTACTAATAATGATATTATAGCCTACTGCTTTACATCTAAAAGAGGTGTAAGTAAAGTAGGTAGTTATAGAGGCACAGGTGCTTCTATGGATGTTTACACTGGATTTGAACCTGCATTTGTAATAATAAAGAATGCTAGTGCTAGTGCTTCTTGGCATATTTTTGACAATGAAAGAACACAGTCCAACCCTTCAACTGGAGCTTTATTTCCTGATGATTCACTTGCAGAAGCAGACTACAATAATGTTTTTGAATTTACATCTACTGGCTTTAGAAACTTAGTTACAAGTACATCTTTAAACACAAATGGAAGTACTTACATCTACTACGCAGTAGCTAAAGACACTAATGAAACTGAGTTAGCTGACACTGTAGGATTTAAACCTTCAATAGACCCAGAAGACCATTTCAACACCGTTACTTACACTGGTGATGCTTCTACAAGGTCGATAACTGGCGTTGGATTTCAACCAGATTTAGTCTGGATAAAAGAACGAGATGATACAGCTAATCATCACATATTTGATGTTTTAAGAGGTGGCAACAAGAAGATTTCCTCAAACACTACATCAGCAGAGGGTAGTGCATTGGATTTTACTCTTGATAGTGATGGTTTTTCTATTAACAACGCTGCCTACGGAGATTTGAACGGGTTAAATGACACCTACGTTGCTTGGTGTTTCAAAGCAGGAGGTGCAGCATCGTTGAATGAACAGGGCGATATAGATTCTCAGGTAAGTGTTAACAATGACTTAGGATTCAGTATTGCTAAATATACGGCAACTGGAGTCACTGCAACAGTAGGTCACGGATTAGATACACCACCAGAAATGATTATAGCAAAAACAACAAACCAGGCTTATAACTGGATTGTTTACCACAAAGACATAGGTGCTTCAAATTATCTGATGCTTAATACCACAAATGCCCTTGCTTCCAGTTCGGCTTTTATGAACAATACTAGTCCAACAAGTAGTGTATTTACGGCAGGTGCAGGACAAAACCTAAACTACGCAAATAATGACCAAATAGTAGCATATAATTTCACATCTAAAAGAGGAGTATCTAAAGTAGGAAGCTTTGAGGGTACAGGTGCTTCAGGTAATAAAATTTATACTGAGTTTGAACCTGCTTTTGTTATGTGGAAAAATGCTGACAATAGTGCATCTAACTCAATGTGGTTTATGTTTGATAACCAAAGAGGAGAGTCTGCTTATCTTATGGCTAACTCTAATTCTATAGAAGGAACTGACGCTTCTGTTCAATTTCATAGAGATGGATTTATTGTTCCTAATGCTGGAGCTATAAATAACAGTGGTCAAACTCACATATACTACGCAGTAGCTAAAAACACAAACAACGAACAGCCACACCTAGAACTTAACTTAGAGGCTGACTCTTATAGTGGCTCAGGTGACTGGTTAGATTCAAGTGGTAATGGAAACAACGGAACTATAACAGGTGCTACTCATAATGATGAGTTAGGAGACTTCTTTGATTTAGATGGAAGTGGAGACTATATTGATATACCTACATCAGGAGTTTTTACTGGTGATTTCACTGTAGAAATGTGGTGGAATTTTAACACATTGAGCCCTCCTAGCGGCAGTGCGTATAGAATGCTTTTAGGAGCTTCAGGTTATTCTGGTGGTAGTGGATTAGGTCATTATATTGAAAACAATAGACTTAGAACTTGGGTTAGTGTTAATGGTAGTACTAGTAATGTTTTAAATGGTTCAGGAACTGATTTAACTACAAATAAATGGCAACACGTTGTATTAACAAGAAGTGGAGGTACTTATACTCAGTACATAGACACGAATCAGGTTGGTCAAGCTTCAGGTACAACTGCATCTTTAGACGGGGCTAATTCAAGAATTGGTGGACATTATAACGTAGCATCATCACACGATATAAATGCTAAAGTTGGACAAGTAAGATTGTATGATACTGCACTAAGTCAAGCACAAATAAGACAAAACTATAACTTTACTAAGCCTAGTTATCCTAATGGGTTTGATGCTGCATTAACGAATATGAGTAGTAGTGATTTTGACCCTTCTGACGGACATTTCACTTTTAGTGCAGATAACGATAGAATGCAAACTTCTTTTCAACCTAACGTAACAGTACCTTTTACTGCCTCTGTATGGGTTAAACGTAATTCAGGCAATAGTGGATATAAAATAGTAATAGACTATACTCAAAACGCATCACCTTATAATGGCTTTGGTATTTTTCACGATGGAACAGGTGATTATGGTATGGCTATAAATGGAGGCACGGATGTTACCATAGGCTCAGAAACATCAGGGTTTGACCACTTAGTTTTTGTTTACAATGGAGGTACCAGCTGCAAAACTTATATAAATGGAGTTGGCACAACAAGAACACTTAACAATGCTATAGCTCAGCCTAATACCAGCACTAATTTCGTTGTAGGTAATAGTTACGTAAGTACGTGGTCATCATCTAGGATGGATGTAAGTGATGTTAAATTTTACGATAGAGCATTAACTGATGATGAAGTAACTGCTCAGCACGGTATAGGTTATAACGGAATAGGATAATGGGAAAGAAGAAATTTAAAGACACCAACGTTGGGAAATTTTTATTAGAAAAGATTCCCAGCGTTGTTGGAGCCATTGCAGGTGATACACCTGTAGGTTCTGTAATACAAGCTATAATCGGTGGTAGTGATATGTCGCCAGAAGATAAAGAAGTTGCTCTTAAAAAATTAGATATTGAAAGAGCGGAAATTGATGGAACAACAAGAAGATGGGTTGCAGACGCTCGGTCAGGAAGCTGGCTTGCTGCTAATGTACGGCCGTTAACATTGGTATTTTTAGTAATAGCATATGTTGCTGGTTGGTATATGGGTTATCCATTAGATGACATAACGGGACTATTAACAATAGTTATCGGGGGCTATTTCGGATCACGAGGAGTCGAGAAGGTGTTCGGAAATAATAAACATAAATGATAAATACAGATTTGAAAATATACGGTTTAAATATAACGGCATTATTTGCTAGTTCAGACATGGCACACAATATTAATCCTACGTTACAAACGCTTGTGTTGGTGCTTACAATAGTTTATACTTCAATCAATATATATAAAAAATTTAAATAATATGAAATTAAAATATTTTACAGACGAAGGGGATTTTAAAGGTAACATGGATAAAATGGATCCTAAGCTTTTAGGTATGCTTGATGCTCTTAGAAAAGAGTATGGTTTTCCTATAACCATAAACTCCTCTTATAGATCACCAGAGCATCCTATAGAAGCTGCTAAAAATAAACCAGGTGAACATGCGCACGGTGCGGCTGTAGATATTAAATGCGTAGGAGGTGAGGCTACATACTTATTAGTTGCAGCAGCAATTAAATGTGGCTTTAAAAGAATAGGTATATCAAGAAAGAGTAACTTTGTGCACGTAGGCATAGGTTACCCAGGAGCGCCTAGCACTACTATTTGGACATACTAAAATAACTTAAATGAAATTAATTAGAAAGATAAGCATTGGGCAGGATTATAAAAATGAAGCAATGCACTACTCTGTAGGTCAAGAAGTTTACGGAGGTCATAAGATATGTGACATATTAGAAGAAGATGGTAATTACAAGATCTATATTCAAAAAGACGGAGCTCAGCTGCCTTGGAAACATTTCAATGCGAATATGGCTGTATCAATAGAATATAACTTAGACTACTAAATGAAATCACTATACAATTATATTATATCAACAACCAATCGATACGATAATAAAGTGTCTATCGATAACAAAGAACTTATACTAAATACAGAAATAACCGAACGTGATTATAAGTTTGTAAATAGAATTGGAACTGTAGTTAATGTTCCTATTAATATAAACACACCTATAAAACCAGGTAATGAAGTTATTATACATCACAACGTATTTAGAAGATGGTTTGATGCAAGAGGAAATGAAAGAAACTCGGGTAGCTATATAGACGAAGATAAATATATAGTTTCACAAGATCAACTCTTTGCATATAAGCAAAACAATAAGTGGCACTGCCCAAATATGTATTGTTTTGTAGAACCTTTAGAAAACGAAGACATATGGAGCACCGAGAGCGAACAAAAGCTTTTGGGAAAGCTTACATATACAAACGACTATTTGGAGTCCCTAGGGTTGTCCTATGGCGATACCGTAGGGTTTACTCCAGATTCTGAGTATGAATTTAACATAGATGATAAAAAATTATATAGAATTTTATCAACAGACATAACTATCAACTATGGACATAAAAAAGAAACGAGAACTTATTCTTAAAGCTACAGAAAATTCAATAAATGAATTAATAAAAGTTATGAATAAGAAAATGGATCCAGATGAATTAGATCCTGAAAAAGTTAAAATATCTGCTTCAGCATATAGATTAGCAATGGAAGACGCTATCACAATGTTAGATAGAGTTGAGGAGTTGTCTAATATAAAAGAAGAAGGAGAAAAAGAAAAAAGAGAATTCTTTGGTGTGGAGGGCCGCACTAATGTATAAGCAAATGCTATACACAACAACTACAGATCATTTAGATCTTAAGCACGTTAAAAAGACTAATAAAGCTAAAGCTTTTAAATATGGTTATAACGAAGATATTGATTGTGTTGTTATAAGTAAAACCGGTGTTATAGGTGAAATATATGAAGTTCAAGGATTACGAATTGCATTACCTCAAGCACCAGATAAAATTGCTGGTCAAGAATTAAATAAAGAAGAACAGGTGTTCATAAAAACACCAAAGCCTTCTTCGCTAAATAAAATTAAAACAATATATGATTTTAAAATACTTCCAGACGATTTTAAAGAACAGTACTACGATTATATCGATAATGAGTTTAGTCGTAGGTCTGATGGTTATTGGTTCATGTGCAACGGGGACCCGTGTTACATTACAGGGTCACACTATGTCTACCTCAATTGGACAAAAATTGACGTGGGATCACCGGACTTTAGGCAGGCAAACAAGATATTCTACTATTTCTGGGAGGCGTGCAAAGCTGATCCAAGAAGTTATGGAATGTGCTACCTCAAGAACAGACGGTCTGGTTTTTCCTTCATGGGAAGCTCAGAGGTTGTTAATCAAGCTACAGTATCAAGGGATTCCAGATTCGGAATTTTATCTAAATCTGGATCAGATGCAAAGAAGATGTTCACAGATAAAGTTGTACCAATATCAGCAAATTATCCGTTTTTCTTTAAGCCGATACAGGATGGAATGGAAAGACCCAAAACTGAGTTATCGTACAAAACACCGTCGCGGAGGCTCACCAGGAGTACCATTAACGAAGCCTCAACAGAAACCCAAAAAGGATTGGACACGACGATCGATTGGAAAAATACAGGGGACAACTCGTACGATGGGGAGAAACTCAGATTACTTGTTCACGACGAATCGGGAAAATGGGAGAAGCCGGACAATATACTCAACAACTGGAGGGTCACAAAAACGTGCCTCAGGCTTGGAGCAAAGGTAGTTGGTAAGTGCATGATGGGTTCTACATCTAATGCTTTAGATAAAGGCGGAGAGAACTTTAAAAAATTATACTATGACTCAAACGTTACGAAGCGAAATCGCAATGGGCAGACTGCTAGTGGACTATACGCTTTGTTCATACCTATGGAATGGAATTACGAAGGATTCATTGACAAATATGGATACCCTGTGTTTGATACTCCAGAAAGCCCGGTTGAGGGAGTCGACGGAGAACTTATCAGCTATGGAGTTATCGAGCATTGGGAGAATGAAGCAGATGGGCTTAAAGGAAACAATGATGGACTTAATGAATTTTATAGACAGTTCCCAAGATATGAAAAGCACGCATTTAGAGATGAAATAGAAAAGTCTTTATTCAATCTAAATAAAATATATGAACAAATAGATTTCAATGAAGAAATGGTTATGCAGGGTTATGTAACTCGAGGATCATTTAGTTGGAAGAACGGAGTGAAAGATTCTGAAGTAGAATTTCACCCAAATAAAACCGGTAGATTTAAGTTATCTTGGATACCACCGGTTAGTATGCAAAACAATATAATTGTTAAGAACGGAATTAAATATCCAGGTAATCAAGACTTAGGAGCTTTTGGCTGTGATAGTTATGATATATCCGGAACAACTGATGGTAGTGGTTCAAATGGTGCTTTACACGGATTAACAACATTTAATATGTTATCTGAAGTTCCATCTAGTCAATTCTTTTTAGAATATGTAGCTAGACCACAAACTGCAGAAATATTTTTTGAAGATGTTCTTATGGCAATGATATTTTATGGAATGCCAATACTAGCGGAAAACAATAAACCTAGATTATTATATCATATTAAAAGAAGAGGCTACAGAGGTTATTCAATGAATAGACCTGATAAGTCTCGTAATAAACTTTCTGTAACAGAAAAAGAATTAGGTGGTATACCTAACTCCTCAGAAGACATAAGACAAGCTCATGCAGCTGCAATTGAAAGTTATATTGAAAACCATGTTGGCATCAAAGAAGATGGCGTTTGTGGTAGAATGTACTTTCAAAGAACGCTTGAAGACTGGTCAAAGTTTGATATTAATAAGAGAACTAAGTTTGATGCGTCTATAAGTTCTGGACTAGCTATTATGGCTTGTCAAAGACATTTATACGCATCCAAAAGTACACGCGAAATTAAAAAAATAGATTTTGGGTTTTCAAAGTACAACAACGCAGGATCAAACAGTAAAATAATACAATAGAAAATGGCAGAAGCTACAGGACAAGTTACCCAATTTCCCAGCCAATCGGTTGACGACGCTACGAAGAGTAGCAAATCATACGGAATGGAAGTGGCACGAGGTATCCAAAACGAATGGTTTAGAAAAAACTCTGGATCGGGTAGGTTCACTCAGAATCAACGTGATTTTCACAAGTTAAGATTATATGCAAGAGGTGAGCAATCAACTCAAAAATATAAGGATGAGTTTTCAATTAACGGAGATTTGTCATACCTTAATTTAGACTGGAAACCAGTTCCAATTATACCTAAGTTTGTAGATATAGTTGTAAACGGAATGCAAGATAGGCTATTTAAAATAAAAGCTTTTGCTCAAGACCCTACTTCTACTAAAGAAAGAACAAGTTTTGTTGAAGCAATGCTTGAAGATATGAACACCCAAGAGTTAATTGAGCAAATAGATGAAAAGCTCGGTGTTAATGTTAGAAATTTTAAGAAAAGCGATTTACCTAGCAATACAGAGGAGTTAGAACTCCATATGCAAATAGGATATAAGCAGTCTATAGAAATTGCTCATGAGCAAGCTATTGACAACGTCTTTAAGCATAACGATTATCCTGAGCTTAAAAAGAGATTAGATTACGATCAAACTGTTTTAGGAATAGCAGCAGCTAAACATTCTTTTAATAATACAGATGGTATAAAATTAGATTACGTTGATCCAGCTAATTTAGTTTATTCTTATACTGACGATCCTAACTTTGAAGATGTTTATTATTTTGGAGAAGTTAAACAGATTAAAAGCAATGAGCTTAAAAAACAATTTCCAGGATTATCTGAAGAAGAGTTTGAAGATGCGGTAAAAAAATCAAGTAATTATAATAATTACGATTATACTACTAATGATAGTGCTGATAGCTCAGACTCTAACACATTAACTGTATTATATTTTAATTGGAAAACTTGGGAAAAAAGTGTTTATAAAATAAAAGAAACATCTACCGGAGCAAAAAAAGCTATTAAAAAAGATGATACATTTGATCCTCCAAAAGATCAAAGAGCTAGATTTGAAAAAGTTGCTCAATCTCGAGAAGTAGTATATGAAGGAGTTATGGTTCTTGGTGCTAATAAACTATTAAAATGGGAAAAAGCATCTAATATGGTTCGTCCAGATTCTAACTTTAATAAAGTTATGATGAACTATTCAGTAAGCGCTCCTAGACTATATAAAGGTAAGATAGAAAGTTTAGTTAGTAGAATGGTAACATATGCTGATTTAATACAGCTTACACATTTAAAGTTACAACAAACAATTCAAAGAATGACACCATCAGGTGTTTATTTAGACGCTGATGGTTTAGCTGAAATTGATCTAGGTAATGGAACTAACTATAACCCACAAGAAGCGCTTAATATGTACTTCCAAACGGGTTCTGTTATAGGTAGATCTATGACTGTTGATGGCGATATGAACCCTGGAAAAGTTCCTATTCAAGAACTGCCTGGCGGTGGTGGTCAACAAACGCAATTACTAATACAAGCATATAATTATTATTTACAAATGATGCGTGATGTTACAGGGCTTAATGAAGCTCGTGACGGAAGTGATCCAGATCCATACGCTTTAGTAGGTGTTCAAAAACTAGCAGCGGCTAATTCTAATACAGCAACAAGACATATATTACATAGTTCTTTATATATAAC
>Ga0209602_1000399_pt1 | contig 42353 bp, 46 predicted proteins | sample COGITO_mtgs_1205_3_FD_184810 | JGI IMG/M metagenome (GOLD analysis project Ga0209602, IMG submission 184810) | Pelagic marine microbial communities from North Sea - COGITO_mtgs_120524 (SPAdes) (version 2) | ecosystem: Environmental > Aquatic > Marine > Epipelagic ...
AGCAATCCCTGTAATTGGCTCCCCACTTTTTCTTGTCTCTGGACCAGAATTAGTTATTGCTCAATGCAAGGCTGGAATTGTGGGCTCATTTCCTGCATTAAACGCCCGACCTCAACACGTCCTTGAAGAGTGGCTGCTAAGAATCAAAGAAGAATTAGCCCAAGCAAAAGCTGAAAACCCAGATTTACCAATTGCGCCTTATGCAGTTAATCAAATTTGTCATGCATCCAATGATAGGTTGATGGGTGATATGGAGTTATGTGTAAAGCATGAAGTGCCAATCATCATCACTTCGCTTAGACCGCCTGAAGAAATTGTTACAGCTGCACATTCATACGGCGGCCTTGTTTATCATGATGTCATCAGCGTTCGACATGCAAAGAAAGCTGCCGAACAAGGGGTTGATGGTTTAATTTTAGTTTGCGCTGGAGCCGGTGGTCATGCTGGAACGCTATCACCCTTTGCTTTGGTCAGAGAGGTCAGAGAATTTTTTGATGGGACCATTATTCTTTCTGGCTCTATCAGTTCTGGCAGCGCGGTTGCATCGAGCTTAGCACTAGGTGCCGATCTTGCTTATTTAGGAACCAGGTTTATTGCCACTGAAGAAGCCAACGCAGATCAGGGATATAAAGATATGCTTATCGACAGCGTTGCTGACGACATCGTGTATTCCTCTTTGTTCACTGGCGTTCATGGTAACTACTTAAAGGGTTCGGTTGAAAATGCTGGTTTAGATCCCAACAATCTCCCAGAGGCAGACAAATCGTCAATGAATTTTGGATCCGGTGGTAACACCGATGCAAAAGCATGGAAAGATATATGGGGTTCTGGTCAAGGCATTGGCTCAATTAAAAACTCGCCATCTGTGCAAAAGTTAGTGGATCAATTAACTGAAGAATTTAAAGAGGCCGTTGCCGATCTAAACCAAAAATCTACTTACTAGCTTTAGAAGAATTTGGTTTGACAATGACGATGCCATTATAAGTCTCCATCTTTTCTGTGCTCACTTCGATCAACTTCAAACTTTTCACCATACCTTGCTTCAAGCTTGTCTTGGTTTTCTTTGATAACCTCATAGGGATCAAGCTTTAATGCCATACAAGCAGTAGCCCAGTACCACATAATATCTCCGAGCTCTCTTTTCATATGAAAAATATTGTCTTCTGATGCAGGTTTTCCTTGAAGGAACATCTTCTTTACTATTTCTACGAATTCGCCTGTTTCACTGCCCAGCCCAAGCGCTGCCGTTAACAGTCTTGCAGACTCTATTGGAGACGAGGAATCAATTTCCTTCATGCGAGCATCTAAACTACTTTGATCCAAGCTTGGCTCACTTGTCACCTTGGTAACAAAATCTCCATAACTATTTAAGAACTCTCTAGCTTCATCACTCATAAAAATCTCCTATTGTTTAAGTGGACTAATTTTCCAATCAAGGGATTCAAGAAAATTAGATTCGGTAGCCTTTTCTATATCTAACACTACATTATTTTTTAAATCTATGCCGCTGATCAAAGCATAGTCTTCTAAAGATCGCTTATCTCCCAGGTTCATGGGTTCCTCAACTTTGCCAGCAAATAAGTCGTTGAGCCTATTTAAACTTTTATGATCTAATTCAGTCCATTTAATCGCTCTTTTTTGGTCATCTTCTGGGTCCCAATGAAGTTTTCTAGGTATATCGCTAGTATCCGTATAAAGATGAAATAAAGGCACATCTGGAATATGGAAAAATGAGTAGCCACGAGTAAATGCGCGCAATGCTAGAGAAAGCTCTTCCCCATAGAAATAATAATTTGGATCGTAAGGAATTTCTTTTACAAAAGCACCTTTTGTAAATATGCAGCCTGCTGCCATCAAAATTGCATGAGTAATATCATTGTGTTTTGTTGGAATACCTATTTGGCGTGAAAATGAACCTTTTAAAAATAAGCTGTCTTTTCGATAGGTTATAACTTGGGTGTGCTTGTCACCTGTATTTAACTCAAATAAACCCTTGTCAAAATCTAAAACTTTAAAGCTTCGTGGGTAAGAGGTGATAATTGGTTTTTTAAAATAATCATCATCTGCTTGATTGGCAGAAATTTTTTCTAGTTGTTTAGTAAAAATAGCATCCCAATCTGGAGCAAATTGCGTATGGGAGTCAACTTGCAAAAAGAAGTCTTCATCATTAAAAAAACTTTGCGCTCTATGTCTTGCCCAACATGGCCCCTTTGAAAACAATGGGTCTACATGCTCATAGTGTATTTGATTTGAAAAAGCAATTTCATCTATTTTAATTCCATGATCTGACTGATCACAGACACTAAAAACAAGATCTTCTTTTTTTTCAGCATTGTTATAAGCGCTGAAAATTGTAGATACCAGCAAGGGATCTTGGTAGGAGGCGATTGAAATAAATATGCTCATTTTGTATGCGTTCTTTACTTGGTTAGCATACAATTATTTGTACCCATGAATAAGGAATATCCAAAAAAAATTGCTGATAATGTCATCATGTATGCTGCTGACCCTATCTTGTATGTAGTCGACAACTTTCTTAGCAATGATGAATGCGACGCTTTTATAGAAGCCTCTAAAGGAAAGCTTCAGCCCTCAACGGTTATTAGCCCTGATAAACATATACAACATGAAAGCAGAACCAGTGAAAATTGCTGGATAGAGCATGATGCCAACGATATAGTCCATGAAGTCAGTAAAAGGTTTTCGATTTTAGTGCAAATGCCAATTAGGAATGCAGAACAGTATCAGCTTGTTTATTACAAAAAGGGAGCTCAATACAAGCCGCATTTTGATTCATTTGATTATGAAACAGAAGACGGAAAAAATAATTGGGAACCAGGGGGCCAAAGAATGATTACCGTTATTGCCTATCTAAATGACGTTGAGGAGGGCGGTGAAACCGGGTTTCCAGAACTGGGAATTAACATACCACCCAAAAAAGGCGATGTGGTAGTTTTTCATAACACTTTGCTCAATGATGCAGCCACTCATCCAAAAATTAATCCACGATCACTGCATGGCGGCATGCCTGTCATCAAAGGCGAGAAGTGGATGGTCAATCTTTGGTTTAGAGAAAATCTTAGATACTAGCTACTTTATTTTTAAAGAATTCTGACTGGTCACAATATTAAATAAATGATCTTGCGCCTCTGGTTTGAGCTGAGCCACGCCAACTGCTAACACATCAATAATCGCCATATAAGCCAATCTTGAAGTGAGGGGCCTGGTCAACCTAGCATTTTCTCCCACATCGATATCCAGTGAAATGTCACATATCCTGGACAAAGGCGTATTTGACGGCATGAGCCCAATAACAATCACACCAAAGCTCTTAACAGTTTTAATACTTTCAACTAGGGCGGCAGTATTGCCGGATTGGGAGATGGCCACAACAACATCTCTATCATTGAGTGAATTTGCTGACATAAATTGAATGTGAGGGTCAGAAATACAAGAGGATGGAATCTTAAGTCGAAAAAACTTATGTTGAGCATCCATGGCTATTGGCACGGATCCGCCAAATGCATAAAACTCTACTCTTTTAGCGTTGGCCAGAGTTTCGATGGCCTCTTCAAGACAGCCTTGATCAAGCTGCGATCTAACATTCAAAATTTCACTTATGGTGCTGTCAAAAACTTTTTCTGTAAGTTCTTGGATAGAATCCTCTGGATCGATTTCATAGGAATTAAAATAGTCATCTGCAGCCAGCTGCTGAGCAAGAGTAAGTTTGAATTTTTGAAAGCCATCAAAATTCACTGCTTTGCAAAATCTAATTAATGTTGGCTCGCTAACACCTATTTCACTGGATGCTTGAGCAGTAGTTAACTCAATAATGGCACTAGGCTTGTTTAATATAAATTCAGCAACCTTTACTTCAGATTTTCTCAAGTTAGGCAGTGCTATTTTAATTTCTCTCAATAATTTAGTTTGCATAAAGGTTAGAATAGGCTTCTTAGATTAAAAAATGAACCCCTAATGGATGTTTCTCACATACTAGAAAACTTAAATGACCCTCAGCGAGAAGCGGTCACCTCAGAAGATAAGAGTCTTTTAGTTTTGGCTGGAGCAGGCTCTGGTAAGACGAGGGTGTTGGTTCATAGAATTGCATGGAACGTTGAAGCCATGGGTCTTAACCCCTCAACCATCATGGCGGTAACTTTTACCAATAAAGCAGCGCAAGAGATGCAGTCAAGAATTCAAGAGTTGTTGCAATCTCCTGCAGGCGATATGTGGTGTGGGACCTTTCACGGCTTAGCGCATAGAACCCTCAAACGATTTTACAAAGAAGCAGGGCTTATTTCTGGATTTACTATTTTAGATAGCGATGATCAATTACGGATTATCAAACGCCTTGTTAAAGAAGCAGGTCTTGATGATGGTGCTTGGCCACCCAAACAAATGCAATGGCAAATCAACAGTTGGAAAGATGAGGGCATTCGTGCTGACAAGGTAAATGACAATGGGGATTTTTATGCTCAAACAGTCAAAGGTATTTATAAGCATTATGAAGAAGCTTGCCTCAATGACAGCCTAGTAGATTTTGCTGAGTTATTACTAAAGGCTTATGAGTTGGTTAAGACCAATAAAACCGTCAAAGATTTTTTTCATAACAGATTTAAAGCTGTTTTAGTCGATGAGTTCCAAGACACCAACACCATTCAATATAACTGGCTCAAAGAGGTGGCCTCCGAGGCCTCGACCATCACTGCTGTTGGAGATGATGACCAGTCAATTTATGGCTGGCGAGGGGCTAAGGTAGAGAACATTGCCTCCTTCGAAACAAGCTTTGAAAAAGCTAAAATTATTCGACTGGAACAAAACTATCGCTCAACCAGTGTAATTTTAAGCGCCGCCAATGCATTGATTGATAACAATCAAGACCGTTTAGGAAAAAATCTATGGACCGACTCATTGGAAGGCGAACCCATTACTCTTTATCAAGCATACAACGAGCAGGATGAAGCAAGATTTATTGCTGGAACCATTAAAAATTGGATGGACAGCGGTGAGCTTTATCAAGATGTGGGTATTGTCTATCGTTCTAATGCACAATCCAGAGCCTTGGAAGAAGCATTATTGCGAATCAGTATCCCCTATCGAATTTATGGTGGTCTCAGGTTCTATGAGCGCATGGAAATTAAAAATGCCATGAGCTATTTAAAAGTTGTCTTTAATCCGCATGATAATCCTGCATTTGAAAGATCTATCGCTAATCCGACTAGGGGCATAGGAGTTAAATCTCAAGCCAAAATAAGAGATGCCGCCAAATCCTACAACCTTTCTTATATTAAAGCCGCAGCAAAATTGCTCGATGAAGGCAAGATGGGTGGCAAGGCCGGCCAAGGCTTAAAGGCATACTTAGAGCTAATTGCCCATTGCATCGAGTTGCTTGATACCACGCCTTTGTCTGATTTAATGGAACTCATCATCCAAAAATCTGGTCTGTATCAGTATCATAAAAAAGAAGCTGGAGAAAAAGGCAAAACACGAATAGAAAACTTAGAAGAGCTTGTTACCTCTGCAAAAAACTTTGAGCAATCATTTGAAAAAGAGAAATCTCATAAAGAGATTGCAGAAATTTTTCTAGACACTGTTTCATTAGATGCTGGAGATACTCAAGCCGATGAGTTTCAAGACGCTGTGCAGTTAATGACTTTGCATTCAGCTAAAGGCTTAGAATTTCCACTCGTTTTTATTACCGGCTTAGAGGAAACCTTGTTCCCGCATGGCAGGTCCATCGAATCTCCCTCGCAACTAGAAGAAGAAAGAAGGCTCTGCTATGTCGGCATTACTCGGGCCATGAAAAAACTTTATTTAACCCATGCTGAATCTAGAAGGCTGCATGGATCCGATGTCTTTAATCCGCCTTCAAGATTTTTAAAAGAAATTCCTGCGGTTTTTATTGAAGAAATTAGGCCGCGAGCCTCTGTGACCACTTCCTATGTGCGTAATCCAAAAAAATCGACCATGGACTTTAAAGATGAGGTGGGCATTGGGCTCGGTCAAAAAGTAGTTCACCCTACCTTTGGACTCGGTGTCGTTTTAAACTATGAGGGTTCAGGTGAATCAGCTAGGGTTCAAATTAATTTTGAAAAGGCTGGCAGCAAATGGCTGGTTTTAGCTTTTGCTAAATTGGAGATGTTGGGATGAAAAATTTTTTAATAAGTGGATTGGCTTTAAGTTTGCTGATGGGCTGCGGACAAGCTGAGCAGAGCACAGCGGGCGAGGCAAAAGCTCAAAACTATTCATGGTCATTGGTCACTACCTGGCCCAAGAACTATCCTGGTCTGGGCATGGCTCCAGAGCGTTTTAGCCAACTGGTTGAAGAAATGTCACAAGGTCAACTCAAAGTAACAGTTTATGGAGCCGGGGAATTTGTTCCTGCCATGGGAGTCTTTGATGCAGTTTCTTCAGGCGCAGTAGAAATGGGACATGGCGGCGCTTATTACTGGAAAGGCAAAGTTCCAGCTGCACAGTTTTTTGCTGGGGTGCCTTTTGGTTTTACTGCTGATGAAATTAATGCTTGGGTTAATCGGGGTGGAGGTTTAGAGCTGTGGGAAGAGTTATATAAACCTTTTAACATGAAACCACTTCCTGGTGGCAACACTGGCACTCAAATGTTTGGTTGGTTTAATAAAGAAATTAATTCACTCGATGATATCAAGGGACTTAAAATGCGCTTTCCAGGGTTTGGGGGCGAAGTCTTTAAAAGAGCTGGCGGCATTCCAGTGAATATTCCAGGAGGCGAGCTTTACACCGCCATGCAAACAGGCACCATCGATGCAGTCGAATGGGTCGGCCCATATAATGATCTTGCTTTTGGGTTTCAACAAGTTGCCAAATACTATTACTATCCAGGCTGGCATGAGCCAGGCTCCATGCTGGAATTCACCATAAATTTAGACGCATGGAATTCCTTGCCGCCCCATCTTCAATCGATCGTTACCGTAGCAGCCAAGGCAGTGAATCAAGACTTATTGGATGAGTACACAGCATCAAACAACAGAGCGCTTCAGGATTTAATCACCAACCATGATGTGCAATTAAGAGAATTGCCAGCAGATGTAATCAATGAATTTCGTGCTATTTCTGACGAGATCTTAGAGACCTCTGCAGCCAATGATCCAGATGTAAAAAAAGTTTATGAATCTTTTAAAACTTTTATGGCAGAAGTAAAAAGTTTTCATGCCATTGCCGAAGATGCTTTTGTTGCAGCCCGAACCAACAGTGACGATAACTCCTGAGTTTCTTCATTTAGGCAATCAAGCCTATGCAGATACTTATGAGCGCATGCGCTCTTTGGTGCAAGGCGAATCTTTTAATAATCAAATTTGGCTACTAGAACATCCACCAGTCTATACGCTTGGTACGGCCGCAGATCCTAGTCATGTTTTAAATCCAGGAGATATTCCTGTCATTCAAACTGATAGGGGTGGTGAGGTTACCTTTCACGGTCCAGGTCAGCTGGTCATTTATTTTTTGTTGGATATCAAACAAAAAAAAATAGGACCCAAGACATTGGTAGCAAACTTACAAAACCTTATTCAAAACATTCTTCAGCATTACTCAATTGAGAGTTCATTTGTTGAAGGGGCGCCTGGTGTTTATGTTGGAGCAAAAAAAATTGCATCCATTGGTTTGAGAATTTCAAAAGGCAGAACTTATCATGGCATCAGTTTAAATGTGGATATGGATTTAACGCCCTTTGGTTTGATTAATCCCTGTGGCTATGAAGGCTTGGAAGTCACTCAAATCAGTGATTTTGATTCAAATGTCACCCTTGAAGATGTAGAATCAGTCGCAATAAAGGAAATGCAAATATTATTTAGTTAATGGAAATTATCCCAACACAAAAGATCATTAATCGAGACGGCATCAAAGCTGTGAAAAATGGTCAGAAAGCCAACAAGCATGCCTCGGTTCCAAATCAGAAGAAACCTGAGTGGATTAGGGTAAAAGCAACTTTTGATAAAAACTTTCAAGCTGTTAAACAACAAGTCCAAGACAAACGTCTAAACACCGTGTGTGAAGAGGCTATGTGCCCAAATATTTCAGAGTGTTGGTCGGCTGGCACAGCCACTTTTATGTTAATGGGCTCTGTTTGCACTAGGGCCTGTAAATTTTGCTCTGTTGATACGGGAAATCCAAAGGGTTGGCTGGATTTAGATGAGCCAATGCACACAGCTAAAGCTGTTAAGACCATGGGTCTTAAATATGTGGTTCTCACTTCTGTTAACAGAGATGATTTAGAAGACGGTGGGGCTGAGCATTATGCGCAAACCGTTCAAGCCATTAAAGAACTTAATCCAGATACTGCAGTTGAAGCCTTAACTCCTGACTTTAAAGGCCTGTCTTCTTCCATTGAGACATTAGTTAATTGTGGATTGGAAGTATTTGCTCAAAACGTGGAAACGGTCAAACGACTTACCCATCCAGTCAGAGATATAAGAGCAGGATACGAACAGACTCTTGAAGTTTTAGCAGAATCAAAAAGAATTAATCCAAAAGTTCTCACGAAAACAAGTTTGATCTTAGGGTTAGGTGAAACTGATGCCGAGATAGAAGAGACCATGGATGACCTCATTGCTAATAAAGTAGACATTCTAACTTTAGGTCAATATTTAAGGCCAACATTGAATCATCTTCCTGTTGAAAGGTGGGTCACACCAGCAGAATTTGATCGGTATCGTGAAATAGGATTAGACAAAGGATTTTTGGAAGTCGTTTCTGGGCCTATGGTTCGCTCTAGTTACCGAGCAGAGAGAGCATTAGAAAAAAATAATGCTGGTCTTTAGTGAGCCATATTAAAGACTGTTACAAATAGAATTCCTGTTCCAAGAACCCCAGCAATACATACCAACCAGTCGACCAAAAAAACTTTAAATAGCTTTGACCAAACCCCTTGATTTAGAGAATTAGAATCAAGCTCTCTTTTAAAAACTTCCATGGCAGCATATTTAAACCAAGAAAAAGTTACAAGAAAAGTAATGGCACCAAAGGCAAAAAGTAGAGAGTTTGAATTCATGGGTTTATAAAATAAAAAATGGGAAAATTATTACAATCAATAATACAGCCAGCTGAATCAAAATAAAGGGAACAACCCCCTTGTAAATATCAGTGGTTTTAATGCTTTCATCTGCCACTCCTCTCAGATAGAACAAAGAGAAGCCAAAGGGCGGGGTTAGAAAGGAAGTTTGTAAGTTAATCGCCATCAAGATTCCCAGCCACACAGGATCAAAACCCATCATTAAAAGTGGAGGGGCAACTAAGGGAATAATCACATAACAAATCTCTATAAAGTCTAAGATAAAACCAAAAAGGAAGATGGCCAGCAGAATAAATAAAAGGGCTGTGTATTTTCCACCTGGCATCATCTCAAATATCTGATCTACCAAAAGATCACCACCCACACCTCTAAAAATTAATGAAAAAATTGAAGCGCCAATAAGAATGCTGAAAATCATGGTTGTAACTGTCGCAGCTTTGTAACTTGTTGCTCTAAGCAGCTCTAGATTTGCACTGCCATTGAGCCCGGCAATAATAAGAGCTCCAAAAGCTCCAACGCCTGCAGCTTCAGTTGGTGTTGCTATGCCTGCAATAATAGACCCAAGGACTACAAAAATTAAAGCTGCGGGTGGAAGTAGAGTTTTTAAGATATTGGCTTCACCTTCGATTTCTTCAATGGGCATAAATTCTTTTTTTCTATTAATAAAGATGGTGTAAATTAAATAGCCGGTCACAATCAATATGCCTGGGACAATTGCGCCAACAAATAAGTCTCCTACTGAAACAGTCTCTTGTGAAAAGACTCCCATATTATTTTGTGCTCTTTGATATGCATTGGACATCACATCACCAAGCAGGACCAGGGCAATGGAAGGAGGAATGATTTGACCCAATGTTCCAGTGGAGGCAACCAGGCCTGAAGCAAAATCTTTGTCGTAGCCTTGTTTTAACATGGCAGGCAGAGACATAAGACCCATGGTCACAACGGTTGCTCCGACAATACCAGTGCTAGCTGCCAATAGAGCACCAACAATAATGATGGAGATGCTTAAACCTGAATTGGTATTTTTAAATACAATCGCCATATCTCTTAACATCTTGGCTGCAATACCTGATCTTTCTAAAACCACGCCCATGAAAACAAACAGAGGCACAGCAAGCAGAGTTTGATTGTTCATAATTCCAAAAATTCGCATGGGCAGCGTTTTAAATAAATTAGGATCAAAAAAATCTAATGCGATACCAAGTAGTGCAAATAAGATTGAGGTTCCAGCAAGCGTGAATGCAACTGGATATCCAAGCAGCAGGGCAGCACAGATGAGAACTATTAAAAGAATTGGGATTATTTCCATAATCTATATAGCTCCCTTGCTCCTGCTAAACCTAGAACGAGCGGAAATAACAAAATAAATGATTTTTGAATGTATACAATTTTTAGACCGCCTGGCTCAGTAGAGATTTCCTGAACAGACCAAGAGGCTGAAACGAAATCTATGGCGTAATATCCTAAGACACCTATCATTGGCAAGAGAAAAAATATTATCCCGAAAGTATTAACTGCTTTTTTATAAATAGGCGAAGCATTGCGATAAAAAATATCCACTCGAACATGCTCATCTGCAGAATAGGCCCAACCAGCGCAGCCTAGAAAAATAAGGGCATGGACATACAAAGCCAATTCCTGGATATCCACTCTTCCAATCCCAAAAAAATAACGACCAACGACAACTACCATGACCAATATCAACAAAACAGGTATCAGGCGTGCAAAAAATCGTCCCAAGTAATCACTCATGCTATGTATATTAAAGAGATTTAGTTAAAATAAGAACCATGATCGTTTTATTATCACCAGCCAAGACTCTTGATTACACCAAAGAATTTGATGTGGAGCCAACCGCTCCAGCATTTTTATCTGATTCAGCAAAGTTAATTAAAGAGCTAAAAACAAAAGAGCCCAAGGACATTGCCTCATTGATGGGGCTCAGTGATAAGCTGGCAACGTTAAATTTTGATCGCTATCAAAGCTGGTCAGCAGCTAAAAAAATGAGCGCTGATAGCCAGCCAGCCCTATTTGTATTTCAGGGAGATGTATATCAAGGTTTGCAAGCGGATACTTTCAATAAAAAAGATATTACTTTTGCGCAAAAACATTTACGAATTTTATCTGGCCTTTATGGCGAGCTGAGACCTTTAGATGTTATCAAGCCATATAGATTAGAGATGGGCACAAAACTATCGAACTCTAAAGGCAAGAACTTGTATGAGTTTTGGGGCAACAAAGTTCAAGAAAACATCTTGAAGGAACTTAAGGCTAATAAGTCCAACCTTATTGTTAACCTTGCATCAAAAGAATACTTCACCGTGGTGGGCTCACTTCCAAAAGAGATCAAAGTTGTCTCTCCTGTTTTTAAGGATTTTAAAAATGGTGAATATAAGCTCATTAGTTTCTATGCCAAAAAAGCACGCGGCTACATGAGCCACTGGATGATTAAGAACAAAGTTACTAAGTCTGAGGACTTAAAGAATTTTGATGCTGAAGGTTATAAATACTCGAAAAAGCTTTCGACTGAATCAGAACCAGTTTTTTTAAGGAACTAAACCGTCTTTTTCCCAAAATGAATGTGTTGGCTCTAAGTCATCATAGTTAGCCTGTGATTTTTCCATAAAAGCCTTCATCGCTGCTTCCATGTCTTGGCCACTGATCATAGAAGAATTCCATGCTGCATGATAATCGAGAGATTCTTTTACGCTGTGATCACGAGCATAATTAATCTGTTTCTTTATTACTCGAGTTACAAGGGGAGATTTAGATGCAATCTCTTTTGCTAATTCTAGTGAACCTTTTTCAAGCTCTTCTCTGGTCTCAAAAACCTTATTCATGAAGCCTAATTCTAGCGCTTCGGCGGGAAGAAATTTTCTACCGGTATAAGCAAGCTCTCTAACAGCACCCAGTGGCATTAAGGTAGGCAATCTTTGCAGCGTTCCAACGTCAGCTGCAATCCCAATATCAACTTCAGCAATCTTAAAAAAAGCATCGGATGAACAATGCCTGATATCACACGCAGCTACCATATCAATTCCACCCCCTACACATGCTCCTTGAATGGATGCAATGGTGGGCATGCGGCATTCTTCTAAAGCTGTAAAGGTATCTTGCAGCTCAAGCACTTCATGATAAAAAGTTTCACGCATTCGAGCAGGATCTTTTTTTGGACCGTCTTTGTCTGCAGGAGTAAAATTTGCTAAATCCATGCCTGCATTAAAATGTTTACCTTCTCCTTTAAGCAAAATAACCCTAGCTTCCGCATTCTTATCTAATTCTTTAACTATTTCTGGTAGCTCTTTCCAGAATAATCGGGTCATCGAATTAAATTCATCGGGACGATTCATGACCACATGAGCCACATGATCCTTAACGCTGACATCAAAACATGTGTATTTACTCATTTGAGCCTACTTCACTTTTGAGCTTTTGAACTATTTCTCTAAGCTCATCAACTAATTCGAATGTTTTATGATGAGGGAGCACAACTTTTCTCTCGGTGCTGAGTTTTTTAAGTCCGTTATCTAACTCGTTTAATTTGGTGATTATTTCTTTGCTCATAGCTACAATAGGTTATCTAAACAAAAAATTATAATAGCTTGAATCTATGAAAGCACGTCTCTGGCAAACTTTATTTCTTATAAGTCTTCTAATTACAACAGAAGCGAGTTTTGCGCAGGATGCAAACAAGGATGTTAAAGACCTCAAAGAACAAAATATCATGTCTGTGCTTTATCAACAGACTGCAGCCGAAAGATTGGCCAGCAGCCTCCAGACATTTAGCTCAGCTAAACGCGCGTTAGATAAAGCCTTAGCAGAGCCCTCATGGAGCGCTTTGCCTGGTCAAAATGCCAAGGATAAAAAGACAGCAATCATAGTCGACATAGATGAGACAGTTTTGGATAACACTGCTTATGAAGCTCGAATGATTCTAGATGGCACTAAATATCCTGAGGGCTGGATCAATTGGGGCAAAGAAGAAGCTGCTGCTGAGGTTCCCGGTGCAAAAGATTTTCTTAATTATGCAGCCTCAAAAGGCGTAACAATTTTTTATATTACTAATCGAGTGGTTGAATTAAAAAAAGCCACCCAAAATAATCTGACTAAGCTTGGCATACCCTGGGATCAAACCAAAGAGACAATTTTAATGCGCGGAGAAAATAATTGGGGTTCTGACAAAGGCTCAAGAAGAGCATTGGTGGCTCAAGAATACAGGATCCTGCTGATGGCAGGAGATAACTTGGGTGACTTTGTAGATGCTAAAGATAACATTTTGAGCCCGCAACAGAGAAAAGCCATTGTTGAAGAATATGCAGACTATTGGGGCGAAAAGTGGTTCATGCTGCAAAACATTGCCTACGGCGATTGGGAAGGTGCCCTCTATGATTTTGATTATTCACTGTCACCTGATGAGGTGCATAATACTCGCCTAGAGTTATTGGAACCCATTAGGTAAGATCATGAAAAAACCCTTGCTCATTGTTAGCGCTTGCATGCTCTTTGCTTGTGGGTCTGGAGATAATATTGAGTTGGTTTCCATCGGCTCTGATGCAGAACCATCTGCGACGCTTGAAAGAGCCTCAAAATCAAAAGCAAAAAATGTTATTTTGTTTATTGGAGATGGCATGGGTCCCAACCAAGTCGCTTTAGCAAAATTTGCAACCGGTGGCCCTGATCATAGACTGTCTTTTGAAAATTTCCCTATCACCGGTATTGTTTACAATCATTCTGCGGATAGGCTTGATACTGATTCAGCTGCGTCTGCTACAACATGGGCTACTGGGGTTAAAACAATCAATCGATATTTATCAGTTGATGCTGAGAAAAAATTTCTACCCACCATCCCCGAGCTTTTAAGCACAAAAGGTTTTAAATCTGGTCTGGTTGCAACCTCATCCATTACTCACGCAACACCCGCAGCTTTTTATGCGCACATTGATAGTCGTTACAAAGAAAAAGAAATTGCAAAAATGCTCCTGGATTCTGATATAGATATCGCACTGGGCGGTGGCCAAGAATTTTTTAATGTCGCACCATCAGCAGATAGCCCTTTCATGATTTATGACAAGAAGCTCTTAGATACAAATTTACTTAATTCAAAAGACCAAGTCATAGGGCTTTTTGCCGAAGACGGGCTTGATAGAAGACTGGGAGCTCCTAGTCAGCTTGAAATGACACAAGTTGCTCTGAATTTTCTTGAAAATAAATCTCAAAATTGTGCTGGATTCTTTTTAATGTCTGAAGGTAGTCAAATCGATTGGGCGGGGCATGATAACAATGCTCAATACATGTTGGTTGAATTTGCTGACTTTGATGCAACCGTTGAGGCTGCAACAGACTTTGCCATTGAAAATCAAGACACCCTGATTCTTGTGACTGCAGATCATGCTACTGGAGGCTTAGTTTTGCAGCGCCCGAAGGGTTCAAATGTGAAAGCGCAATGGACTACTGGAAGTCATGACCTGTCACCGATAAATATCTATGCTTATGGCCCAGGCTCGGAGCTTTTCAGTGGAGTGATGGATAACACGGAAATCTTTGAGCGTATTTTGCAGGCTCTCGATTATCAGAATCTAGATTCAAGTAATTGCAGCAACTAAGTCGTTAAGACTAGGAAATGTTTCAATACCATTTTGTAAAATTCTATTTTTGCCTGGCGTGATCCAGATCACTTGTTTGATTCCTGCTTTAACTGCAGCTGTGGCTACTTTAAAATCATCATCAATAAATATTGCATCTTCAAAATCTAGATTTAAATTATGTCTTGCTAAAGTCCAGAATTCTTTTTGTTCTTTGGGGTAACCGGCATGCATGCTGTAAAAGATTGAGTCAAAAAATTTTAGAAAATCTTGAATTTCAGCTTTATATTCCTGCGCCCTTGGATCTCCATTGGTCAGAATGTGCTTAGGGTTTTTTAAAACAGATAATTTTTGTAGAGCTTCATGCGATCCTGCTAAATAAGAGCACTTCTCTTCCTTTGCTTTAATAATCTGCATGCAGTCCACATCAAGCAAATCATCCCAGTAATTTAGATCATAAAAATTTAGAGTCCCTCTTTGTGCATCTATTTCTGCTTGAATCTTTTCTTGAGCTTCTTCTATGCTTTGATTGGTTTGATCTGCTACATGTTCTGGCAGCCATAACTCCCAAAACTTTATATCGTAACCAAGATCTAAGATAACTCCGTCAAGATCTAAGAGAATTGCAGTGGTAGAATTAAGCTTTACCATTAATGAAATGTTATCTAAAAATTTAGAACCTATTATCCCTCAATTAGAGGAGTTAACGCGCAGTTTATTTCCTGAGATTCTAAAAATTTATCAGAATCCAAGGTCTAGCGCTCAAGACAAAAAAGATGGATCTCCGGTGACAGCTGCAGATATGTATGCCCATAAAGTTATCGTTAAGTTTTTGAAGAAACACTTTCCTGATATTCCAGTTGTTTCAGAAGAGAGTTTCAAGCCAGAAAATTACAAGCCAGCAAAAGAGTTTTGGATAATTGACCCTATCGATGGAACTAAAGAGTTTGTTAATAAATCAGATGAGTTCACAACCAATATTGCGCTGATTCAAAATGGTAAACCTGTGCTGGGAGTGGTCGGTGCGCCGGCTTTTGATCAAGTTTGGTCAGGTATAGCAAACCAAACAAGCAAGAAAATTCAAGCTGATACTAAAAAAGGATCAACCCTTCGGGTAGTTACCAGCAGAAGTCATAGAACGGTTGTAGATACTGCTTTTTTAAATTTTTTAGATAAAAAAGGAAAAAGATTAAAAATTATATCTAAAGGCAGTTCTCTCAAAATTTGTGCCTTGGCAGATAATAAAGCTGATATTTATCCACGATTTGGTCCAACTTCTGAATGGGACATAGCCGCAGCTGATGCTGTGCTTCGTTCTAGAGGGGGAGGGATTTTTCAAATAGATAGCCATCAACCCCTTGAATATGGCAAAAAAGATAGCATATTAAATCCTATGTTCATCGCAATTAGTAATTTGAACGAAAAAAAGACAATTTTGTCTCTAATAGGTGGTTTTAGTAAAAATTTGCTATAATTATCTGTTGCTAATAACCATGAGTTATAATTAGTTATTAGTAAAACATATATATGGGTACAGACTTACAAACAATTACGCTATCAACTCCAGGCAAGGATATAGAATCCTATTTGTCTTGTGTGCATGCTATTCCTATTTTGACTGCTGAACAGGAACAAGAGTTAGCGCAAAAGCTATTTGAGAACAACGATCTTGAAGCCGCTCGTCAACTTGTTTTGTCACATTTACGGTTTGTGGTGCATATCGCAAGATCTTACCAAGGCTATGGTTTGCCTCTGGCTGACATTATTCAAGAAGGTAATGTTGGGCTGATGAAGGCTGTTGATCGATTTGATCCCAACAGAGGAGTCAAGGTTGTATCTTTTGCTGTGCATTGGATCAAAGCTGAAATCCATGAATACATTCTTAAAAATTGGAGAATGGTAAAAATTGCGACAACCAAAGCTCAAAGAAAACTTTTCTTTAACCTCAGAAGCAAGAAAAAAACATTGGATTGGTTAACACAAGAAGAGGCTGAAAAAATTGCAAAAGATTTGAACGTAGAAGTGAAAGATGTACTCCACATGGAAAATCGATTGACCTCTCATGATTCGTCATTTGATGCGCCAGTCGGCAGCGATGATGAAGGCGACATTCTGTCTCCATCGCAATATCTTGAAGATAGATCATCCAGCCCAGAAATTCTCGTCGAGGCACAAGAAGTTTCTGAGCATAATGCGCAAGAGCTTTCTATGGCCTTATCTAGCCTAGATGAACGCAGCAAAGATATTATTGCAAGAAGATATCTTGCAGATGAAAAAGAAACTCTTCATGACTTAGCCGATGAGTACAATGTTTCTGCAGAAAGAATTAGACAGATTGAAAATGGAGCATTGAAAAAACTCAAAGCGGCCATGTCTAACGCAGCCTAATCAAGGCACTGCCTTATTAATCAAGACAAGCCCTACCTAACGAGTTTTGTAAAAAGACTTGGTCGAATCACCGCATCTCAAAAAAGCGCATTAGAGTCTTTGGAACACCATCATCTATCAGGAGCCGATGAGCTTTCTGAATTAGCTCAGGGCTATGAAAAAATTATTTTAGAGATAGGTTTTGGCAATGGAGAAAACACAGCTTTCTTAGCGGCCAAAAACCCCAAAGCACTAGTCGTTGCATCAGAGGTATATCTATCAGGAATAGGCAGCCTTCTTAATAGCATCGCTCAGAATTCCCTAAACAATATAAAAATTTATGATGATGATGTTCGTGAACTGCTTTTAAAACTTCCAAATGAGATTTTTGATGAAATTTATATTATTTGCCCTGATCCATGGCCAAAAGCGAGACATCATAAACGCAGATTAATTAAGTACGACTTTTTAAAAGTTTTGGGAAATGTTTTAAGGGAAGAGGGGACGGTATATATCTCAACGGATTGGGAAAATTATGCTGAGTCCATTGAAGAAGAGGCAGAAAAATCTAAACAAAATTTCTTATTCAAGAAAATTTCTAATGAAGGCATGCCCATTACTCGCTTCCAACAGAGGGCAATAAATGAGGGCAGATCAATACATACTTTTTTATTAAGTGTTCTAAAAAAATAGTTGAATAGTCTCATTAAGGAATTGATATCCCTTTTGAGTGGCCCCAATCTTATCTTTTAACAGCAAGCCTTCATCAACACCTCTTTGATATTTTTTTAAGAAACTTGCAGGCAGATCAATCGCTAAGTCTTGATGTTGCAAACCATCTTTAATTCTCAGCAGATTCATTGCAAGATCCATATCAAGCTCATTGCCTGCAATTGTTTTTAAATCAGCCGACTTTTGGTTTTGAATGTAACCTTCTAGGGGTTTAATTTTTCTGTATCTGATAATTTCTTGCTTATTTGATATTTTGCTGTGTGATCCTGGTCCTACTCCTAAAAAATCACCAAACTGCCAATAATTTAAATTATGCTGACTTTCATGTCCTGGTTTAGACCATGAAGAAATCTCATATTGCTGAAAACCATTTTTTTCAAGAAGATCTTTTGCAATGACTTCCATTTTCTCAATCGCTTCTTCACCAGGCAGCACCAACTCTTTTTTATAAAAAATAGTATTTGGTTCAATTGTTAATTGGTACAAAGACAAGTGGTTTACATTTGAATTGATAATTGTTTCTAAGTTTTCAGTGAACGACTCAGGCGTTTGCTTTTCAATGCCATAGATTAAATCAATGGTTGAATTGATGTCTTTGAGTTTTTTGGTAGCTTGAATCGCAGACTTACGATCATGATTGCGCCCCAAAGCTTGCAATTCTTGATCACTGTAACTTTGGATGCCAAGTGATATTCGATTGATACCCACTCCTAATAACCCCTCTACTTTTTTTTCAGAAACATCGTTTGGATTCATCTCTAAAGTTATTTCAGTTTCAGAGGACTCAAGTCTATCTCTAACAGAATCTAATATCTGTTTGATTGATTGAGTTGAAGCCAGCGAAGGAGTGCCACCACCAAAATAAACACTTTTAAATTTTCTACCAGCAATAAAATCACTGGAATGTTTAATGTCTTTGACGATTGCTTCTGCTAGCCTTGCATCGTTGCCATCTACAGGTTCAGTGGTTATAGAAAAATCACAATAGGGGCATTGTGTTTCGCACCAAGGCAGATGAACATAAAGGCTGAGAGGTATTTTATTCAGAAGCAAATCCTTCAATCTTTCTTTTTAACACTTGGATAGCTTTTCCTCGATGACTAAGCAAAGCTTTTTGCTCTGCATTCATTTCCCCCAAAGATAAATTGCTATCCTTTGGGTAGAACATAGGATCATAACCAAATCCATTGGCTCCTTGCATTGTTGTTTTTACAGAGCCTTCCAGCAGCCCTGTTGCAATCAACGGGAAGGGATCTGCAGAAGCTTGTACCAAAACTAAAACGCAAACAAAGTATGCCTGGGTTTGATCTAAATCTAGCGCCTCAAGCTCTTTTCTTAGATGTTGCCTATTTTCTTCGTCCGTTGCATTCTCATGCGCATACCTGGCGGAGCGCAACCCCGGCAAATTATTTAAGGCTGGTACTATCAGACCTGAATCATCTCCTAGGGAGACCATGCCAGAAGCATTATTTGCTACTCGAGCTTTTTGGAGGCTATTTTCAAAGAACGTCTCACCAAGCTCTTCCTCTGGTGTAATACTCAAAGAGCTTTGTGAAATTATTTTAAAGTTGGGCATCAGCAGGGCAAATTCTTTTAATTTACCTAGATTATTAGTTGCAACAACAATGGTTGGTTTGTCACCCAATGAGATAAACTGCCTCAGCAGCAAATAAGTTAGGGAAAGTATTAGCCAGCCATGAGGAACTCCCTCGACTATTTAAGTAGACCTTTTTTTTAATTTCAAATAATTCTTCTGTACATAATTCTTCGAAATCTGCAATTGTACAAAGATGAAGATTTTTTGTTTCATACCATTTAGCAGGAAGTTGAGCCGAAGACGGCATTTTGCCTTTCAATAACCCTAGCCTGAGTTCCCAGTTTCCAAAATTAGGCAAAGTGATCACGCACTCATTAGCAACCTGCAAGATATTTTGCATGGCATTTCTTGGTCTTCTTAGGCATTGAATGGAGCTAGCCATAATCGCAACATCAAAGCCCATCCCTTTGTAGTTTTGGATGCCAGCATCAATATCTTGTTGGATCACAGAGACGCCATTAGCAATACACGCATTAATTTTTTCTTTATCGATCTCGACCCCATAACTGGTTACAGATTTTTTTTCGGCCAATATTTTAAGAAGAGTTCCATCTCCACAACCAAAATCTATGATCTTAGAGTGGTTCGGTATCCAATCTAGGACAATTGATTGCAGCTGATTATTCATTTGAATTTAAAAAGTGTTTAAGAGCGGCAGAATAACGATCAGAATAAAAGAGAAAGCTATCATGACCATAATCGCCCTCTAGCTCTATATAGCTGCTATTGATGCCAGCCTTAATGGCAGACATTTGGATTTCTAATCCATACTCTTTTGGAAACAGCCAATCCGAATCAAAAGATGCAATGAGTAATTTGGCCTGAACATTTTGGAGGCATGTCACCAAATCATCATCAAAATCTTTGGCCGGATCAAAGCTATCCATTGCCTTGGTCATCAGGATATAGCTGTTCGCATCGAAGGTTTTAGCAAATTGCTCACCTTTGTATTGAAGATAGTTTTCTACTTCGTAGTTTATGTCTCCATCCATTTTATTTTCTGGATTTTGCAGCTTCCTGCCAAATCTTTTACTCATATTAGACTCAGATAAATAAGTAATGTGACCAAGCATCCTTGCAGCTTTCAATCCCTTTTTAGGCGATTCACCTTTAGCGAGGTAGTCACCGTTATGAAAATTTTCATCCTTTTTGATAATTTCTCTGGCCACCTCATTTAATGCAATATTCTGCGTGCTTATCTTTGAAGAAGCAGCAATAATTGCAGCTTTTTTGATTCTAGAAGGATATGAGACCGCCCATTGAAGTGCCTGCATTCCACCCAAGCTTCCACCGGCAACCATTTCCCAGCAATCAATCCCAAAATGATCAGCCAATAGTTTTTGAGTCTCAACCCAATCACTTACCGATACCTCGGGAAAACTTGCGCCATAAGGCTGGCTAGACTCACCATCAATGGAAGTGGGTCCAGAGGAGCCATGACAGCCACCAAGATTATTCAGAGAGACAACAAAATATTTTTTTGTATCAATTGTCTTGCCATCTCCAATGATTTCATCCCACCAACCAGGCTTTTTTTCTTCATCTTTTATGCCAGCCGCATGATGGTTGCCAGAGAAGGCATGGCACACTAAGACAGCATTACTTTTATCTGAATTGAGCTCCCCGTATGTTTCTGTCATTAGTTCAAAATCAGATAGAACCTCGCCAGATTGCAGTGTAAGAGAATGTTTAAAGGATATTTTTTCAGATACTGTCTTCATACCAAAGAGCTTATTATTTGCACCAACGAGGAATTAATAAGATTTAATACAAGCAATCCAATGATAGGAGTAAAGTCTAAGCCACCCATGGGAGGCAGAAACTTCCTAACAGGACTCAAAATGCCTGCAGAAATTTCTTCAATAATTTGCAACAAAGGGTGATTGTTTCCAGGAGCCACCCAACTAAGTACCACTGAGCCAATGACACAATAAAACAAAATCCTAAATCCAGAATTTAAAACATCTATTACAGAAATATAGAAGAGGGTCAGGGTTTCATAGCCAGTAGAGTATGCTAAATAAAAAGAACTAAACTTGAGCACCAGAGCAACAGCAATTGCTGCAAAGAGAGGGGGTAAAAAGAAGAAAAGACTTCTTGAGACTGGCTCAAGATAGGTTGCAAATATCTTAACTATTGGATTGAAATAGTTAACTCGCAGCAGCCGGAACACAGCAAGGATTACGAATGCATAGCTAGCAAAGCCCAAAATTATTGCTGTCACACTAATCATATTGTTTAAAATATTGTTTGTTATTACTCATTACTAATCTCAATAGACCTATTCTCGGCAGCCTTAAAAGCATCTTGCAAAATTTTATCAAGATTATTCTTTTCAAGAGATTCTAAACCGGCCTGAGTAGTTCCACCTGGAGATTTTATCTTATTTATCAAGCTTTCAAAGCTTGGGTTTTGAGAGAAGGAGTCACCCAAGCTGCTAACAAAATCTTGAAACATTGATTTAGCAGCCACTTGATCAGTTGAAGATATTTTTTCTAGTTCTTTAAGATAGGTATTAAGCACTTGAAATAGAAAAGCTTGGCCGCTTCCAATGATGCTAGTAAATCTATGCATTTCATCTTCATTTTGCAGTGTTAAAACATGTCCAACTTTTCTAAATAGACTGTTTGCAGAGCTGAATGCCACTGAACTTTGATCCAGGGCATAGATAGCAGTTACTCCTTTCCCAAATGCGCATGCTGTGTTCGGCATTACGCGTATTATTGATTTGGGCTGAGAATACTTTTCTATACCAATCCCTGCAACCACGCTTAATATGATTGCTGTTGGCGCATGCTTAAGAATACTTTGTGCAGCGCTCAAAGCATCCTTGGGTTTTACCGCCAGTACAATTAAATCAAAATCTATTGATGCTAAATTTTCTAATTCAATTATTTGTAAATTCTGAGACTTTAATGACCTCACTCTTTGCTCATTTCTTTCAATGCATGCAATGTTAGATGGCTGCATACCACTTTTTATTAATCCATCAATAATAGCTTGCGCAATATTGCCGCACCCTAGAAAACAAATTTTCATGATCTTTTGCCTAGTAAGCTCTCACCAATTCTTAAAATTGTTGAACCTTGAAGAATTGATTCCTCAAAGTCACTCGATGTTCCCAGAGACAATTGAGAGCAACTAGGAAGTTCAGATAATAAAGCTTTATGTAAGTGAACTATTTTGTTCATGGTTTCTATTTTAGCTTTTTTAGAAGCATTAATCTTTGGCATAAACATTAGACCTTCGAGGATTAAGTTTGGATAACAAGCGATTACTTTGTTTGCAAAATCAATCGTTTCCTCTGGCAAAATTCCTGACTTAGATTCCTCATGATCAATGTTGACTTGGATCAATGCATGAATTTTTTTGCCTTCAGATTCAAGGGCATTATTTAACTTCATTGCAACTTTTTCTCTGTCTATGGAGTGCACCCATTGAGCATATTTGGCAATTAAGCTCACCTTATTGGACTGGATGGGGCCTATAAAATGCCAGACAATATCATTGGGACAGGTTGATGATTTTTCAGCTAGCTCTTGTGCATAATTTTCTCCAAAATTATTTATGCCAAGCGCATACGCCTCTTTGATGACATCAACAGATTGTAATTTGGAAACCGCAACCAGCTTTACCTCATCCACAGATCTTTGACCTTGAAGGCAAGCTGCTTGAATCTTACTAGAAATATCGATCAGTCTATTTGCTATGTCTTGGTGCATTTTTTGTAGATCAGGGGCTGCCTGCCATTTTTCATGAGCAGCTCTCTAGCATTATTTACTTCAGATTTATTGAGATACGGACCTGACATAACCCTGAATAATGGCTTGTCTGGTTGCTTGGAACTAAATGTTTTTTCAACATAAGACTCTAAGCCTATAGTTAGCAGAGAACTGAGTTGCTCCTGTGCATATATCCTTTTTCCATAGGATTCTATTTGGACTAGATATTCGCAATCTTCTGCAACAACTATTCCCTCTAGTTCAATTAGCACCGTATCCTTTGCTAACTCTATCGGATACAAGAATTCCACTTTTGGATTGCTGACATTGCCCCTAATGTTCACAACATCGGTTTGCAGAATTATATTTGATGCTAGCAAGAGCAGGGCGCTCGTAGCGGCGATTACGAATAGATGTTTTATTTTAAGTGGTTGATTAAGCTCTCTTTTTGCCCGCAAAGAAGTCTTAACTCTTCTTGCCTTTGACTTATTGATGGGGTGTTTTTTAGCAAAATCTTTCACATTAATTACATGCTCTCTAAAGGCTCAATGCCTAATAATTCTAAAGAGGAAGCTATCACAGATTTCACAATGATTAGGGATCGAATAATATTGTTCTGCTCAGATTCTTCTGCATTAAGGATATTTACGCTGTTATAAAACTGATGAAAACTTTGTGATATATCTCTGAGATAATAAACGATAAGATGTGGTTGTAGGTTTTCTCCAGCACTTTTAATCACAAATTGTGCACTTAAAGCCATTTGGAGCAGCTCATCGCAACCACCAAAATCATCTTCATTAAATTTTTCTGGTAATGACCCACCCGATTCAAGATATTTTTTCTCTACTGAGCATATTCTTGCATGTGCATATTGCACATAATAATAAAGATTATCTTTTGAATTAGATCTAGCAATTCCAATATCAAAATCAAGATGTTGATCTGCCTGTTTGGACAAGTAATAGAATCTGGATGCATCTGGGCCAATATCATCAATTAATTGTTTGAGGGTATAAAAATTTCCACTTCGCGTGGACATCTTAACCTTTGAGCCATTTTCAAAAAGGTTGGCAAATTGAACAAGCTGAACTTGCATTTGTTTTTTGCTATACCCCATGGCTTCAATGGTTGCTTCGATTCTTTTAATATACCCATGATGATCTGAGCCCCAAACATTTATGATGGTGTCAAACCCTCTGTCTAATTTATTTCTGTGATAAGCCAAATCAGCTGATAAATAGGTTCCTCTTCCATCTTCGCGAATAATGACCCGATCTTTGTCATCACCAAATTTGGTTGACTCTAGCCAAACAGCACCATTCTTTTCATAAGCATGCTCTTTTTTAACTCGATCGAGCGCCATAGAAATTTCTGATTTTTTATCTGCAAGTTCTCCCAGCGAAGATTCAAAAAACCAGTTATCAAAAATAACCTTAAACTCAGTTAGGTCCTCTTTAATAGACTTAATCACATAGTCCAAGCCATGCTCTCTGATTAATAACCAACTATTTGAATAATTCATTTTGATGCGTTCAATCAACGCGTCTATTTTTTCCTCATCGTCAGATGGAAGATTATCAATTAAGGTTGCTTTTTCTGCTGTTGATAAAGTTAAATCAATTTTTGTGCCTTGGGCAATTTCTAAAATATATGATCCTTTGTATGCAGAGCCAGGAAAATTATCATCTTCAAAGCATTCAAACTTCCTTAAAAAGATGCTGCATGCCAGAATATCAATCTGCCTTCCAGCATCGTTTACATAATATTCCCTAGAGACCTCATGACCTAGTCGTTGCAAGATTCGACCGATGGCATCGCCATAGGCAGCTCCCCGACCATGACCAACATGCAATGGACCAGTTGGATTGGCTGAAACAAATTCTATCTGAATCTTTTTTTTCGATGCATGCGAAAAATCAACAAAAGAATTTGGATGCTTATGAGCATCATCTAGTTGGCTCAAAAATGCTTGGCGTGTTAAAAATATATTTACAAAACCCGGTCCTGCTAGCTCAACTTTTTCAATTTCAGCCTGACTTTCTAGCTTAGGTATTAGTGCTGAAGCTATATCGCGGGGATTTTTTTTTGTCAGATTAGATGCAATTAAGCATAGATTGGTTGTCCAGTGACCCTTTTGCAGAGAATCTGCAAGGGTTAGTTTATGCTTGCTTGATAATGCTTTCCTCTGATCCAGATGTAGAGACAGTTCATTCTCAATAAAATCATTTAACGAAGATGAAATTTGATTATACAAAGTCTATACGCGCCCCGAATACTCGCCTGATCTTGTGTCCACCTTTATTTTTTCTCCCTCTTCGACAAACAAGGGAACTTGGATGGTAACTCCAGTTTCCAGTTCAGCAGGTTTTGTTGCGCCAGAGACAGTGTCTCCCTTAATACCAGGGTCTGATTTTGCAATGTTCAACTCAACAAACGGAGGAGCTTCAACTGAAATAGGCTCATCATTCCAAATCACAACTTCACAATTTTCCTGGCCAATAATCCATTTTCTTGCATCGCCTACAACATCAGCATTAATAGCAATCTGCTCGTAAGTAGAAGAATTCATAAAATGCCATTGTTCTCCATCTGAATAAAGGTAACTCATCTCAGCAGTCATTACATCTGCCTCTTCTACAGATTCACCTGACTTGTATGTTTTATCTATGACTTTGCCAGTTATTAAGTTCCTAAATTTTACCCTCATCACTGCCTGTCCCTTACCAGGTTTATGAAACTCATGCTCAAGAATTGAACAAGGTTGGTCGTTAATAATAATTTTGAGACCGTTTCTAAATTGGCTTGTTGATATTTTCATAGTGTGATTTACTCTCTTATTGTATTTAAAAGGGGTGTTTTCAATGTATAAATTTTTATTATCTACTATTTTTCTTTCTATCCTAGTGCTTTCCTCTTGCTCAAGCGAGCAACCCAGTGCCCTAACTGAATCCGATGTAGAAGAATTTCTACAAAGAGTTGAGCTTGAAGATAAAACCCTTGGTCCTATTGTAAGCTCAGCCTATTGGATAGGAGCTAATTTTATCACTTATGACTCACAGAAAGTAGTTGCAGACTATGGCAAAAGATACCAACTGCTTGCATTAGAGCGAGCAAGACAGGCTTCTTCCTTTGATGGGGTAGAGGTTTCAGAAGAAAATCGAAGGAAACTTAACCTTATTAAGAGTTCGTTTGTCATGCCATCACCTTTAAATGAAGAGTTGGCCGGAGAAATCTCTGCAATAAGCGCTGAATTAGATGCTATGTATGGCACTGGGCAACATTGCTTTGCAGATGATGATTGTTATGACTTGGAGGCATTTGAGAACATTATTGATAATTCTAGGGATCCTGATGAGCTTTTAAAAGCATGGGAAGGCTGGAGAAATATTGGCAAGCCGATGAAAGATATGTATTTAAGAATGGTTGAAATTGGGAATCAAGGTGCCAATGATTTGGGTTATGACGGTTTGACCGATTTATGGTTTAGTCAATATGACATGCCAGCAGATGAATTTTTAGATGAAACCGACAGAGTGTGGGATGAGCTCAAGCCTCTTTATGATGCTTTGCATTGCCATGTTCGTGATCAGCTATCAAATTACTATGGTGAAGAGGTTGTTCCCAACACTGGTAATTTACCTGCACATGTCCTGGGAAACATGTGGGGACAATCTTGGTCAAATATATATGACCTTGTTTACACGCCGGAAAATGCCACATCTTCCTCAGATATAAATTTAACCAACATACTGATTGAAAAAGATATCGATGAAATTGAAATGGTCAAAATCGCAGAAAACTTTTTTATCTCGCTTGGATTTGAGCCCTTGTCAGATACTTTCTGGGAAAGATCATTATTTATAAAGCCACAAGATCGTAATGTTGTTTGCCATGCATCAGCATGGGATCTTAATTCTGATATAAATGATTTAAGAATTAAAATGTGTATTGAGAGAAACGCAGAAGACTTTTCAGTCATCCATCATGAGCTAGGCCATATTTTTTATTACCAAGCCTACAGCGGCCTACCTGATATATTCCAAAGTGGAGCAAATGATGGCTTTCATGAGGCTGTAGGAGATTTATTAACGCTATCCATTACTCCAGATTACCTCCAAAAAATTGACATGGTATCTGAGGAGGAAGCTAGGCAAGCAAATGCAGACCCAATTTCTTTATTGATGCAGCAAGCGCTTGATGGTGTTGTGTCTGTGCCTTGGACTTTAATGCTAGATAAATGGAGAGCAAAGGTCTTCACAGGTGAAACTAGTCCAGAGGAATTGAATAATTCTTGGTGGGAATTACGAGAATTTTACCAAGGCATTGGTGCACCTCGTGATCGTGATGTTGATGCATTCGATCCTGGTGCAAAATACCATATTCCTGGCAATACTCCATACACCAGATATTACCTAGCAAAAATTCTTCAATATCAATTTCATGAATCTCTTTGTAATCAAATAGGCTTTGAGGGGCCTCTTCATGAATGCTCAATATATGATAATGAGCTTGCTGGAGAAAAATTAAGAGCCATGCTTGCACTAGGACAAAGTCAAGAGTGGCAAACTGCATTGGAAGCGTTAACAGGGACAAGAGAATTAAGTGGAAAATCTATGCTAAATTATTATCAACCACTGAAAGATTGGCTAGATATTCAAAATGCTGAACGCGCATGTGGATGGGAGGAGTGATGAAACACTTAACTAATTTAGCTATTGCCGCTGGAGTTTTTATTTTTACAAAGCTTTATGCAGATGCAATCTCTTTTAATAGCATTGAGCTATCGGGAGTAAATTTAGTTGGTCACCTTTTGGTCATGATCTTTGTCATCCAATGGATTGCATATGTCCCAGCTTTTATATTTAAGACTGAAAAATTTTATGATTTAACCGGTAGCCTTACATATACAGCAGCTATTTTATTTGCTTTATATTCAACTAGCACTTCTCAAAGCCTTGATCTTGGCAGTCTTATTATTGGTGCTGCAATTATTATCTGGGCCCTTAGACTCGGTTCATTTTTATTTATCAGAGTTCACAAAGACAAAAAAGATGGCAGATTTGATACTATCAAAACTTCTTTCTCTCAATTCTTTATGACCTGGACTTTACAGGGCATGTGGGTTTTTATTTGCTCATCAGCGGCTCTGGTTGCTATTGCCAATCCAACCGGTGTTGTTGTAAATAGTGTCTTCGCCATAGGGCTTGTAATGTTTATCTTTGGATTTGTGATTGAGGTCATAGCAGACAATCAAAAAACTGCATTTCGATCAATCCCAGAGAATAAAGACTCATTTATCAATGAGGGGTTATGGGCTAGATCCAGACATCCAAACTATTTTGGTGAAATCACCCTCTGGGCAGGGATTACTGTGATGAGCATTTCCACATTTGAGGGCATGAACTATCTCGCAATTTTCTCTCCCATCTTCTCTTACTTATTGTTGGTTTATGTAAGTGGTGTGAGAATGCTGGAATACAGGGGGCTGAAGAAATGGGGCCATCTTAATGAGTACAAAGAATATAAAAACAATACTCCTAAGCTCATACCTAAAATCTTTAGTTAATTATTTTTAATAATATAGCTATATTTTACCCATACTTTATTTTTTACATTGTGAGGCGATTTTGTACAAAATTAGGTACAATCTCACCATTAAAAAAGTTTGAATAATTTCACTACGCTGTTAGACTAGTGAACCATTTTTCTAGGGAGAAAAAAATGTTAAAGAAAAGCCTAGTAGTTCTTACTATGTTGACTACCTTTGTAGCGGCCACAGAAATGGAACTAGTATTAGAAGTTGGAAGAGATAACACTGAGCTTTCTGCTCAATCTCAAGATAAAATTGATGCTACTGAATCAGCTACAGATAAGCTGATCAATGAATACAAGGTTGTATCAAAACAAGTTGAAGGCCTAAAGCTTTACAACGCTCAAAAAAGAATTCAAATCCAAGCTCAGCTTGACCTCATGGATCAATATGATGAGCAACTTGTTCAGGTTGTTGTCATGCAAAGACAGATTCCACCATTGGCTCAAAGAATGCTCGAAGGTTTGGAAAAATATGTCAGTCTTGATACCCCATTTCATATAGAAGAAAGAAAACAAAGATTGGATCTTGTTAGAGCTTCTCTTTCAAATCCAAAAGTTACAGCTTCTGAGCAAGTGCGACAAATTTTAGAGGCTTATAATATTGAAGCAGAATACGGTAGAAAACTTGATGCTTATGACGAAACAATTGTTCTTGACGGGCAAGAGGTGGTTGTAAATATTCTGAGGGTTGGAAGACTGGGGATGTTCTTCCAGTCAAAGGATGAAAGAAAAACAGGATATTACGACAATGAGACAGCTACTTGGGAAGAGCTACCTGGAAGTTACAGGGTGACTGTTAGAGATGGCATCCGAATGGCTCAAAAACTAGCACCAATGGATATCATGATGCTGCCGGTTGTCTTCAGAGGAGAAGCTTCATGAAAACTTTAAATAAATACATTTTATCTTTTGCCTTAATTGCATCAGTTTCAACTTTTGCTCAAGAAGCGGCAGAGGGCGAACCTACTACTATTCAAGGTTTATTGCAGTTAGTTGAACAAGGCAGAACAACTGAGCAGAGCGTTAACGCTAAAAGAGAAGCTGAGTTTCTTGCTGATAAAAATAAGCAAGCATCAAAATTAGCTGCTGAAAAAAGAGAGTTAGCAAGACAAGAAAAAATTGCTGACGAGCTTGAGGCTGAATATAAGAAAAATGATGCAATCTTGGTGGTTAAAGAAGCCGCTTATAAGAAAGAGTTAGGTTCATTGGTTGAGCTTTTTGGTCATTTGCAAAGCTCAGCAGGAGAGGCTAGCGCACTTTTTGCTGATTCCTTAACTTCTGCTCAATATGGCAGAGAAAGAGAGACATTTTTAAATGAGCTATCTTCAAAAATGTCCAGCGCTACAGTATTGCCTACCATTAGAGAGCTTGAGGGTCTTTGGTATGAGCTCCAAAGAGAGATGGTTGCAGGGTCTGAAGTTGTTTCTTTCAATGCAAATGTCATTAATCTTGATGGCGAATCAGAGAATTGTATGGTTACCAGAGTGGGACTTTACAATGCTATCTGTGATGGTAAATACTTAGAATACATTGGCAGCAAAGGCCAGTATGCGTTCCTTGGAAAGCAGCCGGAAGGTCGTTATGTAAGTTCAGCTAAAAAACTATCTAACGCTGAAGTTGGAGAAGTTGTTAAGTTTGGTGTAGACCCCACTGGTCCTGTTGGCGGCAGTTTGCTTGCTAACCTTATTCAAAACCCAAGCCTGATGGAGAGAGTAAACCAAGGTCGAGAGGTTGGTTATATTATTATTTTTGTTGGTTTGATTGGTATAGCGATCGCTTTTTGGAAGCTATTTACTTTATACACAATGGGTGTTGCTGTTGCCAAGCAAGCTAAATCAAAGACTCATGATAAATCCAATCCACTGGGAAGAGTTCTTGCGGTTGGTGAAGAACACATGAATAAAGATATTGAAACTTTAGAATTAAGACTTGCTGAAGCAATCATGGCTGAAAGGCCAGCAATTGAACGAGGCATTCCTGTTGTCAAAATTATTTCAGTTGTTGCGCCATTGGCCGGTTTATTGGGAACGGTTACAGGTATGATCGTTACTTTCCAGCAAATTACACTATTTGGTACTGGTGATCCTAAGATTATGGCTGGAGGTATTTCTCAAGCCCTTGTGACTACTGTTCTAGGGCTAGTAGTTGCTATTCCAACAACGCTTTTACACTCTTTTGCTAATTCATCAGCAAGAGGAATTATTAATGTTCTCGAAGAACAAAGCACAGGAATAGTAGCAGAGCATTCAGATTCAAAGTAATTAGTTAATGTTTTACGCAATCACTGAAGCCTTCAATACTCTCAGAGACTTTATGTCTGCTGGTGGTAGTGTGCTTTGGTTGATCGCAATTCTTGCTGCTTTTATGTGGGCAATAATTTTAGAAAGAATTTGGTATTTTAATGCAGGCCATCAAGTTTACATGGGCGAATTAAAGTCTGAATGGGATTCAGTTTCCGACCATACCTCTTGGAAAGGCTCAGCAATAAAAGAAAAATTAATTTCTCAAGCAAGAACTGAAGTTAATCGATACCTGCCTCTAATTAATACATGCGTAGCTCTGGCACCTTTATTTGGCCTGCTAGGCACTGTAACTGGTATGATTGAAGTCTTTCAAGTGATGGCTTTCACTGGTGGTGGCGATGCTAGATCGATGGCTGGAGGAGTTTCAAAAGCAACTTTACCAACCATGGCTGGAATGACTACAGCTCTTTCAGGCGTATTTGCTACTATATATTTAAATTCGGCAAGAAATAGAGAAGAGATTTTAATTAAAGAGATAATAAGAAATTAGTTAATAGGAGAAAATTGTGAGAAGAAACGCTATATCAAGTGCAGTTCAAGAAGAAGAAGCCGAGATTAATATGACTCCCATGCTTGATGTTGTTTTCATCATGCTTATTTTCTTTATTGTGACTGCGAATTTTATCAAGGAACCAGGCCTTGAAATCAACAGACCAGAGTCAGATACATCTGAAACACAAGAAAATGCAGCAATATTAATTGCCATTGGAGCATCTGGAGAAATTTGGATGGATGGAAGAAGAATTGATGCAAGACAAGTAAAAGCAAATGTCGTAAAACTTCTTGCAGATAATCCGCAAGGTTCTGTTGTAATTCAGGCTGATGAAAAAGCAATGGCTGATACAATTATTAAAGTTATGGACGGCTCAAGAGAAGCTGGTGTTTTCAATATTTCACTTGCTTCTGAACCAAAATAGAGAGTTATTTTGAATACTGCTAATAATAGTATAAATACTTTATACCAAACATTGGCCAAGGTATTTGGACCATTAGCAGCAATCTATTACAAAGCATTCAATTACAATAAATACCTTGCCGGAACAGGCTTTGCAGCTTTTATAACCCTTGGCTTATTCTTTTTGATGGTTGCGTTGATTAATCTTGGCGATGATAGCTTGCCCACTGATAATTCTAGAAAATTAGGCGACGTTATCATGCCCGATAGAGACATTGATACTCTGTTCGATAATGTTGATAAGCCAGATGAACCTGACGAACAACCAGAAGATATTGCTCAACCAGAATTAGATCTTGCTCCACTGGCTGGAGTGGATGTAAGCGTTCCTAAACCGAAGGCTAACTTTGCTGGCTCAGGATCTTTTTTTAGGGACGGAGAATATATCCCTTTATTTAAAGTGACTCCTATTTACCCCAGAAGAGCTCAAGAAAGAGGCATCATGGGATACGCAGTTGTTGCTTTTACTATTACTGAAACTGGAACTGTAGAGAATGTTGAGCCTTTAGAGGGTATGTGTGGTGATCCAACTGATCCAGAAACTGTGTTTAGACCATGTTCTATCTTTAATTCAGCAGCTTCTAGAGCTGCTCTCAAGCTTAAGTATAAGCCAAAGATTGTTGACGGAAATGCTGTTAAAGTTGATGATGTTCCTCATAAGTTTACTTTTATCCTGGAGGAGACTTAATGTTTAAAACAATTTCACGAAATATATTTGTTTTATGTGCTCTCAGTTTCACTCTAAGCACAATCAACCTTTCTGCGCAAACCAAAGCCGATGAGCCATCTATGGGAAGCAGCTCTCAAAAAACAGGTAAAACTCGTACCTATAAAAAAGCTCGAGTTCTTCAAAGCTCTACTGCTAAAAAAGTTGTAAAGATCGTAGAGGCTCTTGAAAGACAAAAAATTGTCAAAGTCCCAGACCCAGAAAACAAAGGTCAATTCATTGAAAAAGAGGAAGATGATCCTGATTGGGTAACCGCTAAATCAATATTGACTGAATTATTAAATAATAGAGCTGAGATGAAAAGTTATGATCGTTCTGTTATGTGGAATTATTGGGGATATCTCTATTTCAGTGAAGAAGACTACGATCAAGCCATGTATGCATATGAGCAACTTCTTAAAGAGCCCGAGGCAACGGTTCCTCTGAGAACAGCATCATTATTAACACTGGCTCAATTAAATTTAGTAAAAGAGAGATGGGATAAGGGCATTAGCTTAATTCTTCAATGGATGAGTGAGGTTGAGACTGTTACGGCTCAATCATATTATCTGCTTGCTTCGGCTTACTTTCAAAAAACAGATTATGTAAGAGCAAGAAGCAACATGGAAGAAGCCATCAGGCTTGCAGAAGAAGAGGGTTATAGACCCAAAGAAAATTGGTATGTTCTTTTAGCAGCTTGCTTTAGTGAATTAAAAGATAAGAAGATTATAAGTGCTCAGTTTGCTCTAGAGCAGCAAGTAGGTATCTATGAAATTCTAGTTAACTACTATCCTAAAAAATTGTATTTTCTGCAGTTAGGCGGCACATATCAGCAAATGGATAGAGAGGAAGACTATATGCTGACTTTAAAAGCAGCTTATGAAAAAGATTTACTGGACAAAGAGGGAGAGTATCTCGCTTTAGCACAAATGCTATTGCTGAAAAAAAATCCGTATTGGGCTGCACAAGTTTTAGTTGCTGGTCAGCAAAAGAAAGTAACTATCACTGATGAAGACACCGGTGAGGAAGAGGTTGTTGCCGTTGTAAAAGATAAAGAGAAGACATTAAAGCTTTTGGCTGATGCTTGGAGAATGGCTCAGGAAATTGATAAGGCCATCCCTGTGCTAGAAAAAGCTGCCAAGATGTCAAAAGATGGGGACACATATGTCCTATTGGGGAATCTATATCTCTTTGAAGATCGTATGGAAGATTCTATCAGGGCAATTGAAGCTGGCCTTAAAAAGGCTAAAGTTAAAAGTCGATCTCAAGCTTTGCTGGTTTTAGGTCAAGCACATTTTGAATTGCAGAATTTTGAGGAAGCGAAAAAACATTTCAGGGCTGCGGCAAGAGATGAAGACAAACGAATCAAAAAAACTGCAAACTCTTGGATTAAATATGCTGAGAATGAAGAAATCCGAGTTAAAAATTTAGCTTTGCGAAGAGATTTTATTCAACAATCTCAAGCTAAATCTAAAAACTCCTAAGTTTTTACAAAAGTTTCAATCTTGAAATCATATTCATTTTCGCTATCTCGTTTGTAAGATTTCTTTGATATTTCTTTCCAATGACTTAAATCAATTTCCGGATAGAATACGTCTCCATCAATTTCACACTCAACTCTAGTTAACACCAGTTTATTTACTATGTTTTTGCTCTCCTTAAAAACATAACCGCCACCAATTAATACTATTTCTTCTTCTGTCGAATTATCTTTGTTCCACTGACTTGCTACTTCAATTGCTTGATTTAGATTTGAAACTACTTCTAAACCCTCTTGGGGTTCTAACCAAGACGATATAACTATATTTTTTCTATTAGGCAGAGGTCTTCCTATTGATTCAAATGTTTTTCTTCCCATGACTATTGCTTTGTTTTGGGTATATGCACTGAAATGTTGAAGATCTTTTTTTAGTTTCCAAGGTAGTTCATTGTTCACGCCTATTACAAAATTATTAGACAGGGCAACTAAATGGGAAATAATCATAAATCTATATTGCCATTGGAGCTTTTAAAGCTGGATGTGATTCATATCCCTCTAACACAAAATCATCAACAGAATAATTATTGAGCGCATCTATCGAATCAAGATTGGGCATAATCAATTTTGGAAGTTTTTTAGGCTCTCTGGTGAGCTGCTCTTTAACCTGATCAATGCTGTTGTGATATATATGAGCATCGCCGAAGGTGTGCACGAATTCACCTGGTACTAAGTTTAGGATATTTGCTAAAATTGATTGAAGCAATGCATAACTTGCAATATTAAACGGCACACCTAAAAACATGTCTGCACTCCGTTGATACATCTGACAGGACAGTCGACCATTTGTTGAAACATAGAACTGCGACATTACATGGCACGGAGGGAGCGCCATAGAATCAATTTTTTCAACATTCCATGCGCTCAATATGTGTCTTCGGCCATTAGGATTAGATTGAAGATCATTGATCAGTTTTTTAATTTGATCAACACCTGCCCAATTTCTCCATTGGACGCCATATACTGGGCCCAGTTTTTTAGTAGTCGAAGTATTTTCATAGCCAAGTTCAACACCTTGATTATCTGCGTTGTCTGTCCAAATGGTTGAAAACCTACTTAAATCGGTTAGCTCAGATCTATCTTTTTGGAATCGAATTTCTGCCAGCCTGCGCTCATCATCAGAGCCTTCTAAAAACCACAACAGCTCAGACACCACTCCTTTCCATGCAAGGGACTTGGTTGTAACGGCAGGGAAGCCTTCTTCAAGATTAAAGCGGATTTGATGGCCAAAAGATGAAATAACACCAGTGCCAGTTCTGTCTCCACGATCCTCGCCATGTCGCAAAATATAGTCTAAAAGCTCAAGATATTGCTTCATTTCTTCTTAATGATTTTGTTAGTAGTATGAACCCAATTATAACCATGGGGATGCTAAGAAGTTGGCCCATGCTTAATTGTAATGCAACAAAACCCATGTGAGAATCAGGCTGCCTAAAGTATTCAATAAAAAATCTTATTAATCCATATGCTATTAAAAAACTCCCACTGATAACCCCGTGTTTATTAGTTTTTGTACCAATAAATATCAGTAGAATAAAGAGAAACAAGCCCTCAAAGAATGCTTCATAGAGTTGAGAGGGATGTCTTGTAAACCCATAGGGATCTGTTGGGAAAATAAAACCCCAGGTCCCATCAGTGGGCCTGCCATACAATTCTCCATTTAAAAAGTTTCCAATTCTTACTAAGCCAAGCCCGATTGGCATAGCCATACATATAGCGTCAGCAAGTCTAAGAAAAGAAATTCGATGTTGGTAGGAGTAGATATAAAGACTTACTATCACGCCGATTAAACCGCCATGAAAACTTAAACCGCCCTCCCATATAAAAAATAAACTTAACGGATTTGATGCTAGTTGACCAAAACCATAAAAAAACATGTAACCACATCTGCCGCCAAGCATGGCGCCAAATATTAACCCATATAAAAACACAATATCATTTACTTGATCGGTGCTTAATTTTAATTCTCCAATGATTTGATGCTTTTTTAGATATTGAAAAATGAAAATAGCTGATAAGACCCATGTGACAGCGTAATATTGGATTCTAATCCAGCCAATTTCAATTAAGCTAGGGTTATTGAAAAAATCTGACAACTCGATGATCAATTTGCTACTACCAAAATTCCTACCAAAATTAGAAATATACCAAAGGATACTTTCAGCGCTTTTTCAGAAATAGAGTGACTAATATTAGCTCCTAGTTTGGCTGTAAAAATACTAGCTAATGAAATTGATATAACAGCTGGCCAAAAAACATACCCAACAGCTCCTGAGGGGAGGTTTACTTCAACAGTTTGTCCATAATACATGTATCCAATTGCTCCTGCAGCAGCAATGGGAACCCCACAAGCTGCAGCGGTTCCAATTCCTTGTCGAATATTATAGCCTCCAGCAATCATTAACGGAGTTGTAAATGAACCGCCTCCAATACCAATAATTGATGATAAAAATCCTATCCATGATCCATGCCCTGGAACCATAAATTTCGAAAGAGATATGAACCCTTTATCTTTTTTTGCAAGAGCTTGTGTCAAGCCTGAGATCATTTCTATACCAATAATTATAAGGAAAATTGTTATAATCCACTTTAAATTTTCATTTGAAAGAGTTGCTGCATATCCAGCTCCAATCACAGCACCCACAATCATGCCTACAGATAACGGCATAACCAATGACCATTCCACACTTCTTTTGTTGTGATGCGAAAGGGCAGAGGAGATAGCGGAAAAGAATATGCTTGCCAGCGATGTTCCTATCGCCATAAGCACCAAAATAGAGTCCTCAAAACCAATGCCGTAAAAAATAAAAATAAGAGATGGGACCAATATGCTGCCTCCACCAATTCCAAACATACCAGCAAGCAATCCTGTGCATGCACCAAGCGAAAGATAAATAAAAATTTCAATCATTATTTAATTGTATATATGCTGGAAGGAATTCATTTAGGACACTTCTATAGACATTTTGTTTAAAGGGAACAACGCTGGCTAAAGCGTGCCAGTAGGTTGACCATTTATATTCTACAAATTCTTGTGGCACCTCATTCAAGAGATTGATTTTGAGTTCTGTGTTAGCTTTCAGCATGTACCATTTTTGAGTTTGACCTTTAAAATTTTTTAAACTTTTGGGCCATGGTTGGTACTTCACTGGTAAGTCATAGTGGTACCAATACTTGCTTTCTTTAATAACTTTGACTTGATTTTTTTTAATGCCCACTTCTTCATATAGTTCTCGATAAGCTGCTTTGATATTAGATTCACCGGCATCAATTCCACCTTGTGGGAATTGCCAAGTTTTTTTACTTTTTCTTCTGCAGATTAATAGCTGGTTTTTTTTATCTAAGACAATTAAGCCAACATTTTTTCTGTAAGATTTATCATTCATGTTAGATTAACTCCTTATGAGCAAGCCTGATTTAGCAATTTTTGACTTAGATAATACCATTCTAAATGGCGATTCAGATTATTCGATGATTAATTACTTGGTAGATATAAATCTTCTGGATGAAACTGCCAAGCTTAAAAACGATGAATTCATTAAAGACTACCATCAAGGCCAGCTAGATTTTAATGAATATACAACTTTTGCCTTAAAGCCCTACAAGGGTTTGACTGAAGATGAAATAAATACAATTATCTTGCCTTTTGTTGAGAAGATTATTGAGCCAATGATCAATATTTTTGCACTTAAGTTAATTCATGATCATCATGACAAAGGCGACATCATATTACTTGCAAGTGCGACAAATGAATTAATTGTTAAGCCAATAGCGCAAAGACTGGAAATTGATCATGTGATAGGCACACGGGTTGAGTTTAAAGACAGCAAATGCTCAGGTGAGTTTATTTCTCCATCTGCTTTAGGCGAGGGTAAGTTAAAATTAGTAGAAACCTGGATGAAAGCCCATCAATACAATAATTTTTCACAAGTGACCTTTTATTCAGACTCGATTAATGATCTACCATTGTTGGAGGCAGTTGAATTTCCAAAGGCGGTAAATCCAGATACAAAACTTGAGGCAATATCTAATGAGAGGGGCTGGGAAGTAATCTCTCTGCCGCTAATTTAATTTTCTTCTTGATAATCTGACATGGAAGGGCAAGAGCACATCAGGTTCTTGTCACCATAGACATTGTCAACTCTTCCAATAGGCGGCCAATATTTATTCCTGCCTTTTAGCTCTGCTGGATAAGCAGCGATAGAGCGAGAATATTTATATTGCCAATTATCGCTGGTCACTTTTTCAGCGCAATGCGGGGCGTTTCTCAGGGGGCTATCTTCAATAGAGTATGTTCCTTCTTCGATTTGGTTAATTTCATTACGAATGCTAATCATTGCTTCAATAAATCGATCTAACTCCACCAATGATTCGCTTTCAGTGGGTTCAATCATTAGCGTTCCAGGAACTGGGAATGACATAGTGGGAGCATGAAACCCAAAATCTATTAATCGCTTGGCGATATCATCAACCTCAACCCCGCATAATTCTTTTAAGGGCCTGATATCAAGAATGCATTCATGTGCAATTAAGCCATTTTTTCCTGTATATAAGATTTTATAGTGTGAGCTCAATTTTTGGGCAATATAATTGGCACTGAGAATTGCAACTTGTGTAGCTTTTCTAAGCCCGGATGCTCCCATCATTTGAATATACATCCAACTGATTGGAAGAATAGAAGCGCTGCCAAAATTTGTAGCTGCAACTGGCCCAACATTTTTTGATGTTTGTTTGTAGGTGAGAGGATCAGATGGCAAATGTGGGGCTAAATCTTCAACGACGCCAATCGGGCCAACGCCGGGTCCACCGCCTCCATGAGGAATGCAGAAAGTCTTGTGCAGATTCAGGTGAGACACATCACCCCCAAATTCCCCAGGTTTACATAAACCAACCATCGCATTTAGGTTGGCTCCATCGATATAAACTTTCCCACCATGATCATGGATAATCTTGCATACTTCGCTCACTGTTGTCTCAAAGACTCCATGCGTTGAAGGGTAGGTGATCATGATGGCAGCCAATTCATCAGAATGATGAGTAGCTTTTTCTTTTAAATCCTCAAGATCAATGTTTCCTTTTTTATCACAACTGATTGGCACAACCTTCATGCCAGCCATTTGTGCAGACGCAGGATTTGTTCCGTGAGCTGATTCAGGAATCAAGCAAATCTTTCTTTGTTGATCTCCATTGCTTCTATGAAATGCATCTATTGCCAATAAGCCAGCATATTCTCCTTGAGAGCCTGCATTTGGTTGCAAAGATACAGCTGCATAACCAGTGATCTCAGAAAGTTTTGCTTCCAGGTCTTTTATTAAAATTTTATATCCAGCTACCTGATCTTGGGGAGCATAGGGATGAATATTTGAGAATTCTTCCCAGCCAACCGGAATCATTTCGGATGTAGCATTTAATTTCATGGTGCATGAGCCCAAAGGAATCATGGCTCTATCCAAGGCAATGTCTTTATCGCACAGCTTTCTTATATACCTCAGCATCTCTGTTTCAGTTCGATACAAGTGAAACACTGGGTGAGTAAGATATTCAGATGATCTTAGGATATTATTAGGCAGGTCAAAGCTTGAAACAGCCTTCTCTTTTTTTGCGATGCCTTTAAAAAGTTTTGCTATGCTCTGAACCTCTAGGTCTGAGGTAGTTTCATCCAATGAAATACTAATATGATTTTCATCCAGCATTCTAATATTCATCAGTTGTTTTTGAGCTGCTGAAAAAACTTCTTTGGTTTGGGATTTAGTATGAACAGTTACAGTGTCAAAAAAATTAGAAGACCTCAGCGCATATCCAAGTTCATTAATTTCTTTTGCCAAAGCAATTGCTTTTAAGTGAACAGATTGAGCAATTTGTTTTAAGCCTTCTGGACCATGGTATGCAGCATAAAATCCAGCCATGATGGCTAAGAGTGCCTGAGCAGTACAAATATTGCTCGTGGCCTTTTCGCGTCTTATGTGTTGTTCTCTGGTTTGCAAGGCTAATCTATAGGCCGTTCTTCCATCTGCATCAATTGATGCTCCGATCAATCTTCCTGGCAAGGATCTTTTATATTGCTCTTTTGTAGCCATAAATGCTGCATGTGGTCCGCCAAATCCCAGGGGAACCCCAAATCTTTGTGAGCTTCCGATTGCAATATCAGCTCCTAACTCACCTGGGCTCTTTAGCATGGTTAGCGCTAATAAGTCTGTTGCCATGATTACCAGCCCATTGTTCTCATGAATGCTTTTAATCTCTTGAGAGAAATCAGTAATCGCACCATCATTACCCGGATATTGGAGCAAAGCTCCAAAATATGTCTCTTCTGTTAGATCAATCAATTTTTGCGGGTCACCAACCATAACCTCAATTCCAATTGGTTTTGCCCTGGCTGTAACCACCGAGATTGTTTGAGGAAAACAGTTTTGATCTATAAAAAATTTTTGCGACTTAGATTTACCAACCCTATGTGCAAGGGTCATTGATTCTGCGGCTGCAGTAGCCTCATCAAGCAACGATGCATTGGCTATTTCAAATCCCGTGAGGTCTCCAACCATGGTTTGAAAATTAATCAGTGCCTCTAATCTGCCTTGTGAGATTTCTGCTTGATAGGGGGTATAGGAGGTGTACCACCCTGGGTTTTCAAAAACATTCCTTAAAATGACTTTGGGTGTGATGGTTCCATAGTAACCCTGCCCAATGAACGATCGATAAACGGAGTTTGCCTTAGATATTTCTTTGATTGCTTTTAGAGCATCTTGCTCAGACATAGCATCATTCAATTCAAGCTTTTGGTCAATAAAGATATTTTCGGGCAGTACAGATTTTGAGAACTCTTCTAAGTCCTTGTACCCCAGTTGATCAAGAAGACTTTCAATATCTGCCTGACTCAAGCCAATGTGTCTTAGTGCAAAGCTATTAAAATTTTCCATAATTGTTGTCTATATTAAAGACTGACTAACTCCGCTCAGGAGATTTTTTTGGTTTAGAACTAGTCTTCGCAGGCGTCACTATAATCTTCGGGAGAGAGCAAATTATCAAACTCTCCCATATCAGAGGGATTTAATTTATAGAACCACCCATCTTCATAGGGAGAAGAATTTATTATTTCTGGTTGATCTTCAAGTAACGGATTGACCTCTATCACCTCGCCAGAAAGCGGCGAGTACACATCTGAGGCAGCTTTCACAGATTCAACGATAGCAGCATCGCTCTCAGCATCTACTGATTGCCCAACTTCGGGCAATTCAACGAAGACAATATCTCCCAAAAGATCTTGCGCATGGTCACTAATACCGATGGTAATGGTGCCATCTGATTCAACTCTAGCCCATTCATGAGAGGGAAGAAATTTTAGATCTGCAGGTATGTCATTCATACTGAGATTTTACCTCGTTCAATGAATCTAGGCGATACAAAATCTATATTTAACATCTTATTTCTTATCATGACCTTTCCATCTTTCTTATAACCTTGATCAACTCTAGCAAGGCCAATGCTAGATTGGAGTGTCGGTGAATACGAGCCACTTAAAACAACTCCTTTGCCCTCATCATGAGTTACCTCATAGCCAGATCTGAGAACTCCTTTGTCTCGAAGGATAATCCCAACTATTTTTTGTGATTTGCTTTGATCGATTGATAAGAGGGCCTCTTTACCAATGAATTGACGATTCTCATCAGTCATATCAATAGTCCAACCTAAATTTGATTCATATGGATGATTCTCAATTGTCATATCATTACCATATAAATTAAGGCCAGCTTCTAGTCTTAGGGTATCTCGAGCCCCTAAACCAATAGGCGTACATCCCAGCCTTAAGGCTTGATCCCAAAGCTGATTGATATCCACGGAGGGAACAATTATCTCAAGCCCATCTTCGCCAGTGTATCCAGTTCTTGCATATAATTTATCGCCATCAAACATGCATCCAAATGATCGAAGATTATTCACTTGAGGATTAATCCCTTCGATTGATAGAATTTTATTTAGCGCATCAGGACCTTGGATGGCTAAGATTCCCATATCAGATCTTTCAACAACTTCTACACCGAATTCAACAGCATGCTTTTCATACCATTGTCGGTTTTGTTCACGTGTTGAACAATTTGAAACCAGCCTAAATTTATCCTGGGCATGATAAATAATCAGATCATCTAAAATCCCACCTTCTTCATTCAGCAGGGCACCATAAATTGCTCTGTCATCATTGCAGATTTTTTT
>Ga0209602_1000413_pt1 | contig 41554 bp, 35 predicted proteins | sample COGITO_mtgs_1205_3_FD_184810 | JGI IMG/M metagenome (GOLD analysis project Ga0209602, IMG submission 184810) | Pelagic marine microbial communities from North Sea - COGITO_mtgs_120524 (SPAdes) (version 2) | ecosystem: Environmental > Aquatic > Marine > Epipelagic ...
AATGATGTAAAAACAATTTTTAAATTTTCTCTTCCTTGTATGTCAAATGTTCCGTTTTTAATGGAAGCTTTCCAAAAAGCCTCATCTACCTCTGCACCAATTTCAGAAATTAATGCAGGCTTTGCATTAAAATTAATATCTGAAAATTCTAAAGAATTTACTTCATCGATGATACTCTTATCTTGAGGAGGAACAATTTGACCACCATCTGTCCAATACACTTTATAGCCATTGTATTCTGGTGGGTTATGGGAAGCTGTTAATACAATCCCAGCATGACAGTTTAATTCATTTACAGCAAATGAAAGTTCTGGAGTAGGACGAAGGTCTTCAAAAAGAACTACCCGGATATCATTCGCAGACAATACTTCAGCAACCAATCTTGAGAATGTATCGCTGTTGTGTCTACAATCATATGCGATAGCTACTTTAATTTTTTGGTTTGGATAAGATTCTTTTAAATAATTACTCAGTCCTTGGGTAGCCTTCCCTAATGTGTATTTATTTATTCTGTTAGTTCCAGCTCCCATCATTCCGCGCATACCTCCTGTACCAAACTCAAGATCTTTATAAAATCTATCTGTTAAATCGTCAGAATTATCTGTAATGAGTTGTTGTATTTCTTGTTGTATTTCACTATCAAATGTATCTGATAGCCATAATGTTGCTTTTTCTATAATATTCTTCATTGCTTATAAATCCAATATTTATGGAATTAGTAATTTAATTTTTCTTTGATTGTATAGTAGTTATCCACCTCTTTAGTTTTTAAAATAAGTTCCCCAATGAAACCAGCTAAGAAAAGTTGTGTACCCAATATCATACTCACCATAGAGATGTAAAACCAGGGGTTGTCTGTAACCAAAATAGCCTTCATTCCTTGTGATATTTTATAGAGTTTAGAAACTCCTAAATATCCAGCAGAAATGAATCCAAATATAAACATGAGTGTTCCCCACAGACCAAAGAAATGCATGGGTCTTTTACCAAATTTTGATAAAAAAGAAATGGTGATGAGATCTAAAAAACCATTGATAAATCTACTCATGCCAAATTTTGTTTCTCCGTATTTTCTTGCTTGGTGTTGAACAATTTTTTCACCAATTTTTAAAAATCCTTTATTTTTTGCTAAAACAGGAATATATCGATGCATTTCACCTCGTACCTTAACTGTTTTAACAACGATGTTTTTGTATGCCTTTAAGCCACAATTAAAATCATGTAAATCTAAACCTGATGTTTTTCTAGCTGCCCAATTAAATAATTTTGAAGGGATGTTTTTTGCAATTACATTATCATACCTTTTCTTTTTCCATCCAGAGACTAAATCAAAATTTCCTTCTGTGATTAGTTTATATAATTCAGGAATTTCGTCTGGGCTATCTTGCAAGTCAGCATCCATGGTAATCACTACGTTTCCAACTGCAATTTGAAAGCCAGCATGTAATGCTTGTGATTTTCCAAAGTTTTTTTGGAAACGAATACCTTTTACACTGCTTGTTTTTTGTGATATTTGTTCAATAACTTTCCATGATGCATCCGTGCTACCATCATCTATAAAAATGACCTCATATAAAAACCGATTGGACTGCATCATAGATGCAATCCAATCGTATAGTTCTTTTAAAGATTCTTCTTCGTTAAATAAAGGTATGACTACCGATATGTCCATAGGTGATTATTTATAATGCAAAGTTAAACATATTCTTTACATTATATATAAATTCTAATATTGGTCTTCTTCTGTTTTTTTCATAATTGCCCCTGCAATGGCTGAAATAATAAAACCAAAGAATGCAGCAGCAATGATACCAATGGCTGAGGTGATTGCTGGACTAGAAAATTTTTCCATCATTGATTTCGAGGATTCTATTTGTTCTTCAGTCATATTTAATTCTTCCCAAGCAAGAACTTGTTTCTCCATCAAAAGGTTCATGAAGTCAGGTTCAATAAAATTAATGAAAATTAAATTATAAATGATTCCTATTAAACCACTTATAATAGAAATTCCAACACCAATCTTAACAGATTGCCCCCAAGTGATAAGGTTATCATTTGCAGATTTAAAATTTTTAATACCCAAAACTATAATAATAATCATGGCTATAAAACCTAGTGTACCTACCCTCCAATCTTGATCAAGATGAATACCTATTGCATAGGCAATTAAGTTGATGAAAATACTTGTTAGACCTAGAACTAGTCCATAATTTAGCATTGTGCTTTTAGTTGAAATTTTGTTTTCCATGATTGAATATTTTAATTAGTTTCTTAACAAATATATAGCTTTCATCATAGTAATCTATGTTTTTTATGAAGGCATGACAATGAATTAGTATCTAAATGGTTGTAAAAGTTACACTAAAAAAGGATAAAGTTTCATTTGTTTAAATAAAAATTGGTTGTAGATTTGCCTCGGCAAGTCCTACACAACTAGCTCCCTCGGAATCTCCCAGGGCGGGAACGCAGCAAGAGTACTTGGTTGTAGCAGTGTGATGTAGGTAGCTTGCCTTTTTTTGTGTTCAATTTTCTTTTCTTTTACCATTATTCATAAGTCTGTTAATATCTAGCAATTAAATTCTGAGGTTTACATCCTTTCTTTTTAGATATTTGTTTGAAATTAATCTCTTTCATTTTTTTATGTCCAAAATAGTTTTAATCACAGGTGCTTCCTCAGGAATTGGAAAATCTACGGCTAAACTTTTATCAAACAAGGGGTTTAGAGTCTATGGTACAGGAAGAAATCCAAATACAAATGAAAATATAGGGTATTCATTAATTCCTTTGGATGTTACTAAATCTGAAACAATCTCTTTAGCTATAGATTTGATTTTAGAAAAAGAAGGTCGTTTAGATGTGCTTGTAAATAATGCTGGAATGGGAATAACTGGCCCCATAGAAGATACACCCACTAATGAAATGAGAAAAGTTTTTGAAACTAATTTTTTTGGAGCCATAGACATGATGAAAGCAGTTCTACCTCAGATGCGTAAACAGCAATCTGGAACCATCATAAACGTCACATCAATTGCTGGATATATGGGTTTGCCCTATAGAGGTGTGTATTCTGCAACAAAAGGAGCTTTAGATTTAGTGTCAGAGGCGGCTAGAATGGAGGTTAAAGAGTTTGGTGTTAATATAGTTACTATTGCTCCGGGCGATGTTGCTACAAATATTGCAGCTGGTAGATATCATACTCCTGTTTTTGATAACTCTGCCTACAAAGAAAAGTATCAGATGAATTTAGATTTGATGGATTCACATGTAGATAGTGGAATGAATCCAATTAAAATGGCCGAAAAGATACATCAGATTGTTAATTTAAAACAACCAATTGTGCACTATAAAGTAGGTGCATTTATGGAGAAATTTTCCATTGTGTTAAAAAAAATACTACCAAGTAAAATTTACGAAAAACTACTAATGAATCATTATAAATTATAATTAAGAACTAAACAAATCATATGAAATTTTTTATTGACACTGCCAATTTAGAACAAATTAAAGAAGCCCAAGCAATGGGTATTTTGGACGGAGTGACCACCAATCCGTCTTTAATGGCTAAAGAAGGCATTACGGGGGAAGCTAACATCATCAATCATTACAAAGCAATTTGTGAAGAAGTAGATGGAGATGTTTCAGCTGAGGTAATCTCTACAGACTATGAAGGAATGGTTAGGGAAGGAGAAGCTTTAGCTGCTTTAAATCCTCAAATTGTTGTGAAGCTACCTATGATAGCTGATGGTGTAAAAGCTTGTAAATATTTTTCAGATAAAGGAATTAAAACAAATGTTACTTTAGTTTTTTCAGCTGGTCAAGCATTACTAGCTGCTAAAGCCGGTGCTACTTATGTTTCTCCTTTTATTGGACGATTAGATGATATTTCTACAGATGGATTAAATTTAATTTCTGAGATTAGATTAATCTTTGACAATTATATGTATGATACCCAAATACTAGCAGCATCAGTAAGGCATACTATGCATATTATAGATTGTGCTAAAATAGGTGCAGATGTGATGACTGGTCCTTTAAGTGCCATTTCTGGTTTGTTAAAACATCCACTCACTGATATTGGATTAGCTAAGTTTTTAGCTGATTTCAAAAAAGGAAATTAAAGTACTTGATTTCAAATAATCAGTAAAATCAGGAAATAAAAAAGTAAGTCACTTTTTTATTTCCTGATTTTTTTATTTTAACAATTAAATCCTAGATAAAGGCAGTAACTTTGCAAACGAGGAATTGATCAATTTTTTAACAGAAAATGTATCCTAAAAAAGAATTAGCACAAATTATTATCGCTGCTTGTCACCAATTTGAAATCCAGACTATTGTTATTTCTCCAGGTTCAAGAAATGCGCCGCTTACAATAGGGTTTTCTAATCATCAAGATTTTGAAGCTTTAAGTATAGTTGACGAGCGATGTGCCGCTTTTTTTGCTTTAGGTATTGCTCAACAATCACAAAAGCCAGTTGCTTTGGTTTGCACATCGGGTTCTGCCATGTTAAATTATTATCCTGCAATAGCTGAAGCTTTTTACAGTCAAATTCCTTTAGTTGTAATTTCTGCAGACAGACCCTCTCATCTAATTGATATTGGTGATGGCCAAACTATCCGTCAAGAAAATGTATTTCATAATCATATTTTATTTAGTGCAAATTTGAAAGAAAATGATTCTGAAAAGAATATAATAAAGTTATCAAAGGCTTTTTCATTGCTTCATAAAGTAAAAGGACCTATTCATATCAATGCACCTTTTGATGAACCTTTATATGAAACAGTAGGTGTTATGAATGATTTCTCATTAATAAAAGAAGAATCAGACACTGAGGTTGTTATCGATTATGAAAATCTGGCTCAACAATGGAATAGCGCAAGCAAGAAAATGATTTTGGTAGGGGTGCATTATCCTAATTCAGAATTAGAAATTTTATTAGATAAAGTTGCTGATGACCCTTCTGTGTTAGTACTCACAGAAACTACTTCTAACCTTCACAACAAAAGATTTATTAAATCTATAGACAATCTAATTTTTAATTTAACAAAAGAGGAGTTTTCAGACCTTCAACCAGATATACTATTAACTTTTGGAGGATTAATAGTGTCTAAAAAAATTAAAAAATTTTTACGAGATTATTCACCATCAGAACATTGGCATATTAATGAGTTAAGAGCTTTTGACACGTATCATGTTTTAAGCAAACACATTAAAACGGATAGTTTTTCTTTCTTTGAAAATTTTCATCAGCTAGTAGATTTTAATAACAATAGTAACTACGAACATCACTGGACTCATTATAAAAATTTAACTAGAAAAAAACACAAACAATTTATTAAAAATGCTATTTACTCAGATTTAAAAGTATTTGAGAAGGTTTTAAAAGTAGTTCCAGATTTTTCAGAAGTCCAATTTAGCAATAGTGCCATTATCAGATATTCTCAACTTTTTGAGATGAATAAAACAATTACGGTTTTTTGTAATCGTGGAACTAGTGGGATAGATGGAAGTACTAGCACTGCTATTGGAGCTGCATTCATGTCAAAAAAGAGAACTACGTTTATTTCTGGTGATCTCAGTTTTTTCTATGACAGTAATGCCCTTTGGAATGATTATATTCCAACTAATTTTAGAATTATTGTTATTAATAATTCTGGTGGAGGTATTTTTAAAATTATACCTGGGCCAAAAGAATCAAATGCTTTAAAATTCTTTGAAACACCCCACTGTCTAACAGCACAACATTTATGTGAAATGCATAGATTAGATTACTGTAAATCACATAATATTGAGACTTTAGATAAAGAACTTGCAGCCTTTTACAAAGAATCTACACAACCTAAATTGCTTGAAATTTTTACTCCTAGTTCACAAAATGACTTGGTTTTAAAAGAATATATCAATAGTTTAAAATAAAATTAAATGGACTTAGAGATAGGACAAAAAGTAGCTATTATTATTGGAACAGAGACTGCTCTTGGATTTACAGTTTTAATTGAAGAATCAATGGAAGGGTTAGTGTATAAGAATGAAGTATTTTCAGATTTAGAAGAGGGTATTTCTACTACAGGATACATCAAAAACATCAGAGAGGATGGAAAAATAGATGTATCAATGAGACCCTTGGGATATAGAAATACCATTGAAGATGATATTTCAAAAATACTACATTACCTCGATCAAAATAATGGAATTATAACGTTAACTGATAAAAGCTCACCTGAATCTATTAAGTTTCATCTACAAATGAGTAAAAAAGCTTTTAAAAGAGCAATTGGATCACTATACAGAGATAAAAAAATTAATCTGTATTCTGATAGAATAGAAAAAAATTAATTTTCTTTATTTAATAAACGTTCTATATTTTTATAAAATAAATCTGCATTAGGATCTTGTAAATTCATTTTACCGTAACCTAACCGATATTGTTTAAGAGCTTTTTTAAAATCGTTACCACTCTCATAATATTTACCTAGATAATAATGCCCCATCTCTGAGGTTGGAAAAAGTTTTAAAATCATCTTCCCAAAATCATCTAAATAATCACCATTCTCTTTGTCAAGAATTATATCTTCAATGGCAAAGACGTCAGCAGGCCTTATTCCTATGTTAGAACCAAATAAAAATTCAATATCTAAGTATTTTATCTCCAAATATGAAATGGCATCAGGTGGGCTTAAATTTTTTATTTTTTCCTCAAATTCATTCTTTGTAATTCCAGAGTAAATTTCAAAAACCTTTGCAAAAGCTCTAGAGATTCCCTCACTGATAAGTGAAGAAGAACTTGGTGAGTCAGAAAAATCGTCATAGACAACATTAAAATTATCTACATCCACAGTTTTCATGTAAGTTGCAAACTTTTTAATCTTGGCTAGCTTTTTGTCATTAGCATATGGGTTTCCAGCTATGTAAAAATAGAACGTATTGTCTTCATTACTTAAATTAGACAATTTATAAGATTCAATTTGTGTGTTTATGTCATCAGATAAGCTAGGGTTTAAACAGACGTAAGCATTAAAAATTGCATACTTTTCTCTTAAAAAGTGTGTAATAAAATTAGCGGTTAGGCTCTCGCCAACAATCGTTAAGAATGGAGAGGTCTTATAAGATGCCTCCACAAAAGGAATAATTTCATCTCTTATAAAACGATAGAAATCTTTTGAGTCTGGAGTTAATTCACTGGTAATAATATTATAACCAGCATCTTTTGTTCTAGTGTTTTTCATATCAATTCCTACAACAATTTGTTCAGGAGCATTATCTTGGTAGGAGTAATAATTTGATGTTCCAACATACAAATCAAATAATTTATGGCCATCAAGAACAATAGCTAAAGGAAAATTTGAAATAGAATCTTTGTTGTAATTTTTTGGGAGATAAATAGAAATATCTCTTACTTCATTTAATATTTCTGAGTCATATTTTTTAAAAATTGTTTCTTGACTGAAAATAGTGGAAATAGAAAATAAAAATATAAGTATGGGTGTAATTTTCATAATTAGGGATAATTTTTTGTTAAATATATAAGTTTTAAAAAAAATAGGACGTATTATTTTTTACATTATCACTTTTACCAACATGGAATGTTTTATTTTTACATAACGATAAAATATTATTTTTTGAATAATAAAATCTAGAATCATGAGAGAGCCTAAATGGGTTACCGCCAAGAAATATGAAGATATTACTTACAAAAAGTCTAACGGTGTAGCTAGAATAGCGTTTAATAGACCCAATGTTAGAAACGCATTTCGTCCAAAAACCACCAGTGAATTATATGATGCGTTTTACGATGCAGGTGAAGACACTTCCATAGGTGTAGTGTTGCTATCAGCTGAAGGCCCCTCTTCTAAAGATGGAATCTTTTCATTTTGTTCTGGTGGAGATCAAAAGGCTAGGGGGCATCAAGGATACGTTGGAGATGATGGATACCATAGATTAAATATCCTAGAAGTACAACGTTTAATAAGATTTATGCCAAAAGCTGTTATTGCTGTTGTTCCTGGATGGGCTGTTGGTGGAGGTCATAGTTTACATGTTGTATGTGATTTAACTTTAGCTTCTAAAGAACATGCTATTTTTAAACAAACAGACGCGGATGTTACCTCTTTTGATGGTGGTTATGGGTCTGCTTATTTAGCAAAAATGGTAGGACAAAAAAAAGCAAGAGAAATTTTCTTTTTGGGAAGAAATTATTCAGCACAAGAAGCTTATGATATGGGGATGGTAAATGCAGTTATCCCTCATGATGAATTGGAGCAAACTGCTTATGAGTGGGCTCAAGAAATATTAGAAAAATCACCTACCTCTATTAAAATGCTCAAATTTGCTATGAATTTAACAGACGACGGTATGGTTGGTCAACAAGTTTTTGCTGGTGAAGCTACTCGCTTAGCTTACATGACGGATGAGGCAAAAGAGGGAAGAGATGCATTTTTAGAAAAAAGAAAACCTAACTTTCCAAAACAATGGATTCCTTAATTAATTTCCTATTATTCTATGAAAATAATTTGCATTGGGCGAAATTACGCCAAACATATAGAAGAACTTGCTAATGAACGTCCAGATAATCCTTTAGTTTTTCTGAAACCTGATTCGGCTATTTTACCTAACAAAAATCCTTTTTTCATCCCACCTTTCTCAAGTGATGTTCATTATGAAGTAGAAGTGCTTATAAAGATCAATAAGGTAGGGAAACATATAGCTTCAAGATTTGCTCATAAATACTATGATGAAATTGGTTTAGGAATTGATTTTACAGCCAGAGATGTGCAACAACAATGTAAAGAAAAAGGCTTGCCATGGGAAAAAGCAAAAGCCTTTGACGGAAGTGCAGTTATTGGAAATTTTTACAATAAAAAAGACTTCAATTTAGAGAACCTTTCTTTCCAATTATTTAAAAATAATGAAATTGTTCAAGATGGTAATACACAGTCAATGCTCTGGAAAATTGATGAACTAATTAGTTATGTTTCTCAATACTTTACCCTAAAAAAAGGAGATATTATCTTTACTGGAACACCAGCAGGAGTTGGTAAAGTTTCAGAAAATGATGTATTACTTGGACAGATCGAAGGTTTAAAAGCTTTTGAAATTAGAGTGAAATAAGAGATTTTTAAAAATGTACTTTAGTTACAATGCAAAAAGTTTAACACTATTTTTATGAACGCAGAAATTATAACTATTGGAGATGAAATTCTCATAGGTCAAATTGTTGATACTAATTCTCAATGGATTGGTAAGGAACTGAATAAAATAGGTGTTTCTGTGTATCAAATATCATCAATTCAAGACGAAGAACAGCATATTTTAAATGCATTTAAAGAGGCGCAAAGTAGAGCAGATATTGTAATTATTACGGGTGGACTTGGTCCAACTAAAGATGATATTACCAAAAAAACAATAGCGAAGTTTTTTAATGATCAAGAAATTGTCGAATATCCAGAGGTGATAGATCACATAAAAAGGATGTTTAAGAAATATAACATACCTTACAATAAAGTGCAGCAATATCAAGCTCAATTACCATCAAAAGCTAGGTTGTTAATGAATAGAATGGGAACAGCACCTGGAATGTGGTTTTATGAGAATAATACAGTTTTTGTCTCTATGCCTGGAGTTCCCTACGAAATGAAGGGATTGATGAAACATGAGGTAATCCCAAGAATTCAAGAACAATTTAAACTTCCTTTTATTATTCATAAAACGGTTATGACCTATGGTCAAGGCGAAAGTGTCATTGCTGAAAGAATTGAGGATTGGGCAAACAAACTTCCAGATTTTATTAAACTAGCTTATTTGCCTTCTTTTGGTAGAGTTCGTCTTAGATTATCTGCAAAAGGACCCAAAAAACAAGTTCTAGAAGATGGTTTACATACTGTTTTGCAAGAGCTATATTTGTTGCTTTCAGATATAATTACTGGTCATGAAAGTGGTGTTACTATAGAAGAACACATAGGTAATCTTTTAAAAGATTCGGAGAAAACTCTTTGTACTGCAGAAAGTGTTACAGGAGGTAAGATTGCTTCAACAATAGTTTCAGTTCCTGGATCTTCAGTCTATTTTAATGGTAGTATAGTTGCTTACAGCTCTAAAATGAAACAAGAGCTGCTACACGTTTCTTCAGAAACTATTAAAAAATATTCTGTAGTAAGTTCAAATGTTGTTGAAGAAATGGCCATTTCAGCCATGAAAAAGACTAATTCGGATTATGCAATTGCTGTTACTGGAAATGCAGGACCAACTTCAGATAAGACTTCAACAGCTGTTGGAGTAGTTTTTATTGCCATTGCTTCTGCAAAAGGTGTTGTTGTGGAGGAGTTTAATTTTGGTCATCCAAGAGAAAAAGTTATCAATAGAACGGTAAATAAATCACTACAAATGCTACAACAAGAAATTCTAAAAAAATAACCAAAATTGTTTTTGTAGGATTTTAAAAAAATTGTAGATTTGCACCTCGTTTAAAGAAAAGAAATTAAAACTGTAAGAAGATGTCTAGAGTTTGTGAATTAACAGGAAAAAAAGCCATGGTAGGAAATAATGTTTCTCATGCTTTGAATAGAACGAAAAGAAAGTTTAACGCTAATCTTATGACCAAGCGTTTTTACATTCCAGAAGAAGACAAGTGGGTTACATTAAAAGTTTCTGCTTCTGCGTTAAAAAATATTAATAGGAAAGGTATCTCTGCAGTCATAAAAGAAGCAAGAGAGAAAGGTTTCTTAACTAAGTAAATTTCTAGAAAATTATAGAAAGATGGCAAAAAAAGGAAACAGAGTACAGGTAATCTTAGAGTGTACAGAACATAAAGCAACTGGTAAACCAGGAACTTCAAGATATATTACAACTAAGAATAAAAAAAATACTCCAGATAGAATAGAAATTAAAAAATTCAATCCTATCTTGAAGAAAATGACAGTTCATAAAGAAATTAAATAATTAGACTTTTTCATGAATAATGAAAACGTTAGATAAATAAAATACAAGAACATGGCAAAGAAATCAGTAGCATCGTTACAGACAGGTTCAAAAAGACTTAGTAAAGCAATAAAGATGGTAAAATCTCCAAAGACTGGTGCTTATACCTTTGTTGAATCTATTATGGATCCTAAAAAAGTAAATGAATTTTTAGCTAAGAAATAAATTCTTTTCACACCAAATATATAAGCTACTTTCCATTTAGAAAGTAGTTTTTTTTATGCCGTATATTTGGTTAAATTTGAAAGACTAAAAATATTGAACACAATTCATGAGTTTTTTTAAAAAGATATTTTCAAAAGAGAAAAAAGAAACTTTAGATAAAGGTTTAGAAAAATCTAAATCTAGTTTTTTTAATAAATTATCTAAGGTAGTAGCAGGAAAATCTAAAGTAGATGACGATGTTCTTGACAATTTGGAAGAAGTATTAGTTTCCTCTGATGTGGGTGTAGATACAACCTTGAAAATTATTGATAGAATTGAAGCAAGAGTATCTAAAGATAAATATCTCGGAACTGAAGAGTTAAATGGTATTTTAAGAGATGAGATTGCAGGTCTTTTATCTGAAACTAACCTAGGAAACGATACAGATTTTAACATTCCAGAAAATAAAAAACCTTATGTTTTAATGATTGTTGGTGTAAATGGAGTTGGTAAAACTACTACTATAGGAAAATTGGCTTCTCAGTTTAAAAAGAAAGGCTTAAAAGTTGTTTTAGGAGCTTCTGATACTTTTAGAGCTGCAGCAATAGATCAACTTCAAGTTTGGGCAGATAGAGTGCAAGTCCCGTTAATTAGACAAGAAATGGGTTCAGATCCTGCATCTGTTGCTTTTGATACGCTTACTTCAGCCGTTTCTCAAAATGCAGATGTAGTTATTATCGATACTGCAGGTAGGTTACACAACAAGGTGAATTTAATGAATGAACTCACCAAGATAAAACGTGTCATGCAAAAAGTAGTTGAAGATTCACCACATGATGTTTTATTAGTGTTAGATGGTTCTACTGGTCAAAATGCCTTTGAACAAGCAAAGCAATTTACTAAAGCTACAGAAGTAAATTCACTGGCAGTTACCAAATTAGATGGAACAGCAAAAGGGGGGGTTGTGATTGGAATTTCTGACCAGTTTAAAATCCCAGTTAAGTACATTGGTGTAGGTGAAGGAATTGATGACCTGCAAGTATTCAATAAGCATGAATTTGTTGATTCTTTTTTTAAGTAATATAATTTTAGTCTTGGTTTTTAATCTTTCCAAGTTTATAATTTCTTAGTTGGCCATAGATGATGGATTTATTTAATCAAAATACACACTCAAATATGCTTCCTTATGAAGGAGAGGTAATCTATGAAGGCAGTATTTTTAATAGAAAACAAATAACATCTTATTATCAAAACTTATTACATCAGATTCCCTGGCAAAACGATGAAGCCATTATTTTTGGAAAACATCATATCACAAAAAGAAAAGTTGCCTGGTACGGAGACAAAGCATACAGTTACACCTATTCTGGAGTTACAAAGCAGGCACATTTATGGACACCAGAATTACTTCAGCTAAAACAAAAAGTTGAGGAGATTTCCTCAACTACTTATAATTCTTGTTTGTTAAATCTTTATCATGATGGAACTGAGGGCATGGGATGGCATAGTGATGCTGAAAAAACACTTTTAGAAAATGGAACTATCGCCTCCATAACTTTTGGAGCTGAACGTAAATTTTCATTTAAACATAAAGTAACAAGGCAACGAGTAGATATTTTATTAGAAAATGGAAGTTTATTACTTATGAAAGGTACTACACAAAAAAAATGGCTTCACAGGCTTCCACCAACAAAAAAAGTATTTTCTCCAAGAATTAATCTTACATTTAGAACTGTAATTATATAAAGATTTGGCAAATAATCAAGATTCAACGAACCTCAATAAATTTATTAGCGCAACAGGAATCTGTTCTAGAAGAGAAGCTGAGAGATTGATTATTGAGGGACGTGTCACCATTAATGGAATTCCCACTAAACTAGGTAATAGAGTAGTAGAGGGTGATGATGTTAGGATAGACGGAAAACTACTAAGACCAAAGCCAAAAACTCGTTATATAGCACTAAATAAGCCTGTTGGCATAGTTTGTACAACAGATTCTAAAGAGCGTAAAAATATTGTAAAATACATTAACTATCCCGAGAGGCTTTTCCCTGTTGGAAGGCTAGATAAGCCATCACAAGGATTGATTTTTTTAACCAATGATGGTGATATAGTTAATAAGATCTTACGAGCAGGAAATAATCATCAAAAAGAATATCAAGTTACAGTTGATAGCTTAATTACAGAAGATTTTATCAAAAAAATGAGTAATGGAATTCCCATTTTAGATACCATTACTCAAAAATGTGTAGTGGAGAAAATAAGCAATTACCAATTTAAAATTATACTTACTCAGGGTTTAAATAGGCAGATAAGAAGAATGTGTGAGTATTTAAATTATACTGTTAAAAAGTTAGAGCGGACTAGAATTATGAATATAAGTTTAAGTGGCTTGGCCTATGGAGATTGGCGAGAGTTGTCATCCAAAGAAGTTGATGATTTGAATCAAATCATAGCTTCCTCCTCAAAAACTGCTGAAGTTTCTGTAGACCATAATAAAAAAAGAAAATTTGGAAGAAAACGAAATCATTTTAAACGAAATAAAAGAAAATCTTAAGTTTCTTTTACAAGACCTCATATCTCGTTTTATGTATCTTTGCAACCGATGAAATTTGAATTAAAGAGTCAAGACCCTAAGAGTAAAGCTAGAGCAGGAAAAATCACAACAGACCATGGAGTGATTGAAACTCCTATCTTTATGCCTGTAGGTACCGTAGGTACTGTAAAAGGTGTTCACCAAACAGAATTAAAGACAGAAATCAATCCTGATATTATCTTAGGCAATACCTATCACCTGTATTTAAGGCCAACTATAAAAATTTTAGAACAGGCTGGAGGCTTGCATAAATTTATGAATTGGGATAGAAACATCCTAACTGATAGTGGTGGTTATCAGGTTTATTCATTATCAGGAAGAAGAAAAATAAATGAAGAAGGAGTGAAATTTAAGAGTCATATAGATGGCTCTATGCATTTTTTCACACCAGAAAATGTTATGGAAATCCAGCGAAGTATTGGAGCAGATATTATCATGGCTTTCGACGAATGCACACCTTATCCGTGCGATTATAATTATGCTAAAAGATCCATGCATATGACGCATCGTTGGTTAAAAAGATGTATAAATCACTTGGATAAAACTCCGTTAAAGTACGATTACAATCAAACTTTTTTTCCAATTGTACAAGGAAGTACATATAAAGATTTGAGAAAACAATCTGCAGAATTCATAGCCTCTGTTGGAGCAGAAGCAAATGCTATTGGTGGTCTTTCTGTTGGCGAGCCAGCAGAGGAATTATATGCAATGACAGAAATTGTATGTGAAATTTTACCTGAAGATAAGCCTAGATATTTAATGGGGGTAGGAACTCCTATCAATATTTTAGAAAATATAGCCCTAGGAGTAGATATGTTTGATTGTGTGATGCCTACTAGAAATGCTAGAAATGGAATGCTTTTTACTGCCCACGGTAGTATAAATATTAAAAATAAAAAGTGGGAAAATGATTTTTCAGCTATAGATGATATGGGTATTACTTTTGTGGATACTCTCTACAGCAAAGCCTATTTAAGACACCTTTTTGCATCTAAAGAATTATTAGGTAAACAAATAGCATCTATTCATAATCTAGGATTTTACCTATGGTTAACTAGAGAAGCAAGAAAGCATATTATAGCTGGTGATTTTGCCTCATGGAAAGACAAGATGGTCAAGCAAATGAATAAAAGATTGTAGTGAAAAAATTAGACTGGTACATATTAAAAAGATACTTGGTAACCTTCCTGTTTACCCTTCTTATTCTGATACCAATTGCAGTTGCTATAGATATTTCTCAACGAGTTGATAAGTTTTTAGCACACAGTGATTTAAGTGTTGGTCAAATTATTGATGAATATTATAAAAATTTCATCATTTATTATGCGAACACATTTATGCCTTTGGCATTGTTTATTGCCGTCATATTATTTACTTCTAAACTTTCAAATAATACTGAAATTGTAGCCATGACTAATGCTAGAATTTCTTTTACAAGATTTCTTTACCCATATATGATTGGAGCTACTTTAGTTACTCTAGTTTCTTTAGCCATGAATCATTATGTTGTTCCTAGCAGTAGCAAAGAAAGGAAACAATTTGAAAAAGAGTTTTTTGTAAGGAAGAAGTGGAAAGATAACATAGTTGAAAATTTCAGTCTACAACTTAATGACACTACCTACATGTATTTGAAAAGTTATAGTTTTAAATCTTCACAAGGAAGTTATTTTTCCATAGAAAATTATAAAGGCATAGAATTAATTCAAAAATTAACGGCTGAAAATATTCGATGGATAGAAAAAGATAGTACATTTAAATTGACTAGATATAAACTACGTGAAATTTATAATGATAGAGATAGTATTTACGCAGGTATTACTATGGACACTACATTCTCTTTCACACCAAAAGATTTTATGTATAAATCTGCTCTAGCTCAGGAAATGCCGTCTAATGAATTGTCTGAGTTTATTAAGATATCAAAAAAAAGAGGTGTTAAAAATTTAAACACCTATTTGGTAGAGTTGTTTAAGAGAACAAGTTTACCCATAGCGTGTTATATTTTAACGATTATAGCAGTAGCTCTCGCGTTTAAGAAAAAAAGAGGTGGTATTGGAGTTAATTTAGGTATTGGAGTTACTATCATGTTTATTTATGTTTTCTTTTTAAAAGTCGGAGAGGTTTTAGGTGCAGTAGCAGGTGTTAATCCGCTTATTTATGTATGGCTTCCCAATTTTATATTTGGATTATTAGCTCTTTATTTATATCTAAATGCAAAAAAGTAATCTAAGGTATTATTTACACCTCCATTTAATTGTCTTTATATGGGGTTTCACTGCTATTTTAGGAAAATTAATATCCATAGATGCCATCCCATTAGTTTGGTACAGGATGCTATTAGCCTCTTTTTTTATTGCAGTGTATTTTTTGATTAAGAAAAAATCATTTGAATTAGACAAGAAGTCGCTTTTTAAATTTTTATTATCTGGTATTTTAATAGCACTTCATTGGATTACATTTTTTAAAGCCATTAAAGTTTCTAACGTTTCTGTTGCTCTAGTAGTTATGAGTACTGGTGCATTTTTTACATCACTCATAGAGCCAATTTTTTTCAAAAGAAGAATTAATGCAGTTGAAATAATCCTTGGCTTAATAGTTGTTGGTGGATTATATATCATTTTTAGTTTTGAATCTCAGTATGCTCTAGGGATAGTATATGCATTAATCTCATCTTTTTTATCAGCATTATTCTCGGTACTTAACGGTTTGTTTGTTAGAAAGCATAGTGCATCTCTAATTTCATTTTATCAATTATTTTTTGGAGCACTTTTTATTACAGTCTATTTATTCTTTAAGGGATCTTTTACAATTAATTTTTTTGTTTTAGGGAATTTTGATTGGATATATATATTTATTTTAAGTAGTATTTGTACGGCATATGCGTTTATAGTTTCAGTGGATGTTATGAAACATCTTACTCCTTACACAGTTGTTCTGACTCTAAATTTAGAACCTATTTATGCAATTATTTTAGCATTGATTATTTTTGGTGAAAGTGAAAAAATGAATTCAGAATTTTACTTAGGTGCATGTATCGTTTTATCAGTAGTATTGGTAAATGGCATCCTAAAAAATATGAAAGGTGTTTTAAATAAATTAGACAAACTAAAACCACCAAAAAAATAAAAATCATTGTAAATTAACTCATTTTTTATAGTAATTTTGTATCATTGTCTATCGATTTTAAATCATCGATTTTATAGAAAACAAATAACCAAATCATGGAATATTTAGACTTCGAATTACCTATCAAAGAACTGAAGGAGCAGCTGGAAAAATGTTATGAAATTGGGGTAGATAGTGATGTTGATGTTATAGCTACTTGTAAAAAAATTGAAAAGAAATTAGAGAAAACTAAAAAAGAGATTTACAAAAATTTATCTCCTTGGCAAAGAGTTCAGTTATCAAGACACCCAAACAGACCTTATACTTTAGATTATATCAAAGCTATTTGCGGAGACACCTTCATGGAATTACATGGAGACAGAAATGTTAAAGATGACAAGGCCATGATTGGTGGTTTAGGTAAAATAGGAGATCAATCTTTTATGTTTATTGGTCAGCAAAAAGGATACAATACAAAAACACGCCAATATAGAAATTTTGGGATGGCTAACCCTGAAGGGTATAGAAAAGCACTTCGCCTTATGAAAATGGCTGAAAAGTTTAAAATTCCAGTCGTTACATTACTAGATACTCCAGGAGCATACCCAGGATTAGAAGCTGAGGAGAGAGGACAAGGGGAGGCTATCGCACGGAATATTTTAGAAATGACCCGTTTAAAAACTCCAATAATTACTATCGTTATAGGCGAAGGCGCTTCAGGTGGAGCACTTGGTATAGGTGTTGGAAATAAAGTATTTATGATGGAAAATACTTGGTATACTGTAATTTCTCCAGAATCTTGTTCTTCTATTTTATGGAGAAGTTGGGAGTACAAAGAACAGGCTGCTGATGCTTTGAAATTAACTGGAGATGATATGAAAAGGTTAAAATTAATTGATGGAATTATTAAAGAACCTGTCGGTGGTGCTCATTCTAATAGAGAAGGAGCTTTTGAAGCTGTAAAAAACACAATTCTAACTTCATTTGAAGAATTAAAGAATTTATCTGAGAAAGAGATTGTATCCACGAGAATGGATAAATATGCTCAAATGGGAGTATATAAAGAATAAAGAGTCACATATAAATAAAAAAAGTCGAAATTTATTTCGACTTTTTTTATTTTAAATTCCAGGCAATCTGTTTAATAAATCTCTCAATGCAGGATCTGATGGACTTTTAGCATTGCTATCTATTAAGTTTCCATCAGGATCTATTAGGATAAATCTGGGGATACTGGTAATCATATATTCTTTAGAAAATCGTACATCATCTTTACCTGCCCATAATTGATATCCAGAAAGATTTTTGCTTTTAACCATGGTTATCCATTTATTTCTCGCTTTCTCCCAACTTCCATTTGATCGCCTGTCATCATCTGTAGAGATACTTACAAAAGAGATGTTTTTACCCTCAAACTCTTTTTCTATTTTCTTTAAATAAGGAAATTGCGCAATACATGGTCTACACCAAGTAGCCCAAACATCAATGTAAACATACTTTCCTCTAAAGTCTAAAAGTGATGAGGTATTTCCATTGTAGTTTTCATAATTAGAAAAATTTGGAGCTTTGTTTCCTTTTTTTAATCTTTCTTCAGTTTCTCTTTGTTGTAAAATACGAGCATGCATTTGATCGTAATTATCTAATAACTTGTCAAAAAAAGTGTTGTTTTGAGTATTAGATTGTTTTAGCATACTTTCATTTGCATTAGGATATAAAGCAGCAATACTATCCATTCCATTTTTGAAGAAATTTATTTTGTTTTTAAAAGCTTCTTTTTCTAATACTATAAATCCTTCAATACTCCCTGCAGTTAAACCAAAATTGTACCTATCAATAAAAAGATTATTACTGTCTGCACCTTCATCTTCTCCTAGATAGTTAAAACTTTTAAAAAAATTTGAAGCATTACCAGTTAATTTTAAATCGTATCCATTTTTTAAAAAAATAATTCCTCTTCCACTGTTTGGAGAGTATAGATTAAATAAATTCGCTTCAGAAATTTTCAAGGTGTCTTTAAAACTACCGTCTCCAGAAATTTTAATAATTTTATTGAATCCTTTTCCTAAGATTGTTAGGGTAGAATCTTTTGTGTTTTCTATGTTGCCACTAAAAGTAATAAAATCGGAAGGATGTTCAGATTTACATGAGATTAAAAAGGTAGCGCACAGGATGAAAAACCATTTCTTTTTCATTAATTTCAATTAAAATTAGTTGTCAAAGATAACAACTATTCAATTAGAAAAATTGTTAAATTTTGTTGCATAATCAACATCGATTGTAGACTTTTACATTTAGAAGCATACCGTATGGATTTAACACATGAAATAGGCTCTAATCCGCTAGATCTTAGTATTATACAAGATATTTTGAGGCAAGATAAAAAGTTAGTACTTTCTCTGGATGCCGAGTCACGTATTAAAAAATGCAGAACTTATTTAGATACTAAAATTACAACTGCATCCAAACCAATTTATGGTATAAATACTGGATTTGGTGCTTTATATAATGTAAAAATTAAGGGTGAGAATTTACAAAAGCTCCAGGAAAATTTAGTCATGAGCCATGCATGTGGAACAGGAGATGAGGTTCCTTATGACATTGTAAAACTGATGTTGTTATTAAAAATTCAATCCCTAAGTTACGGACATTCCGGGGTTCAATTAGCTACTGTAAATCGGTTGATAGATTTTTATAATCATGATGTTATTCCAGTTGTATATGAACAGGGTTCTCTGGGTGCTTCAGGTGATTTGTCTCCATTAGCTCATTTATCACTTCCTTTAATTGGTTTAGGAGAAGTTACTTATAATGGCGATCGAATCTCTGGTAAAGAGATTTTACTTAAACTTAATTGGAGAAAAATTAATTTGCAATCTAAAGAAGGTTTAGCACTATTAAATGGTACTCAGTTCATGACAGCTTATGGAATTTATAACCTTATAAAATCTCATAAACTTTCATATTTGTCAGATTTAATAGCAACTATTTCTTTAGAAGCTTTTGATGGTAGAATAGATCCGTTTAATGAATTGGTGCATTTGGTTCGACCGCACAACGGTCAATTAAAAACAGCTAAAAGAGTTGAGGAATTTTTACAGGATAGTCAATTAATTAATCAAGACAAGCAGCACGTTCAAGATCCATATTCATTTCGTTGTGTCCCACAAGTTCACGGAGCAACAAAAGACACTATTAAATTTGTTACAAATACATTTTTAACTGAAATTAACTCAGTGACCGACAATCCTAATATTTTTGTTGAAAAAGATCAAATTATTTCTGGTGGAAACTTTCATGGTCAACCATTAGCATTAACATTAGATTTTTTAGCCATAGCTATGGCAGAATTAGGAAATATTTCAGAACGTAGAACATATCAATTAGTTTCAGGACATAGACATTTACCGCCTTTTTTAGTTTCTAAACCAGGATTAAATAGTGGCTTTATGATACCTCAATATACAGCAGCTAGTATTGTAAGTCAAAATAAACAATATGCAACCCCATCAAGTGTAGATTCTATAGAATCAAGTAATGGTCAAGAAGACCACGTAAGCATGGGAGCAAATGGAGCCACCAAATGTAAAAAAGTGGTTGATAATATTGAAACTATTTTAGCCATAGAACTGTTTACAGCGTCACAAGGCTTATCATTTAGCAACTTAAAAAGTTCTCCATTTTTAGAATCTTTTATTGCTGCGTTCAGAAAGGAAGTTACTTTAGTTAGTGAAGACAGAGTAATGCATGAAGATATTATAAAATCATCTTTATTTATTAATTCACTAGAAATAGATGCTAGTGAATTGTTCTAGGCATTATTTTATTTATTCTAATCAAAAAAAATAAAGAGCTAATAGTTTGTAAAACCTAATAACCCAAACATATTGTTTGGGTTTTTAATTACTTTTCTGCTTCAGTCTTTTTTTCTTTTACTTTTTCGCCTTTTTTAATTTTTATGGTTAGCTCGTTTTTTTTATCGTCTAAATCCATGGAAATTGTATCGCCTTCTGTTAATTTAGAATTAACAATTTCTTCAGCTAGAGCATCTTCAATATATTTTTGAATAGCTCTTTTTAAAGGCCTAGCTCCATACTTTTTATCAAATCCTTTGTCAGCTATGTAATCTTTTGCTTTGTTGCTTAGCTTTAATGTATAGCCTAAATCAAGTATTCTGTTGAGTAATTTATCAAGTTCAATATCTATGATAGAATGAATGTCGTTTCTTTCTAATGTATTAAAAACAATAATATCATCAATTCTGTTCAAAAATTCTGGAGCAAATGATTTTTTTAAGGCACCTTCTATAATACCTTTTGCATGTTCATCGGACTGATTTTTTCTGGCAGCAGTTCCAAATCCAACACCAGAACCAAAATCTTTAAGCTGTCTAGCACCAATATTAGACGTCATGATAATGATGGTATTTCTAAAATCAATTTTTCTACCTAAGCTGTCTGTAATATAGCCATCATCTAAAATTTGTAATAACATATTAAAAACATCTGGATGTGCTTTTTCAATTTCGTCTAATAATACTACAGCATATGGTTTTCTTCGAACTTTTTCAGTTAATTGACCACCTTCTTCATACCCAACATAACCAGGAGGTGCTCCGATTAATCTTGACATTGCAAATTTTTCCATGTATTCACTCATGTCAATTCTAATCAAAGAATCATCCGAATCAAATAATTCTCTAGCTAATACTTTAGCTAATTGGGTTTTACCAACACCAGTTTGTCCAAGAAAAATAAAAGAGCCTATTGGTTTATTGGGGTCTTTTAACCCAACTCTGTTTCTTTGAATGGCCTTTACAACCTTGGCAACAGCTTGGTCTTGACCAACTACTTTTCCTTTTATCATTTGAGGAAGTTCTCCAAGTTTGTGACTTTCTGCCTCCGCAACTCTATTCACTGGGATTCCCGTCATCATCGAAACTACCTCTGCAACATTGTCTTCAGTTACAACTTCTCTATTTAATTTAGAATCATCTTCCCATTGTTGTTGAGCAGAATGTAATGCAGCCTCAATGTTTTTTTCATCATCACGTAGTTTTGCAGCCTCTTCATATTTTTGACCATTGACTGCTTTTGTTTTACTACTCCTAATATTTTCTAGTTGCTTTTCTAATTCAAGAACTTGCTCTGGAACTACGATACTTGTAATATGAATTCTAGAACCTGCCTCATCTAAAGCATCAATGGCTTTGTCAGGCAAATATCTATCAGTCATATATCTATTCGTTAATTTAACACAAGCCTTAATAGCTTCATCTGTGTAATTTACATTGTGATGAGACTCATACTTTTCTTTGATGTTGTATAGTATTTGAACAGTTTCCTCAACACTAGTTGGATTCACTATTATTTTTTGAAATCGTCTTTCTAGAGCACCATCTTTCTCAATATTGGTTCGGTATTCATCTAGAGTAGTGGCACCAATACATTGTATTTCACCTCTTGCTAGTGCTGGTTTTAACATGTTTGAGGCATCTAAAGATCCTGTGGCTCCTCCAGCTCCAACAATAGTGTGGATTTCATCAATAAACAAAATGATATCATCATTTTTCTCCAACTCATTCATCAAAGCTTTCATTCGTTCTTCGAACTGTCCTCTGTATTTTGTTCCGGCCACTAAACTGGCTAGGTCTAGAGATACAATTCTTTTATCAAAAAGGATTCGAGATACTTTTCGATTAACAACTCTTATAGCTAATCCTTCAGCTATAGCTGATTTACCAACACCTGGTTCTCCTATTAGCATGGGATTATTTTTCTTTCTTCTGCTTAAAATTTGAGAAACACGTTCAATTTCTTTGTGTCGCCCAACTACAGGATCTAATTTTCCAGTTTCAGCTAAAAAAGTTAGATCTCTTCCAAAATTATCGAGTACTGGAGTTTTGGTTTTTTTGTTTGCTTTCCCTTTTTGAGATTGATCATATGGATTCGATTTCTCTGAAGCAAACTCACCCTCATCTGAAGAAGGTGTTTCAGCTATTGGATTAGATGGTAAGATGTCATGATTAGTATCAGTGTGAAGTTCTTTATAAAGAGCTTTTGCTTGATCGTAATCAACATCATATTTGTTTAAGAGTTTTGTAGAAGGGTCATTTTCATTTCTTAAAATACACAGTAATAAATGAGCAGTGTCTATGGCTTCACTTTGATATAATTTTGCCTCTAAAAAGGTAGTCTTTAGCGCTTTTTCAGCTTGTCTAGTTAAATGGAGACTTTTTTTCTTATTTCCCTCAAGTATACTTGAAGCCGCTGGATTTAATATTTCAAGTTTTTTTCTAATTAAATTTAAATCAATTTCTAGTGTTAGTAATATTTCTATTGCTTTTCCATCTCCCTTTCTAATTAATCCAAGCAGTAAGTGTTCAGTGCCAATGAAATCATGACCTAATCTTAATGCTTCCTCTTTACTAAAAGTGATTACATCTCTTACTTTTGGTGAAAAATTATCGTCCATATATCGCCTTTTCTTTATTGTAAATTTAACCTTTTTTACATTATAAATTACAAAAAGAATGCCATCAATCAAAAACTGACAATTTGACCCTTAAAATACCTTCAGAAAGGCTTGTAAATCAAGGGTGTAAATCATATGAAAATTTTATCAAAAAATGTTAATAACTATGGGCTTTTCAGGCACTAATATCTTTGTCAAAAATAGGAATTATAGTATCTTGCTAATTATAAAAAAATTAGTAAAAAATTAACAATAAACATAAGGTATGGCAGAGGGAGAAAAGTTGATTCCTATTAACATAGAAGAGCAGATGAAATCTGCATATATTGATTATTCAATGTCCGTGATAGTTTCCAGAGCATTGCCCGATGTGAGGGATGGTTTAAAGCCTGTTCATAGGAGAGTTTTGTATGGTATGCATGAATTAGGAATTAAAGCTACTGGTTCTTACAAAAAGTCTGCAAGAATTGTTGGAGAAGTTTTAGGAAAATATCACCCACATGGTGACACATCTGTGTATGATTCTATGGTTAGAATGGCTCAAAATTGGAGTGTTCGTTACATGATGGTAGATGGTCAAGGTAATTTTGGTTCTGTTGATGGAGATAGTCCAGCAGCTATGCGTTATACTGAAGTTAGAATGCAAAAGATTTCTGAGGAAATGCTTTCAGATATAGAGAAAGATACAGTAGATCACAGATTAAATTTTGATGATACTTTACAAGAGCCAACGGTCTTGCCAACTAGAATTCCAAATCTTTTAGTAAATGGCGCCTCTGGTATTGCTGTAGGGATGGCTACTAATATGGCTCCTCACAACTTAACGGAGGTAGTAAACGGTACTTTAGCTTATATCCAGAATAGAGATATTGAGATAGATGAATTAATGCAGCATGTAAAAGCTCCAGACTTTCCAACTGGCGGAATCATCTATGGATATGACGGAGTTAAAGATGCTTTTCATACAGGGCGTGGTCGAATAGTGATGCGTGCTAAAGCTATTATTGAAGAAGTAAAAGGAAGAGAGTGCATCATCGTTACTGAAATACCTTATCAAGTCAACAAAGCAGATATGATTAAAAAAACTGCAGAGCTGGTTAATGACAAAAAATTAGAGGGAATTTCAAATATTAGAGATGAATCTGATAGAAATGGGATGCGTATTGTTTATGTCTTAAAAAGAGATGCAATTCCTAACATAGTTCTAAATAAACTTTTTAAATACACAAGCCTTCAGACTTCATTTAGTGTAAATAATATTGCTCTGGTAAATGGAAGGCCAGAACAATTAAACCTTAAACAGTTAATTCATTATTTTGTTGAGCATAGACACGATGTAGTTGTAAGAAGAACAAAATACGAACTTAAAAAAGCCGAAGCAAGAGCTCATATATTAGAAGGATTAATCATTGCTTCAGACAACATAGATGAGGTTATAAAAATTATTAGAGGATCTAGTAATGCTGATTTGGCAAGAGAAAGCTTAATAAAAAGATTTGAATTATCAGAGATTCAAGCTAAAGCAATCGTAGAAATGCGTTTGCGTCAATTAACTGGTTTAGAGCAAGATAAGTTAAGGGCTGAGTTTGAGGAAATTACTAAAACGATTATTGACTTGAAAGATATTTTAAGTAATGAGCCTAGACGATACCAAATCATCACTGACGAATTAATAGCTGTCAGAGATAAATATGGAGATGAGCGTAGATCAGAGATTGAATATGCTGGTGGAGATATGAGTATTGAAGATATGATTCCCAACACAAAAGTAGTGGTAACTATCTCAAATGCTGGATATTTAAAAAGAACAAACCTTGATGAATATAAAGTTCAGAATAGGGGAGGACGAGGTCAAAAAGGAGTTGCTACTAGGAATGAAGATTTCTTAGAACATTTGTTTGTTGGAACTAATCATCAATATATGTTGTTCTTTACCCAAAAAGGTAAAGTATTTTGGATGCGAGTTTATGAGATTCCAGAAGGAGGTAAAAACTCCAAAGGGAGAGCAATGCAAAACTTGATAAACATAGAGCAGGATGATAAGGTTAAAGCATTTTTAGTGACGCAAGACCTTAAAGATGAAGAGTATATTAATAACCATTATGTAATAATGGCTACCAAAAAAGGGCAGGTAAAGAAAACATCGCTAGAGCAATATTCTAGACCTAGAACTAATGGAATTAATGCTATTACTATTAGAGAAGGTGATGAGTTACTTGAGGCTAAATTAACATCAGGAGATAGTCAAGTAATGCTGGCTTTAAAATCTGGAAAGTCAATCCGTTTTGAAGAAGCTAAAACGAGACCAATGGGTAGAACAGCATCAGGTGTAAGAGGTATTACTTTAGGTCATGAAAATGACGAGGTTATTGGAATGGTAGCTGTAAATGATATGGACAGTAATATTTTAGTAGTATCTGCAAAAGGATATGGAAAGCGATCAAAACTTGAAGATTATAGGATCACTAATAGAGGTGGTAAAGGTGTAAAAACCCTTAATATATCTGAAAAGACAGGAGATCTTGTGGCTATTAAAAATGTTGATGATTCAAATGATTTAATGATTATTAATAAATCAGGAATTACCATTAGAATGTCAGTTGAAGATTTACGTGTAATGGGTAGAGCTACCCAAGGTGTAAAATTAATTAATATTAAAGATTCAGACAGTATTGCTGCAGTAGCTAAAGTTATGCATGAAGAAGATGATGAAGAGATACTAGCATCAGAGGAAGGAACTATTGAAGAAAGTCAAGAAAATAATAACGAAAACCAAGAATAACAATTTTAGAATTAAACTAAATGAAGATGAAAATTAATTTATTAGCAATTGCATTGGGATTGATAACAATGTCAACATTTGCCCAAAAAAACGAATTAAAAGCTGCAGAAAAAGCCCTTAAGAGTCAAGATTTTACAACAGCGATTTCTGCCATTACATCGGCTGAATCTCTAATTTCTAGTATGGATAATAAAACAAAAGCAAAGTTTTATTTCTTAAAAGGTAAGGCTCTAAGCGGAAAAAAAGAATTTAAATCAGCGGCAGTTACTTTCAAAGAGTTATTTGATCTTGAAAATAAAACTGGTAAGAAGAGATATTCATCTGAGGCTACACTAATTAAAAATCAAATGCTTCAAGAAGTATACAAGTTAGCCAGTGATCAATATTCTGCTAAAGAATATCAAAAAGCATCTGATAATTTTTATTTAACTTATAAATTGAACCCAATTGATACCTCATTTATTTATAATGCAGCTGTGAGTTCCACTTTAGCAAAAAACTATGATTTATCTTTAGATTATTATAAGGAGTTAAAAGATCTTGGCTACACCGGTATCGAAACGTTGTATTTTGCAACCAATATTGCTAATGATTCTAAAGAAAACCTACAAAGTAAGTCTAATAGAGATTTGAAGGTAAAAATTGGTCTTTACAAAGACCCAGTGGATGAGGTGACAGAATCTAAACACGCAGAAATTATTAAAAATATTGGTTACATATATGTAAATCAAGGAAAACCAGAATTAGCAATTGCTGCTTTGGAAGAAGCTAGAAAGCTAAATCCCAAAGATGTTAACCTATTATTAAATCAAGCTCAAATGTATATCAAGCTTGAAAGAATGGATAAATTTGGAGAGTTAATGATTGAGGCTGTTGAATTAGACCCAACGAACCCAGTTCTGTTTTTTAATTTAGGTGTTGTTAATGCAAATGAAGATAAAATTGAAGCTGCTATTAAATTTTATAAGAAAGCAATCGAATTAGATCCAGCTTATGGAGATGCATATTTAAATTTAGGAATTTCTATGCTAGCCGAAGAAAAAGCAATTGTAGATGAAATGAATAATAACTTATCTGATTTTGATAAATATGACGAGTTGCAAGAAAAACAAAAAAAACTATATGAAAAAGCGTTGCCATATCTAATTAAAGCTGATAGTATTGAGAGATCACTTGATACGGTAAGAATGCTTTTAAACATTTATGACACTCTTGGTAAAGAGGTTGAAGCAGATGAATTAAGACCAATTTATAAAAAGTTGAGAGATCAATAACTTTATCTTAAACTAAATAAAAAATCCGAAACAAATATTGTTTCGGATTTTTTATTTTAATCATTACTGAATTAATCTCTTTATAATTCTTAACTTATGTGTGTGCATTTTTGTATCTACGTTATAAATTCCACTATGATCTAAAGTGTCTATTCTAACTTTGCCATGTGCATGAATAATATTGTAATCATTCATAATAATTCCAACATGAATAATATTTCCCTCTTCATTATCAAAAAAAGCCAAATCACCAGGCTCTGACTCTTCAATAAAACTTAAAACTTCACCTTGTGTAGCCTGATCTTTAGCGTCTCTAAGAAGAGAATAGCCACAAATTTTATAAACAAGTTGAGTAAACCCAGAACAATCTATACCAAAAGGGGTTTTTCCTCCCCACAAATATGGAGTATTTAAAAATTGGTATGCTTTCTGAATTATTTCATATTTATTTAATTTCTCAGAATAAACATTTCCATCATAATAATAGTCTTCAGAGCCCACTAATAGGTGTTGGTTTTTATAAAAAGGAAGTCTAGATCCAATAGCAATTGTACTTAGGTGATTTTTTTTATTGGTTACAAAATCAATTATTTCTGAAGAATAATAATTTGCAGAATCCGCTAATTTATCAAAGGTTTCCTCATCTATTTGTAAATATTGTTTATTGTCTATATATCCCTCATATCCATCAAAACTGAGACGAATCTTACTCCACTTCTTTTCCTTTTCAAGTATAAGAAAGTCTTCTCCAAAAAGGACCTGTGAAACCATTTCTGATGCATCACTAGCTTCTATTCGAAGAGGAACAATACTTAAATTACAAATGCCGTAGAGCATATTTTTTTGTTTAAATTGATTCTAGGATCATGGCACTAGCACCACCGCCTCCATTGCAAATACCTGCAGCACCAATTTTAGCATTATTTTGCTTTAAAATAGAGGTAAGTGCTATGATAATTCTGGCTCCCGATACACCTAGAGGATGTCCTAGTGAAACAGCTCCACCATTTACGTTAACGCGCTCATTTTTAAGATTTAATATTTTCATATTTGCCAATCCAACTACAGAAAATGCTTCATTTAATTCAAAATAGTCCACATCGTCAATGGTAATATTAGCTTTACTTAGCGCTTTAGGAATAGCCTTAGAGGGTGCTGTTGTAAACCATTCGGGTTCATGAGCTGCATCTGCAAAACTTTTGATCTTAGCAATAGGAGTAAGTTTTAATTCTAATGCTTTTTCAGCTGACATTAAAATTAGAGCTGCACCACCATCATTAATTGTAGAGGCATTAGCTGCAGTAACCGTTCCTTCTTTTGAAAAAGCAGCTCGTAAAGATGGGATTTTCTCCATCTTAACATTTTTATATTCCTCATCTTCAGTCATAAGAACCGGAGCACCTCTTCGTTGAGGTATTTCTACAGGAATAATTTCATCAGAAAATTTTCCTGATTTCCAGGCTTCAGAAGAGCGCTGGTATGATTGTATTGCATACGCATCTTGATCCTCTCTAGAAAAACCATATTTAGTTGCACACGCATCTGCACAGACTCCCATAGCTACCTTTTCATAAACATCTACTAAACCATCTTTTTGCATACCATCTTCTAAAATAGTTGGTCCAAATTTAGTTCCCTGTCTTCCATGCAGGTAATGAGGAATTAAACTCATGTTTTCCATTCCGCCAGCAACCACAATTTCTGTATCACCGAGAGAAATACTTTGAGCAGCTAACATCACTGATTTCATACCGGAAGAACAAACCTTATTGATTGTTGTACACGGAACAGTATCTGGAATACCAGCAAAAATTGCTGCTTGTCTAGCAGGAGCCTGACCAACTCCGGCAGAAACAACATTTCCCATGAAAACTTCATCGATAAGTTCTGGATTTAAATTAATTTTATCTAGAGCTCCTTTAATAGCGATTGCTCCCAATTTTGGGGCTGAAATCTTAGAAAGACTACCCATAAAACTACCAATGGGAGTTCTAGCAACAGAAACAATTACAACTTCTTTGGTTTTCATTTTCAATAATTTTGTACATGGTTTATCTAACAAAACTAACTATTTTAAATCAAATTTATTAGGAAACTATCGTTTGAATTTTTGACGTCCATTTTTTTAAGTTAAGTTTGTGTATATATGAAATACCTATGAGTAAAACTGTAAACAAATTATACAAGCATAACGCTGCTATTTATAAAGTTATTCTGTTTTTAATTACAGCATTTGCTATTGTATACCTATTTCCTAAAGGAGGGCAATTTAAATATGAGTTTACTAAGGGTAAACCTTGGCAATATGATAATTTATATGCTCCTTTTGATTTTGCAATAGATAAGACTGAAGACGAGATTAATGAAGAAATAAAATTAATTGAGGTAACCTCTAGGCTTTATTTTCAATACAATAAGGATATTGTTAAAGAAGTAAAAGAGGCTTATTTATTAAGAACTTCATTACTAAAAGTTAATGATTCATTAAACGGGTATGATCTGGAGACTATTGCAGTTCAAGGAAGCGCCATTATAGATTCTATCTACACCAGAGGTTTTATAGAAGCCACTAGTCTAGGAATTGTTTCTGATAAAAATACTCTAATAGCTCTAAAGGTAGATAATTCTGTTCAAGATGTTATTTATAACAACTTACTAGACTCTAATGGTGTTTTTGAGCTAATTAAAAATAGTTTAGGTGACCAACCTTACACGTATTCTCAAAATATAAATTTAACAATCCTTTCAGAGGTTATCAAACCAAACGTATCTTATGATAATAAGTTTACGCAAAAAGTTATTGATGAATATGTAAATGAAATTTCTTTAACAAAGGGGAAAGTCTCATTCGGAGAACTTATTATTTTGAAAGGCGATATTGTAGAGGGTAAAAAACTAGCTATTCTATATTCATTAAAAGGTCAGTCAGAATCAATACTTTGGACAAGTGCTAATTATTACTGGATTGTGTTAGGATATACCATATTAGTATCTCTTGCACTATTAATGTTATTGTTATTTCTACATAAATATCGAAAAGAAATTTTTGAGAATAATACCAAAGTGACATTCATATTTTTTAATGTCTCTTTTATGATTTTAATTCAAACTATCGTTATCAAATTTAATTCTGACTATTTATATGTAGTACCATTAAGTATTTTACCCATCATTTTAAAAGCTTTTTTTGATGCTAGGTTAGGGTTGTTTACTCATGTTTTAACTGTATTACTTCTTGGCTTTATAGTGCCAGATAGTTTTGAGTTTATTTATTTACATATTATAGCTGGTATCGTTACAATTTTAACTGTTTCAGAATTACATAAAAGAGCTAATCTATTTATTTCCATAGGGCAAATAACCCTCATCTATATGATAACCTACCTCTCTTTTTCAATTATTAAAGAAGGAAATGCGTCTCAAATTAATTGGGAATATTTAATGATGTTTGGAGCCAATGGGTTGTTGTCTTTTCTTTCAGTATTCTTTATTTATGCTTATGAAAAAATATTTGGATTGGTGTCAGATGTTACCTTGCTAGAACTGTCTAGCACAAACACTAAACTTCTTAAAGAGCTTAATGAAAAAGCACCTGGAACCTTTCAGCATTCTATGCAGGTTGCAAATTTAGCTGAAGCTGCTGCTAATGAAATTGGTGCAAATTCTATGTTGGTTAGAACAGGAGCTTTATACCATGACATTGGAAAAATATTAAATCCAATGTATTTTATAGAGAACCAGTCTACTGGTGTAAATCCACACAATGATTTATCTCCAACAGATAGCGCAAAAATAATTATTGATCATGTTATTAAAGGTATAGAATTAGCAAAACAAAATAGATTACCAGATAGGATTATAGATTTTATTAGAACACATCACGGTACTAGTTTGGTTTATTATTTTTATGTTAAAGAAAAAGAAAAAAGTCCGGAAGAAGAGGTGGCTATTGAAAAATTTCAATACAGAGGACCTATACCATTTTCTAGGGAAACAGCCATATTAATGATATGTGATGCAGCTGAAGCAGCTTCAAAAAGTTTGCAACAACCTACAGCCCAGTCCATAGATAATTTAATAGATAAGATAGTAGAAAAACAAAAGCTAAATAATCAATTTATTAATTCTGATATTACTTTTAGCGAGATTGAAAAGATAAAAAAAGTAATCAAAAGAAAATTAATGAATATCTATCATGTTCGTGTAGAATACCCCGATTAATTTTATTGCAAAAAGTATAAAAAACCTTGCAATATTGTTTTTGGTATGTTACATTTGCACTCGCAATTTTTTACTAACATTGTTAGTTTTACGGAGAGTTGCCAGAGTGGTTAATGGAGCAGTTTGCTAAACTGTCGACGGGTAACTGTCGCGTGGGTTCGAATCCCACACTCTCCGCAACAATTGCTACTCGGGGTGTAGCGTAGCCCGGTCATCGCGCCTCGTTTGGGACGAGGAGGTCGCAGGTTCGAATCCTGCCACCCCGACAAAGTAAAAAGTGTGTTTTCGTAGAAACATAAAATCTACGGGCTCGTAGCTCAGCTGGATAGAGCACCTCCCTTCTAAGGAGGCGGTCATAGGTTCGAATCCTATCGGGCTCACAAATAAATCAACAAAAAGTTGAAACGAAGCAAGCTCAAAATAAAGAGCTTGCTTTTTTATTTTGGGTGATACTGAAGTTTCTTTTGTTGATTTTCAGCGCGGAGCGCTAAGGATCAGCGAAGCTAATCCTATCGGGCTCACAGACAAATAAGCTCAGCAAGTTTTTACTTGCTGGGCTTTTCTGTTTTTTAAAATGGATACCATCATTTAAATTTTAAAATACGGAACTCAAGAGATCTATAATTTTATCTTTGAGGCACATTTGTATTTTTTTATTGAAAAGCTTTTGGTAACACAAAGAAGTAAATTCAAGATTGTTTCAAATGATTCTATCAATCACAGAAGAATGCATCTGCCGAGTTTTTTTACAGGAAATTATTACTCAGAGACCTTAGGTTTTAATACCAATCCTGGTTATATTTTGGTGTGGGATAATGGCAATGGAAAGCCACAAGTTTTGAATTGTAGTGTTTGATAAACACCTATGCATTCCCTATTTACAGGGGTGTAAATTTCACCATTTAAAGGGATTGACCAGTATTTGTAATAATTATAGCTTTGTATCATTATCAATTTTAAAATACAAAAATTATGAAAAGGATACATTTAGTTTTACTCATGATATCATTTATTATTTTGTCTTGTGATAGCCAAGAAGATAGTGTATCTACCCCTAGCAAAATAGCACAAGAAAATTTTGTTGTAAAAAATATAGAGATTTTAAATGAATTGGGGAATTATTTTCCAAAAGAAGATGTAATCTTTACTATAAGTAAGGATAACAGTGAAAAATTATTTTCCATTTATAAGGTCATAGGAACCACGAGAGATCAAATGGACTTTGGTTCATTCGCAAAGAAAAAATATCAAACCAATAATGGAGGTACTACTTGTGATGGAAAATTTAGTTGTGGTAGATTGATATATCAATGTCTATCTAATGGAGATAAAGCATTGATTTCAAATGGGGGTTGTGGTGAAAATGGACATCCAGATGATTATTGTGTAGTTTGTGTTCCAGAGGAAATATAGTTGTACTTCTTTTTACGAAAGAGAGGAGTTTTTATGTTTATCCGTTTTTTTTATAAAAAACTAATTGGTGCGAAAAATGGTGCGAAAAAAATTAAGATTACAGTTAAGTTTATATAAATCAGATAGTTATATGTTTTTTTAGACTCCCTTCTAAGAAGGCGGTCATAGGTTCGAATCCTATCGGGCTCACAAATAAATCAACAAAAAGTTGAAACTAAGCAAGCTCAAAATAAAGAGCTTGCTTTTTTATTTTGGGTGATACTGAAGTTTCTTTTGTTGATTTTCAGCGCGGAGCGTTAAGGATCAGCGAGGCTAATCCTATCGGGCTCACTTAAAGCTTCACAGAAATGTGAGGCTTTTTTGTTTATGTAAAGTATTATTTTTCGTAAAACAGATCTTTTACTCCATGCCCCTCATATAATTGAAGTGTATTATCATCACATAATGCATTGACGATTGAAATGAATTTTGAATCTGTACCATATGATATTTGTTTTATTCTTTTAATTTTATTGGGGTGAACAAAGTTGTCAGGTTTTGGGTTTTTGCTAAATTTTGTCATAAGAAAAGGAATTCTTAGTTCATTTGGAAAGAGGAGTTTCCATGTTAAAACTCGATGATATGGATCTATTCTTTTACTTCTAGTTACAAAAAATCCTTCTTTGAATTTATTTAATATTTTTATTTCTTTTTCAAAGTTAGTAGTGTTATTCTCTAAACATATTTCAAAAAAACCTTCCTCAGCATTCTCCCAAGAATTAAACCTTTTCACTAATAAACCTCTACCCATTAAACGTAATATTAATTTAGTAAATGAAGTTATTGGTGCTTTTTCTAAAAGCTCAATGTAAGGCCCCTCTGAAAAATAGATCAAGGCATTATGAGGGTTTCTTTTAGAGCCATACTCAACATTAAAACCTAACTTTTCAAAGGCTTTAAATGATGCTTTTAAGTTATTAGTTTTGAATAATACATGACCTACTTTCATACCAAACTTAGACTGTAATGTGAAAAGATATTTAGGTTAATTGAATAGGTATTATTTGTTTTGATTTTCTACTCTTTTCAGCCATAAACCCCATAATATGACTTTCTACAGATGCATCTATAGTTGAGGTTAATAGACTAGAGTCTTGATTTTTTACAGCGTTAATCCAATCTGTTACTAATCTCCAATCCCCACCACCATGTCCACTTCCCTGATAGCCACTGTTTTTTTCTTCTTCAACAGAAATATCCCATTTTGTTACTTTACCTGTTAAGAAATCTGTGTGCGTAAATTCTGTCATATCTCCAGTTATATCTCCGTGTGAACCCATAATTCTTGTTCTTCTTCCGTGGTATGATGTAAAAGCTTCCATGGAAAAATTAGCAGTAACTTCATCCTCAAACTCCATGGATGTTACATAATGATCTGGTTGATCATTTTCCATTCTATAAACACAACGTCCATAATTTGTGGTTTTTAATTGTTCTAGCAAATATTCTTCATGTTTAGAGGTATCATCTGGAAAGTCAAAAACAGAAGACCAACCACCTGGTTGATTATAAATTTTTAAGGCAGAATATGGGCATGTTTTTTCTACGGCACAACCCTCTGTACATCTACTGGCACTTCCTTTTGGAGCATTTTCTTTTTTAAACCATTTTAAACTTCCAAATGCAGCGATACTTTTACATGGTTTATCTATGATCCATCTTAATATATCTAAATCGTGACAAGATTTAGCAAGAATAATTGGTGTTGTTTCTTTAGAATTATGCCAATTGCCTCTCACATAGGAATGCGACATATGAATATGTTCAATAGGTTCTAAATGCTGAATACTTATCAGTTTTCCTATAGCTCCAGATTGAACCATCTCTCTTAATTTTATAAAATAAGGAGCATAGCGCAAGACATGGCATACGGCTACAATTCTACCAGTTTTATTCGCTAAATTTAAGATGTCTAGGCATTCTTTTTCAGTAGGAGCAATCGGTTTTTCTAACAAAACATCATAACCCATCTCTAGTGCTTTCATACAAGGCCCATAGTGTAAATCATCTGGAGTTGATATAATCACTGCATCTGCAAATTTAGGTCGATTAAACACATGTTCCCAGGTAACAAATCTATTTTCTTTTGAAATGTTATGTTTTCTTGCATATCGTTTGTTTCTGATTGAGATTGGTTCAGCTACTCCAACAATATTTAATTCATTCGGAAACTTAATCCCATAATTTCCATACACGTTTCCTCTTCCACCTGCACCTAAGGTAATCACAGTAACTGGGTTTTTAATGTTAGAATTTCCAATTTTTTTGGAAGGGATAGTTTTTGAATTGGTTACTGTATTAGCATATCCAACTAGAGGATTTGAAAGTAGAGAGGCTCCACCTAGTCCAATAGTTAAATTTTTGATTGCTTTTCTACGATCTATTTTTTTCATAATTAATTTGAAACAATTGAAGATGATATTACATATATTACTAAGACACTTCTAATATAAAAAATAAAAGTCACATTTTAGAACTGCAGAAATTTCTTGTGTTTTTATGGGATTATGACTCTTTTTTATGAATCGTAATTATGATGGTTTTTGAGGTTGGTGTATTACTAATTCTAGCTTTACTTTGAATAGGTACTAAAACATTTGCCTCTGGAAAATAGGTAGCGGTACATTGTATTGGAATGTTGTAAGGAATTACAAGGAATTTTTTTGCGGTACGTTTCTCGTTGTTAAAATGACTGACCAAATCTACAGCATCTAGCTTTTCTAACCCTTGCTCTTTAATGTCTATGGGGTTCATAAAAATAATCCTACGCTCATTAATAATGCCACGATACCTGTCATCTAATCCATATATGGTTGTATTGTATTGGTCATGAGTTCTGATGGTCATCATTATAAATTGATCCTTTTTCAGGGTGATATCTGAAATCTTATTGAGTGTAAAATTAGCTTTGCCTGTTAGCGTAGGAGAGAAGTCTTTATCTCTTGCATTATTTGGTAAATAAAAACCTCCTTTATTTCTAATTCGCGTGTTGTAATCTTCAAAACCTGGAATAGTAGCCTCTATTTTGTTTCTAATGTTGTCATAGTCTTTAATCAATTCAGACCAGTCGAGAGAAGTATTAGACAGACTTGCTTTTGCCATACCAGCTACAATGGCGGGTTCACTAAGTAAAGATTCGGATAAAGGACCTAAATGACCTGAAGAAGAATGTACAACTCCCATTGAGTTTTCTACACTTACAAATTGAATTCCTTTTTCTTGAATATCTTTTTCAGATCTTCCTAAACATGGTAAAATCAGTGCTTTTTTTCCGTGAATTAAATGACTTCTATTTAATTTGGTAGATACATGAACTGTGAGTTCACAATTTTGAAGGGCTTTAGCGGTATATTCTGTATCTGGAGTAGCAGAGAGAAAGTTACCACCCATACCAATAAAAACTTTTGCCTTTTTATTATGCATGGCTTCAATAGCATCTACTACGTCATATCCATGTTTTCTGGGAGCTTTAAAATTAAATTCTTTTTCTAAGTTGTCTAGAAATTCTTTTTTTGGTTTTTCCCAAATCCCCATAGTTCTGTCTCCCTGAACATTTGAATGTCCACGAACAGGACATGTGCCCGCTCCTTGTTTACCAATACTACCTTTTAGTAATAATAAATTTACAACCTCACGAATATTATCTACTGAGTTTTTATGTTGGGTTAATCCCATGGCCCAGCAAATAATTATTTTTTTCTTAGCAGCTATTAATGTTGCTGCTTCTTTTATAATTTCAAAATCTATGCCTGTTTGAGGAATTAATTCTTCAATAGAGTAGGTCTCAAGATCTTTAATAAAATCGTCATATCCCAATGTATTGGCATTGATAAATTCATGATCAAAAATAGTTCCAGGAGATTTCTGTTCTTTTTCCCACAATAATTTTAAAATTATTTTTAATAATGCAACATCTCCATTTATTTTTACTTGTAAAAAAATATCGGTTAGTTTCTGTCCTTTACCAATCCATTTAAATGGATTCTGAGGGTCTTTATACCTCATTAAACCAACTTCAGGTAAAGGATTTATTGTAATGATTTTGCCCCCTCTTTTTTTTGTTTCTCCCAATGCAGTTAACATTCTAGGATGATTTGTACCTGGGTTTTGCCCGATTACAATAACCAGTTCTGCATGATTAAAATCCTCTAAGGTTACAGATCCCTTTCCAATACCTAGAGTTTCAGTAAGAGCCACACCACTAGATTCGTGACACATATTTGAACAGTCGGGTAAGTTGTTGGTCCCAAACTTTCGTACAAATAATTGATATAAGAAAGCAGCCTCATTACTCGTTCTTCCGGAAGTATAAAAAATTGCTTCATCTGGTGATGGTAAGGATTTTAATTCATTACCAATCATATTGAAAGCATCTTCCCACGAAATTTCTTCATAATGATTTCTGCCTTCATAAACAACCACAGGGTGAGTAATTCTACCTTTTTTCCCTATTTCATAATCGGATAATTTTGACAGTTTAGAAATAGAATGGGTTGCAAAAAAAAGAGGTGAGACTTTATTCTTTGTAGCTTCTTCAGCTACAGCTTTGGCACCATTTTCACAATATTCTGATAAAAAAGCTCTTTTTTCATCAGGATCTGGCCATGCACACCCTGGACAATCAAATCCATTCTTTTGATTTAAATTAGCTAACAAACCAATGCCTTTTTTTAAGCCTACTTTATCTTTTATTTGAGTAATGGCTGATTTTATAGCTGGAAAACCAGCAGCTGAAGATGGGATTTTTTCAAATTCTATACCTGTCAGTTTTTTTGGAGGTTGTGCGTGTATTTTTTTAGTACTCATAATTTTATTTTTTTTCTAAAGAGCTAGGATTGGCATAGACAGTCATTTTATTCTCTCTAGTAAATCCTATTAAACAAATACCAAATTCTTTAGCAAAATCTACAGCCATAGAGGAACACGCAGATACCGCAACAATTACTGGGATTTTAGCCAAAAAAGCTTTAGAAACAATTTCGTAGGAAACTCTTCCACTAACCAATAAATATATACCATTTTTCAATATATTTATTTGCAATAAACTTCCAATGCATTTATCTACAGCATTATGTCTACCTATATCTTCTCTAAGGGTAAGTAATTTAAATTGAGTATTAAAAATACCAGCTGCATGACTTCCGCCAGTTTTCTTAAAAGTTACTTGATGTTTTTGGAATGAAGTAAACATATTTAATAATTTTTCAGAAGAAAAATTAACTTTTTGTTTTATTTTTTCACCACTTACTTTAATATCATCAAGTTCTTTTTTTCCACAAATACCGCAGGAAGAAACAGACATTAAGGTTCTTTTATTTAAGTACCCTTTTCCTAAATCATTTGGAGTTATCGTTACATTTATAATACTAGGAATATTAAATTTTTCTTCTATAATTTTAAAAGGTATTGGAAGCGAGTTTTTATAAATATCTTCGGCATACAATAATCCAAGAACCAGATCTTGATCATTGCCTGGAGTTCTCATTACAACAGTATATGATTCGTTGTTTATATTAATCTGTAAAGGAGCTTCTTTAACCAATTCATCTGTAGTGATTGATTGTTTTTTATTAATAATTTGAAGTCCTTGGTAGGTATTTGTTTGCATGAGATAACTTATAAAGTTATAATAACAAACTTAATAAAAAATATGGTATAAATAATTAAAAGCCTTTATTAATGGGACTTATAGTGTTTTTAAATTTTAATAAATACGACTTAACTATAGTTTTTTACAATAGATACAATTAAACGTATTGTGGAGGTTCGTTGTAAAAAATAAATAGTCATCTCCACCATCTTTAATTTTTAGTTCTTTTCTGATTTGAGCAACACTCTTGTGAAAATTTCTCGTGGTTATGTTCGCTTTTTTGTTGGGTAACAGTTTTACTATTTTCTTTTTATCGTAGGGAAGAACAGCGATTATTTTAAACCCTCTCCCTGGGAATTTTATATTTTTTTTTGATGTATATAAATGTGAATGTTGATGGATTTTGTAAACATCTAACTGAGCTGTGATTTCATGAAAACCTCCAGATTTTAAGATAGCTGCATTTGGTTCGTACAGGTAATCTTGGGGTTCTTGATAATTAGATATTGTTTTTTTATTTAATAGGAAATTAAATTTTTGGGTGTTTTTTTTTGAAAAATTTATAGTATTTATTTTTATTTCCCCATTGTATTCTTTTTCTAATAGATATAGTAATTCTTTTACATCATTACGAATTGCAACAATATGAATTTCTTTCACAAATTTTAGTTCTTTGATCGCACTAGTAATGTCTAAAATTGGTGAATTTTTTATGAGTATTGTTTTTGTTTTATTCAATAACAAATCAATATATTTTGGAATATTTGGTTCACAATCCTTTAATAAAAAAACTTTTCCTTTAGAATCACTTCTTCTAGAAGGATCTAAATAAATAACATCAAAAGAGTCACTAGATTTTTTAAGGTATTCAATTCCGTTTTCAGCTAAACAGGTAATATTTGTTTTGTTTAGTTGTTTAAAGTTGTGTGCTGCTATTTTAGATAGTTTTGTATTTATCTCACAATGAATAACGGTGTTAAAAGTAGAAGAGAAGTAAAAAGAATCTACACCAAAACCACCTGTTAAATCTATTAATCTCTTTCCAGAAACCAAAGAAGCTTTGTATTTAGCTGCAGTCTCTGACGATGTTTGTTCTATACTTACTTTTGGTGGATAATAAACATTTTTAGTATCGAACCAACTTGGTAATTTTTTTTCAGACTTTTGCTTACAAATCACCTGATTGGCAACTTCTTGAACTGTTACTCCTTCAAATGGAACACCTTTTAAAATTAATTTATGAATATCAGATTTTAAATGGTTCTTTATATGCTCTTGAATGTCCTGTTGTAAAATTCTTTCGTTCAATAGTTTAAATTTCCTTAGTAAGTGATGAAACAATTTTATTATCAGACATAAATTCCTTTAAGATAACCTTTAAAACAGTGTAGGAAGGAACGGCTATTATCATTCCTAAAGGGCCAGCTAATAAACCGCCAATAATAATTATTAAGAAAATTTCCAACGGATGAGACTTCGTAGTCTTTGAGAATATGATGGGCTGACTCGCAAAATTATCTCCAACCTGAGCCATGATAAAACCAATCATAACATAAATTGTTTTTGGAAGAATCTCTGATTGAAAGTCAAGGTTTTGACCTAAGCCACTTGTCATTGTTAAAACAATCATTAGAAATGCACTTATTAAAGGTCCAATGTAGGGTATGATGTTAAGTAGAGCACACAAGAAAGCGATTACAACGGCATTAGATACTCCAAAGATTAATAGTATTAGGGTGTAAACAATAAACAAAATAGAAATTTGAATGACCAAGCCAATAAAATATCGTGATAATAAATCGTTTATTTTTTCCAAGGAGTGAGAGAATTTTTTTTCAGTACCTTGAGGGATCAACGCTAATAAAGCATTTTTAAATAGTCTACTATCTTTCATAAAAAAGAAAGTGATAAATAACACAGAGAAAAGTCCAATACTGAAGGACCCGAGAGCTCCTACTATTGAATTGAGTACATTTGGAATAGTTTTTAAACTGGTAAAAACATCGGCACTTTGTAATTCACTTAAAATATTAATATTCTTAGAGGAGAAGTAATCATTCGCTTGTGTAATTAGGTTTCCTATATTTTCTTCTAATGCTGTTGTTTTTAGTAAAGAAAGACTTTCTCCTTGTTCTATAACCAAAGGGATGAACATTCCCGTAATTCCGAGAATTAGAGTCACAAAAAGAATCATTGTACTAATAACGGCAACAGTATTAGGAAATTTGAGTTTTTTTCTTAAAAATAAAATGATGGGTTTTGCAATCAATGCAATGATGGCGGCGATAAGTATATACACCAAAACAGATTGAATGGTCAGTAAAAAATACCCAAGCCCAACAACGCCTAGTATGATCGCTAATGCCCTTAAAATTCCGTGTGAAATTATTTTTGAATTCATTTAATTATATCCTTTTACATCTCCCATATTTATTATTTTACCACTCAAATATATATGATTTTTAGGTAATAAAGTACCTGATTCAGTTAGGGTCCAATCTTCCCAAGTTACCGTAGTCCCTAATTTTTTCATTTTTTTAAGATACATTTGATAGTGAGTTGGCAGGTAATTTTCATCCAATATCCATACATAAGAATCTCCTGGTGTTGTTCCTCCTCTAGAATATTTTACATGCAACGCCTCTTTGCCATCAATAATTCTAATACTGCGATAAATTCCATGTTCAAATAATTTGTGAGGAGCTACCAGCCAAAAGCTATCATTATTGAAAAATCTGAGAGCTCTTTTTACAAGATTATCATTGTAGGAAACTTCTTTGTCATTAAGATAAACAGTACTTTTAGTTAAATCATTTGGATGTAATAGTACTTTAGCATCGTTCCATTTAACTTCTACGATATGTTGTGTTTTGTCCCATTTATAAAAACGCTTTCCTTTGAAACTCCAGTCTATATAACGGGTGTTTTTATAAGCTTCATGTTTAAT
>Ga0209602_1000423_pt1 | contig 40898 bp, 49 predicted proteins | sample COGITO_mtgs_1205_3_FD_184810 | JGI IMG/M metagenome (GOLD analysis project Ga0209602, IMG submission 184810) | Pelagic marine microbial communities from North Sea - COGITO_mtgs_120524 (SPAdes) (version 2) | ecosystem: Environmental > Aquatic > Marine > Epipelagic ...
GCCTTTAACTGGTGTTCTAGATTACCAATCTGTGACTGTATGTTTGGTCGGTGGAAAGAACATCGAGGGCGAGGCTGAAGACAACTTCACAGAAGCCCAAAAAGAAGCTCTCAAAGAGTTAATCACCGTATCTAGAATTTCCAATCCAGAATTACAGGTTCTGGGACGCAAGGAAATTCAAAAGCAACGGACCACTGGTCCTGCGCTCGACCTCACACCTTACAGATAGGATATGACATGGATACTCATGAAGAAAGCACGTTGCTTGGCCACGGGCCTTGCGACAACTGCGGTTCGTCCGATGCTAACGCTGAGTATTCTGATGGCCATACCTTCTGTTTCTCATGTGAGGCACACAAGCCCAGCACCGACCACGCACCTAAGACAGTGAACAAAAGAAACCCTGATCTCCTCCCTATCGGGGACTATGTTTCACTGGCTAAACGCAAGATCACTGAGGCCACCGCTCGTAAGTTTGGTTATTCAACCTCTACCTTCAAGGGTCAGACGGTTCAGATTGCCAACTACAAGCGTAATGGTCAGATCATTGCACAAAAGGTGCGGTTCCCAACGAAAGACTTTATGTTCGTGGGTAACGGTAAAGAGTGTGGGCTATTCGGGCAGCACCTGTGGCGCAACGGTGGGAAGACACTCTGTATAACCGAAGGCGAGATTGATTGCCTCACGGTTTCTCAGGTCATGTCGAAAGACAACAAATGGCCTGTTGTGTCTATTCCCCAAGGCGCTGCGGGTGCTGCGAGGGCGATCAAGCGTGAGCTTGAGTTCGTTTCGTCATACCAAAAAGTAGTGATCATGATGGACAGCGATGAAGCTGGTCAGAAAGCTGCGCTAGAGATTGCACAGTTACTCAAACCTAACCAAGCGTATATTGCTGAGTTACCTGCGAAAGACCCGTCAGAACTTATGATGGCTGGCCGATCCCCTGAGATACTTACGGCGTTCTGGGAGGCGAAACCTTACCGACCAGATGGTATCGTATCTGGCGCTGACCTCTGGGACGAGATCATATCCGATGATGACACAGACAGCGTTCCTTGGCCCTATGAAGGCCTCAACACCATCACTCACGGATTACGCAAGAGAGAGCTAGTCACGCTGACCGCAGGGTCTGGCGTGGGTAAGTCTCAGGTGTGTCGTGAGATTGCCTACCATCTCATTAAGCAGGGTGAGACCGTAGGCTATGTTGCTCTTGAAGAGAACTGCAAACGCACAGCCTTGGGCTTGATGGGTTTGGCAATCAACAAACCCCTGCACATCTCCAAGGAAGGAGTATCAAATGCTGATCTTAAACTTGCTTTCGATGACACCGTGGGTTCTGGTCGTGTTTACCTCTACGATCATTTCGGTAGCCTGTCTGCCAACAACCTCCTCGACAAAATCAGATACCTTGCGAAAGGCTGTGACGTTAGCTTCATTGTCCTCGATCATCTCAGTATTGCTGTCAGTGGCCTTGAAAACGGCTCAGATGGCAGGGCCTTAGACGAGCGCAAAGCTATCGATGTTTTGATGACCCAATTGCGATCTTTGGTTGAGGAGACAGGGATCGGTATGATCCTAGTGTCACACCTCAGACGCCCTGAAGGTAACAAAGGGTTTGAGGAAGGCATTGCGACCTCACTCAACGCACTACGAGGCAGCGCAAGTATCGCGCAGCTATCGGACTCAGTGATCGGTCTCGAAAGAAACCAGCAATCTGAGGACGAGGCAAACCAAGTGACTGTTAGGGTCCTGAAAAACCGCTTCAGTGGCGAGACAGGTATAGCGACCACGCTCTACTTCGATAAACAAACAGGTCGGCTTTCAGAGAGTGAGTTCACACAAGATGAATTCAACGCTGAATACTGATCAAATCTTTGAGAACGCTGAGACTTACGCAGTCTTGGCGGCTCAGAACCCAGATGTGTACGCCAATGTCTACACCTACTGGAACAACCTAGCCCAGAACCTCGAACATAAAGGATGGAAAGCCATGACAGGTCAAACTCAACACGACAAAATCATGAAGCACTTGAAGAAAGCTGGATCGATCACCGTGCGTGAAGCGATGGTGGAATACTCAGTGTCCTCACTCCCCAAGCGTATCCAAGAGCTACGCGAGTTAGGTAACGAGATCGTTTCTAACGTCAAGTTCCATCCCATCACGGGTCAGAAATACACGCGATACACACTCAATTCCTAACCCAAGGGGGCCGCTATGAGCATTTATGTAGGCGACATCGAGACTGATGGACTACTGGACACTCTCACCAAGGTACACTGTCTTGTTCTCCAAGACGTAGATACCAAAGAGGTGTTCTCATACGGCCCCAACGAAATTCAAGAGGGGCTTGATCGAATGAAAGGTGCTGATGGTTTAATCTTCCATAACGGCGTAGATTTCGACTTCCCCGCTCTCGAAAAGGTTTACCCTGATTTTCACGTTGATCGTGACAGGGTAATCGACACCCTAGTTTGCACCCGACTTATCTGGACTAACCTAAGTGACACGGATAGTCCCAGAATTAATTCAGGTAATCTAGAACCACGGCAACGTGGGTCTCACGCCTTGATGGCTTGGGGCAAGAGGCTAGGGGTCTTGAAGGGTGACTTCGGTCAATCTACGGATTGGGCTGAGTGGTCACCGCAGATGCAGGAATACTGCGAACAGGATGTAGCTGTCACTTTAAAACTGTGGGCAGTAATCTCAGCGAAGCAATACTCTCCAGCGGCACTTGATCTTGAGCATAAAGTTGCTTGGATCGTGTCGGAGCAAAAGCGTCATGGTTTTCTATTTGACGTAGCTAAGGCAGAGAAACTTCTGATGCACCTTCAAATGGAACGTGCAAAAATTGAGACAGACCTACATACTATATTCGACCCGTGGTATTCTGCTGTCGAAGTAAAGACACCCAAGCGTACAATCAACTATAAGTCCGTTGATCGTGCGAGTGTAACTGAGGGTTGTCCTTACACAGTTGTTAAGTTGAACGTGTTCAATCCTAACAGCCGTTTGCATATAGCAGATCGACTTACCAAGAAGTATGGTTGGCAACCGAAAGAGTTTACTCCAGATGGCCGTGCTAAAGTAGACGAAACAGTTCTCTCCAATCTGACTTACCCAGAGGCGCAGTCTATCGCTACCTCGCTTATGATCCAGAAGAGGATCGGACAGCTAGGTGAGGGTAAGAACGCATGGCTTGCTCTCGTGGGTGATGACAGCCGCATACATGGCTCTGTTAACACCAACGGGGCTGTGACGGGGCGCATGACGCATATGTTCCCAAACACGGCCCAGACACCTTCAGTCGGCAAACCATACGGCAAAGAGTGCCGTGAATTGTTCACAGTACCTAAAGGTAAGAAGCTCGTGGGCGTTGACGTTTCAGGTTTGGAACTTCGTATGCTTGGCCACTTTCTCGCTGCGTTTGATGGTGGTGCATACGGCCACGAAGTGGTCAACGGTGATATCCATACAATCAATATGAAAGCTGCGGGTCTGCCTGACAGATCAGCTAGTAAGCGTTTTATTTATGGATTTCTTTACGGGGCAGGTGCTGGCAAAATAGGTGAGGTGGTAGGTAAAGGTCCCAAAGAGGGCCAGAAGCTGAAGACAAAGTTTCTAGACCAAACACCAGCGTTAGCCAAGCTGATCACAGCGGTAACTAAAGCATCCAAACGTGGTCACCTAGTCGGTCTTGATAAACGTATCCTCCATTGCCGTAGCTCTCACTCAGCCCTGAACCTTCTCTTACAAAGCGCAGGGGCCTTGGTGTGTAAGCGGTGGGCCGTTGAGATGGATAAGGTCCTCACTGAGCGTAACCTAAAGCACAAGTGTCAGGTCGTGGCTAACATCCACGATGAACACCAATACGAAGCCGATGAAGACATTGCTGAACTCGTGGGCGAACTAAGCATCCAAGCGATCAAGGATGCAGGTAAACATTTCAACTTAAAGGTGGAGCTAGATGGCGAAGCAAATATCGGGAAAAACTGGTACGAGACCCACTAAAAAACCTCAACCAAAACCTAAGGCTCCTTCAAAACTATGCGAGACTTGTCTGTACATCGATACACAAGGGTCAGACAGGTTTCGCACACATTACTGCCACAGGTATCCGACAACTGAAATTGTAGCTCCAAGCTACTGGTGTGGGGAATGGAGACCTAAAGATGACTAGAATGGTACTGATCGATGCTGACATAACCATATACAGGGTGGCAGCGAAGAACGAAGAACCCACACGGTTTGATAACGGATTGTGGGTGCTTTGGTCGGACGAGGCGAAGACTAAAAAAGATTTCGATGAAGCGATTGAGAATATCGTGGAGACAACAAAAGCAGATGACTACCTGCTATGCCTAACGTCCAAGAATAACTTCCGTAAAGATATCCTGCCATCATACAAAGGTAATCGCAAAGACACACGAAAGCCCATGCTACTGCCGTTTCTCAGACAGCACGTTATTGAGAACTATAAGTATGACCTTCGTGATGGTCTGGAGGGTGATGATCTCATGGGTATCCACGCGACAAACCCAAACGCTGTGGGTGAGCAAGTAATCTACTCCGCTGATAAAGACATGAAGACTATCCCAGCCAAGCTGTGGGATCAGACTTTCAACATTGTTGTCGATGTCAGTGAAGAAGAAGCTGACCGTAACTGGTTAACCCAGACGCTCACAGGAGACCCAACGGATGGCTATAAAGGCGCAAATAAGATCGGCGCTGTCGGCGCTAGGAAAGTCCTAGACAATGACTGTAGTTGGTCAGCCGTTGTCGCTGCGTTCATAAAGCAAGGTCATACTGAAGCAGAGGCCCTGCAACAAGCTCAGGTAGCGCGGATACTGCGGTACGATAATTACGATCTAACAACTAATACTATAAAGGTGTGGACCCCATGAACCCATTCGATGTTGTTGAACCTGTTGACGGTGATATCGTTAACAAACCTTCCCATTACACACGTTATGCAATCGAGCCTGTGACGTTCATTATGCGTAATGATCTACCGTTCCACACAGGTAATATTTGTAAGTATGCCGTCAGGGCAGGGTTCAAGTTGTATCCTGATCAGACAGCGGTTGAGAGTGAAATCACAGACCTCAAGAAAGTCATCCGTTATGCAGAAATGCGTATCAATTTACTTCAAGGTGAAATGGAACTTTAAAGGTGCGTAAGAAAACCTATAATGACAAAGTGCGAGAGGCTTCCGATAACACAAAGGTACAGCCTCTCGTACCAAAAAACCCCGCTCAGAAAAACTACATCGAGTGTATCAACCGTTTCCCGCAGATATTCGTTACTGGTCCCGCTGGGACAGGTAAGACATACATTGCTGCGGCTTCGGCTGCTGATATGTTCTTACGAAAAGATGTAAAGAAGATCATCTTAACTCGCCCAAATATTCCCGCAGGTAAGTCTCTGGGATTTTTTGCAGGTACTATCGAGGACAAGATTGCGCCTTGGGTAATCCCGCTCACTGAGGTTCTTGAACAACGACTTGGTAAGGGTCGTTTCGAGATTGCTATGAAGCGTAAGGATATCGAGATCGTGCCTTTCGAGGTGATGCGTGGTCGATCATTTAACAACGCCTTCGTTATCTTGGATGAAGGGCAGAACCTAACACCCCATGAGATGAAAATGTTTCTTACTCGGATAGGTGAGGACACAAAAGTGTTGGTGAATGGCGATCTTTTGCAACACGATCTCAAGGAAAAGTCAGGGTTAGCAGTAGCTATTGATCTGATTTTTAAACACAACATTGAAGCCGCTGTATGCCATTTCAACCATGATGATGTGGTAAGGTCAGGCATTTGCGCCCAATGGACCCGTGCTTGGGGATAATATTAACCGTTACTAGACCTAGAAGGGTGGTTTTATGACCCAAACCCCTATGATTGACAAAAATTTAATCGACTTCCTTTCGCGGATGTACCCTGATGTTTCACCAGAACTATCCATGTCAGAACGAGAGATATTCTTTCGGCGTGGTGCGGTTGATGTGATTAGAACATTGAATAGAATTTACTCAGAACAAAATGAGGATGTTCTAAATGTTGAACGGTGAGTCATTCCCGCTCGTATCAACTAAAGCGATAGATACTCTGTGGCCTGTAATAGATATGTTATTTTCAAGAGTTGTTAATGATAAAGTCCATATGGAAGATATTTATAATTTCTGTTTGGACGGTACTTGGTTGCTTTGGTTGCACCAAGTTCCTGAGACAGGAGAGATAACATCTGCGGCAATAACTGAGTTTATTGAATACCCTCAGGTTACTAATCTCAGGGTTGTCTTGCTATCAGGTGATGATGGTGACTGGCTTTCTGGAATGTCTATATTTGAACGCTTTGCCCGTATCAATCAATGTGCATCTGTGGAAATACACGGACGTAAGGGTTGGGAAAGGGTCTTAAAGAATGGTGGCTATGATCTAAGCCATATAACCCTTAGTAAACGGATTACATAATGTTCTTAACTAAACTATTTCAATCAAAAATTGTATTTGGTGGTGATGGTGGCGGTGGTGGAGGCGGCGGCGGAAGCTCGTCCAAGTCCAAATCGAAACCCGCGCCTAAGCCTCAAGCTAAAAAGAGTTCTGGGCGTAACTTAGATGCGGATAATTTCGCAGGATCAAGTTATGCACCAACAAAGAACGCTGGGACCTCTAAGGCCAAGCAGGTTACATACACACACGCTACTGATCGTGATGATCGTAGGCAGGTTCCTGTGACAGGCTCGACAACTAGCTTTAACAGTAAAAGCAGTGTGTCTGCTAAGGATTTGGCTGACGGTAATGTCAGTGAGTATAAAGCTAAAACAGGCGGTGGTGGTCTGATCGTTTCTCGTGGGACTACCTTGGATCAAGCTCCGCAGGTTGACGCGACCAGTGGTGGCAAGACTAACCAAGAAGTGTATGACTCTACCGATGTCCGTGCTCCTGTAACAACAGCCACAGTTACGACTGGCGGCGGTGGTGGTTCATCCGCGCCTGTGACAGCGCCTCAGACTATCGACCCTAAAGATGGTGTTGGTGGTGGTCGTGATGGCGGTAAGGCTCGTAAGAGTAAAGCATCGAAGACCAATGAAGATAAGATCGCTGTTAAGCGTAAATCTATGGGCATCTCTCGTTACCAAACGGCTCGATCAAACCCTATGGCTATCAATAAACGAAAGGCTTAATTTAAAATGTGTTTCATGAATACACCAGAGCCGCCCCCACCCCCGCCTCCTCCCCCACAAGCTCCACAAGTTTTAGAGCAAGAAGCTCCTAAATTGAGTGAAGGTAGTGAAGATGGGACAGCACTGGATCGGCGGTCTCGTGGCTTTAAATCTTACAAGATTAAAGCAAGAAATAAAATGACCTCAGACACCAATAAACTCGGTGGTATGGTCCAGAAAAACAATACTAACAAATAATATTAAAGAGGTGTATCGTGCATAAAGACGAAGCAGTCTGCGCTAAGAAGTACGAAAACCTATCCTCACACAGAACGACATATTTAGAGAGAGCAAGGGAAGCGGCTAAACTAACTATCCCTTCTCTTGTTCCAGAGGAAGGTCACACCTCTTCAAGCAAACTGTACACCCCATATCAAGGTGTTGGTGCGCGTGGTGTGAACAACCTAGCCTCTAAACTTCTGTTGTCTCTACTTCCACCTAATGCTCCTTTCTTCGCTATGCGTTTGGATGATTTTACAATCCAAGAGTTAGCTCAAACAGAAGGTGCAAGGGCCAAGGTAGACGAAGCTCTCAATAAGTATGAACGAGCCGTAATGACAGAGATTGAAAACTCTGGTATGCGGTCTCCCATATTTGAGGCTCTCAAACAGTTGATTGTCGCAGGTAACGTCCTTCTATATCTCCCACCTGAAGGTGGTGCGCGGGTTTTCCCGTTGAGCCGATATGTTGTTAAGCGTGACCCGATGGGTGAGGTGATCGAGGTTATCGTTAAGGAAACCATGTCACGGGCTACATTGCCTGAAGACATCCAAGAAATGTTGACCGCCAAAGAGGGTGACCTCCCAAGCGATGACAACAATAAGAAATCTGACGAGATCAACCTATACACAAAGATGTACCGTGAAGGTAACAAGTATATCTTGTACCAAGAGCTAGATGGTATGATCGTTCCTAACTCACACGGTAAGTATCCACTGGATAAAGCACCTATGCTGGCATTGCGGTGGACCCGCATCGATGGTGAAGACTATGGCCGTTCCTATGTAGAAGAATACATTGGTGATCTGATCTCCCTAGAGGGCCTGTCTAAGGCTATCCTAGAGGCTTCCGCTGTGTCGGCTAAGGTTGTGTTCCTTGTGGCTCCTAACGGGACTACACGGGCGCGAGATATCTCCAAAGCTGAGAACGGCGCTATTGTGGCAGGAAACGCTGCTGAAGTGTCTACCTTACAGGTACAGAAACAAGCTGATATGTCTATCGCTTCTCAGACAGCCTCTACTATTACTGAGCGTCTGGCCTATGCTTTCCTCATGAACTCCGCGATCCAACGCGCGGGTGAACGGGTTACCGCAGAGGAAGTCCGGTATATGGCAGGGGAACTTGAGGACGCCTTGGGCGGTGTCTACTCGATCTTGAGCCAAGAATTTCAGTTACCATTGGTCAACCGCATCATTGCTCGGATGACTAAAAAGAAGAAACTTCCGTCACTCCCTAAGGGCGTGGCAAATCCAACCATCGTCACAGGTCTTGAGGCATTAGGCCGTGGGCATGATATGAATAAATATCAAATGTTCCTACAAGCTCTAGCCCCATTAGGGCCTGAGGCTGTCGCCCAGTTCATGAACGTGAATGATTATATCACTCGTGTTGGGACTGCATTGGGTATCGACATGGATGGTCTGATTAAATCTGAAGAACAATTACAACAAGAACGACAACAACAGGCTCAAGAGATGCAGCAAGCACAGATGATGGAGATGGCGAAAGCTGCTACTGGTCCTGTTGCTAGAGAAGCTGCGGGTGCAGCCCGTGATAGTGTCGCAGGAAATGGTGAATAAGAATGGTCGAACAAGTAGTTATCGACACATCCGCTGAAACAGCAGGTCCAAGTTTGGAAGAACAAGCCGCTGAAATGGATGCTGGTGTACAAGAACAGAACGAGACAGACCGCCCAGAGTGGCTCCCTGAGAAGTTCGGTTCTCCAGAAGATATGGCTAAAGCATACTCAGAACTAGAGTCCCGTATGGGTTCTCAAGAACCTCAAGCTGAAAGTGAGCATGAGGAAGGCGAGGTCCGTGAGGAACTAGATAACGCTGGAGTGGATTACGATGCACTCTCTCGTGAATTCTGGGACAATGGAGACCTCTCCGTTGAAAGCTATGATATGCTAGAGGAAGCAGGTATTCCTCGTGAAATAGTTGATAGCTACATTAAAAGCCAAATCAGCGTTATGGATAGCCAACGGTCTAACATAATGAATGAGGTAGGTGGTGAGCAAGGTTACGAAGAGTTAACCGCGTGGGCCGCTGATAACCTAGATGAAGCTGAGATAGACTACTTTAATCGGATGATGGACAGCAATGACTTCAATGCTATCCGTATGTCTGTTCGATCTATTGCCGCACGGCGTGAAGCCAGTGAAGGTATCGAGCCTTCCCGTAACCTATCTGGCAGTTTGTCGGGTGGTACAGGCGGATCATACGACAGTGTGCAGCAATTGATGACTGATATGCAAAGCCCATCCTACGAAAATGATCCAGCGTTCCGCGCACAAGTCGAGGCTAAGTTGGGACGTTCTAACATCCTATAGGAAGAACACATGAGCAAATCAGGACGGGTCTATTCAGACTATGATAAAGAGTATCAGGCTCGTCCTGAACAAGTTAAGAAGCGTGTGTCGCGTAATAAGGCACGGCGTATGATGATCTCTAAACACGGTAAGTCCAAATTAACTGGTAAGGACATTGATCATTCAAACGGTAACGCTACTGACAACTCTTCTAGTAACTTAAAAATCATGTCTAGCTCTGCAAATAGAGCAAAAAAGTAGGGAGCCTTCGGGCTTCCTCGACCACGCCGCTTATTAGTGGGTGGCGAAAACAGGAACATCCAACGGCCACGGGTGTTCTCTTTTTTTCATCTAACTCAACCAAAGCAATTAATTACGTTGAGGCCCCTTACGAGGGATAACCTTATCGGAAAGAGCGCACACGGACACGTTAGAGAACAACCTAACAATCTAAACTCTTTTCCAAGGTGAAATAAAATGTCTAATGCTAATCCATCCCGCGTGGGTCAGGCTGGTCTAACAGGTGCAACTGACGCCCTGTTTCTGAAGGTCTTCTCAGGTGAGGTAATGTCTACTTTCAACGCACAAACTGTGATGAAAGAAAAGACCCGTATCCGCTCTATCCAGAACGGTAAGTCCGCTCAATTCCCAGCAATCGGCAAGACCGTAGCTGAGTACCACACCGCTGGTGCAGAAATCTTGGGCAACAACATCGAGCATGGTGAGAAAGTCATCACAATCGATGACCTGTTGATCTCAAACACTTTCATCGCAAATATCGATGAAGCTAAGAACCATTATGATGTTCGCGCTGAATACTCAAAGCAAATGGGCCAAGCTCTCGCACAAACATATGACCGCAACTTGCTGTCTATGGCTATCAAAGCTGCTCGTGACCCATCTGGCCTCGGCGCTGGTATTGCTGGTCAAGGCTCCGCTGCTTCTGAAGCTCTCGGTGCTGCTCCAACTACAGCACAAATTGTTGCTGGCATCTATGACGCCGCTGCTACTCTTGATACACGCAATGTACCAGAAGCAGAGCGTTTTGTGATTGTATCGCCAACCGTCTATTACGCACTCGTGCAAGACGACAAGCTGATCAACCGCGACTTCGGTGCTAACGGTTCTTACTCTGACGGTTCAGTAATGAACGTGGCAGGTATGACTATTGTTAAGTCTAACAACGTAGCCGTGGATCACTCTACAGCCGCTGCATACCCAGACTTCAACGCCAAGTATGCCGTAAATGCTACAGACACATCTGCATTGATCATCCAGCGTCAAGCTCTGGGTACAGTTCAGTTGATGGATATGGCCACAGAAATGGAATATGACATCCGCCGTCAAGGTACACTCGCTGTATCTAAAATGGCTGTTGGTCACGGTGTATTGCGCCCAGAGTGCATCATCGAACTCCGCGCTGCGGCTTAACCAAACATGGGCCTCTCTAGTTAACCTAGAGGGGTCCTTTTTTACATTTACAGGGATAACTCATGGCAACTCTTTTGACCCCAACGACAGAACTCGAAGCTGTCAACGTATGCCTTGCGAACATTGGCGAGTCGCCAGTGAGTGCCATTACGGGTAATATCACCGTTGATGCGGCTCTAGCGAGAGACCTACTTCGACAGGTGACCCGCGAAGTTCAAACACACGGGTTCTATTGGAACACAGAACTTAACTATAAACTAATTCCAAACACAGCCGACAACCTTGCTCTACCCGCTAACGTGTTGTCAGTAGACACCACAGGTGACGATAAGAACAAAGACCTCGTTGCCCGTGGACGCATCTTATATGACCGCGTTAAGCACACATACACATTCACAGAACCAGTTTATGTAGACATCGTTGTAGCTCTTGGTTTTGAAGAACTACCAGAAATAGCTCGCCGCTATATCGCGGTTAGAGCCGCTCGTATCTACCAAGAACGGGTGATGGGTAACAGTTCTATTTCAAACTTTAACACATCTGACGAAGATATGGCCCGTGCTGCTTTACTGGCTGAGAACATGGAAATTGAAGATAATAATATGATGACAGGAAACGCCTCTGTGTTTGGTATCCTCTCCCGTACAGCGTATTAAGAGGTGAAATAATGCCCTTAGTCTCAACAACTGTTTCCAACCTAGTAAGTGGTGTTTCACAACAACCCGCACCACAGCGTCTTAGGACTTCTGGTCAGGAAATGAAAAACGCATACCCGTCTGTTGTGGCGGGTTTGCAGAAACGTCCTCCAACCCAATTTGTATCACCACTGAATACTAACATTACTGACGATGACACCACAGCGATCCATGTGATTAACAGAGATTTCAACGAGAGATATATTGTTGTCGGTGGTTCAGGCGATGTTGAGGTTTTTGATACTGATGGTGTTAAAAAGACCGTCAACTACCCTGATGGTAAATCATACCTCCCCACATCCGATATGTGGACAAAGTTACGGTTTGCCACGGTAGCTGACACCACGTTCATTCTTAATACTGAAAAGACAATTGAAACCTTAGCTCTACCAGAGACACGTTCTGACCCCAGCGCAACCGCGTCCGTTTTCATTAAACGTGCTGTGGCCTCTACGACCTATGCTGTGTACATCAACAACGTACTGGCTGCGACAACCTCTACAGAAGATAACACCACTGCTCAGACTGCCCTAGAGGGTACTTCAGACATTGCAGAGGAACTAAAGGCTGACGCTATTAGCCGTGGTTATTCTGACGCACAAACATTTGGACCCACTCTTACATTCTCTGTACCCGCTGGGGCCGATATCAGGGTGCTCGACCAGTTCGGTGGCGCGGCTATGGAAGCATTTACAGACCGCATACAGTCATTCGACAAATTACCTCCCTCTGAGAAGCAGGGGCGTATCGTACAAATTAAGGGTAACCTTAATGACGCTACAGAGGATTATTGGGTCGAGTTCGATAACAACGTGTGGGAAGAAACCGCAGGATATAACGCGGGTGAGGGCTTCAACGCCTCAACAATGCCTCATGTGCTCGTGAGGGAAGCTGATGGAACCTTTACGTTTAAACAACACATATGGGGTGAACGTACAGTAGGTGATGGGGACACTAACCCTGCGCCTAGCTTTGTAGGTAAAAGAATTAACTCTTTATTCCTTTTTAAAGGACGCATGGGCTTCCTCAGTGAAGAGAACCTAATCATGTCCGCAGTAGGTGAACTAGAGAGTCTGTATCGAAGTACAGTTGTTCAAGTATTCGCCTCTGATAGGATCGATGTGGCATCTATTACTGGTCGAGTTAACAACCTATATCATGCTGCGATGTTTAGTGACACACTGGTTCTGTTCTCTGATAGCCAACAGTTTAAGCTGGTATCTGAAAACGTACTATCGCCTCTTACGGTCGGCATCGTTCCCTCAACAAAGTTTGCTTGTTCTCCATATACAGCACCTGTGGCTTCTGGGCCTATTGTGTTCTTTGTTACGGACGGATCGACAAACTCAACAGTTCGTGAACTCTATATCGATGAAGAATTGAAGACCGTGGATGCGGATGAAATTACAATCCAAATCCCTAACTACATTCCCAATCAGGTACGCACACAAGCTGTATCAACTTATGATGATGTTATGGTGCAGCTGTCAGCCTTAGAACCAAGTAAACTCTACGTCTACAAATGGTACACATCTGGTGGTGAAAAGATACAAACAGCGTGGTCCCATTGGGATTTCGGTGAAGATGTAACCATCATGGGTTGTCAGTTCCTAGAGGACTTCTTGTACATCGTGTATAAGACAGGTGGACAGGTTTATCTCGATAAGATGTTCTTGGATACCAAGCCTAGCGACAAGGCTCTCTTGGATCACCGCGTGGACGAGACAGCAATCACAGTCACATACAACCAAACAGACAATCGTACAGAGCTTGTGCTTCCTTATTCGACCCCAGCTAACCTAGAGTTCTTTAAAATGGAGAACCCTAAGGGTCAAAAGATGGCGGTGACTAAGGTTAGTGATAACACTTATCATTTAGCTAAAGTTGATGCGACTTCGTGGAGTATAAATGCTGGTGTACCTTACGTCTTTGAATACGAGTTCTCTCCTCAGTATATACGAGAGGATACACCTACGGGTGAAGCCGCTATTCAAGAGGGCAGGGTACAGCTAAGATATATGTCCCTAATCTACACGGACAGTGCTTACTTTAAAATCCAAGTAACACCTAAGAATAACGACACGTTTGAGCACTTGTTCAACGCGCGTATTCTGGCGGATGAAGACAACGTAGCTGGTCTGATGCCTAGAGACACTGGTGAATATAAGTTCCCTGTGTTTGCTCAAAACGACAAAGTTCAAATCAAAATAATTAACGACAGTGCCTTTCCATGTGCCTTCGGGTCTATGGAGTGGTCAGGTATGTATGTCGGGAAATCACAGAGGCTATAATGAATGTATACGTCCGCAACACCCATAAGGATGACCTAGACCATCTAGCGGAAAACCTTAGGGAAGCAGACGTTCAGGAATTAAACGCACAAGCTGGTTTGCCTCCCAAGGTAGCATTAAAGTTGGCGTTGTTGTTCTCACGACAATGCAAAACCATGTGTGATCCTGAAGGTACACCTATCGGGGTCTTTGGCGTTAACGACACACAAACGGTTGGTTTGGGGTCCATCTGGATGATGGCAACCCCAGACCTCCTTAAACATCAACGTCAGTTCCTACGAGAGTGTAGGGAAGGTATCTATGAGGTGTCTCAAGGATACTCATGTGTATTCAATTGCACAGACGCACGGAACACTGTCCACCATAAGTGGCTAAAGTGGTGCGGTTTTACCTTCATTAAAGAACACGAGAACTTTGGTCAGGACAATGAGCCTTTCTATGAGTTCGTTAAAATACTTTAGGATATAGATATGGACCCAGTAACACTAGCGTTACTCTCAGGTGGCATGAACCTGCTTGGTAGTATGTCTGAGGTTAACGCCCAGAACCAAGCTGCACTAAATAACGCCTATATGGCACGAGGGGCGGCGGCGCATAAACAAGACCAAGAAATGCAATCCTATGTAGAGATGAACCGTCAGTTACTGATGACATCGATGGATCGCGCATTGCAAGCCAGATCGAACACAGACCTCGCTATGGTTAGTATGTTTGAGACAGGTGGAGGCGGTCAAGCGATGACAGATATGATCGCAGAACGCCGATCTGTTGAAGCCCGTAATCTCTACAGAGACCGTCTAGAGCGCAACAGCCTCAAGATACAAACCAACCGTAATCTCAAAGGATATGAGCAAGAGGCTAAAGGCCGTATTGCGTCAGTCTCGACAACACAACTTAACATGGGTCACATAATGAAAGCTGGTAGCGCCAGTTTGCCTTATATGACGTAGGGAGCAAACATGGCACGAATTACACCTGATATGCCCCAACGTGGGGCTGCACGGAACCTGTTGCAGGTCGTTGATAATTACTACAGACCCGCAAGGGATCGAGTTGGTGAAGCTGCAATGTCCCAAGGCTTTCAGGCTGCATCTAATTTCCTAGGGAATGAGGCAGGGAAAGCTAAGAAACAACAATTAGAAGAAATCGCTACACAAGCACAACAAGATGCCTTGCAGGGGGATGATCCTGATGTGGAACTCTCAAAGGTCCGCAATGGGCTGCTGTTCCGCTCCAACTCTCGCGCGTATAACCAGACATATTCCGAAACGATGGGTAAGAAGGCAGCTATTGAGTTCAAAGAGAACGCCACAATAGAGTATGAAAAGTCTGGTCTAAAATACAGCACGGACCCCAACAAGTTCCGTGAGTGGATGAACACAAAAGTTCACGGCTTTCTGTCTAATGAAGCCAACCAAAGTCCTTACTTTCTAGCAGGGGCTATGCCTTACATCGAACAGACTACGTTCAACATGGGTGCGGCCCATATGAGCAACGTATCTAACCAGATGGAAGCTAATCACCTAGCGGCGATCCAGAAGCAAGCTGATGACACCATGATGAAGATGTCTACTGGTGAGATATCTATCGAGGATGGCATTTCTGCGATCACTACGTTGAACGGTCAGGCTTATGGTACAGGTCTTAGCGGCCCTAAAGCCCGTAAAGCGTTGATTAGTTCGTTCCTATCAGTTGCTGATGCTACAGATAACCCAGAGATGATTGAGGCGTTAATAGCGGCACAAGAAAGCGGTGATTTGAAGCTGACCCCAGCGGAATGGAACGCTGTTACTAAGCAAGGCGAGGGTATCCAACGGGATATCAATTTCCGTACAGCCCAGAAGGAACGTGCATCTAAGTTAAAACTTGATGCAGAGCTTAACCAATACCAAGAAATTATAACTGACTTTTATAACAACCCTGATAATGTTGGGGTCCCACTTACACAACTTCTAAATTCACCCGTAAAAGAAGACGGGACAACAATGGGTGAAATGATTAACGCAAGCACTAACTCGACTGAAATCATGAGTAAAGTGAAGTCTGCGTATGAGACCGTAAACACGGTCTATGAAATCCCTATGAGCCAACAATTAGCAAACAATTATGCCATTACAGAAGCCTTCGACACAGGGGCTATTACCAACCAAAATGAATTGATGGCGTGGATTAAGGGAGCGCAAAAAGACGGTTTTAGGTTCAACGATGAAAACCATAAGCACGGCTATAGTGAACTGAAACAACGACAAGACCCAGATGCTGTCTATAACAGCCAGACATATAAAGACTACAAGCAAGCGACACTTAACCGTGTTGTTAATGCTATGTCTCCTGAGGGTTCTAAATTGATTATGGACCCCTTCGGTGGGGGTTACCTTGGCGAAATGGTGGATGACATTAAATTAAGGTTTCAAGGTTATCTAGATGACCACCTTAAAGGTGTCCCAGACAATAACCCTGAGGCTATCAAAGCCGCTATCGCTAATGCGGAGCGTTCAGTCATGGAGTTCTATAAAGAGAACGATCCTGATCTCTTTAATAAGCAGTTTGATGCGTTTGAGAAGGACGTTGATGCCGGGGACTTGTCGTTGACAGCTAACCCGTACTTCGAACAATTGCGGGCAGAGAACGAAGCTAGAGTAGCTGAAGAAGCCGCAATAATGAACGCTAACCGCTCTAATGAGACCACACCGTTTGTTCGTCCCGATATAGATATTCAGGCGGGTGAAGCTGTGTTGTTTGGTGAACAGGTTGAAGAGGGTACTATCGTTGTTCCTGAGGACCCAGCACAAGTTGAAGTTCAAAATGCAATGGAGCAAGCAAACGCACAAGCGGCAGAGCGTAAAGCACAAGCCGAAGCTGAAGCTGCTGCTGAAGCTGCAAGGTTAGAGACTGAACGTCAAAACAAGATTGTTGCTGATCAGGAGTTAATGTCTGAGGCAGCTAAGGTTGTTCAAGATTTGAATGAAATAGTTGTTGATAATGTGTCTACTGATGAATTTGATCAACTACTCACAGGCATACAAGAACGCTTTAATCTGACGTTGCCTACTAATTACCAAGAGGTAAAATTCTTGGCTGAAGATTTAGGTGCAATTCAAGAAGAGACTGGTTTGCGTATTAACGCAGACGTTGTGCAACAACTTCTATTGGCTGCAATCGCACGATTTAAATAAGGTAAAATATGGAAAATAACCAAGAGCAACCATCTCAGGTGGTTCTGGATCGTCTGTTTGAAAACAGAGGTAATCCTGATGTTCTTGGCGCTTTCAACAACCGTTACGGTGTTGGGGCCGCTGAGAGATATTTGAACGACACAGCAAGTGCAACTCTAGAAGATGAAGCCTTGGTTATTCCTGCGGCGGACATAGAGTACCTGAAATCTAAATCAGACAATCCAGCAACTATTGAAGCCTTCAATAAAATGCACGGCGCTGGTCAAGCTGAAACAATTCTAAGTGGGGCTACACAAGCGGCCCCACAAGACGCCCCACAAGCTGACGAGAAGAATGGATATATGTACGACACGCTCGTGCAAGCACCCCTAGCGGGTGTTGAAGACGTAGCTGACGGTCTCCTCAAGGCTGGATCGTGGATTGCTGATGCAGGTTTCGGTATTAAGTCTCGTATCATTGCTACGAGCGATCTGGGGTTTCAGATTGTCTCTGGTGAGGAATATGAGGCTCTCCGTGCCAGTGGTAAACTCGGTGACGGTCTTATCGACTTTGTTGATGATGCTGACACAGGGGTAGGGCGCTTTGTACAAGGCCTTACGACCTTTGCAGTTCCCTATGTTGGGATTGCCTCTAAAGTCGCAAAAGGTGGCAAATTGGTGCAAGGTTTAGCTATCGGCGCGGCTGTCGATGGGATCATTATTGATCCTAATGACGCTAACCTCACAGCAGCCCTGAAGGACATGGGCGCTGACATGGGGTACATGACAGAACTCCTAGCTACAGACCCTGACGATCCTGAGTGGCAGAACCGTGCGCGTAACGTGGTTGAAGGTAGTGTTCTTGGTCTAGCGATTGAGAGCATATTCTATGGCCTCAAGGCTGCTAAAGCGGCTAAGAACGGCGATACAGAAGCCGCAGCGGAATTCTTACAAACATCTAAAGAGTTCGCCGCAGAGATCGATACACCTATCCTAAAGGCGGCTGATGAAGTCGCTGTGGACGCCCAGAAGACCATAGACATGACCGATAGGGTCTTCCCTAAGGAAAATGCAGATGGGCAACTGTCGCTCGACCTAGAGGCTCCCAGAGGGCAGTCAGCGGAAGAGATAGCTAAAGCTGTTAAGGTTCCTTATCGGTTAACCTCAGAGCAAATCGAGAACATCCGAATGATGACCAAAATTGGTGATCTTGATCCTCAAGAAGCCGCTCGGCTGACTAAACTATCTTTCCGTTCTGTAGATACTATGAACGACTATGATGATGTTCTTTCTCAGATGGCGGCAGTTAAGCACGTTATGGAAAAAGAGTTTCTTGCGATGCGTGGTGGTGACGTACAACGCTGGTCAACGGTTAAAGCACAAAGCACAAAGAGTGTACGGCACATGGCTGATATGCTTGGTAAGGACCCAGAGGCTTTCTTGGCAGAAATGACAGGAGGCATTAACGTCCCATACCACAAACTCGCGGCTGATATCATGGCTAAGGATCGTATGCTCCTAGCTATGGAGACTGAGATTAAAGAACTTGGTCAGATGATTGATAGCGGTAAGGTCACAGGAAACTATCAGAGCATGGAAGAGGTCATGATGGCCTTTAATGCTCGCCGTGAGATAGCCGCTAATGTCTTGATGTCTGTTGATGCAGCTAGAGCAAACGTGGGTCGCGCGTTGAACGCTATGAAGATGACACGCACCAAAGATAAAAAGCTCATGGATATGATCAAGAACTCTGCGGAGAACTCAGACGCCCGTGCGGTAGCTAAAGCTGTTGTTAACTCTGATCAACCTCTGAAGACTTCGTTGCGTCTTGGTAAGTCCCTACAGAAGACTATGGATATGGTTAACCACTTCCGTATTAACGCTCTGTTGTCTGGTGTTGGTACACAACAGGTCAACATGATCGGCACAGCCGTTAACTCTGTTATGATCCCTTTACAGCAAATCATGGGTGGGCAGGTTAAACACGGTGTGAGAACCATTGCTTATCAATTATCATCGTCTCTAGAGGCACTACGGATGGCCACAAAGTCGTTCAAAGATGACACTTCTATTCTCGATGTTCTCTCCACTAAATTCGATATGCAAACAGACATTGGTAAGGGTTCCAAAAACCTTCCTATGAAGATCATATCTATGCCTTCACGTTTCCTGCTAACAATGGACGAGTTCTTCAAGCAGTCAACATATCGTGGTCGCATCATGGCTGACGCAGCTATGGAGGCAGACAATCTAGGACTTAAAGGTGCTAAACGCTCTGAGTTCATCAACAAGTATGTTGCAGAGAGTTTTGGTAAAGAAGGCAACGCAATTCGACCAGACGCACTTCTACAGTCACAACGTGCATCTTTCACGGAAGCACTTGAAGCAGGGTCAATTGGTCAGAAGTTTCAATCTTTAGGACGAGGTGAGGGTGTAGGATCGGCAATGTTCCGTTTTATCCTTCCGTTTGTTCGGACACCTATCAACATCCTTAGCCAATCGTTTCAGAATATGCCTGTGTTGCAAATCGCATCTAAGCGTTTCCGTGATGATATTACCAGCGGCGACCCAATCCGCGCGGCTCAAGCCCGTGGAAAAATCTTAACAGGTTTTGCCTTACTTGGGCTAGGTCACTTCTTGGCTGGCCGTGGGGACTTTACAGGTTCAGGACCAACTGATCCTCGTATTCGTGCTGAATGGCTGAAGAACAACCAACCTTATTCGATCAAAATAAACAATGAGGACGGTAGCTTCTATTGGATGTCATACCAACGTCTTGAGCCACTGGCTAACGTGTTGTCCATCTTTGCTGACGTTAATGAGATCGTTCGTGACCCTTATAACGAGCGTGAAAACTCTAAGATAAACATCACGGCGGCGCTTGGTCTTGCTCTTGCTGAGAACACAATCAACAAAACATTTACCAAAGGTCTAGCTGATCTGTTTGGTATGATGACAGGTGATCCCATTAAGTCTGAGAAGGCTTTCTACAACATGGTAGGGTCGTTTGTTCCTAACATTCTAAACCAGACTAACGGTGATGAAGCGTTCCGTGAGGTACGGAGTGTAACTGACACTTTTCTATCCAGAACAGGATTGTATGAGGATGTTGATCCAAAGCGTAATGTCTTAGGTGAAATCATTACACGACCAACCCCTAAGTACGACCCGATGGGTCTATCTAATATCGGTAATTACCGTGAAGAGGATGCTGTCGTAGGTGAACTAAGCCGTCTATCTATTGCAGATGGAACAGCTTTCTCTCAGTTGAGCGCCACGATGTTTATTAACGGTAAGAACGAAAACCTAAAGGATATCCCTTACGGTGATGGTCCTCAGTCGATCTATGACAAAGTTCTAGAACAAACATCAACAACCTTGATTGATGGTTTGACCATGCGTGAACAGTTAGCAAAAGTCATGGCGTCAGACGGTTACAAGAGAGCAATAGACGGCACTAAAGGTCTAGGTTCAAAAGGAACTAAAGGTCAGATCGTCAGCACAATTATCAACGCTTACAGAAACAAAGCTAAGAGTGAAATTCCTGAATATATGGAACTCGAAAAACAAAGTGAGCAAAGCAAGATTGACACAATTAAGTCTCAGTTGATTGAGCAAGCACCTACGATCTCCAAGAACAGCCGTGAGCGGTTCCGTAGATTTAATGAAGTATTTCAAGAACAATAGGATATAAATATGCCAACGGTAAAGTATTCTGTCTCGGCCTACATAGCCGATGGCACGACGACTGACTACCTGATCACTTGGGATTACCTCGATGATGACCACATCACGGTCGAAATCGATGGTCTATCAAACGCTGATCCAACAGCCAGTCACACATTCACAAAACTTAACGACACAACGGTAAGAGTAACAGATGGTATCGGGGGTGCTATTGCGGCGGGTAAAGAAATCCAACTACGCCGTAGTACACCAATTACAACACGACCTATTAGCTTCTCTGATGGTTCTGCGCTACTCGCTGCGGACCTCAACAAGAACTCAGACTACTTGCTGTATTCCATGCAAGAAGCCTTAGATCAGGTGGACTTTTCCGTACAGTATCAAGAGGAAGCTGAAGGTTTTAGGGACGCCACACAGGCACTTCGTGATGAATCCCAAGCGTTCCGTAATCTATCTGAGTCTGACGCTGCGGAAGCTGATTTACACCGCATAGCTGCCGCTTTAAGTGAAACCAACGCTGCGGCTAGCGTTGTCACAAATACTGCACTGGTGAGCGATGCTGCGGCTTCTGAGGATGCTGCTCAGGTTTCTGCCACAAATGCTGCGGGTTCAGCTGCCACGGCGGCTACGCAAGCTGCCTTAGCGACAACTAATGGTGAAGCACAGGTAACCCTTGCGACAGCCCAAGCTACTCTAGCAACAACCAACGGGGCCGCTCAGGTAACCCTTGCGACAGCCCAAGCTACAAACTCTCAAGTCAGTGCTGCGGCTTCTGAAGCATCTAAAATCGCCTCAGGTGTAAGCGCGGATAATGCGTCTGTTTCTGAGACTAATGCTGCATCCAGCGCGACCAACGCCGCAACTTCTGCCTCATCCGCACAGGCATCTAAGGACGCCGCTCTTGCTGCATTAGATTCATTTGATGACAGATATTTGGGGCAGAAGACTTCTGATGTAACTGTTGATAATGACGGAAACGCTTTGGTGTCTGGCTCTTTGTACTTTAATACGACTGATAATGTCATGAAGGTATACGAAGGCTCTAGCTGGGTTGCCGCTTACGCATCCCTGTCTGGTGCTCTGATATCTAATAGTAATCTTAGTGATTTGGCATCTACATCTGAAGCTCTAAGTAACCTTGGTTTTACTGCAACTCTGCCGGAACTTAACAACGTGGCTGGCATTAACTCTTCTGTGCAAACACAGCTTGATGCAAAGGCTTCAGCTACTGATCTAAGCACAGCAATCAATGGCCTTGGCACTGCGTCAGCACTCGATGTTGGCACAGGTGCAAACCAAGTCGTTCAACTTGATGGGTCAGGACAACTACCCGCACTGAACGCATCTAACCTAACTGGCATTGACGGTGTTTCAGCCGCAGCCTTAATCAAATTCGGAGCATTATAATGGCTGATACACTAGACCAAATATACATGAACACATCATTGGGTGAGACTGAGCTTACTGATGGTGAGCATACTCTTGTAACAACAGACGCCAATACAAGCTATGTTATTAAGGACATGAATTTAATTGGTTCTTTTTCATCTCTTGATGCAGGCTCACACCTTGAGCTAAACGGTTTTAACGTGAGCGATCTAACATCTAACGCTACGGGTAGTTTAGTAGTACCTCCAAGCTCAACTTTAAAAATTAAAACAGGCAGCACTTTTCCGTTTGTTTTTGAGCAAACTGAAAACATTGGCTTAGATGGCTCTAACTATGGTTACGTCGAAAAAGTCATTAGGATTAAAGGTCAGTCTGACGTATTCTCCACCCCGTTGAGTTTAACTTCTACAGCAGCACTTTCCAGCGGAAATAACAATGAAATTATTAATATTGATTTCAATATAGCTGATAACGGAAATGGGTATTGGTACTATACACAACACGATACGAATTCAGCACAGCAGACATGGTATGTAGGGCAAGTATCTGGGAGCGGCCAAAATGAATACCTAAACTATGCTGCTGTTGGAACAGGTCATAAATTAAACGGAGACTTCATTGGTTATGCAAGCTCTGGCTCTACTTTTTACATTAAAGATATAGACGCTACTCCAACTGGAAACTTCACAGGTGGTGCTACCACCTATAATAGAAATCCGCACCCTACATCCAGCTATCCTAGGCATTTCTTTGCTTATGACCATATTTGGTTTATGCCTAGTAATAGTTATACATCTCAAATGTACGCATTAAATGTTAACAATGGGGGCATGAAAAGTTTTACTGGAATGCCGACTATTAATTACCCTACAGGCGGTAACAATTTTGCAATTTCACACGATGCTGCGACAGACTCTATTTACATCTGGAGGGTTAGCTCTACTAATGTTTTTCAGGTAGCTAAAGTTACTCCAACACTAACGGATTTAGTGGCCGATGCAAATAATGCAACTATAGGATTTAGTAATCTAGGCCAGATTAATCTTTCGCCATCTCAAGTAAGTACTCCTTTTATAAAGGGAAGCCCAACTGCTATTAGTGGTGGTGGAATACGTTACTTTAGCACAGGAAATAATTACGTTTCTATTTATCCTGATGGTACTCAACACTCCGCACCTTTTTCATATTCTGGTATTGAAATTGCGGGGGCAAGTAGGACGCTGAACTATTACAAAACCAGCACAAAAACACTATCGGCTAGCGAGGCAACAGCATTAGGTCTTGCAACTCCTACATTCGGCATCCAACTTCTTGGCATTAAATCGGAGACTTAAAAATGGCATTAACTTCTATACCAAAAGGAACGTCTACTTCTGCTCCACAAGCTGACAAGGCAATTAGCATTTCTCACTACAATGGCACTACCGATAGGAATTCAGTTTTCTACACTGTGCCAGAAGGCAGGAAGTTCAAAGGCATTGTTTGGGTGAACGACTATAGCTATGAGCTTGGTAAGTTCCCCGGTCATACTGGGAACGTCCATTACAACACGTTTGGCTCAAACAGCAATCTAAATTTCTATCCTATAGAAACTGCCGCTGGCGATTTTGTCAGTGGTAATTCAAACTACGCATATCATTCAGTAGTTGGGATAGAATTCGATGCCTAATACATTTACATTTAATGATGACTTGAGTTGTCGTGTTGTAAGCGAAGATGGGCTTAGTGAGATTAGGCTTCCTAGCTATAACCCAAGTAGTCAGGCGCAATGGACTACAGAACAACAGGTTAAGGACTGGGTCGGCAATCGTAAAAATCTTCCTTGGACTTTAACCTCTGATCTGCCTACTCAAGAGGAACAAGATGCTGTGGTTGCAGCTTCTAAACGTGACACACGCAATCAGTTACTCAGTGACAGCGATTGGACACAGATGTCCGACAGCCCGTTAACGGATGAAGCGAAGGCTTTGTGGGTTACTTACAGGACTGCGCTTCGTGACATTACATCGACAGATGCATGGCCTAACGTATCGTTCCCAGATACGCCCTAATGACCACCCAAGAAGGTTGGCACATATCCCGAAGTGTCCCCGCAACTCTCCTTCTTGGCCTAATCACACAAGCCGCCGCCATTGTCTGGACAGTTTCCATGATGATGGCGGACATTCAACAGAATACTGAAAAGCTCATAGCTTTCTCAGAGCGGGTGTCTAAGGTCGAGAACATGGTACAAAGCCAAGCGGTCAGCATGGCCCGTATCGATGAAAATATTCAACATATACGCGGTGCTGTCGAGAAGATGGCACAACGAGATTGAGAGAACTAAAATGCTTGCTGAACTAGCCGCGTGTAACGCTGCTTTCGGCATAGTCAAAAAGTTTGTACAAAACGGCAGGTCAATAGCCGACTGTGCGAAACAGATAGGCGTCATTGTCGAAAGCAAAGACAAACTCCAGAAAAAAGTACAGAAGAAGCGCAACGGTTTTATGGGTGCGCTGAGACCCCAGCAAGCTACAGACCTAGAAGAGTTCATGGCTTTAGAGTCCATCAAGGAAGCTGAAGCTGAACTAAAGCAACTCATGATATACACAGGTCGAGCTGGGCTATGGGATAGCTGGCTGATGTTTCAGAAAGAAGCGCGAGTAAATCGCAGGGAAGCTGAAAAAGAAGCACAGCGTCTACGCGAAGAGATGATGTTTAAAATCTCTGTAGGTGTCGGCATAGCTCTTTTCGTTAGTGGCTTGGTTGGTTTCTTCTATTTTGTACTTTTCTTAAAATCCCAAATGTAAGGAAACCAACACATGAACCTCAATCCTATCGGCGGTATTGTCGATGGGCTGGCGAAAGGTTTAGATGAACTCTTCACATCTGAAGAAGAGCGGGAAGCTGCAAAGCTAAAATTAGCAACACTCATGCAGCAACCGCATATGCTCCAAGCAGTGGCGAATATCGAAGGTGCAAAGCATCGATCAATATTCGTTGCTGGGTGGCGCCCAGCTATTGGCTGGGTCGCCGCGCTTGGCTTGGGGTATCAGTTCCTGATCTTACCATTCGCAGGTCTAATTAACGCATACGCAAAACTACCCGTAGAACTCCCAAGTTTAGCGGCGGAACAACTCATGAGTTTAGTCATGGCATTATTAGGTCTTGGCGGCATGAGAACATTTGAGAAATACAAAGGCGCATCTAAGTGAAAGATAATTTTGAACAGAGTTTAAAGATGATTTTGCACCACGAAGGTGGGTTCGTGAACCACAAAGACGATCCCGGCGGTGCAACAAATCTCGGAGTTACCCAAGCGGTTTACGAGGGGTGGGTCGATGCGCCTGTGACTGTAGATGACATGAAGGCACTCACGGTTGCCGATGTCACCCCGATATACAAGCGTAACTATTGGGATCGAGCTAAATGTGATGATCTACCATCTGGCGTTGATTTCGCGGTTTTTGACCTCTGTATTAATGGCGGCGTGGGTCGAGGAGCTAAGATGCTCCAAAAGGTCGTAGGTGTACCACAGGACGGAGCGATAGGTCCTCAGACCTTAGGGGCTGTCGGTAGAATGGACCCAGAAGACATCATCGAACAATACGCAGCGGAACGTGAAGCGTTTTATCGCCGCCTGAAGACATTCTCCACATTTGGACGCGGATGGCTCAGGCGTAACGAAGAGACCCGCATTGCTGCTTTAAAGATGGCAGGAGGATAATATGTCTGCATCAAAAGAATTACTAGGAAACCTACACTCTGCAATCGCGGCTGACTTACTCGCTCGTATCCAGAGTGGTGAGGCAAGTGCCGCTGAGTTGTCTACAGCAATTAGGTTTCTAAAGGACAATAATATCGAAGCTATTGCGTCAGAGAATGAGGGGCTTACCGCATTGATGGAAGCCTTGCCTGATTTCGATAGTGAAGAATACTACAACTAGAGGCCATTAATCACCGTTCCTAGGTAACCCAAACTTAGGAGCAATAATGGACCTCGCTTTTTATCAACGTAAGGCAATAGAGACCGCAATATACCCAACCGAATACCGTATCTCATACCCAGCTTTTGGTCTCGCAGGAGAAGCTGGTGAGGTCATGAATAAGATCAAAAAGGTCTATCGTGACAAGCAAGGTGTATTCGATAAAGAAACCAAACAGGAAATCGCTAAAGAGCTAGGCGATGTTCTTTGGTATCTTGCTGTCCTTTCACAGGACCTAGGCCAAAGCCTAGACCGCACCGCTGAGATGAACCTTGAAAAACTATCGGAACGTAAAAAGCGTGGGACCTTAGCTGGCTCAGGTGACAACCGATGAAAACAAGGTTTGTAAACAACATCATCGTTAGGTTCATGAGATATTGCGTCATGTGGTCAGAACACAGGGCAGCAATCAAAATACTTAACAGACTTTCAGATCGTGAATTGAAAGATATTGGAATTACTCGTTCTGATATTGATCGGATGGTTTGGCTGAAAGAAGACAAAGACCAGCGGGGCCGTGGCGAATGAACAACTATCTACCTACAGACTATCAAGCATTTATTCACACATCACGTTATGCACGGTGGCTCGATGACGAGCAACGCCGTGAAAGCTGGAGTGAAACAGTAGAGCGTTATATCGAGAATGTTGTCGGTAAAACTCTACAAGGAAAAGACAGCTTATCTGCTTCCGCTGTTAAAGATATCCGTGAGGCTATCCTTAGCTTAGACGTTATGCCTTCCATGAGAGCCTTGATGACCTCAGGTCCTGCTTTGGAGCGGGACAACACCGCAGGTTATAACTGTTCCTATCTACCCGTAGACGATCCCAAATCATTTGATGAAGCCATGTTTATCCTATTGTGTGGCACAGGTGTGGGGTTCTCGGTAGAGCGGCAGTACATTAATAAATTGCCAGAAGTTCCTGAATTGATGTTTGATAGCGATACAACCATTATCGTTAAAGACAGCAAAGAAGGTTGGGCGAAAGCTCTGCGGCAACTCATTGCTCTTCTGTATTCAGGTGAGGTTCCATCTTGGGATGTCTCTAAGGTACGCCCAGCGGGAGCCAAATTGAAAACCTTTGGTGGTCGTGCTTCTGGCCCAGCGCCTCTTGTCGATCTCTTCAACTTCGTTGTTGATGTCTTTAAGAAAGCCGCTGGTCGTAAATTGTCATCCTTGGAGTGCCATGATCTGATGTGTAAGATCGGTGAGGTGGTCGTTGTTGGTGGTGTACGCCGCTCTGCAATGATCAGCTTGTCAAACCTTTCGGATGATCGGATGCGCCATGCCAAGTCAGGGCAGTGGTGGGAGAATGACCCACAACGTGCTTTGGCTAACAACTCAGTATCCTACACTGAGAAGCCTGACAGCCTCTCGTTCATGCGTGAGTGGATGGCATTGGTTGAGTCAGGTTCTGGTGAACGTGGTATCTTCAACCGTGAAGCATCAAAGAAACAAGCTAAAAAGAATGGTCGCAGGGATGACTCTTACGATTTCGGAACTAATCCGTGTTCGGAGATAATTCTGCGACCGTATCAGTTTTGCAACCTAACGGAGGTCGTGGTTCGTGCTACAGACAATATTAAAGACTTGGAACGAAAAGTTCGACTTGCGACTATTCTCGGAACTATTCAGTCCACTTTCATACAGTTCCCATATTTGCGTAAAGTGTGGCAACGAAATACAGCCGAAGAACGATTGCTCGGTGTGTCTCTCACGGGGGTAATGGATAATCCATTAATGAACCTGAAGAACACAGGGCTTGATAAAACACTTGAGCACCTAAAGTGGATCGCAGTGGAAACAAATAAGTTGTGGGCTGAAAAGCTCGACATCCCTGTATCCGCAGCTATTACTTGCAATAAACCAAGTGGAACGGTGTCACAACTGTGTGACTCTGCGAGTGGGATACACGCGCGTCATAGTGAGTATTACATTCGGCGTGTTCGTGGTGACATGAAAGACCCTCTGACACAGTTCATGGTTGATCAAGGTATTCCTTCAGAACCTGATGTGTTTAAGCCTGACCAAACTATGGTCTTTAGCTTTCCACAGAAGGCCCCTGATAAGGCTGTGGTCACCTCAGATATGTCCGCGATTGACCAACTAGAGATGTGGTTGGCCTACCAGCGTTCATGGTGTGAGCACAAACCATCTGTAACTATAAATGTTCGTTCGTCTGAATGGTTTTCTGTAGGTGCATTTGTCTACAAGAACTTTGACGAGATGTCTGGTGTATCGTTCCTGCCTTACTCGGAACACACATATCAACAGGCTCCATACGAGGAAATCGGTAAGTCAGACTACACCACATTGCTATCACTCATGCCTGAAAGCATCGATTGGGCGAAACTCAAAGAATACGAAGCGGAAGACACAACAATCGGGTCACAAACATTGGCTTGTACTGGTGGGTCCTGCGAAATCGTAGACTTAACATAAAAAAATTAGGGGTCCCTTAGGGGACCTCTTTTTTTGATCAAGGATAATTATGGCTATACCTGAAACCCCATTTCACAAAAAAATAAGATCAGACTTTAAGATATTCGTTTACTACATCCACCAACACCTCGGCCTTCCAGAGCCAACCCCAGTACAGCTAGATATCGCAGACTACTTGCAGCATGGACCTAAGCGTTCCATCATTCAGGCTTTTCGTGGGGTAGGGAAGTCACACCTCACAGCGGGTTATGTCGTGTGGCGTCTTCTCAAAGACCCTGAAGCTAAGATACTTGTTGTATCAGCGTCCAAGGAACGTGCCGATGCGTTCTCTACATTCTGTCAGCGCCTCATATGGGAGCTAGAGGGTCTAGAGTACCTGAAGCCCCGATCAGAACAACGGCAGTCTAAGATCAGCTTTGACGTAGGCCCAGCGACAGCCTCGCAGTCTCCTAGTGTTAAATCCGTGGGTATCACCTCACAGATCACAGGGTCTCGTGCTGACCTGATCGTAGCAGACGATATTGAGGTCTTGAATAACTCTGGTACGCAACAGATGCGCGACAAGTTAGCTGAGACTATCAAAGAGTTCGATGCGGTTCTTAAACCGCTACCGACATCCCGTGTGGTGTTCTTGGGGACCCCTCAGACTGAAGACAGCCTGTACGGGAAACTCCCTGAACGTGGCTATCAATGCCAAATCTGGCCAGCACGGATGCCTAAGGCTGAAGAGATGGATAAGTACGGTGAGAGCCTAGCTACGTTCATCAAGGGCCTCGATCTCAAACCTACAGAGCCTACTGACCCCAAGCGGTTTGGAGAGGCTGACCTTTTGGAGCGAGAAGCATCCTACGGTAAAGCAGGGTTTGCGATGCAGTTCATGCTATCGACCCAGCTATCAGATATGGAGCGTTTCCCTCTCAAGGTACGAGATATGATCATCATGTCCGTAGACGATGAACAGGGACCCCTGAGATTAACTTGGGGACCTCTAGAGGACCGTGCGCTGAACGACCTACCCAACGCAGCGATGCGAGGGGACCGTATGTACCCACCAATGAACGTGGGGGATGTCTTTAGTGACTTCACTGGCAGTGTCATGTCCATCGACCCTAGTGGTCGTGGGGCAGATGAAACAGGCTACGCTGTCGTTAAGATGCTCAACGGTTATCTCTATGTGGTTGCCTGTGGGGGTCTCAGTGGTGGTTATGATGATACCACGCTCACTGAACTCAGCCATATCGCAAAAAAATATAAGGTTAATCACGTTGTGATCGAGAGCAACTTTGGTGATGGTATGTTCATGAAACTGCTACAACCCGTGCTTAGTAAGATACACCCCGTGTTGATCGAAGAGGTACGCCACAGTAAACAGAAGGAACGTAGGATTATCGACACACTTGAACCTGTGATGATGCGACACAAGCTCGTCATGGACCCCAAGGTGATCGAGGAAGACTACAGGACCGCTCAGAAATACGAGCAAGCCGTAAGGTTCCACAAGATGCTGATCTATCAACTGACACGCATCACAACCGACAAAGGTTCACTGAGACACGATGACCGCCTAGATGCTCTAAGCATGGCCGTGGGTTACTTCGTGGAACAGATGAACAAAGACGAGGTTGCGGGTGAACAAGCACACAAACAAAGCCTCTTAGATGGAGAACTAGAGAAGTTCATGGATAACGCCTCTAACCCTAATAAGGTTAGGCGCCCGATCATCTCTGAAGAAGCTACCATGTTCACATCCTTTAGGTAGCCCTGAGAGCCACGGAGAGGCCCCCTAGAGGGGCCTAACGTGTTTTCATGGGGTCAAGGTGCTGAGGGCCTTATATGGACTCAGGAGTCTCAGCCTGATCGAGTATCCAATTATAGACATCATCAAGATCAACCTTGGTAAGACCACAGTACAGTAAGAGCTTTAGACCTTCCTCTTGGGCTAACCCAGAGGCTTTCTCGTCTAGGTCGAATGTATATGTAGCACCACCATCTTCGTTGATCTTGATGTCTTTAACTTCAATCGTTCCTGTCATTATCATCACTCTCCGTAAGGGCATCCCACGATACTGGGAACAACTCAATCATCTTGTGGTCGATCTGTTTGGCTACCTCTCGTGTCTCTGCCTGTGTGTCAGGCTTGCAGCGCAGGTTGCACATATCACTGAAGGCATCTAGCGAACCCGACCAGTACCACTCAGTCATGGTATTCTGAGGTAGCACCATACGGGCCTGTTCCTCACACACGTTCTGCTCCAGAAGGTTATCGTAAAGCATAGCGACTAACCGTTGTGTGGTCTTGATGTTCACATCGTGGACAACACCAGAGCTACCTTGCTTCTTATCAGCAGATTGACCACGCCACTCCTTAGGCTCAAAGAACTCTGGAGGGTCGCTGACATACCTACGGCTGATCTCATTCCACCTAAGAAACTTATGTTTCACAAGTTGCCTAGCAACAAAGATAGGGGCCTTAACGTGGAACGATGCAAAGCAATGACCAAAAGGACTGATGTGCTTGTGCTTGGCCAAATAACGGATCAACCGATCATCCTTAGTCTTGAGCTTCGGGGGACCCCAAGGGTCATCCTCCATCTCACTGGTCTTACCAAAGGATACCCTAGCAGCATTGGCAACAGACAGATCATTGCCCATGTGGTTAATGTAAGTAACTTCAATCATTCTTAGCATCCTCATTCAGTACGTCAGCAACATCCTCTAGGTCAGCCACTACGGCCTCCCCAAACTCCTCAAAGGCTGCGGTTAGTTGGTTGTGTTGGTACGCCACTTCCTCCAGTAACCTCTGGGTCTTGTGGTTCTCCCAAAGCATGAACATGATGACGACAATGAACCCGACATCTACCAGTTGGTTGATCTCAATCATGCTTGGGTACTCAGGGTGTTCAGGTGAACCACAAGTTCATCATAGCCACCTATAAGATCACCCTCAGGAGAGAACACCTGTGGCACTGTCTTTAACTTGGCTATCTTGAATAATGATCGGACCCACGGGTTCTTCTCTAGGTCATAATATTGGTAGTCAGAATACTTATCCATCAACAAGGCTTTCGCCTGTGAACAGTAGGAACAAGTAGGGGTTCCAATGATTACATAAGGGTGCATGAGGTTATCCTTTTGGGGTTTTCTAGTAACGGTGATTAATCCCGCAGAAACCCAATGAAATAAGGATAATTAATTATTCACCGTATCTAGAATAGATCCCCCAAAGATACACCTATAGGGTACTATAGTATAACCTCGTGTTTAACCTCAGGGTAAGCTAAGGATGTACACCACCATGTACCTCCCCCATTAGGTATCTTTAGGATAACCTCGTGATTAACCTCGGGGTAACCTTTAGGACTTAAAATGACAAAAATATCTGTTAGGTCTTATATATACGCGGCCCCTGTCGGCCCCCCTCATGGGGGTGTGCGGGTGTGATATTATAACATAACGATAGGGGTGGTCTGGGTGGGTCTGGATCGCAACCTTGTGACACGATAGGCGGTGCATCGCCTTATTTATATGTGGTCGCGGTCCAACTCACAGTTTGACGTGGATCAATTGCGGTTGATCATGGGCTGCAATGGGTCCGCTTCGGTCCTATCTCTTGTCTTTGTTTCTTCCGGCGTCACCTTATTTTTTTTCGATAGGTCACCATGAGGTGGCCAGTCGGTCACCTATTTTTTTTCCGACAACCCACAATTAATTGTTGCGCTATCGTAAGGGTTGTGCAAAAGTCACTATAACGTAACAAATAACCACAAGGATTATAACCATGACAACCTTTCTCCAATTCATCCTATCAACCTGTGCGTTGTTCACAGTCATCCTATCGCTTCTCTTGGCGTCAACGGGTGACATAACAGGCGCGGCGCTCACCATGATCTTAACCGCGATAGTTGGCGTATCAATCGCCTTTCTTGATCTTTAATAGTTACGCAAAGGGAATATATACCATGTCTTATACAATCAACGGCTTCACTTCTAAAGCGTCCGCAATCCGTCACCTTCGCGCCAATGGCCACGCTATTTGCACGATACTCGCACAACCCGAAAGCAATCCTAAGGTTGCCAAGAATGGTAAGGTTGTCGATGTAATGACCGCGCCGATGCACCTTGCACCTTTTAACCTTAGCGGCTTTCAAGTGTGTCCTAAGGCTTCAACAGGTTGCGTATTGGCTTGCTTACATACTGCGGGCAATCCCGCATATATGGACCAGAAAGAGACAAGCCGCATTACAAAGACGCAAGCCTATTTCAAACAACGTGACGCTTTCATGGCCGTGTTAGTCTTTGAGATGTTAGCGCATCGCCGCAAGTGGACCGCTAAAGGTTATGATGTAGCCTATCGGTTAAATGCCACAAGTGACTTGCCATGGGAAAATCGCAAGGTTGATATCAACGGCGTTACAGTCACACTCATGGAATTCTTTAGTGATTGCTCTTTCTATGATTATACCGCCGTTACTAAACGCGCGATTAATTGGGCGCGTGGTGATATGCCCAGCAATTACCATATAACCTTTTCACGCAAAGAAGATAATGACGTTGATTGCATCAAGGTATTGTCAGCGGGTGGCAACGTAGCGGTTTGCGCGGAGCAAGCGTTATACAAGGCGTCACTTGTTCGCGGCAAGGTTGCAGCAATGGCGGGTGAGTGGACCGTAACGGATGGCGATGCACATGATTACCGCCCAGCGGACCCGAAAGGCGTTGTGGTTATGCTCAAAGCAAAAGGCGATGCGAAACACGACACAAGCGGCTTTACGCTTCGCGCCTAATCCATACTCAAATTGTATCGGTGTAGAGCGTTGCGGCGCTCTTATCCCATGCGATTTCCCGCATGATAACGGAAGGTAACGGAATGAATAACTCCAAAGGTATTCGATACGCCCAGAGTAAGTTAATGAATATATTGACTAGCAAAGGTTACCGCGAAGGGACGCTTGCAACTTCAACTCAAGTTGTCCTTGATGATTTGATTGAATTCTGCGCGGCTCATGAAAATTACCGCATATCACAAGAATTAAAAAGAGAGGCGGCGCAATGACCCATGATATAAACGGCGAGCCATACGTTATCCAAATGGATACCTACATCGCCCAGCAAAAACGCGACCTATCACATCTAGAATTTGATGACCCCGAATTTGACCTTGTGAACGAAAGGTTGATCCAAGCCTATGCGGCACTCGCGGCGGGTGAGGCGTATCATGTACGATTTTAGTACAGTCATTATGCGTGACCCTTCCCTAGTCGCAATAATTGCGCTAGTGGTTTGGTGGGTTATTGCAGAAATTAAATAGAAAGATAATGGCACTATGAATAAAATAGATAAAACAGAAGGCGGCAGTTGGTGGCACATTTCAAGCTGGGGCTGGAATACACGAGGACCGACCCTTTCGGCGTCCCAACTGCTATTCATTAAGTTGATGCGGTGTGTCGAAAGATTAGAAGACCAAATAACAATAGAGGCACTCAAGCTGCCCTTGAAATATACAGGCCAGACCCTTCCGATCTCGGAAGTAATCACAACAGAAACTGAATGGAGCGAAACCCTAGATGCCCTTTTAAATGTAATTGAAGAGGAAACAGGAAGACCCTTTGCGGATACCTATGTCACGAGCCTTTTTTCTTACAATTTTCTTGAAAGCTGTACGTCGAATGGTTACACGCCACTTGAAACCCATGAGGATACCAATGGCCCGTAAGTTTAAAAACATAAACAAGTTGATTGCAGCATTGGAGGAATTCCAAAAGCTAGACCCTAAGATGTCTCTGCCCTCCATGCTCGCCCTGCTTTACTACGCAGATATCGAGAACAATAGCGGCAACCGCTCTATTGTTGAAGAACGTCTCGGCATGAGTGGCGCAACGGCGTCCCGTGCTACCCTTTTTTGGTGCGAGTGGAAGTCACCGCGTGAGAAAGGTTTGAACATGGTCACAATGGCACAAGACCCAATGAACAGACGCGCGAACATCGTGCAGTATAACCGCAAAGGTTTGGATTTAATGGATCGCATCGAGGAGGCTTTAGAATGAGCGTTGCACAGCGAGGGAGTAAGTTCCAAGCGCGGGTGAAAGAACCCAACGGGGGTAAATACCACCGCGTAACCTTTGACACCTTAGAGGCCGCTGAGTTTTGGGAAGGGAAAGCGAGGGCAGCGATCAAAGCTGGCCTTCCTGTGCCTGATGGTTGCGATATGGGAACTGTTACCCTTCGCTCTCTGGCTGACAGATATCACGCATACCTATGGCCCAACCAGCGGCGCAAGATGATCGAGACAGACATCCGCCACGCGGAGCGTTTGCTTCCTTCCGACCCTCTAAAACTTACGACAAGGGACGTTATACGTTTCGTTGAGAAGCGTAAGATGGAAGGGGTAGGGGACACCACGATCAGGATCAACCTGACCCGCGTGAAGACCTTGCTCAAACACAGTCATAAGATGGGCGACATACATCTTAGCAGTAACATCGAGTGGCCTTCGTTCCGCGCAGGTAGCAGCCGCATCCGTTATCTCACAGATGACGAAGAGGTGGCCCTTCTTGATGAACTGAATATCCTAGACTATCGGATGCTTGCGGAGTTCATGATCGACACAGGGGTGAGACCCTCAGAGGTCTCCACGACACAAGCGGTGGTCGCCAAGCCGTTCGAGTGGGCTGACGTATCCAAGAGCAAGGACGGGCGCACCTTGATCACCCTTTGGAAGACCAAGACCAACACACCGCGCACCTTGCCGCTGACACCACGCGCCCTTGAGGCTTTGGAGTGGTCACGAGAGGAGGGACACCAGCGACCTTTCGATGGTATCTCATACACTGCCTTCAAGGATGCCATTGTAGCCGCAGCCCAGCGCAGAGGCCTCAAGGATATCGTTGTATATACATTCCGACACACCTGTGCTTCTAGGCTCGTCCAAAGGGGTGCTGACATCATGCGGGTGAAGCAATGGATGGGACATTCTAACATCGAGACCACGCTGGGATATGCGAAGCTGGCCCCAGAGGACATCTATAGCTTGTCTGATTTGCTGTGACATGAGCGTGACACGGTGACATGACACCAAGACAAAAAAAAGGGTAAGCCTTTGATTTAACAAGAGGCTCACCCATGCAACATACGTCACAAGTCAACAGGGAGTTGGAAGAATAAAAGTTAAGTAGGACAAACAGTTACCTCAGAGAGGTATCGTACAGTCATATTCTGCTTACAAATCAATACTTACGATAACGTAATATATACCTAAACGCTGTGTCACATACGCGGCGAGTTAATCACCCTTTCTAGACAACCCAAAAATGGAGATAATCTATGTACAACAGAGAACTTATAGATATCCAACGCAACCTCGAAGAAGAGATGCGTGGTGCTGCAATAACCCGATTCCATGATCGGCACGATAAAGCGATGGAGAAGAATTTCTTCGGGGAGAGTGCGGCAGGTCAAACGATCCTGCGGCAGATAGTCCAGCCATTCAGTGATGCGATCACAGAGTGGACAAACGAGGCGCTTTCGGGCGCAGGAGGGCGGCGATCCATAGCAGCACTTATGGTACGAGAGTTTGATGACACGGACGCCATTGCGTACATCTTTGCGAAGTCTGTGATCAACGCCGTGCCTATGCTCCAGAACAAGGCTGGCACAGCGAGTCGGACGGGGGTTGTCTTAACCTCGACCAATGCTGTCCACGATGAACTGCGGCTCCGCTGGTTCAACAAGAACTACAAACTGATCTTTCGTAAGATCATGAAAGACTGCGACACTCGCAACCTACCAAGGCAGCGCCGCAAGGATGTCTACAAGAAAGAGTTCACGCGCAGACAGATCGAATGGGTGGCCGACAACTGGCACACCAAGAACCGCGTACACCTTGGTATGAGGCTCCTTGAGATATTCAAAGAGGTCACAGGCATGGTCAACCTAGGTGAGATCAGGATGTCCAACGGCAAACGCCGCGCGATTGTCGAGGCAACCCCACAGATGATGGATATGTTGAAGGAACGTCTGGAGCGTTGTGAGCATATGTTCCCGATCTTCTATCCAATGGTGGTCAAACCTAACCCGTGGACAAACGAAAGCCTGATCGGGTCTGCGTACCTGACGAACAACGTGCAGCCATATAAGCTGATCAAACGTGCCAAGATGAATTACCTAAGGGAGATGGAGAACACCGACCTCACAGTCACACTGAACGCTGTCAACGCTCTCCAAGAAACACCTTGGCGGGTCAATGAGGAGATGCTTGAGGCGCTACGCTGGGTGTACGACAACAGCCTTCAGGTGGACAAACTGCCACCAGCCAACGATCTACCCTTACCGCCCAAACCTCACGACATGACGGACGATAAGGCTAGAAAGCAGAACTCAGCGGCTTGCGCCCATGTCCACAATCAGAACCGTAAGTTTGTGTCGAAGCGTCTAGCCTTGCTTCAGGTCATGCAGTTGGCTGACAAGTTCAAAGGCTTCGATGAACTGTACTTTCCACACGATCTTTGCTCACGGGGTAGGGCGTATCCAAAGCCACACTACCTGAACCCACAAGGTCCTGCATACGTCCGCAGCTTGATCGAGTTTGCTGATGGTAAACCTATCGAGACCACAGAACAGGTGGAGTACATAGCTATCGTGGGAGCAAACGCATGGGGCCACGACAAACTGCCAATGCAGGAACGTATCCAGTGGGCATGGGACAACGAGGATATGTTTGTCGAGATCGCCCACGATTGGAAGACTGATCGGCGGTGGATGGACGCAGATAGTCCGTTCGAGTTCCTGAGGTTCTGCATGGAGTGGCGTGAGCTTAACGATCACGGTGTTGGGTATGTCTCTCACTTACCGATCAACTTCGATGCAACCTGTTCAGGTCTACAGCACTTTAGTGCTCTCCTGCGTGACAAAGAGGGTGGCTTCAACGTCAACCTAACTGGTCACAGTGAGCGCCAAGATATCTATGGGGCTGTCGCTGCGAAAGCCAAAGCGGCTGTCGAGGCTGACCTAAGCAATCCAGAGAAGGTCGTGTTGGCCAAAGCTGCGATAGCTCTCAAGATCGACCGTAAGTTGTGCAAACGTCCTGTGATGATCGTGCCTTACTCAGGGACGTTCAAGGCTTGTATGCGCTATGTTCAGGAGCACTACGATGAACTTCGTGATGCGGGTGTTGCTATGCCTCTGAAGGATGACGATGTGAGCTATAAGCTGGTTCCCTATGTCGCCCGAAAGGTATGGGATGCGATATCTATGACTGTTGTGGCCGCGAGGGATGCAATGGATTGGATCACAAAGATCGCTCGTTTGGTGACCAAGAACGAGAACCCTTTGCCGTTCATGTGGTCAACACCTACAGGGTTCGTTGTGCAACAAGCCAAGTACAGCATGGACCGACACTCTGTTCAGACAATGATCGATGGACGTATGTTAAAGGTTGAGTTCTTGACCGACAGCAAGGTTCTCGATGCGAACAAGAACGCTCAGTCGCTATCGCCCAACTACATCCATAGCATGGACGCGGCTCACCTCCAGCTAACCATCAACAAAGCCCTTGAGAAAGGCGCAGCGGCTGATGGGGTAGGTGGGATGTCCTTCTGTATGATCCACGACAGCTTCGGGGTTCACGCGGCAGACATGGATTACTTCCTGCATGAGTGCATAAAGCCAGCCTTTTACGATATGTATAAGGACGGAGATGTGTTGCAGAAATTCTTGGATGAAGTGACGCCGCTAATTCCTGAGAAGTCTCGAAGTAAAATCCCAGCAATCCCTGAGCTTGGTTCTTTGGATATTTCTGAAGTGCTGAATAGTGAGTTCTTTTTCAGCTAATACTTACGCTACAGGAACAGTTACTTGAACATTAATCACCATTACTAGAAAATCGAAAGGTTAAAGGATGGCACACATATACGAAAACCAAGGAAAATACACAGTGGTGGTGGGTGGCATTGTCATTGGTCACAACCTTTCCCGCAAGGCAGCACTGCGGAAAGTCGAGGATTACGACTTTGATTAAATCAGGAGATATCCGCTCCTTTGAAATTGATGATGGGGACACTCTTCCCATCGTCATCCTCGTGGACCCTGAAGGTTTCCACCTAACCCAGACCGACAACATGGGCCTTGAAGACCATATCAGTCTCTCTTGGTCACACATCATGGGTCTACTCGAAATGATCGAAACACTAGACGAAGGTACGACAAAAAATGTCAGACACTAAGATTTCTTTGCCATTGGGCCGTGCAATTTACCCGTCACTTAAAACGGCGGACACTAAATTCCACGATCTAGGCATCTACAAGTGCAATGTCAGCGTTCCTGTTAAGGAAGCGACAAGCGCGATGGAGAAGCTATCAGCTATCTACAAACAGCACACAGGCAAGGCTCCTGTGAAGACCGACAACACCATGTGGAAAATGGAGGTCGATGAAGAGACAGGTGAGGACACAGGCAATGTGATCTTCAAATGTTCAGTCAAGAATGTTCGCCGCCGCGATGGTGAATTGTGGGACCGCCGACCCAAACAATTTGATGCGAAGATGAACCCAGTGACCCTCGATCCCTCAGGCGGCACAGAGCTTTATGTATCTGCATCTGTCTACGCATGGGACGCGGGTGGAAAGAAAGGCGTGAGCCTTCAACCACAGGCAGTTCAAATCATCAATCTAATTGAGCGCGGTGGTGCATCCGCTGACGCCTTTGGTTTCCAAGAGCACTCAGGTGGGTTCGAGGCCGAAGCAACTAACTACACCTTCGGGGATACCAATGAAACAACCGACAAAGAAGAAGACTTCCAAGACTTCTAAAAAATCGGTTGGTCTTAAATATGGGTTTCGCTCAGGATTAGAGGAGCGGATATCTAAGGAGCTAGACGGAACAGGGTGTTGTTACACTTACGAAGAACAGGTTATCCAATATGTGAAACCTCAACGCACCAGTAAGTACACACCTGATTTCGTCATTACAAAGCGACCTGATGGAACAGATAAAGAGCGTCCTTTGGTGATAGAATCCAAGGGGCGCTTTCTCACATCTGACCGGCAGAAACATTTATTAATTAAAGACCAACACCCAGACGCTGATATCCGCTTCGTATTCTCTAGAAGCAAACAGACTATCAGTAAAACCAGCAAGACAACTTACGCGATGTGGTGCGAGAAGCATGGCTTTATGTACGCAGATGGTTCAATTCCTGAGGCATGGTTGCAGGAGTAAAATGTATAACAATAATAAGAAGCGTGATGAAACGCTCTACATGATCATCGATCATTCAGGCACGACCCCAACAATCGACATTGACGCGAACAACCAAGACAACCGTGACAGAGCCAAAGGGTTCTACGGTTGCCGCTACCATTACGTCATCACTAGGGAAGGGGTCGTGCAACTAGGGCGCACACTTGACCGTGTGTCGCCTTTAACTGGTGTTCTAGATTACCAATCTGTGACTGTATGTTTGGTCGGTGGAAAGAACATCGAGGGCGAGGCTGAAGACAACTTCACAGAAGTCCAAAAAGAAGCTCTCAAAGAGTTAATCACCGTATCTAGAATTTCCAATCCAGACTTACAGGTTCTGGGACGCAAGGAAATTCAAAAGCAACGGACCACTGGCCCTGCGCTCGACCTCACACCTTACAGATAGGATATGACATGGATACTCATGAAGAAAGCACGTTGCTTGGCCACGGGCCTTGCGACAACTGCGGGTCCTCGGACGCCAACGCTGAGTATTCTGACGGACATACCTTCTGTTTCTCATGTGAGGCACACAAGCCCAGCACCGACCACGCACCTAAGACAGTGAACAAAAGAAACCCTGATCTCCTCCCTATCGGGGACTATGTTTCACTGGCTAAACGTAAGATCACTGAGGCCACCGCTCGTAAGTTTGGTTATTCAACCTCTACCTTCAAGGGTCAGACGGTTCAGATTGCCAACTACAAGCGTAATGGTCAGATCATTGCTCAAAAGGTGCGGTTCCCAACGAAAGACTTTATGTTCGTGGGTAACGGTAAAGAGTGTGGGCTATTCGGGCAGCACCTGTGGCGCAACGGTGGGAAGACACTCTGTATAACCGAAGGCGAGATTGATT
>Ga0209602_1000427_pt1 | contig 40748 bp, 40 predicted proteins | sample COGITO_mtgs_1205_3_FD_184810 | JGI IMG/M metagenome (GOLD analysis project Ga0209602, IMG submission 184810) | Pelagic marine microbial communities from North Sea - COGITO_mtgs_120524 (SPAdes) (version 2) | ecosystem: Environmental > Aquatic > Marine > Epipelagic ...
CTAAGAATAATGTTGCATTTGCGCCTCTTGACGCTTGAAAAGACATCCATATTTCCGATTCCATAGTTTTACCCTCTTTAGTTTTATTTTTAGTTTGGTTGCCGTCAAAATTACTGAAGCCTTAGAATATTATCAGGTTTTTTACACTTATGAGAATGAACCTTTTATTACCACACATAGGTTTCGACACTAATTAATCTTGTTGCTTTATATTATTGTCCCTTCGTTTTCTATGTTAGCTACGATTGACTTAATAACCGCCATTTCAACGAAAATCAATCGTCACCTTAGTCTTCACACCGCCCACATGCTCCTGCCAAGTCTCTAGCATAACTTCCCTAGCCCAGTCCTGATGTTTCTGCTGAACAGCTATTCCTTAATCATCTTACAATAGGGAAGATGGCTGTGCTGTTACTATACCTCTATACCTCTATACCTCTATACCTTTATACCGCTATAGCACCTGCACAGTCTATAACGCTTCAGCATCACTAACATCCTCTTCAGTTGCTTTAATGCTAGGAGTATCATTAATACCTTCTTTAGCAACTAAAGCGTCCCAGCTGCTAGTAGTCATACCATCAGTCTCTTGTTCAAAGCCCTTGTAAGCACTCGCCTACAGGGGCTTTTTAGTTCTTATCTAGTAATTTCCTGTCACGCTGGGGCTATTCCACAGGGGGGCGGGGGAGCTGCTGAGGTCTTGTGATTGTTATTGTATCTGGAGAGGTACTTCATTGACGATTCTGCCTCTCTTGAAGCATACTGAAGAAGAAAAATAGATATCAAAAATCAACCTGATACTAAGAGTTAAAAATATGAATGATCATTTAAAAGACATTGATATGGGGTACTTTGAACATTTATATCATGCTTGGAGTATGGCATTTGCACTATTGCTACATGGACTTTTTCCGTTTTTACTAACTGATTACGCAAGCGATAAAATGTGCGACCACGATGCAAAAAACTCACCAATTTAGTTCCATTATCACTGTACTAGCCTATATCGCCACCCATATTGTCTTGAGGTTGTGTTTTAGCGATTCAGACTACAAAGACTGTGATTGATATGTTGAAAAGACTATTCCTAGCCCTACTTATAATCAGACCAGCTAGCTTTAAAGTAAGGATAACTAATGAACATAGATAAGAAGAGCTTCAGATATAGACTCAGTAATGTCTTAGCTTGGTTCGGTATGCTGAGCATGGGTTTCGGGTTCTTTGTGACGTACGTGTCGAATACTGTAATAGCTGTTCCTTTAATAGTTAGTATAGGATCGTGGTTGTTTTTTGGCTTAATTAACTACCTAATGGTGGGCAGTCTGCGGCTACTACCTTGGCGGGACATAGAATAAAAAGACTACTACTAGCCCTATTACTTATAAGCCCTACTGTGCTGACTACGCAATCTGCTAATGCATCTGACTTTTATGGCACTGAGGCATTAACTGAGCAAGGTGAGACATCGGCGCAGTTTGGAGTTGGGTCTTTAATAACATCAGCTGTAGCCGCAGGTAGCTATAATCGTGACAGCTTCTTCTACCAAAGCTACAAGCCAAACACTTCCATAGGCTTCTACACCAACCAATCTTGTGACTTCACCAACATAGATCACGTAGTAAGCCTAAAAGACGCCTATGACAGTGGTGCAGCCTTGTGGAGTGCATCTAGAAAGCAAACTTTCGCCAACGACAGGTCTAACCATGTACCGTCCTGCGGCCGTGTGAACAGCTCTAAAGGCTCAGCTGGACCAAGGGACTTCCTGCGCAGAAGCAATGACGGGAAAGGTCTAGAGTATGAAATCGTAAGGTTCTGTGAGTATGTTCAGAGGTACTATGCCGTGAAGGTTGAGTATGGACTGTCCTTTGAAGGTAATGATAGAGCTACTTTTGAGCAATGTGGTGTCGGTATTAGTTAGGGGGCGGGGAGCTGCTGAGGTCTTGTGGTTGTTACTGTATCTGGGGAGATACTTTAGAGGTGGCTTTTTAAATACGCTAGTCATTTGGTTCAAGCTCTAAACTTTTGCAGAAACTTGCCTCTGAGGTATCATTTATGACGTAAGTTTGGCATGAAGTGCAAGGTAATTACTAATGAGCCTAGGAAGAATGATATATCGATGCTTTATCACCGGTCTTTTAGTTATAGCTACCGGATGCACACCTGCGCAATATATGCCTCAATTTGATCAGGCGACTCTTCAAGTCAGGCGAAATGAAATAGCAAATCAAGCAGACAGAAAACCTCACGATATCAAGGAGGATCCTAATATAGTTCTATCGAGAGTGTATGAAAGATTACTGCCTCATGCCAAAGTTGCCTGTCTTGAGAATGGAGAAAAATGGCTAGACTCCTCCTGCAGTAATTGGTCTCTGAACGTGGTTGACGATGAGAATTTCAACGCATATATCACACCAGCTGGTGATATTACGTTTCATAGCGAGGTTTTTAAATACACTAAATCTGATGATGAAATAGCCTTTATTTTAGCGCATGAAATGAGTCACCATATTCTTAATCATGGAATGGAAGACATTGTTAATAGCGAGATTATGGGCGCTACAACTGGGTTATTGTCTGGAATCTTAGTGGGGGCAATAGCAGCAGGGCTTGGTGCTAGTGACGACATCATAAACGACGTTATCGAGGATGCCGTCGAGGATGGTTACGCATCTGGTCGTGAGGCTGGAAGATTATCTTATTCAGTAGATCAGGAATCAGAGGCAGATAGATTGGGGCTCAAGCTCGTTCAGTTGGCTGATTATGACTGGCTTGCCGCTAGACAAGTTGTTATGTTTATAGGTAAGGATTCAACTGAACTTAGATCAGACCGAAGTTCCAGTCATCCAAGTGGGCCTGAAAGACTCGCTGCATTTGATTCTTATTCAAGCGCTTCTTCTCGAGAGTTAAACCCTTTAGTAGGTTGTATAATGGGGAACTGTGTCAATGGTAATGGGACATATATATGGGCTGATGGAAGAAAATATGAAGGAAACTGGGCAGATGATAAGGTTAATGGCCATGGCACATATTTTTTCCCAGATGGTAGAAAATTTGTAGGCCAATTTCAGGCAGGTAAGATAAATGGTCAAGGTGTGTTCGAATCGCCTAATGGGCACAAGTATGATGGTGAATATCAGGATAATAAGAGACACGGCTGGGGAACCTACAGATGGCCCGAAGGACATAAATATGTTGGCGAATTTAAAGATGATGAAGAGCATGGTGAGGGAACATTGACCTATCCCGATGGAAGAGTTGTCCAGGGTCAATGGGATAACGGCAAATTTCTTGCTGATTGAGAGATTAATTTAGCTCAAGCCAAATCCACCTTCACCTTAGTCCCCACACCGCCCAAATGCTCCTGCCAAGTCTCTAGCATGACTTCCTTAGCCCAGTCCTGATGTTGCTGTTGTACAGCTACAGCATCGTGCACTGGCAAGCACACTATATCTTCCTTGATCCCCTCTAGCATGACATCTTTGAGAATCTGGCCTTCTAAATTCTGTGCAAAGATTCCCCAGCCTTTAAATAGCTGTAACTTCGGATACCGCTTTCGGACACCTGAGTGAATGCGACTGAATAGGTCACCATTAAAGCGCTCTCTGGCCAACGAGTTTCTGGCAGCCATCTCACTACTTGCACCCATAGCCACTGTAATGAACTTCTTGACCATATCTCTGCTTGCTACACCAGATTCTATGCAGATGTCCTCATAGGGAGTCTCGCCCGCATACTCCTTGGCGAACAGAGCAAGATTGAGTCTTAAATGGTTAGCGTTATAGTCTACTTCGCAGATTGGCTGACCATCTATCTGAGTATTAATACGTATCCTTGCTCGCCTATCTGGGAGGCTCTGGAAAGGCGTTATTAGGCGTCCTCCTTGGAAGGGTGTGTGCTTATAAACAAGCCTCACAGGAGCCTTACAAGCCCATCTATGAGGCTTTAGGAACTCATTTATGGCAATCATGTCAGCTAGGTCAGGGTGATCCTCATCTAGCTTAAATAGGGTCTCCTGCCATCCATCGTCATGCTCGTTTAACGTCAGATATGGCCCTTCTATTGGCTGTTCTTGGTCTAGGACATACTCCCAAATCTGACTGCTAAGAGTCTCAGTTGGAAAGAGTCTTGTTCGTGAGGGTTGCCCCTTGTACTTCTTGCCCTTCAAGACCTGCGCTAATCCCTGCGCCTCAAGGTAATTAACTATTGGTTTAACGCTAGCGTATTTGATGTCATAGCGTTGCAGCCAGATATCTTCTGCGTATGTGTTCTTTTTTAGGCTCACTACTAGCCAGCTATTGGTAACCAGTGATCTCGACAGTCCAAGTAGCACCCATTGCCAGTGGCATCTAAATATCTCTAGCTGCTTAGCTCCTCTTTGGCCTTTAGTCTCTTGAACATACTTCTCTATCAGGAGTGATAACTTAGTGTGTAGCTTAGAGTTCTTGTGCAGTTGAAGAGGGGATAGAAAGATATGGTGCTGGTAGTCATCCTCTGGAGTACCAAGGCTTAGTAGCTGTTGTTTAAGAATGGTATCCATAGGGCTCTGGCGCTTCCTTAGTTGCCTTTAGTGTCTACTTCCTACTCCGCTAAAGGGAATAACATAGACTTTATGGTGGAGTAATAGTTCTAAAGCATAACTACCAGTAGTAGTTAAACATAGACTGAAGCGTTCTGCCCTACAGGATGCAGAGTTTTTACACTCTATTGCAATGAGAAAGGACAACTACTAGCAGTTCTTCTTTTAGGTTCTAATGGGTCTCAATAGCTTCCTTTACCAGGGATTAAGTGCCTGATGCCGCCTCTGGGTTCTTTAACGTCACCTTTACGCCTAGGTATTAGATGGATGTGACAGTGGAAGATTGTCTGCCCAGCATCCTCTCCACAGTTTATGCCTATGTTGGATGCAGAGACAGTGGAGTCTTCTGATTCTATAAAGGCTTTGTATCGTGATTTGTTATTTACAGTCACTTCCTGCGGAGTGTACGAAAGACGAAAAAGAGTGTCCCAAAGAATCCAACTATAAAAGTGATAGTAGCCATCATCATATTGCCCGACACTAGCCAAGGTTCAGATATAATGCCGAATTGCGGTAATTGTTCCCTATACCGAGCAATTAACTCAGCCGCCAGCAAACTTCGGAACAGCATGTTGATAGAAAATATTGTATACAGAATGGCTATGAAAAACGTGTACCATTTGTCCAAAATATCCTGTCCAAGATGGCAAGCAACAATCACCGCAAATGTCCCAGTCAGCCAAAACTCAAAGCCACTATCGTACGCTTCAATGCCAGAAAACCAACTTTGAACCAATTCGTATTCAGTCATAGTTACTCCAATAAATAATATTTAAGGCTCTGTAGCTGCTTAATAACTCAATTGTTTCTGAAGCTGCGGCAAAAATACCTTGCACCTCACCTTAGCATAAGGAGTATCTTAATGAAGCGTCAAAAAGGCCAAATATTGCCCCGCCTAGAAGACAATGCAGAGCCTCTCAGAGGCATCCTAAGCCCACCTATCAAGCACCTAAAGACCAGCAATATTTGGCTTCTCAGGGCAGTCTGGTGCGTCCTGCGGGCTGCTATGGAGCAGGGTTGGCTGGGGAGGCTTAGGAGTGGGTAAATAGTCTTTTTAGCCGCTATATAAATGGAAAATATTTGCGCTAAGATTGCAGAAGATTTTTGTCATAAAAATACGCAAATACAAAGAAGAGTATCAGGCCCACAATCAAAGCTGCTTCATATGCGTCTATTATTTTTTTGTGAAGCGCTGAACCCAAGAGCACCAAAAAGAGGCTTACTGTAATGACATAGATCGGTATTCCCGTCCCCGATCCTCCATAGCTAAAAGCTAAAGCAGTATTTGGGAACAGCAGTGCTATCAATGTCAAAGTAGCGAATGATGTGACTGATTGTGTGTGCTTTCTTCTTTCAACCATGGGCATGCCCCTTTTTATGTAAGCAGTAATGGTACAACAGAAGTCCATAACGATTAAGGTGCTAATTTAGGTGCTATGTAGCACGTTGGCTGGGGAGGCGTAGTGGGTGTTATATAGGGGTATATCGTACCTGTTTAGACTCTCACTCTTGGCTTTTGTGAGTTCTGAAGTCCCTAGTGCATGATAATGACCAACCAAAATTTCACAGAGACCGTTTTTTTTGATCAAGAGTTTCAATCCAATTATCTAATCTAAGGTGCTATCAAAATATGTCTTATGAAATGTCGTTAACTCACTTATTATTTTCGGAAAGTTTTGAGCATAAAATAAATGATACTTCCAGTAGTAAAAAATATGGTTTCCATCACTTTCAATAGATATGTAGTCAGAGCAAATTTGTTTCATACCTTTGAAAATACCATCGTGGATAAGAGTAGTGTCAAAAAGGTCTCTCACTAATTTTACATTATCGCTGTTATCAAAAATGCAAAGCGCAAATATGTTTGAAAATTCCTGGTGATCTTCATATCGAACCTTTATTCCGATGTCTATTCTTTCAGGTGACAGCATGAATTTTGGAAACCTTCCATTGACAGCTTTAAACGCAAATATACGAGTGTTGTCGTGAACGCCATGGTCCATGCCTGTTGGATCAAACTTCGTTGAAAATATAGTTAATTCTGGGTGACTCTCTGACCTTAAAAGATTTCCCGAGTTGTAGAACTGTAATGCGTTTGGTGACTCAACTATGTTTTTACCTTCCCATTGGAGACAGCTCGTGAAGCCGAGGTCTGCTAGTACATCCGATTCCGCTCGACGGCTTCTAGATGTATAGGACCCAAATAGCACGGCTAAAATTACAAGGACGGCTGAAATTACTTCTATCATAATGTTTCTCTTTGGTTGATTAGTTCCTTAGTACGTGATTTGCATTATTTAGTGCTCTCACAGCGTAGCTAGTAAGTATTTCGCCTTCAGCTTAAGGTCTGATGGAGTGCCATATTTATCACTTATGTCCTTAGCCCAGCCTCCAAGCTCATCTCGCTTCTCTTTTGGACACTCTGTATTTCGGAGTCTTGTCTGCATGGTGTGACGGAAGCTGTGGCATGTTGGACTTGACGGTCCTATCAGCACTTTAAGGCGTTTATTGCAAGCTCCAGAAGCACCAGTGTTTTTAACATCATCACCTGAGTCGTGCACGTAGCGTGGGAATAGATAGTCATTGGTTGCGGTGCTGATCAATTTCTCGACAGCATTTAAAGCAGCACCCACTAAAGGAAGTAATCTCTTGCTATTTTTGTTTTTGAGGCCACGGATATTGTTTTTATAGAGCACTAGGTGGGGTGTTTCAGCTTGTAAGTTTACGTCACCGACTAATAAGCCACAGCACTCCTTAATTCGCATACCCGTATCAAGCATGAGATGGATCATGCAGTCTATTTCTGGAGTTCTTGTGGGCGGCATTTCTCTAATGGCGAGTATATGGTCTTGTGTAAAGTCTTCTCGGCTCACAGCATCATCGCCAAGATTGGGAATATTGAATTTTTCAAATCGATGTTGTTTATCAGCCGTTATGTCGAGTTCTAAAACAACATAGTTAAACATAGCTGCGATGGACCTGAGTTGTCGAAGTACCGTGGCTGTCTTTTTCTTTTTTAGGCTTTGATTGATAAATAGATTGATGTCTGATCGAGGGTAATCAGCAGGTGGCTTATCCCCGCAGCAGGCGATAAGGGCATTCATGGCATTATTAGTTTCGTTTACATTTTTACGACTGCTGTCTTTTCTTTTGAGCCTCAGGTACTCAGCAGGGTACTGAGACGCATTGAGTCTGAATTCTCCTTTTGCAATAGCCAGAGCAGCTCGCTGTTCCTCATCTAACAGATGAAACGGAAAGGCTGCCTCATTATGTCGAAACGCGGCATACTCAGCCTCTGTCGATTTGGATCGGATTGTGTCGTCTATGTTATCCAGAAAAGACTCTTTCGCCTCGTCTGCCCCATCGCCTGTGGCCTCTGCATCTGATTCTGTAAGTCCGTGCTTTTTTAATAGTGCAGTTGCCGCTTGGTAGTTAGAAAGGACCTGATCTCTTGGGAGACCCTGGCGAAGACGTTTAAATTGCTCTTCAACACGCAGATGAGTCTCTTGGCAGATAGCAGCTGCAACGCTCCTGTCAGTCTGTCTCAGAGAGATTTCAATAAACGGCTTGGGATAGTGCTCCTCAAGATCCTTGGGCACTCGGCGTTTGTAGTAATACGTATTTCTGGAGCTTCGTTTAAACAAATACTTCATGGAAAATGAGTACGAGCCGATATTAATCTGTAGCATAACGCAAAAAGCCTCTGGTGTGTGTACATTTGTGTGTACAAAACCAAAGGCTTTTATTTCTATAGCCCTGCATTCTAAAGGGCTGTAGCATCTAATATGGCGCACTCGGAAGGATTCGAACCTTCGACCGCCCGGTTCGTAGCCGGGTACTCTATCCAGCTGAGCTACGAGTGCGTTTTGTTCTCATTTCTGAGGTTGCGCACTATAGGTGAGCAATGGATTTGAGTCAACCTTAAGGCTGGGATATTCGCTTGTTTTTATGGGTTATTTCCTGCTGTAGGGCACCGGAACTTCCATGGTCTCTTTTAGCTCTTCCATCACCACATAGCTGGTGGATTCCTGTACTGCGGGCAGTTTGAGAATGCGGTGGCCAAGCAGTTCTCGGTAGGCTGCCATATCGGCCACTCGGGTTTTGATCAGATAGTCATAATTGCCTGATACCAGAAAACAGCTCTGGATATTTTCCATATCCATCACTGCGCTGCGAAACTCTTCAAAGTTTTCCTGGGACGTGTGATTGAGCCTGATCTGCACAAAGACGACCAGATTGACGTTGAGTCGCTCTGGGCAGACTTTGGCAGCGTAGCCAAGAATATATCCGTTGCGCTCTAGGCGCTTAACTCGCTCTATACAGGGGGTCACAGACAGGCCGACTTCGCGCGCCAGGTCGGTGTAGCTTATGCGTCCGTCCTTTTGCAGTATTCGCAGTATGTTGCGATCTATCTTGCCAAGTTGTTCGGTAGAAGTGGGAGAATCTTTCATCGGTAAAATATCCTGTATAAGCTCAATACTACTGAAAATATTCTGCATTATACCCAATTACGCTAAGAAATATTATTCTATACTTCTAGAATTACCGGATAAACAGCCAATAAAAATGGCAACTATATTTGAATCTTAGCTTAAACAGAGGGCTTGACCATGTTAGTGGGTGTACCTAAGGAAATTAAAAATCACGAATATAGAGTGGGCTTAACGCCCTCGTCGGTTAATGAGTTAGTTAAGCGCGGTCATAAGGTGATTGTTGAGCGCAACGCCGGTGCTGCCATTGATTTTCCCGATGGGGAATACTTGAGTGCTGGCGCGGAGATGGTCGAGTCGGCAGCTGAGATATTTGCCCGTGCAGATATGGTAGTCAAGGTCAAGGAGCCTCAGGCCACTGAGTGCAAGATGCTGCGTGAGGGGCAGATTTTATATACCTATTTGCATCTGGCGCCAGACCCCAAGCAGACGGAGTTATTAGTTGCCTCTGGAGCCACCTGTGTGGCTTACGAGACAGTTACAGATAACCAGGGTGGGCTGCCGCTGTTGGCGCCTATGTCTGAGGTTGCTGGCCGTATGTCGGTGCAAGCTGGCGCACATCATTTAGAGAAGGCCCAGGGTGGCCGCGGTGTGCTGCTGGGTGGTGTTCCCGGCGTGGCACCGGCCAAGGTGCTGGTGATTGGTGGCGGTGTGGTTGGCGATAATGCGGCGGCGATGTCTGTGGGTATGGGTGCCGATGTGACTATCTTAGACCGTTCTATTCCTCGTTTACGAGACCTTGACGCCAAGTACGAGGGTAGGGCTCGCTGTGTTTACTCGACCAATGCGGCCATCAAGGAATATGCCCTTGAGGCTGACCTGGTGATTGGTGCTGTTCTGATTCCTGGTGCAGCGGCACCCAAGTTGCTATCGAAAGATTTGATTGGTCGTATGAAAAAGGGTGCGGTGATTGTGGATGTGGCCATTGACCAGGGGGGTTGTTTTGAAACCTCCCAGGCCACCACCCATGAAAACCCCACCTATGTGATTGAGGATGTGGTGCACTACTGTGTTGCCAATATGCCCGGTGGTGTGGCGCGGACGGCGACTATGGCGTTGAACAATGCAACCTTGCCCTATGCACTGGCACTGGCTGATGATCCCATCAGCAGCCTGTTCCGGGATAAAAACTTACAGAATGGCTTAAATGTCCACAAAGGTAAGGTGACCTATAAAGCGGTAGCTGATGCACTGGGATATCAGTATGTGGCGGCAGATGAGGCGTTAAAGGCATAACCCTGACTTTAGCGCCAGGTCGAACAACCACCGCCAATCCGCGGTGGTTTTTTATAATGGCCGTTAATTTTTTAGCGCGGTAAAACGCGATCTGCATTTGCCTAGAGTTGTCTGGGTTACCTTTAAAAAGGCGCTTCGGCTAAAAATACTGCTCTGACCGGGGCAGGGTGACCTTCAATGGTTTTACTGTGATCCTGGGGATCTAAAAAGTCCGCTAGAGACTCAAAGGTCATCCAGTCTGTTGCCCTTTGTTCGCCGGTGGATGTAGTACTGATATCGACCATACGTGGATTCTTAAAGCCGTTCTTGCGCATCCAGCTAAGTAGAGTATCGGGCGATGGCAAAAACCAGACATTGGGCATTTTGGCATAGCGACCCTCTGGTACCAGCACCATCCCCTCCGGCCCCTCTATCACTAATGTCTCCAGCACCAGTTGCCCACCTGGACGCAATAGCTCTTTTAATTCGCGCAAATGGGCCATGGGTGAACGGCGATGATAGAGGATGCCCATTGAAAACAGGGTATCAAAGGCCGCCAGTTTCTCCGGCATATGTTCTATACCCAGCGGCAGCACGTCCACCGGCAACTGTCTACCGGCAAAATTTTTGATCGCCTGAAACTGAAAAACAAACTTAACCGACGGATCTATACCAATTACCCGTTGGGCGCCAGCGCCGAGCATACGCCAGCAGTGGTAACCATTGCCGCAACCCACATCGAGTACCAAGCGATTTTCCAGGGAATCCAGATGGGGCAGGACACGATCCCATTTCCAGTCTGAACGCCACTCGGTATTGAGCTGCATGCCAAAAAGATTGAAAGGCCCTTTGCGCCAGGGGTGAAGTCCCATAAGGGTGGCCTGCAGTGCCAGTCTGCGCCCCTTGTCCATTAAACTTGGGTCGCCAATGGAGACCTGGTCTTTGAGCTCTATTGTCAGTGGGTCTATCTCTGGTAGGCGCTTGAGCGTTTCCTCCCATTCAGGCATATCGCCCCAGCGCTCTCGGCGCAGCTGTTGGGCCAGCAGCTCCGGCAGACTTTCGCCCCAGTGACTCATAGGCGACTCTTCGAGCCAGGACAGAAAGGGCCCATAATTAAGTGTTTCAGGTATCATAAGGTTGCCTGGGATTTTGGCAGGCAATTATATGTCATTTCCGCTATGGTAATGGTCAAAATTATGGTGGTTTATCAGGGTAGACAATGGACGAGAAACAAGTGCAGGCTTTTGAAGAAAAACTGGCCTATCTGGAAATGGCCAACGCGCAATTGGAAGATGAGATTTTTCGTCAGCAGCAAGAGATCGATGCCCTTACCAAGGCCCATAGAGCCATGCTGGAGCGTATCGAAGTGTTGCAGGATAACGCGGCAGAGCCCAGTGGCATGGGGCAGGCTGACAGTGTCGGAGCCGCTGCCGGTGAGCGACCACCCCATTACTAGGCCAGATAAACCTAGATACCATGGGTCACTTATTTTGATTGCAGAGTAGCGCGGTAAAAATAATTATAACTAGCTAACAAAAACAAAAACAAAAACAAAAAGCAATGCCTGTGCTGATAGGTAACAGCGTACTTGCAAAGTAAAACTATCCTTGGGGGACAATATGACTGAGATAAAGCCGACGGTTAAAGCCAAAATAGATAAGGTATTTGCGCAGCAAAAAGACTATGCGCTGGAGCTGAGAAAATCAGATTACCGCCAGCGACTTGCTGTTTTAAAGCGCTTTGAAACGGCATTTAGAGCCGCCCATGACAAAATCCACGAGTCGGCGGCCGCAGATTTTGGCAAGCCCGGCGCCGAAGTGGATTTGGCTGAAATCATGCCGGTACTCACCGAGCTCAAACATGTTCGCAAGCACCTCAAAGAATGGATGAAGCCCGAGCCCGTCAAGGTAACCATCTCTATGCTGGGAACCAAATCCAAAATCGTCAAAGAACCCAAGGGCGTCACCCTGGTGGTCTCACCCTGGAATTACCCCTTTAACCTGACCTTTGGCCCAATGATATGGGCAATTGCCGCAGGTAATACGGTGGTTATCAAACCCTCAGAAATGACCCCTAAAATGTCCAAGGTGATTGGCCAGATTGTTAAAGAAGCGTTTAGGCCAGAAGAAGTGTCACTGTTTGAAGGTGAGGCCGATGTGGCCAGTTACCTGACCAATCTGCCCTTTGACCATATCTTCTTTACCGGCAGTCCAGCTGTAGGCAAACATGTGATGGCGGCCGCAGCCAAAAATCTAACCTCTGTCACTCTGGAGCTGGGTGGCAAGAGCCCGGTGATTGTTGATAAATCAGCCAATCTTAAAAAGGCTAGTAAATCCATCGGCTGGGGCAAGTTCAACAACAATGGTCAAACCTGTATTGCGCCAGACTATATCTATGTCCACGAATCCATAAAAGATAAATTTGTCGCCGAAATGACCGCCACCATTAAGAGCCAATATGGCCTGGGTGAAGATGCCGGAGCTAATAGCGATTATTGCCGCGTTGTTAATGCTGGCCACCATGGACGTATCACGCGACTCTTGGACGATGCCAAAGCCAAGGGCGGGGTGGTCTTGACTGGTGGTGAGGTGACTAAGAAAGGGCAGTTTGTTGCACCCACATTGATCGAGGGTATGAGCGACGACTCGGCCATTATGCAGGAAGAGATTTTTGGGCCACTGCTGCCAATTATTACTTACTCTGACATTGATCAAGTCATTAGCTATATCAATGCAAGACCAAAGCCGCTGGCGCTTTATATCTACAGTAAAAACAATAAGGTGACCGACAAGATTCTGCAGGAAACCAGCGCTGGTGACACCTGCGTCAACCAGACGGTGATGCACTTTCTGCATCCCAATCTTCCCTTTGGTGGCGTTAACAACAGCGGTATTGGCAAGTCTGGCGGTGTCTGGGGCTTTAGAGCCTTTACCCATGAGCGCAGTGTGCTGGTAGACAAGTACAGCAGCCTGTCGATGTTTTATCCTCCTTACACACCAGCTGTAAGAAAAGTGATCAAAGCTACAATGAAAATGCTTACTTAATAGCCACCAGAGAACAAAAATTAAAGCATTGAAACCAGGGGCTTGCGGACTGAAATCCGCAGGCCCTTAATCGTTGGATATGAGTCTCCAGGGTTTCCGGCACCAGCACATTCTCTATTGAATCCCGCTTCTGACTAATCTCCAAATCGCTGTAACCCTGGGCGCGCTTAAAATCATGATGAAGCTCACTCAGCAGTGTATTTAGCGACTCGGGTTCAAAGCTGAGTTTTTCAGAAATAATCAGACAGCCGCCGGGATTAAGGCCCTGATAGATTTTCTCCAACAACTGCGGACGTTGCGCCAATGGCACAAACTGCAGCGTAAAATTCATCACTACCAGAGAAGCATTGCTGATTTCGATATCGCAGATATCGCCATTGATTAGCTGAATCTCCGCACTGGTATTGCTGGCTGCTAAAATGCTAGCGCATTTTTCGAGCATAGCCGAGCTATTATCCACCGCGATAATTTTGGCGTCTCGGTCCGCGACGCGCTGGCTGATGGCCAGGGTTGAAGCTCCCAGAGAGCAGCCCAGATCGTAGCAGTTAGTCTGCGGCTGAACATACCTGTAAGCCAGTTCGCCGGTATGAGACAGAATGGTCTCATAGCCTGGTACCGAGCGGCTGATCATATCTGGAAATACATCCACCACGGCCTGATCAAACACAAAACCTGAGACCTTGCCCAGGGGGTTGGCGAATAAATTGTCGCGCTTAGAGTCCGTCATTTAAATGCTGACGATCTCTAAATTAGTGCTGGCCGCTAGCTCAGTGTTGGTAATCACCGCAGTCTGAGCAGCGTCTTCTCTGAGATAGGTGCTGGCAACTCGTTTTAAGTCTGCCTCGGTCACCGCCAGTACCTGGTTTCTAAACTGTTCAGTACAGGCTTTACCGCGACCATTAAGCTCGGAATGAAAGGCCTGAATGGCTTCACCTGCTGGCGATCCCGGCTTGTCCAGACCGCCTACTACGCCCAAAATAGCTTCTTCTATTTTGTCATAGCCCAGGTTTTGCTGCTGTACCCAGTCTATAGATGCATCAAAATCAGTCAGGGTGCCTGCGATTCGCGGGTCTCTGTAGGAGTAGAAACGGAATGCGCCAGTTTGGTTGTCCTGGGATGCGCCGCCACCGTAGGCGCCGCCTTGCTCGCGGATGGCACGGTGCAGATAGCCATTGCGCAATACTCCACCCAGCACATTGAGAGCCGCAGCATCTGGGTGGCTGGTAGGCACAGTGGCATAGGCTTTGGAACAGAAGCTCACCTGAGTGTTGGTAGTCCAGCAATGATTTACCGGGGTTAATGTGGGGTTGTAGTCGATCAAATTATTCGCCAATGCCTCTGTGCTTGGAGAAAAACCAGCCTGAATTACTGCAGTAAAGTCTGCTAGACGCTCAGGTTCAGCAACCAGCAGATACTGCCTGGGCTGGTTTAAAATAAGCTGGTGAATGCTTTGTAACTGCTCGGCCAGCTGCTGCAGCCCCTGGTCAGTATTCAGGCTGTGATCCAGTGCCTTGAGCAGTGCTAATCCGGTCATGCCACCCCAGCGCTGACTGAGATAAGCATTGGCTGAGAGGCCGCTGGCAGCAGCGGTCATGGCCAGCACATGGCCATTGCCGGTGATAGATGATTCGCGATAGGTGCGAATTTGCGACACCAGCTCCCGCAGCCGGGGCAGCTCATCAAAGCGCGCCCGCTGCAGCGACTCTTGCATCAGGTCGGTCATAGCGGGCTGATTGCGCGCCAGACCTTTGCCAGTAAAACTAATATTGCCATGGAGCCTGTCCAGGCTGTCTTTATCGGTGCGCACCGAGGCTGATGCCGAATAGGCGCCCACCACGGACGAGTGCCAAAGCTGTGTCTGTTGATAGTCGCGCTCACCGACTCCCATCTCTGTTACACAGGTGCTGTACAGAGGTAGCAAGTCCAGCTGTGCATCGCTGAATGCTGGCATGGGCATAATAATTTGTTGATAGGCCAACCCATTGGTGCCAGCACTGTAGTTGGTCAGTGGTACTGGGCCTGCTATCTGGCTGTGCTTGTCGGCGTAGGCAATCTCTGCAGGCACATCTTCGATGCCCACTTTGGGCAGAATATCGAGATCTTCTTCCATTTCCTGGCGCGCTTTTAATGCTGCCGCCCCGTCAACAATATGCTGCTTTTCACTCTCTGTCAGGGAGGCTTTAATACTGGCTAGGCGATCTTTTTCGGCCTGCTCTTTTTGCTGGCCTAAACCAGTATCGGGCCTCAACACTAATCTGGTGCGATGCTGGTTGTTTAACAGCAGGTCGCGGGCCAGAGACTTGATAAATTCTGGATCGGTAATTTGCTGCTGCAGTCGGTCGAGAACAGGATCTAGGTTAAGCAGAGATACTGGATCGCCGCGGTGTGTGGCACTGGTAAGGCTGGTCAATATCAGATGCAGCCCATAGGGGTAGCCGCCCCCAGATAACTCCCGCTGGCTCAGCTCAAGCTGGTGAAGACTGGCTGCCACCTGTTCCTGAGGCAAGCCATTTTCTGCTACATCCCGCAGCACATCCAAAATAAGTGCCTCTATGGCGTCGGCACTCTCTGGGTTGGACCCTTCTACGCCGCAGGCGAAGCAGAGTTCTTTTTGTGAATCCTCAAGCCCGCACATAGGCGAGGGTGAGGTGCCCAGGTCGGTGGTCTCCAGCGCTTTTTGCAGCGGCGAGCCGCTGTTGTCCAACAGCACGCTGGACAGCAGTCGGGCCTGCATGGTGGCCTCCAGGTCGGTGGAGTCCCCCAGCAGCCAGGACAGCACAACATGGGTGCTATCCGCTGTCGAGGGCTGTTCAGCCTGATCTTCAGCTTTGCCCCCATCATAGGCATAGGTCTCCTCAAAATACTGGGGCTGGCTGTAGCGCTGCTCATCGGTTACTGCAATATGGCAGTCTAGGCGCTCAAAACGATGCAGGGCCTGCTGTTCAAAATTTTGCTGGTGCTCCGCTGCGGGTATATCACCAAAGGTCACAAAAATAGCGTTGCTAGGATGATAGTGGGTCCGATAAAAGGCTTTGAACTGGTCGTAGGTCAAATTTGGAATATCAGCGGGCTCGCCACCACTGTTGTAATGGTAGGTACTGGTGGGATAAAGGTATTTGCTCATGGTTTGCCAGAGCACGGAGTTAATGGAGCTCATGGCGCCTTTCATCTCGTTGTAAACCACGCCTTTAAACGTCAGCTCCGATGAGGCATCGGAGGCATCAGCAAACTCAAGGCGATGACCTTCCTGCGCAAAATCCAGAGGGTCTAGGCGCGCAAAAAATACCGAGTCAAGATAGACGCTTAGCAGATTGTTGAAGTCTTTCTTATTCTGACTGGCAAAAGGGTAGGCGGTCCAGTCACTGCTGGTAAAAGCATTCATAAAGGTGTTGAGGGAGCGCCTGATCATCATAAAGAACGGATCGCGAACCGGATACTTTTCGCTGCCACAGAGTGCAGTGTGCTCAAGAATATGGGCTACCCCAGTGGAGTCCATGGGTACAGTGCGCAGTGCGACTAGGAATACATTTTCCTTATTGTCGGCAGCCAGATGTATGTGCTGGGCACCAGTTTGGCGATGGCGATACTCTTGATACTGTACTTTGAGAGAGGGAATCTGTTGTTCGCGCAAAAGCTCAAAAGCTGGGTGTGCATTGCTGGTCATTTAGGTGATTGCTCCAAGGGGGCCGAAACATTGTCCGGTGTCAATTTTAACGGTGCGCCATTCTACTAGAATCACTGCTCAGAAACAGGGTTTTCATGACTGGGTTGCACCTGCTGAGAGATACGATATTCGATGGGGGTTAGACCCTCCCAGCGCTTAAAGGCGCGATAAAAAGTGCTGGGCTCGGAAAAGCCAGTGAGGTAGACAATTTCACTGATTGCCTCATCAGTCTGGGATAGCAGGCGTTTTGCGAGGCTATGCCTATAGCTGTTGAGCAGGCGCTGGAAGCTAGTGCCGGCAACATTCAGTTGGTGGCGCAGATGTCTGGCACTTATATCTAATCGAGTTGCCACATTTTCCAAGCTGGTGTCACCGCTTTCGAGTAAGCCAGCAAGCTGGTTGCGGACATTTCCGATCAGATCCTGTTGTTGCAGCATGGCTATATGTTGATCAGCTGCCTGTAAATGTAAATTTAATAGCTCGGGCTGGGCATGAAGTGATCTATGATTGAGCAGTGAGGCGGGGAAAAACAGCTGGAAAGAGGGCGCATTAAACTCCACTTGGCACTGAAAGATGCGCTCATACTCCCCAATATCAGTATTGGGAGCATGGTTAAACACCACTTTATCTGCTTTAAAGGCATTGTCCGTAACCGATTGAAAGCAGCGAATAAGCCCAAGCACCATGGCCTCTGCTAGATGCGAGGTCGCGTATTGGTGATCGGTAAAATAGCTGGTCAGGCAGGGGCTTGGCTGTTCAGATAACTGGCCGTGCAAAGCATCGCTGATCAGGCGCTGGTAGCTGAGGACCCGACGCAGGCCATCGCCAAAGGTTGGGCTACTGAGAAACAGATATTCCAGTATCTGGCCTTTATAGACCGGCATTTTTTCGCCGAGATGCAGCCCTATGCAGGGGTCGTTAGACAGCTCAACTGCGGCTTTCCAAAACAGTGGCTGAGCGCTGAATTTGGTGCGCAGATTAGCCTGATAAAGCTGATCTGGGTTAAGCCCAGAGCGCTGCATCACCAGGTCTGCGTCTACACCCAGGTTGATCAGACCCTGATAGGCGAGGCGGGCCAGAGTGCCTGAATCGGTTAAACCTGTCATACAATAAACCTGGCCTCAGGAGGCCTTGCAGAAACAAAAGGAGTCCCATCATACACAATTGGCCGAAATGACAAAACAGCCTTTTTTTATAGCCAATGACTGACAAGGAGAATGCACCCATTATGAAGTCCATGAATAAAAGCGCACAGATGCAAAAGCCCTCAGATAGCAAGCCACCTATAGTGATGCAGGAGCTGCCCAGTATGCCTTCGTTGCTGGGCAAGGCTGCGTTTAAGTCTGGCACCTATGCGCTGGGCGACCAGTTGCCCGGCCTCAGCACGCAGATTAATTCGCTGGTGATCAATCCTCAGCATCTGCACGCCTACCAGGAACTCTGTGGTTTTGAATCCTCGGAAACCCTACCAGCTACTTACTTGCATATGCTGGGTTTCCCGCTGTTCCTAAAGATTTTGATTCAACAGGACTTCCCAATGCGCGCCATGGGCCAGGTTCATCTGCGCAATCAGATTTCTGTGCTTCATCAATTCGATATTAGGCAGCCCATTGATATGACTGCGGCCATTGGTAACTCAGTGCTGACCTCCAGGGGTTTGGAGTGGAATATTGATGTGAGTGCAAGGGTGGATAAACAGGTAGTCTGGACTGGAGAGTCAGTATTTCTACATCGCTGCAAGACCGGCGTGCCAAGAAAGGCTGTGGCGCCCATTCGCCGCGAGGGCGAGCCCCTGAATTGGGGGGTCGATGCAGATATAGGCCGCCGCTATGCGCGCGTCTCTGGCGATTACAACCCTATTCATCTGACCGATATCACCGCCAAGCTGTTTGGCTTTAAGCAGGCAATAGCTCATGGCATGTGGACTAAGGCGCGCTGCCTTGCCGCACTGGACCAGCAGATACCGACGGAAGGTTACTCTGTAGACGTGACCTTCCACAGACCGTTATTTTTACCCTCTCAGGTGCTGTTCTACTCCCAGCAGCTTGAGGGCAAACAGCAGTTTTCCCTCTTTAATCAAACAGCTGAGCAAGCTCATCTGGAAGGATCAATTACCTAGGACTAATCCATGCCTGATTTTAAAGTACCGTTAAAAGACTACTCATTCTTATTCAATGATGTACTGGATATGCAGTCCAAGTATCAGCATGTCAAAGGGGGCGATCAGGCAACTCCAGATATGCTAGATGCCATTTTTAGTGAAGCGGCCAAGTTCAGTGAGACTGAGTTGGCGCCTCTGTACCAGTCTGGTGACAAAGGTTGTACCTGGGATGATGGCGTGGTGACAACACCCGCTGGGTTTAAAGAGGCCTATGCCAAGTTTATCGAGGCCGGCTGGACCTCATTGACCGGGAGCCCAGAGATGGGTGGTCAGGGTCTGCCTTCTTCAATTAGCATTGCGATCAATGAGATGCTTACCACCGCTAACTGGGCCTGGGCTATGTATCCCGGTCTGAGTGAAGGCGCTGTGGCTACTCTGGAAGATCATGGTACTGACGAGCAAAAGCAAACCTACCTAACCAAACTTATCAGTGGTGTCTGGAGTGGCACCATGTGCCTGACTGAGCCCCATTGCGGAACAGACCTAGGGCAGTTAAAAACCAAGGCAGTGCCCAGGGACGATGGCAGCTACAACATAAATGGCACCAAGATATTTATCAGCGCCGGCGAACACGATCTAACAGAGAATATTGTGCACATTGTACTGGCTAAGCTGCCAGATGCGCCCAAGGGCACCAAGGGGATTTCGCTGTTTATTATCCCCAAGTTTTTGCCTGCTGCCGATGGTTCTGCAGGAGAGCGCAACGGGGTTCGCTGTGGGTCCATAGAACATAAAATGGGTATTCATGGTAATGGTACCGCCATGCTTAACTTTGACGATGCCACTGGGTTTTTGATTGGCGAGCCCCATGACGGGCTCAATGCCATGTTTACCTATATGAACGTTGCGCGTATTGGCACCGCCAGCCAGGGCGCGGCAGCTGCAGAGCGCTCCTATCAGGGTGCTTCCAAATATGCACGCGAACGCCTGGCAATGCGCTCACTGTCTGGAATTAAAAATCCCGATGGCCCTGCAGATCCGATTATCGCTCATCCAGATGTGCGTCGCATGCTATTAACTCAGCGCGCTATTGCCGAGGGTGGCCGAGCTATGGTGACCTATGCCAGTCAGTTTGCCGATCTCTATGTGGGGGGTGAGACTGAACAGGCGAGAAGCGCTGCCGAAGACAGGCTCGGTTTCTGTACTCCCATACTTAAAGGCTTTATCACCGAGCAAGGTGTACTGGCTGCCAATCATGGTGTGCAAGTATTTGGTGGTCATGGCTATATCCAAGAATGGGGCATGGAGCAGATACTCCGCGACAGCCGCATTGCTACATTGTACGAGGGCACCACTGGTATCCAGGCCCTTGACCTGATCGGCCGCAAAGTTTTGATGGATCGCTTTGCCCAGTTAAAGATTTTTACCGGTGAGATGCTTAGCTTTGCCGCTAAGTCACTGCCCTGGCCCAGAGGCAATAAAACCCAGCGCAAGCAGGCCTGGACTCTGGTTAAGCTTGCTCTTAAGTGGCGCTATCTGGGTTACAAGCTCGCTATGCAGGGCAAACGTAACCCAGATGCCGTAGGCGCGGGCTCAGCAGACTTTCTGATGTACTCTGGTTATGCCTATATGGCCTTTATGTGGGCCAAGATGAGTGCGGTTGCCCAGGCGCAGTTGGATGAGGGTAAGGGGGACAGTAAGTTTTTGCAGGAAAAACTGCACACTGCTGAGTTCTTTTTCGAACGCATGCTGCCCCAGGCCCAGGTTCATGCCAAGACTATAGGCGCTAATCTTGAGTCGGTGATGGCAATGTCTGAAGACTATTTTGATGCCAGCTAATAGCGGCCTGGATTACAGATTAACCCTTTTAAAGCCCAAGTTTGATCAGGGCTTTTTTTTGCCTGCAAATTGCTGGGCAGTTTGCTAAAGTCTGGACCACTCTAAGGTCCTATCAGTTCATGGCTCTATCAATCTAGGCCTAAATTAATCTAGAATCCTGGCCAATCTAATAACAGCAGTGATTTATCAAGGGGATACCGGAATGGAATTTGCTGACGCAGTGCGTGCTCGACATTCATATCGAGGGTTTACATCTAGGCAGGTGGACGAGGAAACTTTAAAGCAGGTGTTTGAGCTGGCCAGCTGGGCGCCGTCCAACTGCAATGTTCAGCCCTGGCATGTCCATGTGCTGTCTGGCGAAGCCTGCAATCGCATGCGCGAGAAAATGGTGGCGGTCGCCTCAACGGATACGACGGGCAACCCAGACTTTCCCTGGCAGGGAAAGTTTACTGGGGATTACAAAGAGCGTCAGATCTGCTCTGCTCTGGGTCTCTGGGAGCACCAGGGCGTTACCCGCGATAACCCAGAAAAGCGCGCCTGGTCCTGGATGCGGAATTTTGAGTTTTTTGATGCGCCCCATATCGCCTTTATCTTTGTTACTGATGAGTTCCCCGAACTAGTTAGGCTAGCAGGTGATGTGGGCATGTATGCCCAGACACTGATGCTGGCGATGACCGATGCGGGTATAGGTTCATGTCCCCAGACTTCGGTGAGCTGTTTCCCCGACCTGGTTCGTGAGGAGCTGGGTATAGATAGCCATTACAAATTGATGATGGGGCTGTCCTTTGGCTATGTCGACGAGGCTGATGCCGCCAATAATCTGCGTACTGAGCGCGATCCTCTGGAGAAAACCACCAGTTTCCACTCCTGAGGGCAGCGCCTCAATCGCCTGGTGCCCTCAGGCGAAGGCCAGCCGGTTGCGCCCGCCGGCTTTGGCTTTGTAGAGTGCTCGATCTGCCAGCTTAATCAGCTGCTCAAAACTGCCGCCATCGGAGTTGTCTACGACGCCCACACTCACGGTTAGACGCAGATTGTTGTGACGTTTGGACGCGCCGCGCTTTTTTTGTCCCGCCGAGGCATCACTGGGACGATGTTTTTTGTCTCTTATCACCATATCGTAATTGGCAATGGTCTGGCGCACCTGTTCCAGACTGTCCGCCACCTCCTCGCGACTCTTACCCTTAAACAGCAGACAAAACTCTTCTCCACCGTAGCGAAAAGCTCTGGCGCCACCTGTTTTACTGATGCAGCTGGCGATAACTTTGAGGGCCTGGTCACCCAGATCATGACCAAAGCGATCATTGATCTTTTTAAAATGATCCGCATCCACCATGGCCAAGCTGTATTGGTTTCCGGCGGTTTTTAGTGCAGCCAGCAGTGCGCGGCGATTGCCTATCTGGGTCAGTTCATCATAAAACCCCAGATGAAACAGCCCGCTGGTGATATTCACTGTCAGTAGGATTCCTATGCCGGTAAACATCACTGCGGATATATTATTAACATCAATCCAGCCCAGGGTGATAAATAGAATTAACAGACAACCGGCGGCGGAGCTGTCGAAAATAGGCTCACGTCGACTGGCCATGGCGACCGCGCAGATCAATACCAGCAGGTACCAGGATCCGGAGAGAGGTGATAGGTGCATGGTCCATAGTTGATCGGAAATATTGCCGAGACTCAGCTCTGCCATAAGCTGTGGATTGGCCACAAAGATCTGGCTGAGAACAAATAGAAGAGTTGCCGGCATTGCCGCCAGGCCAGTACCACGAATATGACGCAGACCATTCTCGGGGATAAACAGCAGATAGAGCACAATGCTGGGAACAAAATAGGAGAGCAGGTAAAAAATCTGCGCAGCTGGCAGGCTCTGCAGCGGTGTTTGCAAGTAGCTTCGGATCAGCCAGTAGGCACATAACATCAACAGGCTAGTCGCCAGCTCTCGGCTCTGGTTGCTCAGTGCGGCTATCAGCGAAGCTACAGATAGCAGAATAAATGGCAGCTGCGGAAGCAGGGCAGTCAGCGCCGCGGGCAGTATCTGTTGCTGCCAACAGGCCACAATCGATAGAACCGCGCAGATAACTGGGGTTAGGGCTTTGTAGGTGGCGGGCGGTATCTGCACTGATCACAACATCCTTGTGGTTTCAGCTTTAATATTAGCAAACTCAGATTAGGCTGCCAGATTAGTTACTCTGGCTTTTAGGCCAGAGCCTGGGAAATACCCACAACTGAGGTGCCAAGCAGCACCCAGCCGAGGATTCTGTAAAAGCTGGCGCTGTCACGCTGCAACAGTTGACTATGGAAACGATGGCCAATTAGATGTCCAATAGCGGCAAAGGGCAGTAGCCACAGAGCGTTTATCAGCTGTATATCGACACCGGCAATCACAAAGGCACAGAGCTTAATACTGACCAATATCCACCAGATAACAAACAGCGTATTGCGAAATTCCTGGGGTTTTATATGGCGCATGGCCACAGCAATCACTAGGGGGCCGCCAATCAGCGAGGTACCGCTAATATAGGCTGCAGTAATTAGGAAGGCTATGTCTACTACCCAGCTGTTGCTCTGAAGCGGTTTACCCAGGATATAGGTCAGGGAGTAGGCGGCAATTAGAGAAAAGATAATCAGATTCATTAGCGCTGTGGGTAACACCAGCAGTCCAATGACTCCTGCCAGCTTGGGCACGAGCATAACCAGCAGAGCGAAGCGTACAAATTGCCAGTTGACGCTGGTGCTGTCGGCATCCTTTTTACCCAGTTCAGCTTGCACCAGGGTCAAGCCGGCAAAAAACAGCAGATGCAGGGAAATAATGGGTAGAAAAATCAGCGGATCATTGTAGATAAGTAGCAGAAATGGCAGGGTGAAAAGAGCTCCACCAAAGCCTAGACCAGAGCGCACAAAACCGCTCCAGACAAATATGAAGGCAACTACACCCAGCTGTATCCAGGAGAGATCCATCATATTAGCGGGCAGAGATCAGTGATTGCAGCTACCCTCAGCATGCACATGACCATGGGCTATTTCTTCATCCGTAGCCTTGCGAATATCCATAATCTCTACTTCAAAGTGCAGGTTTTTACCGGCCAGAGGATGGTTCATATCCACGTCCACATTAAACCTGCCAACTTTGATCACTGTGCCTGGCTTAACGCCGCTGTCGGTATTGACCTGAATACTCTTGCCCGGAGTAAGCCGGCCCTCATGCTTTAGGTACTTGCTGGGGATGCGCTGAGTATTGTTAACATTGCGCAGTCCATAACCCTCAGCGGGCATAACTGCAAAGGTCAGCTTATCGCCAATAGCTGCACCTGCAACTTCAGTTTCGAACCCTGTGATCATCTGTCGTCGACCATGGAGGTAAACCATAGGTTTATCCTCATCGTAAGTGCTATCGATAAGTTCATTATTATCGTCTCTCAGGTTATAGTGAACTGAGATTACATGGTTGACGCTTATCGGCATTTTGCCCTCCCCAAAAGTGGCGCCATAATACAGTAAATTTTTTTTCAGGAACAAAAAATGTCAGCCGCTGAGTATCCAGACAGTCAAACCCAAGGCCCAGCTGACGAAGATGAATTTAGGGCTCTGGTTGGCGATGATGTCGAACCACTGCAGGCTAAGGGTGCCAGATATATACCTAAGCCGCCGGAGTTGACGCCAGGCATCTTGGAGCGGCGCAAGGCCGCCCAGCAGGAGCAGCTTAAGAGCGGAAACCTTCTCGACCCAGCCAGTATTATCAATGTAGTAGATCCCTATGACTTCTTGGAATTTGCCCGTCCTGGAGTGCAACATGGAGTCTATAAAAATCTGCGTCAGGGCAAGTACGAGGTTCAGTCGCGTCTCGACCTCCATCGCCACACAGTGGAGCAGGCTCGCGTTGCGCTCTGGGATTTTGTCGAGGGCTGCCAAAAGCACGGTGTGCGCTGTGCCCTGGTGACCCATGGCAAAGGCGAGGGCAGAGAGCAGCCAGCGCGACTTAAAAGCTGCGTCAATCACTGGTTGCGCCAGATTGACAATGTGCTGGCTTTTCACAGTGCTCAGAAGCAGCACGGGGGTGTGGGGTCCACCTATATTTTGATTAAAAAGAATAGTCTGGCCAGGCTGAGTACCAGCGAGAAGCTGGGCAAGTCCAAAAGATCTTAGATAACAGTGTTAAAGCACTGATCCTGCCAATTTTTACTGCCGTATACAGTCCATAACAAAAAAACCAGGCTCCAACATATCCATGGTTATTGAACTGTCATCTATTTTTCTGCTAATCCTAAAGGCTCTGCCAGCCATACTTGCGGTTGCTGGTTGTACCTGGCTGGTCAGCTTATATCTGAATAAGATCAGTATAATTTACTACAGCTGGCCTGTAGTGCTGATGCTGCCCGCGCTGGTTTATCTGATAGAGACGCGAATGCTTGGCAGTGTGCAGATAGCATTGGTGGTCATGGTCTGTTGCTGGGCCCTGCGGCTGAGTCTGTTTGCCATTGTCCGGGGTCGGCACCAGCCTGAGGACCGTCGCTATAAAGAGCTGCGCGAGCGCAGTGCCAGTAGCTTTAGGTTGCAGAGTTTCTATCTCATTTTTGTCGCTCAGCCAATTTTGGCAGCTGTAGTCAGCTCCCTGTTTGCTATTGCGATCACTGCCGATATGACTTGGAGTTCCTACCAGTCTGCTGGCGTTGCCCTGTGGTTATTCGGGTTCTGCTTTGAAACCATAGCTGATAAACAGCTGTATCGATTTAATAGACTGGTGGTCAATGAGGAGCAGACTCTGAAAACCGGGCTGTGGCGCTACTGCAGACACCCCAACTATTTTGGTGAATTCTGCGTCTGGTGGGGCTGGTTTATCTTCGCAGTGCCAACTGGCAATGGCTTTGTATTGCTTGCGCCCCTGATAGTCACCTTCCTGCTTTTAAAGCTCTCCGGTATCAGTCTGATGGAGAGAGGTATTACCCAGCGTCGCAGCGACTATGAAGACTATATGCAGTGCACTAATACATTTCTACCCTGGATGCCCAGGGAGCAGGTCAAGGGAGAGCTGTATGAATAAATTGTTCTGGGGTAAAGGCCTACTGGTTTTTCTGATGCTCGGGGCCAACCCAGCTGTAAGTGCCAAGGCACCTATGGATACGGTGGACTACGTCGATCTGCCTCGTTTTATGGGTGACTGGTATGTGATTGCCAATATTCCCACGCCCTTTGAAAAAGACGCCCACAACCCCATTGAGACTTACAAGCTGGATGGCGACGGCACTATTGCCACCACATTTACTTTTAATAAGGATAGCTTTGAGGGTGAGGAAAAGGAGTTTAGCTCCCGCGGCTTTGTAAGGAACAAAGACACCAATGCCACTTGGGGGGTGCAGTTTGTATGGCCAATCAAGGCAGATTATCGAGTCATCTACCTAGACTCTGACTATCAGTACACTGTGATTGGTCGCAAGGCCCGCGACTACCTGTGGATTATGGCCAGGGATGTCGAGATATCAGATGAAAAACTCAAAGAGTTAGTCGACTTTGCAGTCTCCCAGGGTTACGAGGCGGACAAAATAGAGATAGCGCCCCATCAGGTAGCTCGGTAGGCTGCTAAGGCTCCAACACCGAGAAGATAGCAGCCATTAATTGGATCAGGTTTTCATCTGAGCTAATAAAGGGCGGCATCACATAGACTAGCTTGCCAAAGGGCCGCACCCAGACACCAGCCTCAACAAACTGTTTTTGAATCTCGGCCATGTTGACCGGGTCGTGCATTTCTATCACCCCTATGGCTCCCAGCGCCCTAGTAGAGGCAACAGATTTAAGCTGCGAAAACTGCACTAGCTGCTGCTTTAGGGTGGATTCAATGCGCTGTATATTGGATTGCCAGTCTGCGCTGAGCAGCAAGTCTATGCTGGCATTGGCCACAGAGCAGGCTAGGGGATTGCCCATAAATGTAGGCCCGTGCATAAAGCAGCCCGCTTCGCCCTCGCAGATGCCTCGGCTTACTTTATCGGTGCACAGGGTTGCCGCCAGGGTCATATAGCCGCCGGTGATAGCTTTGCCCAGGCAGAGTACATCTGGCGATATATCAGCCCACTCACAGGCAAACAGCTTGCCAGTGCGACCAAAGCCGGTGGCTATTTCGTCGGCGATTAATAGCACATTGTGCTTATCGCAGAGCTCTCGCACGCGCTTCAGGTAGTAGGGTGAGTAAAAACGCATGCCCCCAGCCCCCTGAACCACAGGCTCCAAAATAACGGCCGCCAGCCGATGACTGTGGTCGCTGATCATCTGACTAAATTCGGCGATATCCTGTTCATCCCAGGGCTGATCAAAGCCAGTTTGCGGCGCCGGCGCAAAATAATGCTTCTCTACCACCTGTTCAAATAAATGGTGCATACCAGTGACAGGATCGCAGACTGACATGGCTGCGAAGGTGTCGCCATGGTAGCCATTGCGCAGGCTGAGTAATTTGTTTTTCTCTGGCTGGCCCTTAGAAATCCAGTATTGAAAGACCATCTTTATCGCCACTTCAACAGCCACAGAACCGCTGTCGGCCAGGAATACCTTATCTAGTCCCGCTGGAGTTATCTCGACCAGTTTTTCACAGAGATTAACCGCTGGCGCATGGGTTATTCCACCAAACATCACATGGCTGACTTTACCAATCTGCTGCACAGCAGCATTATTTAGCACAGGGTGATTGTAGCCATGGATGGTGCACCACCAGGATGACATGCCGTCAATAAGCTCAGTGCCATCGGCCAGACGCAGTTTGACACCCTCGGCTGAGACCACTTCATAGGCTGGAATTGGGTTGCTGAGAGACGAGTAGGGGTGCCAGACATATTTCTGATCGTTGAGCAAAATCTGTGACTGGGGTTCGGCGCTATGGGTGATCGAGTTCAAAGTATCTGGGTCTCCACTGGACTGCAATCGCTGATCAGTGCTATCAAAACTGGATGGGTCGGCAGACTACCTAAAGTATCTGGGTAAAGCCATCTTTTGTTCGGCCGGCCCCTTAAATGGCAACCAGATACAGCATAAAAAATGGAGTTTATTATGCGCATAGTTAAACATTGTCTAGGCCTTGTGTGGATAATTTTCTCTGTGGTTCTATTTGTGGACGCAGTGGCTCGGGCTGTTGAACCTGAGGCCAGTATTAAAGCTAATTATTGGGCTATCTGGAATCAGAGCCATGAGAACAACTCAAGGAGTATAGACCATGGTCGATTCGATCACCTTTTAGCCACCTATGTGATTGTAGATCCTCCCTCAGGAATTAACCGCTTTAGATACGCAGATGTCAGCCCAGGCGACAGGAAAAAATTGCGCCAATATATCGCCGGGCTGGCTCGCCTTGACCCCCGTGATTACTCGCGCATGGAACAGAAAGCCTACTGGCTCAATCTCTACAATGCGCTGATGCTCAGCTCGGTGCTGCGCGCTTATCCGGTTAAATCCCTGGTAATAAATTCAATCAAAGATAAAAAGTTGATCAGGGTAGCTGGCGTGAAACTCAGTCTCGAGGATATCGAAAATCGTATTCTGCGGCCACTGTGGCAGGATCGAAAAATTGTCTTTGGTCTCAGCTGTGCCACCCTGAGCTGTCCCAATATTCAGCAGCAGGCATTTACCTCATCCAATATAGGGCAGCTGTTGGAGCGTTCGGCGCGGGAATTTATCAATCACCCAAGAGGTGTCAATCTGAAAAACAAACAGCTGCAGGCATCGCAAATCTTCCAGTGGTTTGGCCATGATTTTGGTTCAGATAAGAAAATGATCAAGTTTTTCGCCCATTATGCAGAGGATTTAAAAGCTCTCTATCTGCTCAGCTTTAGCGGGGAGATTGCCTATAGCTTTGACAGTAGGGTAAATGCCCCTGAAACCATCTGGCCCCTCTAGGCGATTAAAATAAATAGGTCTCTGACTTGGTGAAACCTATACCGAGCACTTACAATGCCAGCTTTTCAGCAGGCGGAATTTTTAATGTCTATTCGCAAGAATCAGCTCGAGGCCAATAAGTTGCAGAAACGCTTGCGACGCAATGTGGGCAGTGCGATTGCTGATTACAATATGATTGAACAGGGTGACCGGGTAATGGTGTGCCTGTCCGGTGGCAAAGATTCCTACGCCATGTTGGATATCCTGATGGGTCTGCAGAGAAATGCTCCCATCGACTTTGAGCTGGTGGCCGTCAATCTGGACCAAAAGCAGCCGGGCTTTCCCGAAACTGTGCTGCCTACCTATTTGGATACTCTGGACATTGAATATCATATTCTCGAGAAAGATACCTACAGCATAGTAACCAGCAAGATCCCCGAGGGTAAGACCTATTGCAGTCTCTGTTCGCGCCTGCGCCGGGGTACATTGTACGGCTTTGCCGAGGAAATTGGCGCTACCAAGGTTGCGCTGGGACATCATCGCGACGACATAGTGGAAACGCTATTTTTAAATATGTTCCACCAGGGCAAGCTCAAAGCCATGCCGCCGAAATTGTTGTCTGATGACAAAAAAAATATATTGATCAGGCCCCTGGCTTACTGTCGCGAATCAGACTTGATTGCACTTGCAGAGCTCAAACAGTTCCCCATTATCCCCTGCAATCTCTGTGGTTCCCAGGACGGATTGCAGCGCAATACGGTAAAAGAAATGCTGCTTCAATGGGAGCGCCAGTTCCCCGGTCGCATAGATACGATCTTTGGCGCTATTAAGAATGTGTCGCCCTCCCAATTAGCCGATACTACACTGTTCGATTTTACCGGGCTGGCCCTGGATCGAGACTCTGTGCCTGTCGACAATGAGGAACTAGAGACTCATATTCGCGCTATAAACTTATAATAAAATAGGATTTAACCTATGTCGCAGCTGTCTGCATCCACTGTCATCGCCTTTATGGTCTACGTTAGCATTGTGCTGGGAATAGGTTTTTATGCCTATGTGCGCACCAAGAGCGCCGGCGACTATTTTTTGGGCGGACGTCAGTTGTCGCCAGCCGTCTCAGCCATCAGTGCCGGCGCCTCGGATATGAGTGGCTGGGTGTTGCTGGGTTTGCCAGGCTATGCTTATTTGGCCGGACTTGAGGCCGCCTGGATATCCATAGGTCTGGTGATTGGCGTGGCGGCCAACTGGCTATTGATGGCTAAGCGTCTGCGAATATACAGTGCCCAGCTCGATGATGCGGTGACCTTGCCGGCCTATTTGCAGAGACGATTTGCCGACTCTAGGCCCTGGCTCAAGTCTATTGCCTCGATCAGTATTTTGGTTTTTTTCCTGTTCTATGTGGGCTCTGGGCTGATTGCTGGTGGCAAACTATTTAACGAGGTATTTGGTTTTGACTACCATATTGCTGTGTTTGTCAGTGTGGCACTTATCCTGGTTTACACGTTGTTTGGTGGCTTTCTAGCTGTGTCCTGGACCGATGTTTTCCAGGGTATTCTTATGCTGCTGGCACTGGTGGCTGTGCCTGTGCTGGTTATTAGTCAGGCTGGAGGAACGGCTGAGTTTGCAGGCCGGATTGACCAGCAAAACCCCCAGCTACTCAATATTTTTACCTCTGCGGAGGGGCAGGCGCTGGGCTGGATGACAATTATCAGCACCATGGGCTGGGGGCTGGGCTATTTTGGTCAGCCACATATTCTGGCCCGTTTCAAGGCACTTCGTTCGCCACAGGACACGGGCAGCGCAGCGGCCATTGGTGTCTCTTGGGCGCTGCTCTGCTATCTGCTGGCTATATTGGTGGGCCTTAGCGGCATAGCCTTTTTGGATCAGCCACTGGTGGACTCTGAGAAGGTGTTTATTGCCCTGACTAGCCTTATTTTTCACCCACTGGTGGCCGGCGTGCTGCTGGCGGCCATCTTAGCGGCCATAATGAGCACCGTCGATTCCCAGCTATTGGTCTGCTCGGCCAGTTTGGCTGAAGATCTGTATCCTCTGGTTACCAGGCGCGAATTAACTACCGAAAAAAGGCTGCAGCTGGGTCGCATTGCGGTGGTGGCTCTGGCGCTGTTGGCAACGGTTTTGGCAATGAACCCAGATAGCAAGGTGTTGGATGTTGTGTCCTATGCCTGGGCCGGTCTGGGCGCCTCTCTGGGTCCTGCTATTCTGGTGAGTCTGTACTGGAGGGGCATGACGGCAGCTGGTGCAATGGCTGGCGTGATTACCGGCGGCCTAACTGTGGTTCTCTGGTCAGGCTTGGAGGGTGGGCTGTTTGATCTCTACGCTCTGGTTCCGGGCTTTATTTTTGCTCTAGTGGCTATTGTAGTTTTTAGCCTGCTCACTAAAAGCAGCCTAAACCCAGTAGTGGTTGAGCAGTTCGACCAGATGCACAGCCAACTTTAAGCCTATTAACAAATAAATAGACGATCAGTTCTCAGTGTGACTGTGATGGTCGTCAACATTTATTGAGCTGTGTTTTTTTATACTTCGAAGGTTTATTTCGAGGTAAAAAAAGTCTGTGCACCGAGTCAAAATTCATCAGGGCGATATCACTAAGCTAGAGGTAGATGCGATTGTCTGTGCGTCCGAAGACTGCATAGGCTTTGCTGCTGAGGCTGCTGGTGAGAATTCCTCTGAGGGCGAAGTGAGTATCACAGCTGCTAACAATCTTTCCGCTGAGTTTGTAATACATATCCTGGGGCCTGTCTGGCGGGGAGGTGACCAGCGTGAAGAGGAGCAGCTTGCCTACTGCTACAACCAGATAATGGATGTGGCCAAACAACAAAATATCAAGAGTATTGCCTTTCCGGCGATCAGTTGCGGGGTCTCGGGTTTTCCGACTCGCCGCGCGGTTAAAATTGCCATACGGGAGGTCAATCAGGCTCTGCGCCAAAATCCCCTGTTGGAGTCTGTGGTGTTCTGCTGTTTTGATCCCGTGACCACTGCGCTCTATCGCACTCAGGTTGGCAAATAATGTGTTTTCCACCAGCGAATACAGATAGGCACTGAGAGGTTGAGCAGGAACGCGGTGAGCATCAATGTGTAGAAGCTCTCGAGACTGACAATATTATGTTGCACATAGGCAATCTCCAGCACCACAAAGGCCAGTTCGGCTCTGCCTAACATTCCAAAACCAATTAACAGGCTAGTGGGCTTATCAAAGTGGCCTATGGTCCGGGCCGCCAAGCCTGCAGACACAATCTGCCCGATAAACATGCCGACAAACAGAATTAAACTGTAGGGCAGTACCTGTAAAAATAAATCTGCATCAAAGATTAACTTGGTACCCAGGGTAACAAAGAACACAGGGCCCACCCAGGCAAAGGCAATATTGTTGATCATCTGCTTAGCCTGATCATGAAAGTCGATCTTCTGATCATGGTGATAATCAAAGTATTCTCGCTTGATGATGAGTCCCGCCATATAGGCCCCTATAGCGGGGTGAAAACCAAAGAAGTCTGCCAGTAGGCCCACCAGCAGGGCGATCAGCAACAGGGCCAGTATGCTGTATTCACCCCGGCCCATGGCTAGCATCAACTTTAAATTAAAGTGACGAATTATCGGAACCCGTTTCACCCAGCCGGCATTAACTGGAAATAGCCAGATACCCATAAAGGAAACGATCAAGAAAAAGCCCAAGGCCTTGCCTGCGATCAGCAGCAGACTATGTAAAGAAAATGTGGCCTCGCCAACAGCTATGGGGATAAGAATTACCATCAGTGCCAGTGAGGCAATATTGTCCAGTACCGCCGAGGTCATAATGCCGGTTGCAGCTGGGGTATGGCTCAGGCCCTCGGTCTTTAATGACACCATGCTCAGGGACACAGTGGTTGAGGCCATGGCCAGCCCACAGAGCAGCGCTATATGCTTATCGCCCCAGAAATAGAAGGTGGCGCTGTAGGCAACCGCAAATGGTGTAAGGGCGCCAAACACAGCTATGCCCCAGCTGCGTTTAATACTTTTTAAAAAGTTGCTGGTGTCCTCTTCAAAGCCCAGTGCAAACATAATGGTAATAATGCCCAACTCGGCAAAGTTGAGGATAAAGATGGGCATTTGGGTGGGCAGCATACCCAGATTGACCAGGGTGGAGCCCAAAAGTAGATACCAGAGAACCGGAGTCAGTCTGGTGCGGTGAGCGATAAATGAAGCGAAAAATACGCTGGTCCAGATAATGGCCAGAATGCTTAGATCATGCACGGCGATAAATTCGGTAATTAACTCCTTTAAATTTAGCGCAGCCTGTGTGGGTTTGCCTGACTTTTGACTAATTGGGCTCTGAGGTTACATTTTTTCCATAACTTCAATGCCCAGCAAATCCAAACCCTGAGCCAGAGTTGCCGCACTCAGGGCGCAGAGTTGCAGGCGACTCTGCTGGGTGGCGCTATCCACGCCATCTTTTAACACCGGGCACTGTTCATAGAATGACATAAAGGCACTGGCCAATTCGTACAGATAGGTGCAGAGGCTGTGGGGATAGCAGTCTGCGGCCACCTGTTCCAGCACATCGTTAAACTGCAGCAATTTCAGGGCCAGTGTTTTTTCCTGGGGCTGCCGCAGATCTATTGGTGCCGAGAAGTTTTCGGTCTCTATGCCAGCCTTGCGAAAGATGCTGCGTATTCTGGTGTAGGCATACTGCAGATAGGGCGAGGTGTTGCCTTCAAAAGACAGCATGGCATCCCAGTCAAAAATATAGTCATTGGTGCGGGTTTTGCTCAGGTCTGCGTACTTAATAGCGCCAATGCCCACTTTGCGAGCAATTTCTTTCACTTCGCTGGTCGCCAGGTCCGGATTCTTCTCACTCACCAGAACCTCTGCGCGCTCTACCGCTTCAATCAGCAGATCTGCCAGCTTGATTGTGCCACCGCTGCGGGTTTTAAAGGGCTTGCCATCTGCTCCCATCATGGTGCCAAAGGCATGGTGTTCTAGGCTGACGTCGGCAGGGACAAAGTTTGCTTTGCGGCCTGTAATAAATACCTGCTTCATATGCAGAGACTGGCGCGCATCGATAAAGTACAGAATACGATTGGCTTTCAGTTGGCCTACTCTGTATCTCAGGCAGGCTAGATCACTGGTGGCATAGAGGAAGCCGCCGCCAGATTTTTGCACGATCATGGGCGAGGGATCACCATTTTTATCGGCCAGCTCATCGAGGAAAACCACCTTGGCGCCCTCGGAGTCTACAGCCAGTCCCTGAGCTACCAGCTCATTGAGCACATTATCGAGGTCATCGTTATAGGAACTCTCTGCGGCTATATGCTGTTCCCGCAGGCCTACATTGAGCTGCTTGTAAATATCTATATTATGGGCCACAGAGACATCGATAAATTTTTGCCACAGTTTGCGACAATGGGCATCGCCAGATTGCAGTTTCACCACATAGGCGCGAGCTTTATCTGCAAACTCTGGGTCGGCATCAAAGTGCTTTTTGGATTGCTGGTAAAACAATTCCAAATCATTGAGAGCTAAATCGGCCTGTTCACCTTCGCCCAGGTGTAATTCAAGCTCGGCAATCAGCATGCCAAACTGGGTTCCCCAATCTCCCATATGGTTTTGTCGATGCACTGTATGACCCTGAAACTCTAGGACCCGAGCCAGCGCATCGCCAATAATAGTGGAGCGCAGATGGCCTACATGCATCTCTTTGGCCAGGTTGGGTGAGGAGTAGTCCACCACTACGGTCTGCGGATTCGCTGCTCTGGGATTTGCGTCTTGGCCCAGACTCTCAGCCAGATATTTTGCAGCCAGCGTAATATTTATAAAGCCCGGACCGGCGATTTCGAGTTTTTCGGCAATACCTTCTAGATTTAGATTATCAATTATTAGTTGAGCCAGTTCACGGGGGTTGGTTTTCATGCGTTTGGCCGCGCCCATGGCGCCATTAGCCTGATAGTCGCCAAACTGAGGTTTGCCACTGAGCGCTAGCATGGGTGAGCAGTCGTCTGGAATCCCCGCGGCCTGCATGGCTGCAGAAATTCTATTGATAAGAGTGTCTTTTATGCTCATTTATGGTGCGTTTCCACTGATCTAAGGAATTTCAGGGGCGGATTGTAGGTTTCCCACCACTGAAAGCAAAGCCAAACTTGCAAAAAATAAACTTATTGCTATAGTTTTGCCCATTGCTCTGGTTGCGGGGCTAGCATTCAACTACTGCGGACTAATAATGGAATCATCTCTGATCACCCAAGGCCTGGATCTGTTGCTCTATGGTATGGGTACAGTATTTACCTTTTTGACCCTGCTGGTGGGTATTACAGCTGCTATGTCGGGTTTGGTTAACCGCTTGGTCACCGAAGACATTGAAGCAGCAGCAGAAGGCCCTGTATCGCCACAGAGCGCTACAGTCGAGCCCCGCATTGCAAAAGTAATTCAAGCTGCCATTGATCAGCATCGCGGCCGCAAGTAGAACCCTGTTTTATAAAGCTGTAAGTTTAACCCGCAATATTTTTAACTAAAACGGACATCACTATGCCCTCTAATATGCCTGCGCTCGGAATAACCGAAGTTGTTCTTCGCGACGCCCATCAATCGTTGTTTGCCACCAGAATGCGCATTGACGATATGTTACCAATAGCTGAGAAGCTGGATCAGATTGGTTATTGGTCAATGGAATCCTGGGGTGGCGCAACATTTGATTCCTGTATTCGCTATCTGGGAGAGGACCCCTGGGACCGTATTAGGGAAATTAAAAAGGCTATGCCCAATACACCTCAGCAGATGCTGTTTCGCGGCCAGAATATTCTTGGTTACCGCCACTATGCCGACGACGTAGTAGAGAAGTTTGTTGAGCGTGCCGCGGCCAATGGTATTGACGTCTTCCGGGTGTTCGACGCTATGAATGATATGCGCAACCTTGAAACCGCTCTGCGTGCTGTCAAGCAGGTGGGCAAGCATGCCCAGGGTACTATTTCCTATACGGTTAGCCCGGTGCATACTATTGATCTCTGGGTAGATCAGGCGCGCCAGATCGAAGACGCAGGTGCTGACTCTATCTGTATAAAAGATATGGCGGGTCTGCTGACCCCCTATGTGGGTTATGAGCTGGTCACTAAGCTTAAAAAGGCAGTTTCCATTCCCCTGCAGCTTCACGCCCATGCCACTACGGGCCTGTCGACCACCACTATTACCAAGTGTGTAGAGGCCGGCATTGACAATGTGGACACTGCGATTTCTTCAATGTCTATGACCTATGGGCACTCGGCCACAGAATCTGTGGTTTCTATCTTTGAAGGCTCCGAGCGAGATACTGGTTTGAAGATAGATAAACTGGAGGAAATTGCCGCTTACTTTAGGGAGGTACGCAAGAAATACAGTGCCTTTGAAGGTTCTCTGCGAGGAGTTGATTCACGAATTCTGGTGGCTCAGGTGCCCGGTGGCATGCTGACCAATATGGAATCACAGCTGCGCGAGCAGGGTGCTGGTGATCGTCTGGACGAGGTGCTGGCAGAGATCCCACGGGTGCGCGAAGATCTGGGCTTTATTCCTTTGGTAACGCCCACCTCACAGATTGTAGGTACTCAGGCGGTACTGAATGTATTGACCGGCGAGCGCTACAAATCAATTTCTAAAGAAACCGCAGGCGTGTTGCGCGGTGAATATGGTGCTGCACCTGCACCGGTCAATGCCGAGCTTCAGGCCCGCGTATTGGACGAAGGCGAACAGGCAATTACCTGCCGTCCGGCCGATAATCTCGATCCAGAATTGGAAGCTCTGACCGCAGAGTTGGAAGGGCTGTCGGCAGAGCATGGATTTCAACTCTGTGCAGGAGAGGGGCAGATCGATGATGTACTGACCTATGCACTGTTCCCTCAGGTGGGTCTTAAGTTCTTGCAGAACAAAGATAATCCCGCAGCCTTTGAGCCGGTACCCACTGCTGGTGCTGCTGTGCAGACCAATGAGGCGGGAGAAGAAATTTATACGGTTGAAGTGGAGGGTAAGTCCTACACCGTAGCTGTGGCCAATGGCGGTGATATTAGTGCTATTGCTGGTGCTGCCGCAGTGGCTCCGGCTGCCGGATCAGCGGCGCCAGTTGCGGCGACCGGTGGTTCACCGGTTAATGCTCCCCTGGCTGGTACCGTGGTTAAGGTGCTAGTCAAGCCCGGTCAGGCGGTTGCTGAGGGCGAGACTATTATTATTCTCGAAGCCATGAAAATGGAGACCTCGGTCAGTGCGCCGGCTGCCGGCAGTATTGTTGAGGTTAGGGTGCAGGGCGGTGATAGCTGTGCCGTGGGCGATGTTCTGGTGACTCTGGCCTAAGGAGCCCCAAACTATGGAAAATTTAATTAGCCTCTGGGCTAGCTCAGGTATTGCGCAGTTACAGCTGGGTCAGTTAGTAATGATGACAGTAGGCCTAACACTGCTATTTCTGGCCATCAGCAAAGGTTTTGAGCCCCTGCTGCTAGTGCCTATTGGTTTCGGAACCATTTTGGCCAATATTCCCGGCGCTGGGTTCGATGCTGCACCTATCTATGATGCCATGGGCAATATGGAGAGCCCCGGAGGACTGCTCTACTATATTTACCATGCGGGCATAGAAACAGGTCTGTTTCCTCTGGTGATCTTTATGGGCGTGGGCGCCATGACAGACTTTGGCCCTCTACTAGCTAATCCCAAAACCCTAATGCTGGGTGCGGCGGCGCAGGTGGGTATCTTTACCACTGTACTGGGTGCCGTAGCTCTCAGCCACTTTGGCATTCTCGATTTCAGTATTCGCGATGCGGCCTCTATAGGTATTATTGGTGGTGCCGACGGGCCTACGGCAATTTTTGTTACCAGCAAGCTGGCCCCGGATTTGCTGGGTGCAATCGCCGTAGCCGCCTATTCCTATATGGCTCTGGTGCCCATTATTCAGCCGCCCATTATGCGTGCACTGACTACCCCTGCAGAGCGCGAGATTAAGATGGAGCAACTGCGCCCTGTGACCAAGGCAGAGCGCATTGTGTTTCCGTTAACTCTGTTGGTATTGGTGGCTATGTTGCTGCCAGATGCCGCGCCGCTATTAGGTATGTTCTGCTTTGGTAATCTGATGCGCGAATGTGGTGTAGTGAACCGTCTGAGTGATACCACTCAGAACGCGCTGATTAACATTGTTACTATTTTCCTTGGATTGGGTGTAGGCTCTAAAATGAGCGCCGAGAAGTTTCTCAACCCCGAAACCATGGGTATTCTAGCCCTGGGCGCCGTGGCGTTCTGTATAGGCACCGCCTCAGGAGTACTGATGGCTAAGTTGATGAATAAAGTGGCAACCCATAAAGTGAATCCGCTGATTGGTGCTGCAGGTGTTTCTGCCGTACCCATGGCTGCGCGGGTTGCGAATAAGGTTGGGCTTGAGGCCAATCCCCATAACTTCCTGCTGATGCATGCCATGGGCCCCAATGTGGCAGGCGTTATTGGTTCCGCTGTGGCTGCAGGCGTAATGATTAATCTTGTGAGCGGTATGTAATGGGCCCTGTAGAGCAGAGTATCTATGACTCTGTAGCAGGGCGGTTTGAGCCTGAGCTACTAGAGCTCACTAATGAAAGCCATATGCATTCTGTACCGCCAGGCTCAGAGAGCCACTTTAAGCTGGTGCTGGTCACCGATCAGTTTGAGGGCTTGCGTTTAGTGCAGCGTCACCAGCTAATCTACCGACTGCTGGCAGATCAGCTAGCTGGGCCAGTCCATGCCTTGGCACTGCATACCTACACGGCTGCTGAATGGTCTGAAACTGCAGCTGGAGCCCCAAAATCTCCAAGTTGTTTGGGTGGCAGCAAGTCTAACTAAGTGCGTTTATTCGCACTTTTTTCCCATTGACCTCAGTGTCAGCCGATTCACCGCATATATATCCCTATTCAACGTATTGCTGTGGTGATCAGGGCAGAAGGCGCAGAGAATCGATAGTTGAAATTGTTTTAATTTCTATAATTAAGTCGAATTATAAAAACTCATTTTAGGGGGAGTTATGCGTCAGCAAACAACCGTTGGTATGTCAGGCTGGTTAAAAGGTCTCATGCAAACCAATCATCTAGGTGCAATCGTTGCACTTTCGTTTTCTTTAATCCTGTCGGCCTGTGGCGGCGGCGGTGGTAACACAACTGATTTTTCAGCCGAGCCAGGTCCAGATGGTGTTGCACCGACGCTGACCGAGGTAACTATCGCTAATGCCTTTGACTCCAGCGATGAAGTGAAGCTGGGAGATACAGTTTTGCTAGAGTTTACTGCCAGCGAATCACTGATGAAGCCAACTGTTGTTATCAGTGGTACCCAGGTTACTGTATCTGGTCAGCATTCTTCTTGGTCTGCTGAGCGCCTTATGGTCGAGGGCGATGAAGACGGTGCTGTCACCTTTACCATCTCTTTCACTGATGTTAGTGGCGTTGCCGGTATAGATGTAACCTCGACTACTGACGAGACCTACGTGACTTACTGTGCAGCAGGTTGCCCTGAAGAGGGTGAAGAGGAGGGGATCGCAGGGGATTGGAAGCTTTCTCCTGAGGCAGGTGCTTTTGGAGTTGGCCCAGCTAAGGGTGATACGAGTTGGTATGCCAGTGGCGAAGCTGACATTGCGGGAAGAGCGTGCCTCTTTGATGACGTCTACCGTTTTGGTGCTGATGGTACATTCTCTAATGTAATGGGCGATGAGAGCTGGATTGAAGCTTGGCAGGGCGCGGCCACGGACGCCTGTGGTGCCCTTGTAGCACCTCACGACGGTTCCAATGCTGCAACTTATGTGCATGATGAGGCCGCAAGTACGCTGTCTTTGTCAGGTCTGGGAGCTCATATAGGCTTGGCCAAAGTTGTAAATGGCGGCGAGCTCGCAAGCCCCGCTGACGCTGTAACTGACATAGTGTATGAAGTCACGGCCATGACTGCTACTACTATGACCCTAGACATTGAAATTGCCGGTGGTGGTTACTGGAGATTCAAGCTCGTTAAGATCTTGCCGCCAGCAATCGCTGGAGATTGGAAGCTAGCGCCTGAAGCCGGTGCTTTTGGCGTTGGTCCAGCATTGGGAGATACAAGCTGGTACGCCAGTGGTGAAGCTGACATTGCTGGAAGAGCGTGCCTCTTCGATGACATCTACCGTTTTGGTACTGATGGTACCTTCTCCAATGTAATGGGCGATGAGAGCTGGATCGAAGCCTGGCAGGGTGCGGCCACGGATGCTTGTGGTGCCCTTGTAGCGCCTCATGATGGTTCCAATGCTGCTACCTATGTCTATGACGAGGCTGGTGCCTCCATTACGGTCAATGGTTTGGGTGCTCATATCGGACTGGCCAAGGTATTTAACGGTGGTGAGTTGGCTAGCCCAGCTGATGCCAAAGAGAGCATCACTTACACCATTACGGCACAGACTGATACCACTATGACATTGGATATCGAAATTGCCGGTGGTGGTTACTGGAGATTCAAGCTGGTCAAAGATATGCCTGCTGTAGCCTCGGCAGTCACAGGAGATTGGAAACTTTCTCCTGAAGCTGGCGCTTTCGGCGTTGGTCCAGCATTGGGAGATACAAGCTGGTACGCCAGTGGCGAAGCTGACATTGCTGGAAGAGCGTGCCTCTTCGATGATATCTATCGTTTTGGTACTGATGGTACCTTCTCCAATGTAATGGGCGATGAGAGCTGGATCGAAGCCTGGCAGGGTGCGGCCACGGATGCTTGTGGTGCCCTTGTAGCGCCTCATGATGGTTCCAATGCGGCTACCTTCGTATATGACGAGGCTGCCAGTACATTGGCTGTTTCCGGTTTAGGAGCTCATATTGGTCTGGCGAAGGTCTACAATGGTGGAGAGCTCTCTAGCCCAGCAGATGCAGTGACTGATATTGTGTATACCATTACTGCAATGACTGCGACCACAATGACACTGGATATTGAAATTGCCGGTGGTGGTTACTGGAGATTCAAACTAGCTAAGCAGTAATAGCCAGTTGTTTCG
>Ga0209602_1000431_pt1 | contig 40573 bp, 38 predicted proteins | sample COGITO_mtgs_1205_3_FD_184810 | JGI IMG/M metagenome (GOLD analysis project Ga0209602, IMG submission 184810) | Pelagic marine microbial communities from North Sea - COGITO_mtgs_120524 (SPAdes) (version 2) | ecosystem: Environmental > Aquatic > Marine > Epipelagic ...
TGCTTTGAACGGGTTTTTTTTGGAGAGGATTTTGAATCAATACGCCTTGTTGGGCCTGCGTTTGATTATACGTATTCCATTCCGTTGGAGATTCTTAGGCTTCGTGAGTCTGCTTGAGCAATGGGTAGCGATGTATATGACCCACTGCGAACCCATTAATTTGTACAATCTGCATGCAAGGGTGTTTTGCGATTACCCATGTGAACATAAAGCGTTCAATTACCTCATAAATCAATTTTGATACTTCATCCATTGATCTGTTGTATCGGACTTTCTGTAGTAGTTATCTCCATTATGGACAATCCATTCAAATCCATGCTCGTCTCTATTATTGGAAATGGCATCTATGGGCGGGCCGACATCAATCATTGGTTTCTCAACATGCTCAAGTGAAATAGGCTGAGTCTGATTGTTGATTGGTTCTTCAGAATGGGGTGAATTTGATTGGTTGCTTTGATGAACTGGTGTAATTCTCAACTCGTTATTATCGTATGTCAATTGATGTACCTCAATGCCCTTGCTTTCCACAAGTGAATTATCTAAGAGAAGAACGTGTGATTCAAAGGATTTTGTAAATTTCAGCATTGGAAGCCATATCAGCGAATAGAAGGAAAATACCAACAGGAGATTGAACAATAAAATTTGCATAATGAATACAACACCTTCAGAAATGCCTCCATCTTTTGCAGCTGAGGATGCAATTCTCCATGCAGTTTGGAGGAATAAGACTAACGCACCTATTCCAGCACCCACATTTGTTAGATCATTTGCCTTTTCTCCAATCGGACTCATGGATCGTGTCTTTTTATCCACGATTGAAAGCGAACTGTGTCGCAGAACCAAGAGAGGCGCTACAAGCACAGTGATGAAAGGTGCAAAAAGGAGAACTGCAATAATCTCTGGAGAAGAATAAGCCTCAAGAATTCTTTCTAATGCACTGGTGTTCTCCAATACACAATCAGAATCACAAAGGACTCCATCACTTCCATCATCACATATTCCTATGAGGTCAATAGTCCCATCATCACATGAAACTGCACCAGAAATGTTTCCTTCGGTTACCATGGGCAGATTTGATTGTGCGATAAGACTGATGAGGAAAAGCAATACAAAAATGGCTGTTAAACTTAGTTTTCGAGTCGCTCTAAACAATTCTGGTCGCGTTTGCGTGGGAGGCATTGTATATTCTGAAAATCGAATCAAGAACTTCTTCCCGCCACCGAAAATAGAGGCATACAAAGGTAAAACTGACTTGATGAATATCTTGGTAATTTTATTCCATAATCCTCCAACAAAGAGATAGAATATTGCAGCAAACAAAAGTGGAATTCCGAACGTAGGAATTGAAAGGAGCAACAAAGGTAAAAGAAGAAGAGTTGCGATTAAATATTCCTTCCTAGCACTGACTTCAATTTTTTGTGAGTAGGCTATTTCTTGCTCTAAATCTGTGTGCTCTTGTTTCTTTGGCCCCATTGAATATTTTCCGACTAAAATCCCAAGCGCTTCTATCCACGCCCAAGGAATAGTGATGAGAAGCCCTGCTCCAACCGTTAAGAAAACAAGTCCAAATTGGATGAATCCTCTCTTCCAACGGCCGAGATAGAAATTGTGGAAACCCAATGGGCCAAGAAAAATAGCAATAAGAAAAGCCAAGATTTTGCTTTTATGTTTGGTTTCTGTAGACACCCGATTCATACTCTTTCCACATGTGGATGTCTATAATAAACTATCCAAAACGCAGATGGAAAATATCAAACCACAACTAAATCGAAACCACCATCCATAAGGGCTCCCCATGTGTTCCTATACGACATCGCGGGTAGGGACGTACACGGCCCATAGCAAGCCTATGTGTATGGTCAAGATGAATCAAAGGGTGTTATGGAGAACCCTTATGTTCAGGGTTAACCTGAACTCTCTGGAATCAAATCTGTATGGTTTTTACTCAAATTTAATCCCGATTTGAAATCATTAATTTGCGACGACTTTGGAATTAGGTCTAATTTTTCATTGTCTATTTGGAAACAGATTTGTTTCTCATCTAACCTTGATTGTTGAACTAACCCGTTTTCGACATGATTCTTTAATTTGTCATTTGTCAATATATCTGCATTGAGCATGATTGACCAGGCAATCATGTCCTTGTCATCTCTATCCTTTTCCTCAGTACCAGATAAATGAAAAATCACTGACCTTTCTAATTTAATGTATAGATCAGCAGGAATTTGACCTCGCGACCAGAACGGAATGAAGAGGTGTATTGCAATATAACCTGCTTCGATTAAAGCTTCCGTTGCTATCAACAAATTAGACCATTGAATCTTCCCACCACTGTTGGTATGTGCAACATTTCTTCCATCAATACAAACAACCTTCACCAAAAATAACCACCCCCAATGTGTGAGACTTGAGCGTATCTTTCCCACCAAAGCAATTGTTCTTTAGAAAAATGTGAGATTATGTTTTGTGACACATTTGAAGGGTCTTGAATCAGCCCCTTTCCTGCAGCTGGTTTCTTTCTTGGAGGTTTCGCTGCGTTATCGAATTTAATTTCGATTGAACTTAAATTTTTGATTTGACTGAAAATTCGTTTATGGCGATTATCAAGACTGTCTTCTGCGGGAAATTCCTTGTAGTCTTTGTATACTAAAATTTCCAAGGCATAAGACGGCAATTTTTTCGGTGGATTTCTAGCATCGTCTCTCCATTTTTTTAGATTCACGAGCAAATCAGAAGGAGAGTCATGAGGATGTTTTCGGTTTTTATAGAGTGAATCAGCCATTTCTTTCTGATGTTTTGGGCTAAATTTAACCCAATTACCTTGATTTCTAGACCCGCTTATCCCATACATCCAATGCGGTTTGTCGGTTTTCGAGGTTACCGGAATTAGTGCAGGCACGATATCCATAGTAAGAGTACTCCTAGTTTGGAAAAATGAGTGCAACGATTTGTCGTTGTTTTTCGGAGTGACTGTTAGTGTTCTTGGATTCACTGTTACGTCGTACTTCTTATTTACAAAGGATGAAAGTTTTAACAAGATCTCCTTCGAGCTAGGCAAATTTTGGTTTTCTACAGGCTTGTAGTTCATTACAAAAACAACATCTATGTCTGAAGAATTGCGAAGTGCAGTGTTTTTGTCCAATGATCCTCTCATCAAATCAGCAGATCTACTGAGATTCCACTTGTTTGGTTTCAGACGTTTGATTTCAGATGCTATAATCTTAAACACATCTCTTTTCATTTCGATAAGCTTGGTTTTCTCTTCATCAGACATACGATATTGTGCCGCCATATGGTTCAATTTAGTTGCTCCGCCGATCATGTTCAGTGGTATAAGGTTAAATATAACAACCTAGTGGTTGGAAAAATGATGCTCATTGCCTCAATTGGCGAAAATCTAGGCCCAATCAAGGGTTTACTTGAGGATTCCATGCCTGAAAGATTGATTTTGATCACCTTCAACGGCGACCATAGGAATAAACTTGAATTGGAGGTAGAATCAATTATCAAAACTAAACCTAAAATCAAAATTTTGGATATAAATACGATTTCAAGTATGGAGTCATGGTATGATCTGTTGTACGAGTTATACGACTATTTACTTAGAATTACTAAGATGCAGAAAGCTGTGGTGTCAGTAACGGGGGGAACACCTTGGCTATCGCACACTCTGCATCATGCAGCCATAATGGCTAGATTAGATGTTGTTGTATCTTTACATCCCGCTATCGAAGGTGGGAATATGCATATACCATATCCTGATATTCTCGGACTCTCAAGTGTTGCTGAAAAATTAAGAAATGAAAAAAGCAGGCATAGATGTTTGAAGTACATCTCTGAACTGGAGCACGCTACTCTAGATCAAATTTCTAAGAAATACATATCCGATGGTGAGGTGTTAGGGGTTGAAAGCATACGAATAATTTTGAATGGAAGAAATAGAGACACAGATAATGAAATCGTCAAAGAAGGGCTTTGTAATATTAACACCCCCTTGGTTGAAGAATTTGAAAGAAAACTTACTGGAAAGAAAGGCCGACCAAGTCGATTATATCGTTTAACAAATGAAGGAAGGCATGTGCTAAAATTAATTCTCTAGTCTATTCTATCTCAAAGGGGGGCCCTTGTGTATACGGGGTGACTACAAGGGTACCCATGTATACGCAGGGAAGTACAACGGCCCCGTTGTATATGTTTGACTACAAGTCCACGCCGCAGTTCATGCAGTGCTTGCCTTGTGAGGGCGTCAACACGCCGCAGGTATTGCAGGTATTGTAGGCATGAAGTTCGAGGACGGCCTTTTGCTTGATCATCACCCAGGCGACCCAGGCATAGGCCACGGTCAGCAGCACGAAAAGTCCAACGACGGCAAAGGTGCCCAGAGAGAGAAACTGAACACTTAGGGCAAAGGTGAGGAAAACCCCGGCAGTAAATGCATAGACTGGCCATTCCAAGCGCATATTCGGGGCTTCGACTGCATCTATTTGATTTGTATTCAGGAATGTGTCACCTTTGTGTATGTATCGGTAGCGAACAAACAGGCCCGCTGTATGATTATCGAGATACCAATGCTCACCTCCTAATTCAATAACTGTGGGTCCTAGGGAGATTTATGAAGAAGGCGAAGGCATTACTCTTTTCACTTATCATGATTGCAACTTCACTTGCAGGATGCTTGGACGATTCCGAAGAACCAGTGGATAACTCAATCTCACTCCGAGATTGTGAAAGTGACGTTGGACCTAACATGAACCTGAGTGGTTTTAATCTCTCCGGATGTAATCTAAGTAATCTGGATTTATCAAATTCTGACCTAAGTCATGCTAATTTAACAGGTGCAAATATGCTCAATACAAATCTGAACCAGGCAGATCTGAGTTATGCTAAGTTGGCTGATGTACAATCTTGTTCAGACCAACTTCCTGGAAACTGGCGCTGTGAAACAATACATGATCATAGGTTTTGGGCAGACGAGATATACCACTTTGAAAAAGATTCCAGACAAGAATCCTATGACCGAATAATGGATGTTGATTACGATGAAAGGGAAGATGAGTTTTATCGAATCATAGAAGAGCATTATGAGGATATGCCAGAGTGGGCAAATTCCTCTTCTGAGTATAATGGACTTGACGATAGTGGAACGTTTATGGGGGCTATGCAACACATATACTTGGGTCCAAAATGCATAGTAGGGGGAGGTGTACCAATCTATCTCCAGCACCTCGACTTCTCTGGAATGGACTTGTCGGAGTGTCAATTTTCTAATGTTAATTTCAAGGGTTCCAATTTTTCAAACACTAATTTCGACTTAAGTGTGTTCTACAATTCGGATTTTATTGATTCTAAATTATCTGAAATCGCCTCTTTCCAAACTCTGAGTTTCATCGACTCAGTTTTTGAAAATGTAGAATTTACAAATATTGAGATGACACTTGCATCTCTTTCATTCAGTAGTTCACAGATAATCAATTCAAATTTCTCGAATATTACTGTAGGGGATTTCTCAATGTATTTGACTAATGTGTATAGTACAGACCTGAGTTATATCCATGCTGAATATGGTTACTTCCAAAGGGTGAATCTTTCTGTTGTCAACTTAATTGGTATGGAAATTACCCAATTAGTGTCGCGTCAACCATTATATCATTGTTCTACAGTTTTACTTGATAACGGGTCTGAATGCTTTGGAAACACAATTTTAGGTCCAGGTATATCGTCATATCGAGTAAACTTGAGCGGTTATGATTTATCTAACCTAAACCTGACTCGCGCAAGTGTTACATACGTTGTTTGCCCAGAACTTTTGCCTCTTAATTGGCAGTGTATTTCACCGCCAAATAACTCGACTTATGCAGACCCTAATGGCTACGATGGTGTACTTTTTGGACCTGATGCGGATTTGTTTGGTGCTAGCTTTAACGGATTTAATTTATCTGGAATCGATTTGTCAGTGTTTGAGTTGGGAAATAATGCAGGCATGGGATTAATTGAATGTCCATTTGCCTTACCTGACGAATATTATTGTATGAATAACAACATAGTAGGTCCGAGTTTAAATCTCTATGGCGCCAACTTAAGTGGCCTGAATATGTCTATGTTGAATTTAACTTGGACTAACGCCAACCATCTACCATATTGCCCTTCTTCACTGCCTAGTGATTATGTTTGCATTACAGAAAATCCAACCAATGATAATGACTCTCCAGATAACTCTTACATTATTTTAGGGCCAGGTATTAGCCTAAGGGGCTCCCCACACCAATTCTACTACAATTTTACAGATATGGACCTAAGTGGAATAAATTTATCAAATGCGGAATTACAATTTACTGATTTTACAAACACTAATTTTACTGATGCGAATCTTGAGGACACTAAGTGGTGGTATTGCATTTGCCCAGATGGAACACATTCAGAAGACAATGATGAAACTTGTGAAAACAATTTGTAATGTTAAAATGCATTGAGACAATGCCAACTGCGAACTTCCCCCCGCCATGGTAGTTGTATCCTATCATACCATTTGGCATCTTGAAGTCGGAAGAAGAACCCATACAACACCCCTCTGTTGGATGGGTATGCTGTGGGTCGCTGCTAACGCTACCCCTTCCAAGGCTTAATGAAGGGGTGGAGCGGCGGAAAAACATGCACGAAATCATTTATTTTGCATCCCCTGGTTTTGCTGAATCGTCTCGTTTTTGCCTCGAACTGTCTGGGGTTGAATGGAAGAATACCGTCGTTGACTGGGACGGTTATAAAGAAATTAAAAAGTCCGGAATTTTACCTTACGGTTATTTGCCGATCATAAAAACTCCAAACGGAGTCATCGCTGAATCCAATGCATTGCTGCGTTACACGGGCGCACTCGCAGGACTCGAACCAAAAGACATCCATGTGAGGGCAAAGGTGGATGAATTGATTGAGGTTATCAACGGCTGGAGAGAGTATTTTATCCCAACGTTTGGAATTGAAAATTTGGATGAAAAAATCGCTGCTCGCCAAGCGATGTTCGTAGAAGGTGGGAGCATGGACGTTGCCCTCAAACTCATCTCTTCTGTTTACGCTGAATCAAAAACAGGTTGGCTCGCCAATACAGAATCCATGTCAATTGCCGACGTTAAGGCCTTTATTGACACCTTTATGTTGTTCTCCGGACAATTTGATGGTATTACGAAGGACCTTCTCGAAAACTACCCGCTTCTTATGCAATTCCATGATTGGATGGCGAACGACGAACGGGTAAAGACGTACTATGCTGACGCTGATGAATTGCGCTGGGTGTTCAAGCCCGACGCTTTCAACATGCTGTGAACGGTACTGCTTCAAAGCGTCATGAGCCATGCAACGCCGCTGAACAAGGCGAGAATAAGCGACGGCAGATAGGCCGATGGGGCGCTTTCTGAATTGGCTAAAGCCAATATTTCTGAACCGCGGTGAACCATGACTTTGTGCCCTGGCTCTTCACCTTCTTTGGTCAGCATAACAAGCGATGGCGCAATGGTTTTATCGACCGGTTGCTGTTCAAGTTCTGCGTTCGTTTTTGGACGTGCATAGCAATGCGAGAAGAAGGGGTCACCAATACTCCAGCCGTTTGACTTCCACTCATGTGATGCCCTCAGGCTACGTACTTTTCCGCTAGGGCGGCTTCGAGTATTCCAGAGGCTTCGATCTTCATCACTCCATGAGCCTGTGCTTGGTGCTTTACCAACTGAAAACAAATCGGACTCAACGGCGACTCCTCCTGTTCCGTCGTGAACCAAAGCGAGTGCTCCTCCATCGTCGTTGCGAATTCTACGGTAATCGCTACGGCTTTTCCATTCACCAGATATGTTTCCTTCGTCGTCTTTAGTCTCAACGTATTCTTCCCACTTGAACAGATGCCCGTACTCCCAATACCAATCCAGTTGACCGTAAACGATTTTCTTTCGGTCTCCATCAACCGCAATCGGTGGAACCCATCCGTTGGCAAGACGGGGGCGGAGTTGTCCAAATACTTCGACACCGCCCATTGGAAGGCCCTGCATGGATGATGTTGCGAGATCGCTGATGCGCATCGTCTTCCTGCGACGGAAGAATTGGATCACCAAAATCAGCAGAGCGATAGCAACGCCTGCTCGTGCTGGGTCAACTTCATCGTACTTTTCTACGGCCAGATAAACAAAAATCCCCGCAGCAAAGCTTTGGATGAGTCTGAGCATTGAATACATGGTGAACGTTGCCGGAACGGGTGTGCCGAGTTTTCGAGGATGTTCGGCCAACATTCCGCCATCATCTGGACTATGGGGTGAAGCAAGGTTCCATTCCGAAATTTGAGGGGGGTTAAGTATCCAGCCTTCGTTTTCAGTCCCTTTGCTCGGCTGTGTTTTTTCTTGATTCGGCCCCGTTGCATAATGAACATCCGTTCCCCCGGGTGAAAGGTTTCGCAAATTACGAACCACGATCACAACGGCTGAGGGGAAGGAAGCTGCTAACATATATCCGAAGAAATAGATGACTACAGCCAGGGCGAGTGGGTTGTAAGGCGAAAGGCCGAACAGAATTCCTAAGGCAGAAAGAGCAAGACCAAATACAAATAAAAGCCACCGGGATAATCCGAAGGGGAAGTTGAAATCAAAGAAGGTTGGTTCAAGGGCAGGTGCAAGAATTTCTCGTACTTTTGCTTCGTCGGCCATGAAGCCTGTTTTGTTCCCTCCCTTTTCCCTCTTGGGGTAAAAACGGTGGTTTTCATATATTCTTTGAAACAATAAATACAACCGCTTCTTAGGTTGGTTGTGGTTGATGCTGAAGAAATGGGGTTAACCCTTCTGGATAACGTCGTGGAGGGGGGGCTCGCTTATGCTGCCCTCATCTTGGCGTTTTCACTCCTTTTGTTTATACAAGGTGCAAAGAGACTCCCGTTTACGATGGGGACGACGGGTTTTGTCGTTGGTTACGGGATGTCGTACCAATTTACCGACCAGTTCAATCGGTTGGGAATATCTCTTAATGACGCTCAATTTCAACTCCTGTGCGGGATTGTCCTGGGGGTTGCCGCCATCAGCGTAACACAAATCGCCTCGCGATTTCTCGCTGCTGGAATGGTTTATCTCGCTGTCACACGTCTTATCTCAGTTGGAGATACTTACGGATACGACTTTGAGGGGGACACGTTTTTATCTGGGATTTTAACGCTAATAGCCCTCATTTTCAGTTTCTCATTCCGCCGCCTCATACCCGCTGTTCTTGCTGCGGTTATGGGTTCGGTTGGAATTCTCTTTTCGGCCTACTTGTTCATGGGATGGGATATTTATCGATTGGATGGAAGTTCGATTGATGTGTATCTCTCAATACCGTTCATCATCGGAAGTTGTTACATCCAATTCAAGTATTTCATGAACGACGACGAAACGCTGGATGAAGAAGAAAAGGATTACGATTTTTAATCGGTCAATCCTTATTGGCCGATTTGATTTGCCCAACCCATGAAGGTCGCTGTTGTCACGGGTGCTAACCGCGGAATAGGTTTTGAACTTACGCGGCAACTCTTGGATTCTGGTTATGCCGTACATGCAACCTATCGGAGCAACATGGGCGGACTGCAAGGTGTTCATCACCAAAACTTGACCGTACACAAGACGGATGTATGTTCCGTGGAAGATGTCGCCAGTCTCATGAAATCAGTTGGGCCGCAGGTCGATCTTCTCGTTAACAATGCAGGCGTTGCGGATGGGAGGTGGGCGTCTATATCGGAAATTGACCTCGAGCATGCGGCGAGGGTGTTTGAAGTCAATGCCTTTGCACCTGTGCGGGTTACGCAGCATGCATTGCCTTTACTTGAAAAAAGTGGGTCGAGCACCGTGGTAATGGTATCGAGTCTTATGGCCTCCATCGATGATTGTAAAAGCGGTAAGTCGTATGCGTACAGAGCATCAAAGACGGCCCTTAACATGTTTGCGATGTCGATGAAAAATGAGCTTGCCGCAATCGGTTCTTCACTCCTAATCCTCCATCCCGGCTGGGTTGAGACCGACATGGGTGGGCCTCGGGCGCCGTTAACGCCTGAAGAAAGCGTCCATGGGATTGTTAAACGGATCAAAGAGCAAGATATGGCCATGAGTGGACGATTTGTTCAGTACGACGGAACCGCATTACCGTGGTGAATAAAAAAACCTTCACCTTGATATGGTACGGAGGTTTCCGGCAAATGAGGCCGGGCTATGAAAGGCATGAGTGACGAAAATACTGAAGCGAAATGTCCAGTAATGCACGGTGCAATAAGCGCGCCAAGTACTGGGATGAAGAACAACGATTGGTGGCCAAACCAACTAAATTTGGCAATCTTACATCAACACGATAGGAAATCAAATCCAATGGATGAGAATTTCGTATACAAGGATGCATTTGAATCAATGGATTATGCTGCCATGAAGAAAGACCTTCATGCGTTAATGACCGATAGCCAAGACTGGTGGCCTGCTGACTACGGCCATTATGGGCCGTTCTTTATTCGTATGACCTGGCACGCTGCTGGAACGTACCGAATCGGTGATGGTCGTGGTGGAGCTAGCACTGGAGCACAACGTTTTGCTCCGCTCAACAGTTGGCCAGATAACGGGAACCTCGACAAAGCCCGACGTCTGCTTTGGCCCGTTAAGCAAAAGTACGGTAACAAAATCAGTTGGGCTGACCTTTTGGTGTTGGCCGGTATTGTTGCAATTGAATCAATGGGTGGACCGGTCTTCGGATTCGGAGGCGGACGTCCCGATATTTGGCATCCTGAAGAAGACATCTATTGGGGTGCAGAAGACGAGTGGCTTGGTGACGACCGATATGGCGACACACGCCAATCTCTTGACAATCCTCTCGCTGCTGTCCAAATGGGACTGATCTACGTTAATCCTGAAGGTCCAAATTCAAACCCCGACCCCCTCTTGAGCGCTCAAGATATTCGAGAAACCTTTGCCCGTATGGCAATGGATGACGCTGAAACCGTCGCACTTACCGCTGGTGGCCACACCTTTGGGAAAGCCCACGGTGCAGGCGATGCTGGACAGGTTGGTTCTGAACCTGAAGGTTCTTCGATTGAAGAGCAAGGATTTGGATGGGCAAATACTCACGGGTCTGGAAAAGGCCGCGACACCATCACCAGTGGAATTGAAGGTGCATGGACTGCAAACCCCACCCAATGGGACAACGGTTACTTTGACCTCCTGTTCAAGCATGAAGATTCTTGGACGCTTGTTAAGAGTCCTGCGGGTGCAAACCAGTGGACTCCAGCAAACCCAGACGCTGAAGACATGGCTCCGGATGCTGAAGACGCTTCAATCAAGGTTCCTACCATGATGACCACCGCTGATATGGCAATGATTCGAGACCCCGAATACCGGAAGATCTCCAAACATTTCCATGAGAACCCAGAAGAATTTGGCGATGCGTTCGCTCGTGCGTGGTTCAAACTCCTTCACCGCGACATGGGGCCAAAGTCCCGTTACCTCGGGCCTGATGTGCCTTCTGAAGAGCTCATTTGGCAGGATCCTGTCCCCTCTGGAAGCACATCGTACGATGTTTCCGCATTGAAGCAAGCCATCAAGTCGTCCGGTCTTTCGGTTTCAGAGATGGTTGAGACCGCTTGGGCAAGTGCATCCACTTACCGTGGCTCTGATATGCGCGGCGGTGCAAACGGGGCACGAATTCGTTTGTCTCCTCAGAAGGACTGGGCAGCCAACAAACCTGAACAACTTGCTAAGGTTCTCGCTGCACTTACTCCTCTTGCCGAATCTCACGGTGCAAGCGTTGCAGACACGATTGTCCTAGCAGGTAACGTTGGTATTGAGATGGCATCTGGAGTTGAAGTTCCATTCTTGCCCGGCCGTGGAGACGCAAGCGATGCTCAAACCGATGTTGGCTCCTTTGCTGTTCTTGAACCTGTATCGGATGGTTTCAGAAACTTTTTGTTGAAGAACTACAGCGTCAGTCCAGAAGAAATGATGCTCGATAAGGCTCAACTGCTTGGTTTGTCCGCTCCCGAGATGACCGTTCTTGTTGGTGGTCTCCGCTCAATGGGCGTGAGTTCCGATGACCGTGGAATATTTGGTGATAACACAAACCTCTCCAATGAATTCTTCGCGACCCTCATGGACATGAATGTGCAATGGAAGGCAACTGGCAGCAACTCGTACGAAGCAAAGGACCGCTCCAGTGGAGAGATCGTTCGTCGGGCAACCCGGTACGACCTCGTATTCGGAAGCAACTCCCAACTTCGTGCTATCGCTGAGGTCTATGCTCAAGATGACAACGGGGAGAAGTTCGTCTCCGACTTCATTCATGCATGGAATAAGGTCATGAACGCAGACCGTTTTGACCTTGCTTGAACGGCGTAACAGATATACGCCGGCGCTGAGTGGAATTGATATGGTCAATATCGGAGACACTGCCCCAGCCTTCACCCTGAAAAACACAGAAAAGAGTGACGTTAGCCTTGCTGACTACAGCGGTCAAACCGTTATTCTAGCCTTTTATCCTGGTGCTTTCACTGGTGTTTGCGACAAAGAGATGTGTGCGTTCCAAGAGAACCTTGCTAAACTTAACGGCGCCAATGCAACCGTTCTTGGAATCAGTGTTGACTCCCCTTGGGCCAATGCCGAGTTCGCTCGAAAATACAGTCTGGATTTCCCGTTGCTCTCAGACCTTGACAGAGATGTCGTCAAAGCATACGATGCAGCATTTGTCGGACTTGGTGGCATTGAAGGCTACATGTCTGCGAACAGAGTCGTCATCGTAGTTGGTGGCAATGGAGTCGTCCAATATCGCTGGGTTGCTGAAAACCCAGGTGTTGAACCAGACTACGACGCAGTCGTTACCTTGGCCTCATCGCTTTGAACGTTTGACTGTTGAGAGGGGTTGGTTATGGAAGATATTCTTCCCAAGATTACTCTTGTGAAGCAGCGAGAAATTGGTGCTGGTCCAACCGATGATGCATCGTTGGGTTTGGATCAAACCCTCCAAATGTTGTGTTCATTCTACACTCTTGAGGACTTGGGCAGCTTTCTTTCGAGTGAGATGTTCGAACAATACGGTCGCTCGGGAGATGCTTGGGTCGTTCTAGAACTTGGAATCTACAAGGAACATACGAAGACCATCGAGATGATTCCTTCTGCTGAAGGTTTTCTTCTTGCTGATGTCCTTCAGTCGGACGTTTTTGAAGGAAATGTTTGGCGGGGGGAGCTCGTTTCTGATTTGCTGGAAGCCATTAAAAAATGGCATGGTGTTCTAGGTTTGAGTTAATCTCAATAGACGATCGGGGTTCAATTGGACCGCTGCCGGTTACGGTATACACTCCAACCTATTTGTTGTGACACCTTCGTGTATTAGCCCGTTTTTTGGATGGCTCTTTCAAACACTGCAGTGTAATCTGAAGCGTTATGCTCGTAGGTATATTTCGAAAGCACACGTTCTCTGCCCAATAGTGCAGAACTTGCAGTCTGATGACTGGATAACATCTCGTTTACACATCGTGCTAAATCAGAAGGGTCTCCTCTTTTGAATAAACCACCAACTGAAGAATCCACCATCTCAGTCAATGGCTCTTGGTCAACGGTTGCTACTGGGGTACCGCTTGCAAGGGATTCAAGTGGAATTAATCCCTGTCCTTCGTAGTATGAAGGATAGACTACAAGGTCTGCTGAACGGAAATGTTGAGCTAATTCATCGAATGATAGGCTGCTTTGAATATGGATTGATTCTGATATGCCAAGTTTTCTAGCATTTTTCTCTAAACTTGATTTCATGTGACCTCGGCCAACGATCACCAATTTTGCACCCGGATTTTCTGCGAGAATTTCGGGCATAGCTCGTAGTAAAGTCATGTATCCTTTGCGTGCAACCAATCTTCCGACTGCAAGTAACATGGGAGTATTCGTTTCTGCTGAGTAAGACAACGCTTCATGGTCACCACAACCGTATTGGGTTCTGATACGTTCATGCTCGAGTTGCTCTGCTTCAGCGTCCATATTTGGTGGACGGAAAACTTTGTGATCGCACCCCCAAAGGATTACCTCGCAATCGAAGTTTGCTTCCGGACGATACCATTGTTTAAACTCCTTGAGCGTGGATTGGGAATTTGAAACACAGATACTGGACTCCAAAATCCCCGCTCTTTCGTATCGAGAATACCATCCGGCCGTAGTTAGAATTGCGAGGTCATTCGGATTTCTCCATGTCGCAGACTCTCTGGCCGCGGCTGCTCTTTTCACGCCCTCTTTCTCTCCTAACCAAGAACCGTGTAGACACGACACTACTGGAGCAATATTATTCTGCAACCACCTGAACTCTTTCCTTTTCCAAGATACCAAGGGGAGATGGGCATTGATAACATCAATTGGTTTTTCTGAATGAAGATTTTTCAAAGCCTTAATTGCGCTTTTTCCATATGAGCGAGTGAACGCCATAGGCAGTCGAGCCCAGCGAACTGGAACCACATCTACTCCTTCTTGAGAAGGCACATTTTCCGGGTGAGAGCGGGTGATAATTGTTACCTGATGCCCCAATTGGACAAAGTGTCCAGCAAGATGGAAAACCACTGAACCAATTCCTCCCCAACGGGGCGGATATTCACCTGACACTATCGCAATGTGCATGTCGAACAAACACCCCACTTGGTAATATGATAAATAATCCAAGGGATAGATGGCGTCAAATGAAAAGATTGAATCAAGGTGCTGTGGCGGACAAATTGCCGGTGTCTATCACCATCATTCTTCCACCTCGTAATGAAGAGGAAGCCCCTGGTCCAACCGTAGATTCAATCCATCGAGATTCCGTTTGATGAATTGGAGATCATGATTGTTGATGGTTCGGACGAACCTCAATAGAAGATGGAGCAGCAGGTCAGTGACCCATCCGCTGCACGGATTTCGCTCATGTCCACCCTGATGATTTCAAAACCACGATTGGCGAGTTCGGCCTCAACGGTTGGGTATCCGTCGGCGATGATTACCTTGTTTCCCGGCAAACCAATGGTATTGCACCCGTAGGCTTCCTCTGCGGGCATCCAAACGACTTCGCACCCTTCTGGAAGTTCACCGAACGCATCTTTTGAAAGATAGCCTTCGGGGGCCATGATGAGTTGGTCGGTTGGTGTAGAGCTGATGCTTGTCAAGTGGAGGGCGTGGCCTGGAATGTCGATGATTCGTAACTCATAATCAAAGAAATCGAGCAAACTTTTGAGGGCTGCAATTCCTAAATCGTTGGTCCGAGACGAACGCCCCACGAAAAAGAGGTTACCAAGTCGGATGATGTCGCCGCCGTCCATTCGTGCATCGCCGCCCATGGTGCATGTTTGGATCCCTTCAAGGGACTCCATGAGGAAGTTTGCAATCGGAGGTTGTTCGGCAACACGGCTTGGATGACCGGGCGTTGGAAGAAGAATATGGCTGTCAATAACAACCGCTTGATCCTCAACAAACATGCAGTCGGGATGGTTGTGGTCGGCTTCTAAGAGGGTGACTTCAACGCCATGTTGGCGAAGAAGATGGCAGTATTGTTCGTGTTGTTGGCGGGCAAGGGCAACGTCCGTTGGCCCGTTTCCAAAATAGCCGGCAAGCGCCTCCGTGTAGGAGTCGGGAACACTGCGGACCAGGGCGCGTGCCTTCTGGTCCAACCGTACGGTTGCCATGATTGTTCGGACGATGGGCATTTCTTAACTGTTCGCCTTTTTACGGAATTCGTTTTCCGTTGAGTGGAAAGGGTTTTCCGGCGTATTTGTTGGGCTCAGTAAAACTGTAACATTCAACAGGGAGGGCGGTTTGGCCAATGACATGCTGAGTTTGAGATTGAATGCGTTTGGCCTCATCGCTCTTATGTTAATGGCGCCCTTGGCCGGTTGTTTTGGAGAAGATGATGGTGAAAAGGTTCGTGCCTCTTCACTCACTGTTGTTGAAGCGGATTCCCTCGAAGGTGGGATGTGGCAAACCATTGTCCTAAAGTCATCGCAAGACCTCGCAGTCTTCCTTCCATACTTCGTCCAAGACCCGGGATCCTTGCGAGCTCAGAACGGAACCGTGTTGGACATGTCTGAAGGGTCGAGTGTTGAAATCAGCATCCTCCTTCCCCCACGAAATCCTGACATCGTGTTCCTCGTTGGCGAGTACAGCCGAACCGATTGGCCCATCCGTGCCGCAGATGAATCGTGGATGGATTGGATCGAAGACGGTTCAAAGGGGTCTTCAGTTCAAGTCACTGATAATGAAGATGAAGGCGGTTTGTGGCCGTGGGTCGTCCCAGGAAATTCAACTGGAGGAGAGGTCGCTCACCTTCATTTGACAACAGAGCGCCCACAGCGCTCCGACCTCACCGAAGAAAATGGAGTCGGTGCAAGCGAGGGTTGGGTCAACGGAAGAGATGTCTACGAATGGGTGGATTTCATCACCGATGAAACAGCAGATCCGTTGGACCCGGCTGATGGCGCCGTTGGCTTCCTTGACCGATGGATTGGTAACGGCAACCCCGGCTACGAAGATGCAATCACGTATTTCGAAGGCGTCATGGTTGGATACGGTTTGGACGTGCAAGTTCACCGCTTCCAGTCCGGCACCCTTTGGGCAGTCAACATCTGCGCGTACAAAACCGGTACAGTTTATCCCGACGAGTGGTTGGTCTTCGGTGCTCATTTTGATGTCGCCCCCTACGCCACGCCCCCTACTGCCGTTATTCCTGGAACTGAACAACAGGGGTATGGGACCCGAACGGGTGCTTATGACAACGCAGCAGGGTCTTCGATGGTCCTCTCAACCGCAAAGGTTCTCGCTGACTTTGACGCTCGCCGAACGATGGTGTTCTGCTTGTGGTCTTCGGAAGAAGAAGGGCTCTGGGGCTCAAGTGCGTTTGCTGGCGACCTGCCTGCAGGTGTGACCGTGAGCAACTATCTCAATCTCGACATGGCTGGTATCAACTACCCTGGCGACTTTGCACTCTCTGTCTATCTCGGACCAGATGGCACGGGTGATGTCATCGACCAGAAGGGCATGTACCATCTCGCTGAATGGATCGGTGCAGACGCGTTTAACCTCGCAGACCAAATTGAAAACGGACGTGAGGAGTGGGCTAATGGTGGAGAAAGTCCACTGTGGGAAAACAACTACAAAGACACCGTCGCAATCTACGAAAGCCCCACTGCAAGGAGCGACCACGATTCGTTCCAGCAAATTGGTGTTGCAACCCTTGGATGGAACGGTGTTGTTGATGGTTATCCTTGCTACCACAAGACGTGTGACAAACTCGCAACCATGGAGGAATACATGACTACCGATAACGCAACCGGTGAAGCAAATCTCGTTCATTCGTGGGACATTGTCACGTGGTGGGCAGTCTATGCATTCCTGCACATGGACCAGACCCCGGTGCCCAATGAATTGTGAACCATCACGACTCAATCAAATATCGAAGGTCATCAAGGAAGAGGTCGAGTACCCAGTCGTTATCGCCCCACCAAACGCGTTGGTCCCCGTGGCGGTCAATCAATACGGTTCCAGTTGAATGATTGACGTTGTAGTCATCGGGATGGTGGCGGGCCGTTGTGTTGTTTTGATTTTCTTCTATTTGCAGCCCTACGCCAAAATTCATCCAAACTGCATTCATGGCCGTCATTGCTGGAGCGTTGTCTTCCGAGGAATTGGTCGTGAGGTGAGTCCAATTGGAATTGGTTCCTGTTTTCCACTCGTGAAGGGTACTGACATTGTCCCTCCATGGGTCAACGGTTATGGTGAGAAACGTGGTTGAATTCTTCTCGTCAGGAGTAAGTTGGGATTGAACCCATTTCATGTTGTGCGTCACAATAGGGCAGATGTCGATGCAGTTGGTAAACAAAAAGGCGACAACTACGGTTGTGTTTTGTGCTTCTTCAGAAAAGGTCCACGGTGTGTTTTCACTTGTAGTGAGGGTGAAATCGTTAACAAACTCTGCTTCAATGATGACCCCGTTTGGGTCCCACTCAGACACTTGGTCGGGAGAAGTGCAACCCGCTAGAAGAAGGATGAGGCAAAGCAGCAGCGTCAATATCGTATTCTTCATATCATCACTTTAGAGGCGGTAAGGCATATCGATATCCAATTGGACCAAATACAGTCCCGTGGAAATACAGGAAGCGTAAGTAATCCCGTCATGGTGTTCTACCGCCCAAAGGAAGGGGACCCACCCGAAGTCGTAGAAACTTGAGTCGAGGGGGGTGCCGTCTTCACCGTGAGGAAGATAGTACGCCACGGTTGCTTCCTCGTGGATAGCAACGCGGTCTTCTGATTCTGGTGCTACCAGCGTTTCAATATCAATAATCCACAGTCCGGCGTGATAATGGGAAATGTACAGGCGGCCGTCCCAACCACCACCATGGCTCTGGTCGTTTTCGTCTGTAGTTTCAAAATAGGTGCTGTCTAAGTTGTGTGGGGAAAACAACAACCATTCATCCCCGTTGGGATGAGTTTCACAATCCTCTCCGTAGCAATGGTCTTCGGCGTACGGAATTTCCCAATCTCGTATCAGTTTGGGTTTGAATTTAAATTGGCCATCTTCCATGGTGTATTCGGTTGTGTCAATGAGATAAATGATGCCAGTTCCGACGTTTGTTGAAAGCACTTCAACGGCCGCTGTTACAAGATGGACGGGTTCGTCGGAGTACCCAACATGGGACAAATCTACCATTTCCGGGAAGGGTTCTGCATAATGGATGTAAGATACCCTTCCGCCGTTTTCGTTACCGGTGGTTCCGCTATCGGGTTGGCCGTCGTCGTCCATGTCGAGGAAATCCATCCACAGGCCTACTTCAGGGGCTCGCCATCGGCACATCAGTGGGTTTCCTTGACCTGCTTTACACACCGTAGCATGTACGGCGTATGCCTCTGGCGAGGTTACCGGATGAGGTACATCGGTAACATCTCCGATGCGGAGTCCCGCCTCCCAGTAACTGCCGTAAATGAATGTATGACCGTAACGCGGGTCATTTTGGTCTTCACCGGGCCACGTTTGAACGGTCATGTCGTGAATGTAAATCCAGCCTCCACGCGTTGTCTCCCAAGCAACTTCGTATTCGCCAACCTTGACCACGGTATGGCCAAGTCCTGCCCCAGGAACGCCTTGCAAATTACGTGCGGCTGATCCGTCCAAATTCAAGTGAGCGATGGTCACTCCACCGCACGCTTCGCCAATAGCGTCGTTGCATTGATTGTAATCGGGATTTGCTACAAAGAGGTACCATTCACCGTTGATCATGTGGGTGTACAAATTATGCGGGCCGCTGGGGTGGTCAATGTCGTACCACGAGTCAATCCAAGTTGGATTCGTTTTGTCGGTAACGTCGATGACCACAACGGATACCTGGCTGGGTTCGCTCCACTCACCGACGTTGGGGTCGGAATTGCCAGGGTCGACGAGTTGGTTCTGTTGAATGATGTATTCCCGGCCGTTGTATTCCAGATATTTAACGTCCAGAACCTGGGTGTTAGGGTCTTTGAAAACGCCAACGACTTCTGTGTTTTCAGGGTCGGTAACATCAACAATGTGCATGTCGTTCCAGCCTGCTAGGTAAGCATAAGTTCTGCCGTCGGGTGTTGTTGCTACTTGGACTTCGGCGTTTCCAGGAGTTGAAAGAGCGTTGTAATCGAGGAGTTCCATGTTGTCGGTGCCTGCAATGTGCTGTGATGCATTGCTGTGGTCGTGGCCTTCGTATTGGAACAGTGGATCGCCGCTCGAAGTCAAGAGTGCATTCCCTTCCTCGGTGATTTCTTCATCGCCAAGAAGAAGGCTTGTCATGGATGCTAAAAAAAGTAGAAGAAAAATACCTAACGCTATTTCTTTCCCGTTCATGTATGTCTCATCGGGTTCGTCCGTTTGGTCTTTATGACTTGGTGGGTGTCGGTGGTCATGGGCAAAGAGTGGATGGGGGTTGCTGTTGCCGCCCTCTTAGTTGCAGTTTTATCCTCAAGTCCTGTTCATGCACACGAGCAGCAAACCCTGACGATTATTCTCAATGATGAGGGTGCGGTGGTCGGAAATATTTCGGACTCTGCTTTTGTTCAAGGAAATGCTGTATGGTTCAAAATGCACGATACGACTGAAAATGCTACCATGCAGATCGGTATTGATTTGAACGCCGATGGTGTTCTTAATGCTTCAGTGGACTTCATTTCATCAACCATTGTAGAGTCGTGTGACTTGGACGATAATGGCTCATTAATCGATGAAACATGTGAAGTCTCTGCAATCTATGCTTTCCCGTCAAATGCTACGGTTGGAACATATCAATACTGGGTCATGAGGGACGTCAACAACATGACCACGAATTGGACGTATGAAATTCAGGTGTTCGAAGACATTCATGATGATGGGGGGCCTTCTCCAGGCGATTGCTTCGGTGCTGGCTGTGATGATGTTCTTGTGGATGCTTTGGATGAAGGTGAGGGTGCAAGCGACGGTTTTTCTCAAGATGATTTGGTGAAATTAACCGCCGCCATCGCTGGAATTGCAGTCGTTTTCCTTGCGCGTTCAATACTGCGTGAACGAAACGTGGAGTACGAGCCCAAACGATTTGAAGAGGAATGAATCAACCTTCGATGAGAGGGCATTGTACATCGTCCACGATTTCAATGATATGATTTGAAAACAGATTTCGTTTGTTCTTTATTCTCAAGTGAGAGGGTTGGCCTTTGCTTTTGTTTCGCATGTTCTCATGTTTACATTGGTCCTGTTCCTCTATCAAAGAATCGGTCCGTAGAAGCGCAGGACTTGAGAAGGTGAACCGTTACGCAATGTCATGGTGGGTATCCGTGTCAGCCAAGCATGCTTTCTGGTTTTGCTTATGATTTCTGCACCACTCTCCGGGTGTTTTGGTGAAGATGACTCCGGTGGGCTCGTCGCAGCTTCTGATGTAACCATCACTCCAAAGGTTCTCGTGGGTGGCTCCTTTCAACCCGTGACCGTTGCTGCAGGTGAAGACATGTCTGTATTCCTTCCATATCTTGTCATTGATGAAGAGACTGGATATGTCGCAAACTCAACCGTTTTAGATTTGAGAAAGGGCGATTCGGTGCAACTTTCTCTCCTTGCGCCACCAAGAGCAGGTCTTGCCGTTGCTCTTCTTGGTGAATATGGACGCGACTCTTGGCCTATTAGAGATGCAAATGAGTCGTGGGCGTCTTGGTTCTCCGACGGCGGTCATTTGAGTGCCGATGGTGGTGCTGTAAAGCGAAGCGGTAACGGGACGGGGTTGTTTAATGCAAGTTCCACAACTGGCGGAGCCGCTAATATCGTGACCCTTGTTGTTGAGCGTCCAAACGCTCCTGCTTACAGTTCTGATGAAGGTGGGCGTCACTCAACCGGTCTTGTCAGCGGTCGAACCACGTACAATTATCTCCATCACATCACCGATGAAACGCCAGACCCTCTGGACCTGACCGATGGTGCTGTTGGGTACTTGAATCGGTGGGCTGGACAGGGGAATACCGCCTATGAAGCGGGTGCTGTCTATCTTATTGACAAGTTGGAATCGTTCGGGCTGATGGTTGACACACAGCGCTTTGAATTCACTGATGTATTCGGCAATCAGAATCCAGAATCGTACAACATCTGTGGGTTTCGCTATGGTAGTGAAGTTCCAAATGAATGGATGGTGTTCGGCGCTCACTTTGATGTTGCCCCCCCTGCAAATGTTTTGCTGGTTGACCCTCACATTACCGGAACCCGAACCTACGGCACTGGTGTTGGAGCCTACGATAATTCAGCGGGCACAAGCATGGTATTGACCGTCGCTGAAGCGATGTCTGGCTACGATACTCGGCGAACAATGGTGTTCTGCTTTTGGTCGGGTGAAGAAGGTGGAAAGCGTGGTAGTGATTACTGGACTGATTATTACGTCAAAGAGGACAATCCCGATGTTACTGTTACCAATTACATCAACCTGGATATGGCGGGCGTGAATTGGCCCGGTGGCGGCGGCGCCCCTCACGGCGACCCTGCAACTGAGATCGACCCGGATGGCTATCCTAAGGATGAGGAAGTTTGGCCAATGCGGGTTTATCTTGGCCCGTCCCTCGATCACGACGTCATCAACCAACCGGAAATGGTTGGGCTCACGCTTTGGATCGGAGCAGATGCGATCGGTGTGGAGCAGCAACAGAGTGTTTTGGTTGGTGAAGGATTTGCAGAAGATACCTGGAAGGTTGACGATTGGCTGGAGCGAGGAAAGCCTGAGATTGTGGTTTACGAAGATGTTACCGCTCGTTCTGACCATGCGAGTTTCCAAGCGAACCTGGGCACGGTGACGTTAGGCTTCGGCGGTCTTGTTGACGGTTATTGGTGCTATCACCAAACCTGTGATACTCTCGAGGAGATGGAAATTTGGATGGACACCACTGGAAAGGGGTACGGCGAAGAACATTCAGGAACTTCAAACCTTGTTGACAGTCTTGACATCATCACGTGGTGGGCTGCGTACAGTTTCTTCCACCTGGATGAGAAGCCCGTTACCAACGCTTACCTTTGATTCATCGAATCAAGTTTGAAACCGGTCCCGCAACGGTCAACAGCAACCCTGTGGGCGTCCAATATCCAAGGAACATGGTGAGCAAAGGAACGGCAAAGATGAGGATGACAACGTAGAATGCGGTCTCGTTCCAATCTTTGACCTTCAGCCCATCAAGGGGTCCAAACGGCAACATGTTGAACAACCCCAAGAAGAGATTTGCACCAAGCCAATACACGCCAACATCGATGATCATGGCTTGCCACACAAGACTACCATCAAGCAAATACCCTTGTCCAAATCCTTGAGTTGTGATTCCGGTTGGAAGAGTTTCAAACGCTCCTGACAAACCAAGTACGATGCCCCACAGTGGAATACCGATGATGAAAAGGCCGAGGTTGGTCAATGGCCCAGCGACGGCAATGTGCCCGTTTTGTCGCCGAGTCACCATTCCCGCAACCATAACTGCCCCCGGTGCCATGAAGAGAAAGCCGAGAAGGAGGGCGAGGAATATGCCCATCTGCAATCCTTTGGGGTCGGCTCTGAATTCTGCCCAGCAACCGTTCTTCTTGGCTACCAGTTTGTGACCGATTTCATGAAGGAGGAAGGCCGGCCCAATGGCCACAAACATCACCGGCATCGAGAGTAAAAGGTAGACCGTCCATTTGGTGAGGCCGAGAGAACCCAGTCCTGATATGCCCCCCACAGACATGAAGCCGAGTGCGAGAGTAAACGCGCCCATGGCTTGGCGCAAGTGTGCTTTTTCTTCCTTACTGAAATGCCACAGTGGGCCTGCATGGTGTGCTGGCGGTCGCCACTGGGACTGGCCAAAGAATTGTGCAAACGCAGGTGGTAGTTGGCTTCCGGGTGATTTCGTGTCGAAATGAATGGTTCCTTGGTCATCGGTGCGCTGGTGGATGTGTCGGACTCGAGATGTTGAGTTGTATGATGAGGAAAACGGATCGTCATCAATGAGGTCGGCTCTTGAATCTCTGCGCCCCATGAAGGATGGTTGATGCCGTTCACTTTGAATCCTCGTGTCCGAGGGTTCATGTGGTTGAGAGGTTTCGTCCTGATTGCGATTCTCATGTCAATGCCACGCAAAGCGATGAAGGAGCTTGGGTTCCAGGCTTGCTGTTTGTGGTGCGACGCCCCGGATGATGCAGGTGCGACGCGCTGTGGCCCCTGTATTAATCACCACAGGAACGTGAGGGAAACCATTGCAGCAAGTCCGCCAGATGACCCTTTGTTCCAGTTAGCGAAGGAAATCATGGCGTTTGCGGCCTCCCCTCATCGCCACGACCACGATGAAGTCCACGGTGGTATTTTACGAGAACAGCAGCGGTTGGCTGCGGGATTACAAGAACCTGTTCCGCTCCCAACGTCAGAAGAAGTTGGAGATTTGTTCGCACAACAGAAGACTGTGAATAAGGAAAGTCTCATCCAACAAATCGGCAATAAGAATCCATGGAAGGACCGTGCTCCTTCAGTTGAAGTTGCTCGTATTTTAGGCCAAGAGGCTTGGGACAGTGATGCGTTGGCCGAGGACGCAAACTACGGTGCAAGAACGGTTCCTAGTGTCCCTATTCAGCCGGTCAACCGAGAGGAGCGGCTTGGAGAAGATACGGCGCTAACCGACCGCGTTCAAGCAGCTGCCCAAACATCTTCCATGGACGATGAAGCCGCTGAAATCTTTGAAGAAATTGAGTTTAAGCGTCGGCAAAGTGAACGTAAAGAACTGAAATCTACTTTGAGCGACATCAAAAAATTAGTTGATGACGATTTGGAATTCTGATCAGCGTTCTTCCATCATCGGTTGGCGTACTCGTTCTGGAAGGTGGAGGTTGTAACTCACGCGCTGTGTACCTTTTCCTTTTGATTTCTTGCCTAGGATTTGAATATGGCCTATTTCCTTTAGATTGGATACGTGGGTTCCAGCACACGGGCACATGTCGACCTGTTTCCCGATTTGAACGACGCGTAAATCCTTGACCGACGCGGGCAGAAGGTCCATATTGGTTCGTTCGGGGGGCATGATGTCATTGATTTGTCCCCGTGTCATTACAGAATCGGTGACTTCAAGGCCCTCGTCAATTCTAAGATTGACTGCCTCAGTCATGGTATTCAACATTGATTCATCGAATGAAATTGGGTTAAAATCAATGCGGGACCGGTCGGCATGGATTTGATTTCCAACGGTGCGCGCTCCGTTGAACAATTCATACACCAGCCCGCTAACAAGGTGTTGGGCTGTGTGCATTCGCATGTGCGCATATCGCGTTTCCCAATCAATGGATCCTTTGACTTCGTCTCCTGCAGTCAGTTGGTGGTCTTCTCCTATCGTGTGTTCAACGTTTGTTCGACCCCGAACTTCGGTAACGGACAGTGGGCCATTTGGCCCGTTTAGCGTGCCCGTATCCCAATGTTGACCTCCACCAAGCGGATAGAAGAGGGTTCGATCAAGGACGACTGATGTGTCGGTTGCTTCAATAACGGTGGCCCGGAAATTTTGGAAATAGCCAGCTTCTATGCTTTCCAAATACAACTTCTCGGTTGACATAACCATTCGTAGAAGCGGTCGTTGATGGTATTAACTCTCTGTGGGTTGAAGTTCACCGTGGGAAAAATCTTCGATTTTGTTAGCGTTGCCTTGTTCTGAGCCATCAATAACGATTGAGGGGGTCTTCCATGCTGTGTGAAGTGCGACCGTCGAGCGCCATAGAGCTCGGAAAAAGCCAACTTCTTCATATTCCCAGCCTCGCTCTTCTGCATACTCTTTAACGAGCGGTGATGCTTTTGGAAGATTGAAGTGGGATAGTGCGGGGAGAAGGTGGTGTTCTATTTGGTAGTCAAGTCCAACAAAGAAAAACGAACCGATTGGCCCAAATTTAATCCGACGAGCAGTTTCAATTTGTAAACGCCAGTTCTGGTCGTACTCGGTAATGACGGGACGTCCTGCATGCCCAACGATGAAAATTGCCGTGAGGCATGTACCGACCAATCCCCAGAGGAGGACATAGAAACCAATCGTTGCCTGCCATGATAGACCAAAGGCAACTGGCAAGACCAACCAGAGGATGAAGTGAACAATGATGAGGGATGTATCAAGAAGCCAAATTTTTGTGATTCGCTTTTTCTTCTTTGATTTGAAAGGTTTTGTGGCGATGTACTTCAATCCGTCAAATCGCATTAAATGGCCAACGAGAAGAGAAATTGGCCAGAACGTCCATCCTTGCAAATAGCGCTGGAAAAACCTACGGACCGGTCCACTGGTCTTGTATTCCTCTTCGCTGAAGGTGAAAGGCCACGAGTGAATGTCTGGATCTTTGTTGATGACGTTCGGATGAGCATGATGTTTTACATTGTGCTTTTCACGCCAGTATTCCATTGAAAGACCTGCGAAAAGCGGGAATACAATGGCGGCAAGTGATGTGTTTCCCGCCTTGGACTGACAAGCAGAAGAGTGAACGCCTTCGTGGCCAGTCATAGCGAGTGTTGTTGAAAACAACGCTGTGATTGGAATAAGTAGAAGTCCAAATTTGAGCGGGAGATAGATGTGGGCGCTGTACAATATCCCGACAATTCCAAGGAGAGAGATGACCTTGGCCCAGGACTTTGCCGTAGGTTTGTCGAGTAGATTTTTCTCCTGAAGTTTTTTTCTTAAATCTGCCATTGGATGTGTTGCCATAGACTGTTCCCCCATCAGACGCTAAGTGTCTTCAAAACCAATGGCCGCGTCCTTCACCTATCAAAGTGGTGTTGCTAACTACACTAATTATTCAATTCCGATGAAATTATGTAAAAATTCAGTGGTCTTTTGATACATTGCATCAAAGGAAACGTTGGCTTTGTCTTTGGGTAAAGAGATTCTAATTTCTTCAATATAGCCTTCCTTTGGAGTCCAATGCTCGTCACTGTTCCACCACAATTCGGTCAAATTATCACTGCGTGGAAGAATGAGTTCTGGACTGAGCGGTACGGGTGATGGAAGATGTTGGTGACTCAGGATTCCACCAAACCAAGAAATAGAATGTTCAAAGGGATATTGTGTTGTGTGATCGGGGTTGATCAAGTGTTGAAGACCCCCTGGTTTCTGGTTTGATGTTTGAGTGTTGATGAGGCGGTCAAAAGAAAAGATAGAGGGTTGTGATGTTTCATTTGAAGACGTTTCCACAACAATGTGTTCTCCGTCTTGGCTGGTCTGAAGAATTCGAGTTCGAGTTCGAAGGGATACTCCTCGTTGAGCGGCGACGATAGTAAGATGTTTCATGAGCCATTCCCAACGCATACCCCAGCCGTCTGCGCACGCTTTGAACATCAGGAACGAACGTTGTTCTTTGGTGAGAAAGATATCGAGTAAATCTGGATTGATGATGAAGCCTGGATGCCATGCTGGTGTTCCTATTTCCGCATCCAATTCAAAAACCGTGATTTCGTGATCTGATGCTAGTTGAAGGGAAATAAGAATTCCCTCGAGACTACCGCCGATGATTCCTATGTTCATATTAATCAACTGTTGATTGAAGCTCTAAGGCAAAAACAGGACATGATGGGATACAAAGTTTACAGTGGGTACAATTTGGCTCGTCGACGTAAATCATTCGGTCCTCAAGGGTGAGTACGTTCACTGGACATAATGCGATGCAAGCACCGCAGCCAAAGCACCGATCCTCCCGGACGACAAATTCCTTGTCAGGTTCTCGTCCCATAACCTGTGGAAGTGATGGTGATTGAAGGACTCTTCGCCCTGCAGTGGTTCTCAAATATCTTTTTTTAACCTGGAAATGAGGTCATGCAATGACACCCCCTTATTTCCACTGGAGAGGATGAACGGGTTCACACGAATACGGAGAAAGAGAAGAGAGAAAGAGAATACGAAGAAAGCCCGTTGATATTGGTCGCGAGAAGTTAATCAACATAGTGGTAAAAAGAAATGAAAAAATTATCTTAGTTCTTCAAAAATATGCTCCAATGGAAATGGAGGGGTGTCCACCCACACCTTCTTCAAAAATGACCTCGACCCTTAACCATGGTCTTCTATTCTGCGGGACGGACAACAACTTATCCTGATGAACCTCCAAAAGACGGATTTCGCTTTCATTATCTTGGCGGAGGCGATGAAGTAGGGAACGTGGGGATCGTCATGGAAGACCCAGATGGGGTCCGACTGTTGCTCGATTATGGATTAGCTCCAACAACACCTCCACGTTACCCTTCTGAAGCACCACTCGTTCATGATGCTGTTATCACCCATTCTCACATTGACCATCTCGGGATGGCTCCATGGTTGTGCGCAAATCATCAAACCCGCCTTCATGGAACTCCCCTGACTGCACATATCTCAGACATGATGTGGAGGGATTGCTACAAAGTGAGTTCTATCGAACGGTATCCACTTGCGTGGGACAAACGTGACATCGATACGGCTCTTGCTTCTTGGCATGTCCATGAATTCGATCAACCTTGGAAGCACCATTCTTGGACGCTTACATTACGACGGGCAGGACATATTCCTGGAGCAGCCATGCTTGAAATTGAAACCCCCCAGCATCGCGTGCTCCTCACCGGTGATTTTGATACACGCGACTCGCCTCTTGTCAAGGGAGCGGAACCGATCAAGACCGACATTTTGTTTGTTGAAGGAACGTATGGCGGAAGAGACCATCCAGAAACGAAGGTTGAAGTTGAACGTTTCATCACATCAGTGGCAGAAGTGGTCAAGCGAGGAGGAACCGTTCTCATTCCAGCTTTTGCAAACGGCAGAACACAAGACGTTGTTATGCTGCTCCATCGGCACCTCCCTCATCTCGATGTTCACGTTGACGGGATGGGAAAACGAGTCGCTAAAATTCATCTTGAGCACAGCGGGTTCCTCCGAGATTCAAATGAATTGGAACAGGCATGGAGGTGGGTCAAGCGCGTGGGAAGTAAATCCGACAAAAAGAAAGCATTGAACGGCAATGTCATTGTCTCCACATCCGGTATGCTTTCGGGAGGCCCGGCTTTGTGGTACTTGAATCGACTTCGTGAAGATCGAAGAAATGCGATTTTCTTCACCGGGTATCAAGCGAAAGATACCGGAGGACGTTCCCTTATGGATACGGGCCGTCTTGAAATTTATGGGAAGCCGGCTGAAATCGACCTTGAATGGAAACAATTCTCGTTTTCCACCCATGCAGGACATAAAGAAATTCTTGAGTTTGCAAAGGCATGCGAAGCAAAACACGTTGTCGTCTACCATACCGACCCGAACCACGCCCGCCCACCTCTTGTTGAAGCATTGGAAGCTCAGGGCCATACGGTTCATGAACCAGTCAACGGAGTCTCCGGTCATATTTCGTGAAGAATTACGCCGAAGTCATTGAATACATCAACACCCAGCGCTACACGATACCCATGGCGGCAAAGACACCACCAGGCAAAAAGAAAGGTAAGCGAAAGCGCAAGATGCGTCTTTCACTCAAACAAAAGAAACTGAATGCTTCTTCAGACAAGTATTCGGATTCACTCGGTTGGTCACAAGATGTCGGTCGTACTCTGAACGAACCGACCGCGCCCAAAGCACCCGAGACCCTGAAAGTCCAGTGCGAATCATGCGGTTCTATGCTTAAAATTCCGAAGCCAAAGCGCTCAAAATACAGCGTTACTTGCAGTTATCCGGAATGTGGCAACGTCATGAAGTTCGATTGAAATGAGGCAAGGACCGACTCTTCTCGTCCTTCTTCTCCTCACGTCGCTCTGCTCGGGTTGTTTATCGTTTGATCACGATGAAAGCAAGACCATTCGCCTTGCTACAACGACATCGATGCGTGACTCGGGATTGCTTGATCTCCTCATCGATGACTTTCAAAGAACTTCAGACTATACTGTAGAGTATGTGGCGGTTGGAACAGGTGCCGCCCTCGTTTTGGGGGAAAATAAGGACGTTGACGCCCTCATTGTACATTCACCTGAACACGAAACAGAATTTGTTGAGGGTGGGTTTGGTTACGACCGCAGTGCCATTGCTTGGAATCGTTTTGTCCTCCTCTCGCCGTTAACCTCTACATCGTCCATTTTCGATGCCTTTGAATTGATTTATGAGGACGAACGTTGTTTTATTTCTAGGGGAGATTTTTCCGGAACGCATCATAAAGAACAGGATATTTGGAGAACGTTGAACGAGACAAAGGGACTGGCAATGGCTGAGGATGCAGACGGTTATCATCCAGAAGGTGAGTGGTACTACTCAATCGGTCAAGGCATGGGGGCAGCGATTAACATGGCCGATGAAAAATCTTGCTCGACGCTTTCAGATCGAGGAACCGCGCTCAATTTCGCCCAACAAACTTCCCTTGAACGGACAGAATTTTCGGATGAAATTTTGTTCAATCCTTATTCATTTCTTTTCGTTTCAGACATGGAACGTCAAGGTGCGGAAGAGTTTCTAAACTATCTTCTTGGTGATGGACAGCAACGTATTGAAGACTATACCATCAACGACGAACCTGCATTTTTTACGCTGGAATCCAGCGATTAGCCCGACCATTCCCCGGCAAGTAAAGAGCGAGCAAGTTGACTGTCTTCCTCGATTTGCACACCATCGTGGAGGATTACCATCGTATCAGCTATTCGCTTCGCTTGAAGAACATTGTGAGTTGCCAGAACGATACAAACTCCCTCTTTGCGATGGCGCATTAATTCGGTTTCAATGGCCTTGACCTGTGCGGAACCTAAGTTGGCCGTGCACTCATCAAGAAGCAACAACTTCGGTGCAAAACCAAGTTGCCGAGATAGAATCAATCGTTGCATTTCACCTCCTGAAAGCCCAAGAGGCGAACGTTCAGGTTTTTGGTGAAGTGAAAACTTCTCGGAAAAATATGCACTCGCAGGCTCACATTTTTCAAAAAGGCTGGCTGCCAAATTCAATTCAAAACCGACAGAAAGCGTCAATGGAAGTGGTTTTTGCGGAACATAAACACATTCCTGATGGCCACAAATGACGTCATCGCCCTCGAGGCCAGCAAGGGCCCTCAACAGTGAGGTTTTTCCAGCACCGGATTCACCAAGAACCACAGTTATTGTTCCCGGTTTTAGGGACAATTGAGTGGGTTTGAGAATCTCACGCCCTTCTCTCATCATTGAAACGGTTCGCTCTGTGGGGCCGTCATAGGGCATCAAAACAGGTGGTGAAGTTCCGCTTAACGGAGGACTTCGGCGAACATTTGGCCGTTGCACAAACGATGCTAACGCTACGATTGTTAGTGAAAACAAGAGAAGAAGAATCCCCAAAAACGATGCTTGGTCCATGTTTCCCTTTGATGTCTCAAGGACAATGCTCGTGGTCATGACGCGTGTTTTTCCTGCAATGTTCCCTCCAACCATAATGACGGCCCCAACCTCAGCAATGGCCCGGCCGAAACCGATGACAACCGCGTGATATACACCGTTTCTTGCCAACCCGATCTCCAGCAATAAACGCTGTTTTGAGGTGGCACCAAGGGTGTCAAATGTATCCCTGTACTGATTTGCAGTCTTGTCGAAAGCCGACCAGGAACCTCCCCAAATAAGCGGTAGAATAAGGCATGTCTGCGCAACGATCATCGCTTCAACCGTGAACAGAAGGTCCAATGCGCCCAAGGCCCCGGATTTGGAAAGAAGTGCGTAAATAAAAACACCAACAACAACCGGTGGCAGGCCATACAACGCGGTCACAATAACCCGTATCTTATCAAAAAAAGATGTGGTTTTTGATGAACACCATGCGCCGAGAGGAACACCGATAAGCGTCGCTAAAACGGTTGCAGTGCCGCTGGTGAGAAGGGTGGTGAGAATCGCTTCCCGCACCGCCCCACCATCAACCATGTTTGTGGATTGAAACCCCCACCATGATTCTACCGTCTACCCACATCCTCAAACATGAGCGACTGATGGCTTGATTTATGGAGGGAGTTCCGTATTTTATCAGTGTCGAAGAAGCACAGGACATCGTCAACCGCACCCCTCTCCCCCGGCGATTGGAAGAGGTTCCACTGGACGATTGTCACGGGCGAATTCTTGCTGAAGACCTCGCCAGCAAGGTTGACGACCCACCCTTTGACAATTCGAGCATGGACGGCTTCGCCTGCAAACACGACCCTGAGGTCAATTATCCTCAAACCTATTCCATTCAGGGCATCGCACCTGCGGCAGGAGAGGCGCAAGAACGGGTTCTCGAACCGAACAAAGCCTACCGTATCATGACCGGCGCACCGCTTCCAAAAGGAGCGGATTCAATCCTCCAAATTGAGCGATGCACCATCGATGAAGAAAACAATACCGTTACGCTTCTTGAAGCACCAAAGCCGCACTTTGTCCGAAAACAAGGCGAGAACCTCAAGCAAGGAACAGTTTCTCTCAAGGCTGGAGTGGTTCTTACACCTTCGCGGGTCGGCCTCTGTGCAACCATGGGATACCCTACGATCCCAGTTTTTCAACCCCTTCGCATTGCCGTCCTTTCTACCGGCGATGAACTCAAGCAACCCGGGGAAGACCTCGTTCTCGGAGAAGTCTACGAGTCAAATTCCTATGGCCTAGCAGGTTTGGTTCGATGGATGGGCCACGAGGCGGTTCGCTATGAAGCAGTGAACGATACAATGGATGCCCTTCGCGCCACTTTACAACAAGCATCAGAGGAATGCGACCTCATTCTCACTTCAGGCGGTGTCTCCATGGGCGAATTTGACTTCGTACGAAAAATCATGGAGGAAGAAGGCGACCTTCATTTTTGGAGAATGAAAATCCGACCGGGTTCTCCGCCTTTGTTTGGCCTTTGGAATCAGACACCTTTGTTTGGCCTTCCAGGCAACCCAGTATCAAGCCACGTCGTGTTCAGAATGCTCGTTGCCCCCTATCTTCGCCACGCCTTTCAGGCGGATGAGCCGGTGGAGTTGAAGCTCCGTGCCCAACTAAAAGATTCAGTCAAATCAACGCAGGACTGTGTTACACTTCGCCGAGTCACCCTGCACTTTACCGAACAAGGAATTGAAGCATTTCAACCCCGGCACCAAGGCTCAGGCAATCTCGAAAGTTTAGCGAGTGCGGACGGTTTAACGCTGTTACAGCCAGGGCAATCGGGTGAAGTTGGAACGTGGATTGACGTCTTGGTTCTGTAAGGTGATCTGATGGAAATAGACGTAAATGAAGACGCAGCACTGCTCGATGTGTTGAAAAACCAGTATCCCCAATCCAGTGCTGCCAAACTACGCAAGATGCTCACTCAAGGTAGAGTTACAGTGAACGGCGAAGTTGAACATCGCGCAAAAGAAACCGTTGTGAAAGGGACAAAGGTGGTTGTTCTTGACCGGCCTGCAGCATTTGACAAAACCCCGCCCCCAACTGTAAAAAATCCAGTGGACCTTGACGTTATCTTTGAGGATGAAGACCTCCTTGTGGTGAACAAACCCGCTCACCTTCTGTCCGTTGCAACCGACCGACTGGAGGTTGATACACTTCATTCGCGCGGCGTAGACTACCTTCGGTTTTCCAATCCCAAAGCATGGTGCTTTATCGTTCACCGCCTTGACAAAGAAACCTCTGGTGTGATGGTTCTCGCAAAGAATAAATCTGCGAAGGAGTACCTCCAAGAACAGTTTGGGGAACGCCAAGTCCACCGCCTTTATCTTGCGCTGGTCGAGGGCGTTGTTGAAACGAAACAAGGAACGGTTAGCACGTGGTTAATGGAGGATAAATTCCTCAATGTCAAGGCCGTAAATTCCAAACATCCCAAGGGCAAAGAAGCGATTTCTCATTACCAAATTCTCAAAGAAAATGAAGACAATTCACTCGTTGAGGTTGAAATTGAAACTGGCCGCAGACATCAGATTCGAATGGCGATGCAATATCTCTCCACCCCAGTGGTTGGAGACGAGTTGCACGGGGCAGAAACAGACCCCTACCATCGCGTGTGCCTTCACGCCCATTCTTTGGAATTCCTCCACCCTTCAACAGACGACCCGGTTCGCTTTGAAGCCACACCACCTCGCTTGTTCAACATCAGGTGAAAGGGCCATCATTTCTTTGCGAGTAAGGCCACAGTACAACCGTGCCTTGCACGGCCATTACAGGTTAATGCCCACCCAATACAACCTCAACAGAAGTGGTCGGTGGTCAGCCTGCGCTTGGCTTAACCACGGGCGGCGTCCAACAAAACCAAGCATTGCTCCTAGCGGAACATTTCTGGAGGTTTTCTTCACGTACCTACGGAGTAGTCGTCAAGATAGGCGAGTTGGGCATCGGTCAGTACGTCAATACTGAAACCAAGCGTGTCAAGTTTGGTGGTTGCCAAGTCCTGGTCTTGCTCGGTGGTGATGTCGTAGACTTGGTTGCCCATGCCGGCTCCTTCTTTGGCCAAGCGGCACAACGAGAGGAACTGGTTGGCGAACGACATGTCCATGACTTCGGAGGGATGTCCCTCTGCTGCAGCGAGATTGACCAAACGGCCACGCGCAAGCAAAAAGATTCGACGACCATCAGGCATGAGGAATTCTTCGTTGTCTTGACGGATGGTGCGAACGGATGTGGATTGTTCTTCCAAATCGGTGATCTTGATTTCACAATCGTAGTGCCCGGTGTTGCACACAATGGCGCCGTCTTTCATTGACGCAAAGTGTCGTCCAACAATGACGTCTTCCATTCCAGTCGCAGTGCAGAAAATATCGCCAATTTTGGCTGCTTCATCCATGGGCATCACTCGGTAACCTTCCATGACGGCCCGAAGGGCAGGGAGAGGGTCCACTTCAGCAATGACTACGTTCGCACCCATGCCTCGGGCGCGCATAGCGACGCCGCTTCCACAATGGCCAAACCCGGCGACAACGAAGGTCTTCCCCGCAAGGAGAACGCTGGTTGCTCGGAGGATACCGTCGAGGGTGGATTGTCCGGTTCCGTACACGTTGTCAAAATCCCACTTGGTAATGGCGTCATTCACGGCGATTACAGGGTAGCGTAGGTCGCCTGCTGCAGCCATAGCGCGAAGTCGGTGGACTCCAGTTGTGGTTTCTTCAGTTCCGCCGATGACGCCTTCAGAATATTCTGATTTTTCACCGTGCACGCGAACAATTAGATCCGCCCCATCATCGAGGGTGAGCGTTGGTTTGAATTCGAGCGTTTTATCGATGCACCAGTAGAAATCGTCGTTAGATTGACCGTGCCAAGCATGTACGGAGAATCCTTCTTCGGCCAGCCAAGCAGCCACTTCATCCTGTGTGGATAAAGGGTTGCAGCCAGACCAAGAAATCTCTGCGCCGGCGGCTCTAAGGGCTTCGATGAGAACAGCGGTCTCTTTGGTCACGTGAAGGCAACCAGCTACACGCATCCCAGCGAGGGGCTTGGTGCGTTCAGCCTCAGCTTTGAGTTTGGCCAAAACGGGCATTCGAGCACGGGCCCAATCTACGAGGAGCGACCCTTTTTCTGCGAGTCCAATATCTCGAACGGTGTAGTTTTCGCTTTTGTCCAATTCTTCCATGAGGCGGCCACTTGCTCGCCCCTTTTGAAGTCTATCGTGAATCCTAGCCGGGCGAATCGTGGGGTCTAGGGCTGCCGCTGGCGACTGTAGGGGTGGATAAACCAGTCTCCACTCCCCAAACCCAAGTGGCTCAACTCGAAGCAACCATTCGGTCGGCTCACGCTCTGCTCCAAGCAGGACTCATCGACGAGGCAACCGGCCTCCTCGCCGCCTTTTCGACCGAAGTTCAACCGAAGATTGACCGAGCGTTGACCGAAGTTCGGTCGAATCTCGACCGAACATTGCCCAATGCAGAGAGGTGGTGATGTTTTGGCCAAGTTCGCATCGCTTCAAATCACCACAAACGCCAGCAAAATTACCGTCAAATCAGGGAAATTTCGCCGTAGCATGCACGTTGCGGAATGGTCCGCCATGGTCAGTCAATCCATGGCCACCATGGTTCCACTGAATCCAAAGGCGACTCAACCTTCTTCGCAGATCTACCTCGTTCGTGGACTCGGATTTCGACTGAAGGCGTGGGAAGGGATGCCAGATTGCTTGTTGTTGATTCAGCAACCACGACCACTTCCTTCACCAGTGGTTCAGCCAACTCAACCACCTCTTCCAATGCTCCCGAATTTAGGGAATGTACGGTTTGACCAGGTGTTGCGTTCCGTCGAGCAAAGCGTGCTCAGGGAGGAGGGTGACGAAGTGAGCATCATCGCCAAAGCAGGTGAAGAGGCTTACTTGACGGCAATGCGATTCGTCCAACGCAACATCCTCCATCAAGAGATTTCGAGGCACATTCCACAGGATGTGAAGATTGCCGTAGCCTTGCGAGATCGGGGGCGATGCACCCACATCGACCAGTTCGGGCAACGATGCAGGGCAACGACGAGGTTGCAGTACGACCACCGTTTCATTCCCTTCTCTTTGGGTGGGCCGCAACGCATCTGGAACCTCACGCTGTATTGCGAAACCCACAATCGGGCGAAAAGCGACCAAGTGGATTTCGCCAAAGCATTGGTTGAATTCTTTGGAGGATTGCTACCATGAGCAAAAACACGAACGACGAACTGCCGGATGACCTGATCGATAAATTGAAGCTCCTCAACGAGCAACCCGATGACTACGATGCAGACACACGACCACTGGTTCCGTTGAATGAGGACGACATTGGTACGTTCCGTCCACCTGAACCAGCCTTGCGAGTTGGCGTTCGAGATTCGTCATACCTCAACTATCGGGCATGGGGGTACATCAGTGAGGATGAGCGGATTCTGCTTTCAGATGAAGGTGAGGTGTACCTCAAATTGGATGAGGAAACCTTTGGATCGAACGATGCACTGCGGATGATGTTTGAATTATCTCAAAATATTGACATACCATATCACAAGCGGAAACTAAACCTAGAGATCGGCTTTCGGAAATTACTCAATCAGAGACCCTTGAAAGGCGTGATTCATAGAGTTCTTGTTTGGCTCATGGCAGGCAGGATGAGACCATGAGAATCCTTGGGAATATGATAAAATAAACACTTTAACCCCCTTCATCTAAGCATTACCACGTTCAAAATCTGGGGAGTCGCACAGGGCTGCGACTGTCGCTCAATACTGGATGCAATCGGCACGCTGATCGAAGCACAGCGACCAGATTTGGCAAAGGTCCTGGTTAAGCAGGAACTCAATTCTCAAACTTGACCCAAGGCACTCCACTCCCAGTTGGGCGGTAGTATGAAATGCCGTTTTGGTCGGTGACCCACTCGTAACCACTCTCATCGGTTTCTTGGGCGGGTGTGTCCTTGTCTGGAGGGGCCTCAGCGGCCGCTTCCAATTCGTCTTGGAAAAGAGAAGGAGGTTGTTTTGATTCATCAACCAACTCATCCTCAACAAGGTGGGTGTGGTCAATGTATTCCTCTTCGATAGATGACAACCGTTGATTTTGGGACTCAAACCGATCGTCAAGTTCCGCCCGAAGCCGCTCAAGTCGGATGCCTTGGTGCGGCCCGAGAAGACGAAGCATGAGGGAATATTCCCATTGACGTGCAACGTCTTCAAGTTCATCTCGAGAATTTGATTCACGAAGCATCGTTTCGTATTTGGCCGTTCGTTGATTTCGTGTAACGAATCCAAAGAGAATCCAGAAGGCAAGAGGAATCCCGCCAAACATACCAATGAGGTCCCAAGCACCCAAGCCAATGGCCGTACCAGGAATTACCAATTCAAAGGAATCTACTGGTTGGCTGCTGCTGGAAAAAGGGTCAGTACCTTGGCGAACTTCATCCGAGTCCGGCCAACCATCGTTATCATCGTCTGTATCGGCATTATCACCTTCACCGTCTCCATCAGCGTCCGCCCATTCACGATAATCTTCGGGAAATAAATCATCCTCGTCTGGTACGCCATCATTGTCGAGATCGCCCCGGCTGGCAAGTTTTGGCAAGGGGTCAATTGAGTCGTTGTACCCGTCGTTGTCAAAGTCAAACAGGAAAGGGTCGGGATTGTTGCCACTTTGGTTGTCACCATATCCATCCTCGTCTTGGTCAAGCCATTGTGTTGGGTCATTGGGAAAGGCATCTGCTTGGCGTCCTGTCGGGTTGTCTCCGTATCCATCACCGTCAACATCGGACCACTGCGTTGGGTCGGCAATGAAGGCGTCCGGCGTGGTTCCTTCGGAGTTATCGCCGTAGCCATCGCCGTCAATGTCAGACCACTGGGTTTCATCGTCCGGGAATTTGTCAGCTCCTGTTCCTCGCTGATTGTCACCAAATCCATCACCATCGCTGTCATTGGTTTGTGACGGGTCAAAGGGAAAGGCATCGATGTTGTTTCCTACACCGTCAGTGTCTGTGTCGAACCATTCATTCGGGTCGTTGGGGAAGACATCGCCTTGATTGCCTGAAGGATTATCACCATAACCATCACCATCCATGTCAACCCATTGAGTTGCATCGGTTGGGAAGGCATCAACGAGCGTTGCTCCAATTGACTGATTATCGCCGTAGCCGTCGTTGTCTTGGTCTGCATGTTGTGTAGCATCGTTCGGGAATGCATCCCCGTCGTTAGACCATCCATCCGAATCGGAATCAATACACCCGTATCGGTCTCGATAACTATTCCCATAATTCGTGGGGCAGGCGTCTCCCTCAAATCCAATGATAGAGTCGCCGTAACCATCACCATCAGTGTCGTTCCATTGTGAAATTTCAGAGGGATAAGCATCAATGGAATCAGCCCAACCATCACCATCGCCATCCGAACACCCAAACATGCCGCCTCGAAGGGATAATCCGTATTGAGATGGACAGCTGTCTGACAGTGTACCGGAGGAATTGTCGCCGTAACCGTCCTGATCAGCATCTGTTTGTTGGGTTCTGTCATTTGGAAAAGCATCACCGTTGTTAGAAACGCCATCGCCATCCGAATCCACACAACCGATAACATCTAATGTTGAATTTCCGGCTTGGGTTGGGCAGGCATCCAGTTCATCCGGCACTCCATCGTTGTCATCGTCAAGATCGTCCACGTTAGGAATTGAATCCAAATCGGTGTCCGGGAGAATTTGGAGAGTATAGTGACCTGATTGAGAACTATTCGTATCAGACACCGTAATGGCCCACTGGGATTTTGTGGAATATTCGGGTTTTCCAGAGAGCACCATCGTCGTTGAATCAAACGACATACCCAGTGGAGTTTCGAGTGAGACTGAGAGTGATGATGAATCCATGAATTCAAACACTTCTCCATCGAGTAAAACCTCTGATTGTTGTTGTTCAACGATGGATTGAACCTTCGGTGATGGTACCGTCCGGTTAGCGTACACTCGAGGCAAATAGGAATCGGTAAATGTTCCGTCACCGAGTGCTCCAAGCCAGTTATCGCCCCAACAGTTCACAGATGCATCATCCAACAAAAAGCAAGTGTGCCGAAAATTTGTGCTGACTTTAGTTGCTTTCCTGTTGAAACCAAGTGACAAGACTTCAACGGGTTGTGTCCGTGACGTAAATGTCCCATCCCCAAGTTGTCCATGATTGTTCCATCCCCAGCAATATGCATTGCCTGTATCTTCAACGGCGCATGTCGAATGATAACCAGCATCAATGAATACGATGTTTTTGTTTTCAAGGCCGACTACTAGCGCAGGCTGAGTATTGATTCCACTGGTTCCACCTCGGCCCAGCGCTCCATACGCATTATTACCCCAGCAACTTACTGATCCGTTCACCAACAGCGCGCAGGTGTGTTCGAGACCAGAACTAATTTGCTTCACAGGAGTTGATGGTCCAAACCCTGTGACTGGCGTGGGAGATAATTTTGTTTGCGTACCTCCATTACCTAGTTTCCCATTCCCACCTTCACCCCAACAGACAACGCTCCCATCATCCAACAACGCACATGAATGACTCCAAGATGTGCTCACATCAAGAGCAGTTCTACCTGGGCCAAGTGATGCGGTTGTTGTGGGGATGTTTCGATCCCCATTGCCCCCATGTCCGAGACGGCCATCGGTGCCCCATCCCCAACATTTTACGGCCCCATCCGTTGCAACTGCACAGGCGTGCCCATATCCGGTAGAAACCTTTACTGCACCGAGATTTGATTCCAAGACAATTCTTGATGGAGTCGTGGAGGGTGTGGAGTCTCCAAGACCCAATTGTCCCTTTTGATTCGAACCCCAACAATACAATTCGTTCATTGAATTGACGGCGCAAGTAAATCCTGAATCTGCTGAAGACGACCCAGAGTCCAAATCAATAATTGGACCGTTCAAGGAAAGGCTCTCAACTGGCGTGCTTATTCCGACAGTTGTACCATCCCCATGCTGGCCTGCCGTGTTTTTCCCCCAACATGTCAAGTATTCTGATTGATTTGATGCTGAGCATGCATGATAATAACCAGAGGACAAGAAATACCCCGCCGAACTTGAAACACTCACGTTCACTAATGGCGTTGAAGAGGCGGGAGTCTGCCAATTCACACCCTCCTCAAGTTCAAATAGATTTAGTGTAGATGGAGGTAATACGGCCAATGGAGCGAAAAAGACAATCAGTGCAAGACACAAAGCGCGCAATGAATCTACCTCCTTAAGATTTAATTTCTGCTTGTTCAGCATCTTCCATCAGAATGAACTCGTACTCACCGGTGGCACTGTCATAATCGATGGACAAGAAGAGCGCTTTCATTTGACGCTCTTCGAACGGATCGTGGAACCACGGCTGTCCGCCACGGAAGATGGCCAAAATCTGTTTGAATTCATCCATCCCCATGCTTCCGGTGATGGTGTACTCGGCTGATTCCGCACCCTCATCAAGAAGATCATCGCCCTCAGCACCACGAATGACCGTGCGCTGTAGACGACGCTTGACGTTCATGTGGACGTTGCAGTTGGAGATTTTGTGCCAGTCTTTACCGACGCTGGCGATGAAACACTCGTTCGCTTCCATGTATGAAGGGAACATCCATTTTTTTTTAACGATTTTGAGGTGGTTGCTTGTGAGTCAAAACCCATGTCGTCCGGAAAAACGACAAATTAGTTCTTCCACTTTTCCCATCCGTTAGTTGAATGGTTTCTGTAATACCATGAACCACTACCAGATGGATGTTCGAGATACTCGTGTCCATCGG